>ENA-UOOH01000241-UOOH01000241.1-fermentation-metagenome-genome-assembly--contig:-NODE-241-length-67019-cov-6.013993_pt1 | contig 67019 bp, 44 predicted proteins | sample MGYA00245778_ERZ724025 | MGnify/ENA primary metagenome ERZ724025 (study PRJEB28704, sample SAMN03018313) | fermentation metagenome | biome: anthropogenic terrestrial biome; feature: soil; material... | reverse complement strand
CGCTAATGTGTTCGCAAATACTTATTTTTGTTGAACGAGGTCAGGAGTTCTGAGTTTAAAGCCAAATATTTAGCATTTATTTCCTGTCTATTAGAGAAACCTGATTTATCTGTAAAAACAGCTTTAAAGTCGATTTTCAGGAAAAGTCAGGTCAGGTTAATTTCGGAAAAATTCGGTTTAAACCTTAATTCTCAAATTGTTTGTTTGTCTCCAAGTCAATGGAAAAACTGTTTTTTGGAAATGCTGGAAGTTGTTCCTGAAAAATTTCATCCTTCGTAGTTCAAAGTTGGGTGGTTGTCAAGATGATTTTTCTGGTTTGGTGTCGTCTTTTAAGCTGCCGCATAACGTTTGGCGGTATGGTTAGTTGCCGATTTCGAAGCACTTTCCTATCAAGTTACAACTACTTTTGATACGAGCTGTGCTGTTCGAATACCTACTGCACCGGCAATTAACTATACCGCGTGTTGTGCTTTCGTGCTTTTTATTCATCTGTTTCAGTATAATTCCAAATTGTTTTACCGTTATTCAGTTTGAATGTTAATTTAATTCCCAATCTTTCTTCTAATTGGTTCTTCGTGTATTCCAAGTAGTCTGGCTTGATTGATTTTTCGTTTAGTTTTTCAATTAATTTTTCAATGACAAATTTCCTATAATCTTCATGTATTGTTTCGATATGTAGCACATACCAAGGATATTTATTGTTAATCAGTTGAAATGACTTTTCAAAACTTGGATATACACCTTTTTCATTAACATCAAGTCCTTCTTCAGTTGGGTCAAACTCACTATGGTTATATAAAAACTTTTCTTCCGTTTTATTCTTTTGTCGGTTAATGCAAATTCCACCACCTTCACCTAAAATTTCAAAAACTTTTTCTGTTATCATGAAATTACTTTTATTAAAACCATACATGTCAATAATCTTTGCTTTCGGATAATTTATTTTCGTCTTTTCACCTGATAAGAAGTCTGTTGTGAATGTGTTTTTAGATAAATTGTCAATTGACAACTTATTCTCCTGATAGAAGTTCTGAATTAAACTTAACGAAACTTTATTTACTCTTCTAAATCCGCACTGTCCATCAAAAAGCATTCGGAATGTGTCACAAAAGTAGTTGTCAAATGCAGGAATAAAGCCAAAAACACCTAGTAATACTTTTGTTACTAAAGTCAAGTCCGTATTACCATTTGGAATTAAGCGTTTTTTAATTTCGTTGTAGATTTCAATAATTTGTTCAATATTTTTTTCATCATATTTATCCACATCGATGTTCCAAACAGATTTATCTAATGAATTAATATACAGAATTGTTGGTTTAAAATGATTAACACTGTGCTGTAATAAAAAACTTGAACCTCTAAACATTCCCCAACTTGCCAAATAAAATCCGAGAACTAAACAACTTTTTTCGATATCAATGGTCAAGTCATTTGTCGTCCGAAAATAATTGTAACAAAAATCAAATGAAGTATATCTATCATCGGGTTTTGATTTGTCTTTGAAATCATTAATTACTAATTCTATGTCGGTTTGATTAATCATTTTTCAACTTTTTTAATATAGCACGGTCTTTTTAGCATGAAGCACAACTTGTTTATAATTCGACAAATTGTCGATTTATTATACCTTAAACTACATATAATGCCGACATCGTGTCTTTTTTCTCTTTGTCTCAAAATTAGTCATATTTCTAAATCGTCCAACAAGTTGGGCATCTTTTTAATACTCGATCTGCTTACCCTGGTGTAAATCTCAGTGGTCTTACTCGAGGAATGTCCCAACGCTTCCTGAATCAACCTTAATTCTGTGCCCCGCTCCATATGATGCGTGGCAAAAGTGTGCCTAAACATATGGGGCGTTACTTTACGCTTCAGGCCTGCTTTTTCAGCTGACCGCTCAACAATTTTTTCTATGCTCGAACCGGAGTATTTGCCTCCCTTTTGACCTTCTATGAAATATTCACCGGGTTTAAACTCTTCCTTGTACTGTTTCAAGTCGTTGAGTAACCTCTTCCCCGGATTCAGCGGCCTGTATTTGCTCCCTTTGCCTTTTACCAGAATTATTTCTCTGTTAAAATCAACATCTTCTGTTTTTAAATCGCACACCTCTTGTCTTCTCAGCCCACATCCATACATGAGCTTTAAGATGATCTTATGTTTTGGGTAGTGGCATTGCAGGTAAATGGCTTCAAATTCTTCAATAGACAACACTTTTGGTAAAGGGCGCTTTTGCTTCGGACGTGGTATCCCTTCGGTATGCAGGTCGATGTTGTATATAATCCGATAATAATTTTGCAGTGCTGAATGTGCTGCATTTTGAGCAGTTTTGCTATAACCGCGTCCCAACACCTGTTTGTAAAGAAACTCCTTTACAAGATCTCTGAAGTTAGTCAGAGGCTCTGCCACAGACTCCTACATCGTTGCAGGCTCCAGCCTGCTTAACCTGAAGTTAGTCAGAGGCTCTGCCTCAGACTCTTATATCGTTGCAGGCTCCAGCCTGCTTAACCTCTTCCTGCTATATTACCGCAATATTTTCGTACAATACAGCGCGTTAATTATATTGCTTTTTTTCACAACTGAAAGTGAATTCTCGTATGAAGTTAGTCAAAGGCTCTGCCTCAGACTCTTATATCGTTGCAGGCTCCAGCCTGCTTAACCTCTTCCTGCTATATTACCGCAATATTTTCCTACAATACAGTGCGTTAATTATTTTGCTTTTACAACTGAAAGTGAATTCTCGTATGAAGTTAGTCAGAGGCTCTGCCACAGACTCTTATATCGTTGCAGGCTCCAGCCTGCTTAACCTCTCCTGCTATATTACCGCAATATTTTCGTACAATACTGCGCGTTAATTATATTGCTTTTTCACAACCGGAGTGAATTCTCGTATGAAGTTAGTCCAGTTTCCAAAAGCAGAAATATAGTCCTTCGGACTTATGGCGTCACCGCTCCCACAAACCCGGATGCATTGTTATCCACAATCGTCATATCGCCGGTATCCACGGTTCCATCACCATTTACATCGGTAGTCAGATAACCTGTGGCAAAGTTGGCTGCATCATTATCTACCGGTGACATATCGCCGGTATCGATGGTTCCGTCCTGGTTTACATCGCCGGCATAAATCAGATAAACGCCATTCGCATTAACCATATTTTCACCATAGGCCTTTTGAGGCGAATCTGTAAAATTGAAAGTGCTTACCGGGCCAATTTCAAAAGCCTGACTCCAGGTTTCTATGCTGTTGCGATGTTTAATGACCAAATGAAACAACGTGTTCTGACTTCCTGGCAGGTTAATAAAGTCAGTGCCGCTTCTTTGGAGATGGCAGGTGCCGTCAGTGTTGAGTTCAATTCCATAAAACCGAACCAATAGATTATAAGGAGCAACGGCTTCGTGAACCTCAACAGTAACTGTATCAGCTATACTCCCATTGAAATTGGCACCCGTCTCATTTTGAGATTTGCGCATCTGACCATTCGCCACTGAATACAAACCTTCCAGCATTAATTTTATCTGTAGATCAATGGAATAATAATAATGATCTACATAATTAAATGTATTGTTCAAATCTTTGAATCTTGCATGGAAAATATTAATAAACTGATCAGAATTCTCAATATTTATGAGGCTATTGGTAGTATATAGCGCTTCATTAATTCCATTGATGATGGTTCGGTTTTCAAATTCAGTGTTAAACCAATATTCATAAGTTGTCAGAAAGTTGTTTCCATCATTAACCGGCTGCTTCATGAATAATTGGGTAGCAGAGGAAGACCAGATTCCATTGTCTTGCCTGAAGCGCATATTTAAATTATGAAGTCCTGTCGAAAGCTCGGCAACATCAAGTGGCGCTGCAAAGAAAAAATTTGCAGTGGGCTCTATTTGTTGTTGGATCCGTTGATTGTATTCATCATCAAACCAATACTCATATGCGGTAATAGTGCGGTTGTCAGACTGCAAAGGTACTTTTATAAATGCCTCACTCAAAGTGCTGCTCCAGCTTCCATCTGCCTGTTGGAATCGAATGTTTAAATGATGCATTCCTGTGGGAACTGACGCAAAGTTAAGTTCACTGATTAAAACAAAACTGCTGCTGCCTGTTATCGGTTGTGATGTTTTAGATTGATAATCGTCGTCAATCCAATATTCGTAACCTTTAAGCAACCCGCCGCCAGCGATTACTGGAGGTGTTTTGTTAAATAGTTGGCTAGTTACATTACTCCAGCTTCCATTATTTTGCTTAAACCTGAAGTTGAAGGTGTGAATTCCGCAGGATAAGTAATTAAGATCAATTGCGGATTGAAAGGTATAAAAAGTCGTTGAAGTTATTGGTAGGGAAATCCGCGTTGAATAGTCATTGTTTATCCAATATTCCATTTCACAAATGGCTTCTCCACCCGGAGTTAGTTCAGGAACTTTCAAAAATAGCTGACTGCCAACCGCACTCCAAATACCGTTGGATTGTTTAAACCGGAAGCTTATATTATGCATTCCGGTATTAAGTTGACTACAATCAATACCCGAATTAAATAAGACATTGACACCCGGTGTGAGCGGAATATGTATTTTGCCGGCGTAATCATTGTTGAACCAATATTCACCCGAAGTAATTATTGGCTGTGCATTTGTCATGATGCCAATAGCTAAAAATGCAAATGCTATAAGTGTCTTTTTCATAGCATTGCTTTTATCTTTCCTGGGCCGAAACACTAATGGTTACATTCAAAATGCCTTCAGGCGTGGTTTCAGTACTGATGGATTTAAATACAATATGCGGGTTGAACGGCACTGCGCCTTCTTTGTATGGGCTGATGGTACCGTAAATGCCAACATCCGTTCCATCCGTTCCATAGTTCACACCCGGACTTGATGGTTTAAGGTGATAATTAGAATTGTATGAGAAACCAGTTCCTGCATTTTCAAATGTGTTTGCCAGTGTTTGATTTAGAATGGAATTCTGTTGCGTATTTGAACCCCAGTAGCTGACCGTGGGAATAAACAGGTTGTTGGTAAAGTTGCAATTCTGAGAACCAAGTTGTATGTTACTTGTTGATGTGGAAACAATTATATTGTTCTCGAAGTTGCAGTTTACGAAATTATAAAGTGCGTTATTATATTGTACATAGATGATATTATTGCTTATAAATAAACCTTTTCCAAAGTCATTTAAGTTATTTGAATACATAAAGTTCCTGTGTAGAGTAACGCCAGAGTATGCACTGTTTATATAGAGCGGTCCGGTTAAAACATTATCAGCAAGCATAATATTGCTAATGGTTGAAACAGCGTCATTACCTATCCTGAGAGTGCCCACCAAACACCTGGTGACACTTACCCCTGTGATGTTCTGGTTGGAGGCATGACCAATGTATAGGGAGTTTATACTGCAACCTTGTAGACTGCCGTTACCGGAACCAGTTAGGTATCTCAAAACATTTACTTCAGTCCGGCCTGTTGTTGCAGAACTGTCAGGATAATGCCCTGCTCCGACAATATGCACCGATTTATTCACAATAATGTCCGACGAAGGCTGAATTGTTCCTCCGGGCAAATACAAAGTGTCGCCATTGGCCGCCGCGGCTAATGCATCAGTCAACGAAATGTAAAACGTTGGAACACCAAGATGGCTGAGGGTGATTTTACTTTGTGCATGGAGCACATTGGCTGTTAAGAAAATGGAAACAGCAATAAAAACGAAAATTTTAAGAAGTGATTTCATGATAAAAAAGGTTTGGTTAATACAAAGGCTTCGTTGAAAAGTTGAAAATTAGGAACTTATAACTTATGGCGTCACCGCTCCCACAAACCCGGATGCATTGTTATCCACAATCGTCATATCGCCGGTATCCACGGTTCCATCACCATTTACATCGGTAGTCAGATAACCTGTGGCAAAGTTGGCTGCATCATTATCTACCGGTGACATATCGCCGGTATCGATGGTTCCGTCCTGGTTTATATCGCCGGCATAGATGGCGCAAAATCCGTCAGCCATCATACACATATTCTCTCCAAAGGCTTTTTGTGGGGTGTCGAAAGCATAAACTATCAGGGGATTGTTAAAGGTGACCGGTTGAGCGGTGCAGATGCTCACGCTGTTCCGGTGTCGAATGGTGATGTAATAGTTGCCGCTGAAAGTGCCCGGGACTTCTGCTTCTAAAATCCCGGATGTATCGAGTGAAACATCATGGATTGAATGAATAATATTGTTATAGTTGGCAGCATCGTGCAATTCGATGGTAACCCTGTCCGCAATATCTTCCGGAAACTGATAACCGGTTTCATTCTTCGCTTTACGCATGATGCCATTTTCATTGTACAGTCCTTCCAATAAGAATGAAAGTCGCAGCGTTCTGTTCTGGGATGGAACAATAAGGGTATAATCTTCGGCTTCGCCATAAGAGCCTACATAGCAAGGAGTAGGATCCTGGCTATAACGCTCTGCCACCCGTATCCGGTAGAAGCCGGGTGATATTCCAGCCGGCACAACAATATTGGCTGTAAGCAGGTGCGTACCTGATGTCCCCGGTGCATTTCCCAGGTCAACAGCCTCTCCGGTATCGGTAAAATTACAGTTGTTGTTCCAGTCAATCCAGGCAAAGACGTGTTGTGCCCAGTTGCCGTTTACTGTTACACTCACCCTTAGCGGATAGGTTCCTCCGGGGAGAAGTTCCGTTGAAATAGCAGTAAAATCCGAATAGCTGGTCGAACCACTTGGATTATCCATGGTATTCAACTGCACCTGACTGATGTAATCGTCGGTTAAGTTAGAGTAGCTTGTAGTACAATAGATACAGGAAACAACACTGATGAAATTCTGCTTTGTTTCTGTAGCAGAGCCGTATGCATTGGTCACCGTGAGTGAAACCGAATATTGTCCCAGGGTTGTAAAAAGCACTTCCGGATGTTGGGAGGTAGCTGAGGTGCCACTGACAAAGGTCACATTATCCGGGCTAAAACTCCATAACCAGGAGGTGGGCACATTTTCTGAAATGTCGGTAAATGTTACGTTGCTATTTACAGCGGGTGAATTGGTTGATGCTATGAAATCAGCCTCAGGTGGCACATGCACATCATAGCAACTCAGGGTAGCCGACCATCCATCGCGGGCTACGCTGTAATCAGAGATGAAATTAAAAGTAAGTGCTCCTTCTACATTATTAGCGGTGACCGTTCCCGGTGATGTGGTTCCGGAATAGGTACCAATCAACGGTGCTGAAACGTTGCTGCCATTATAGATGTGTAGTTTGTCATAATTTGATTCAGTATTAAAGGTACTGAAAACCATCCGTATCATTTTTCCCGTAGAGCCCGGATAAAAGGTTTGGGTGAAGTTTTCATTGCTTTGATAGGCGGCAGTTGCTCCGCCGGAATCATAAAACAATCCGGTACATGCCGTAATTGATCCATTGGCCATATTATACTCAGGAATGAGTCCGATAACCAGCGCTGTGGTTTGTTGAACAGAATACTGGCTGGCAACACCACCACTCAGGTAAAGCAACAGATCAACCGGTGTGCCCAGTGGCGTTGAGGCATCTGCTGTAGCGCTGAAAGAGGCCAGAATCTGTCCGGAAACCCCTAAAGTGCCAATAGTGAAAGTATTGGTATGAAGTGTAAGGTATGGATTTGCGCTTCCGGAAATGGAAAGCTGCGCCAGCACATTGGTCAGGGAGCTGTGTCCGTTGTTCAGACAAATAAATTGAATTTCAGCCGTTTCACCGGGATCAAGAATGCCATCGTTGTTGCATCCGGGTTCATTGTCCAGGATAGTCATGGCTCCGATAGCCAGTTCAGGTGCGTTGGCTGTAAGGGTGAAAGAAGAGTTCCAGGTTTCACTGCCATCCGTTGCAGAAAGCTGAAAATCTACCTGGTGCTGATCGGGAATATTGTTGGCTACATTTACCGTAAAACCACCGGGCAAACCAACCGATTGTCCTGGGCCTATGTTGCCATAATTGGCAGAATTGTCAGTAATGGTCAGATAGGCATCGTTGCTGCTCAGGGTGGCCGTAACGTTGGTCGCAGTCTCAACGCCCACATTCTGGAGGATGATGTTCAGTGCAGGAGTTTCATCATAATCCAACTGCCCGTTGCCGTTGCCGGAGGGCGGTGCATCAGTAACTGTGCAACTACTGAAAACTACATAAGGCCCTTCGGCAGGAATTACATCTATGGTACCTATGTGCGGCTGCCGGTTTTGAGCCGTAATCACGATGTCCATTAAACCCACCTGTGTAAGTGGATCAAAGGTAAGGTTTGCCGAGCCGGTTGCATCCGCTACCAGGGCGGTAATCAGTGCCCCATTCCGCGAAAGCGCCACCGTAGCGTAAGGGGTGGTATTTACCGGAACGGAGCTCATGCCGATAAGCAGCGTTGACGGATAGGAAACAGCAACCGGTGGCGGCACGGAGTAATAAATCATCAGCGAAGGATCGCCAAAAAGGTGGTAGATTTCCCAATAATAGGTTTTTTTACTGGAGTTTGATTCTTCAACGGCATAATTACCACAAACCACCATCTGACCCTGGGTTATAAACCACTCATCGGTGGCTTCGCCATGATCATGAAAAGCGCCATCATAAGCGCCACGATGGGCGGCATTGTACGAAGGATGCAACGTAACGGTTTTAAAACCTACGCCCCACCAATAATCTTCGTCCCAATACGTGCTGTTTGATCCTCCGATGTAACCCACCGCACCTTTATTGGCTGCCCTCAGAATTTCTTCGCCAAAGCAGGTGGAGTTAAACTTACCCGAGAGACAGCAGTTACCTACCAGCAAGCCATATTTTCCATCATTGGTCAATTCCGGTATGTGTGAGATGGTAAATGCCGGATTGGCCCAGCCACTTTCACTGCAATGTGCGGTATAATTTCCATAGGCCACACCGTTTGATACGTTGCTTCGGATGTTCTGCGAGTAGTTTCCACCTGAAGGCTCTGGCTGGAGATAAGTATGCGACAGGATATTGTGGGCTGCATTAAAATAGGTCTCCGTGCCATAATTAATCTGGCCGTTTCCCCAGGTCTGGTAGCTGGCATCGTTGCCGGCCACCATGACAACCTCGCCCAAAAAAGAGGGATCGGGCATGGTATATTGTTCATATTGAAGGGTCTTATCAATCTGGGGTTGCAATTGGGCCAGATTGGTGGCTGAAAACCGGCCATAAAACACTTCCGGCAAATTATCTCCGGTATATTCGCAATAGCGCAGATCGGTGACATGCGATCCGGCTGAGCCATTCCAGGCAGGAATCTGAGCCACATCGCCAACAAAAAGCACAAAGCTTGGTGCATTGTAGCCGGTAGGGGGTGAATTGTAAAGGCCTTGTAAATAAGATTTTATAGATGTAGTAGTCGTACCTACCGCCGGGTTATTGGTGTAAGCTTCAATCACCCTGAATCCTTTTTTGCATTTCCAGTTTACGAAAGGCTGCAGGGCGGCTTGAAACATTGGATCAGATACAATTACATAGGTAGCAGGAGCGGGGGCAATTAACCCTTTTTCAGGCTCGGATGTTACATGATTTTCAACCTGGCTGAAAAGACTATTAAAATAGGGGGAAGCTTTCGACCGCTTTAGTTCCATAGTGGCACCTATGTCGGCATTTTTAAACCTTACCTCAATGTCTATTTGTTCAAGCACTTTAAGGACGCCAGTGACCGGATTGTAAAGAAATGGGGATACCTGAATCCGAGCCAGTGTTACTGCACGCATGGTTCCTACCATCTCCACACTGATTAAGTCATCACCCACATAGCGATCGGTGGCGTAAGTTGCTTTGTTGAAAATGAAAGGAACCTGATCCGGGTCGTCGCTTTTCGACATGGGTGGCTGGGCCGGGAAAAGCAAATGGGTTATTCCAAGTTCGTTCAGGCTTAATTCCCGGTATTGCTGTCGCTTAATTGTGTAACTGAACTCTGCATTCAATGGTACTTCAATAAGTTTTGTGTAAACCGGTAAGGCTGGCTCGCCCTCTTTTGTTCGTTTGCTGAAGCCTTCTACACCCAGCAACGTAAAAGTACCTTCCGGAGTGAGTACATCACTGAAATTCAGTTGCGCTATGGTTGCTCGAATCCCCACACCCTGAAAACCTGATGGGATGATGGTAATGTTGTTTTTTTCATTGTTTAGCCGGAAATCAGCAGCCTGTAATTGCATGATCATCAACATAAAAGCCGGAAACAATGGCCAGAAAATTGTCCTTTTCATAAGAATTGAATTTTAGGAAGTATGTTAAACTGCTTCTTAAATTAAGATAGCAATGTCTGATTCAATACAATAAGGACGGGTAGTAAGGCGAGAAGAATTAATATTGGATTTCCTTATGTTTAAGAATAACAATCTGGAAATCTGCCTGGCAGATCAGGTCAAATATACAACATATTTTAGCTGAATTAAAAAAAACGGCAATTATTTTATCAAAATAATCACCAGAAAATCCCTGTAACAATGGATTGCCCGCTAACTGACTGAAAATAATGTATTTAGTTCAGGGGCATCTAAAAACCGGTTGATTTATAAACAGATTTGTTTAGTTTGTAGAAATATTAAAAATTATTTGCCTTTCTCAATCTCAAACAGCACCTCTTTCAAAGGTATCTCCCTGACTCATATCGCCGGTTTCCCAGCCTTTGCGGAACCAGTGCATACGTTGTTTTGAGGTGCCATGGGTGAAGCTGTCTGGTACGATGTGACCCTGGGATTGCATTTGTATGCTGTCATCACCTACTGCCCCGGCAGCCGTGAGGGCTTCTTCAATATCTCCGTCTTCAAGTATTTGAAGCATGCGTTCAGCGTGGTGTGCCCACATGCCGGCCAAAAAGTCGGCCTGAAGTTCAAGTTTTACAGTTAAAGCATTGGCTGCAGCAGAACTAAGAGCACTTCTGCGGTTGTGGACCTCATCCAGTATGCCCAATTGTTTTTGAACATGATGACCCACCTCATGAGCTATAACATAGGCTACTGCAAAGTCGCCCTGGGCACCGAAACGGGTGCGCAGATCATCACAAAAGCTTAGATCAATATAGATTTTCTCATCTCCCGGACAGTAGAATGGTCCGCTGGCAGCACTGGCAAACCCGCAGGCCGACTCTACCTGATTCCGGAAAAGAACAAGAGTAGGTTCCCGGTAGGTTTCTCCGGATTGAGCAAATAGTGTCTTCCAAACCTCTTCGGTATCTGCCAGCACTACCGATACAAATTGTGCCATTTCCTCTTCTTCAGCACTTGCCTCGTAGGCTTGTGATTGTCCGCCACTATCTATCTGATTGAGCAGTTGGCCTGGGTCGCCGCCCAAAAACCAGACAATCAAAACAATAACAATGGTGCCTATTCCACCGCCAACGGCCATTTTTCCGCCCGACATGCCTCGGCGGTCTTCTACATTCGAGCTTCTTCTTCGTCCGGTCCAGCGCATAATGTATATGTTTTATGAGTAATTATGATATAACAATTAAGCGGGTTATTGTTCTGTGAGGAGAGCAGGTTTTTTTGTTGTTTTGAGTGATCTGTAATCTGTAATCAGTGATCGGTGATCTGTGATCTGTGATCTGTGATCTGTAATCTGTGGGTTTGTTGATTTGTTGATTTGTTGAGTCGTTGAGCCTTTGAAACATAATTCGCGGTTAATTGGTGATTAGTGACTGGTGACTAGTGATTGGTGATTGGTGGTTAGGAATTCAATCCGCAATCTGCAATCTGCAATCAATACTTGCATGTCTCTGCGTCATTGCGTGGTTCTTTAATCTGTAATCTGCGATCCGCTGCCCAAAATTCTTACCTTTGAGCCACCAATTAAATGCGATTTATTTTGCCATCAGAAGAATATAAAACACTATTTGCCGATATTTTGCTTCCACTGCCCCTGAAGGGATATTTCACTTACAGGGTGCCACAGGAATTAAATAAGCTGGTGCAACCCGGCCTGCGCGCTGTGGTTCAATTCGGTGCCAAGAAGTTTTATACCGGGCTTATACGCCGCGTACACGGGCAGCCGCCAAAAACGACTTCCATTAAATATTTGCTTGGCCTGGTGGATGATTTCCCGGTGGTGAATGAAAAGCAATTTACACTCTGGGAGTGGATGGCTGACTATTACCTGTGTACCGAAGGGGAAGTAATGAATGCAGCCTTGCCATCTGCCTATAAACTGGCCAGTGAAACCAGGGTTATACTCGATCCGGAATATATTCACGACAACCAGATGCTTAATGACCGGGAGTTTTTGATTGTAGAAGCTCTTGAACTGCATAAGGTGCTCACCCTTACTGAAGTTAGCCGCATTGTTGATGTGCTTAAGGTGATTCCTTTGGTAAAAACCATGATTGATAAGGGCATCATCCGGGTTGAAGAGGAATTATCGGAGAAATACAAGCCACGTTTCGAAAAATGCATCATGTTGTCAGATGCATTTCAGGAGGAACCAAAACTGCAGGATGCCATGGACAGCCTGCAGAAAAGAGCTTACCGGCAGCTGGAAATTCTGATGCATTTCATTCAAATTGCACGGCCATTCACCGGTGAGCCCCGTGAAGTAACCCGTGCTGCATTGCTTTCCCGCCCGGGTGCCTCTGCTGCTCAGCTTGACGGACTGATTAAAAAAGGGATATTAGAGCAATATCAGCGGCATTCAAGCCGGCTGATGCATTTGCCGGCTACAGCAGCTCCGGCTTCCATTGAGCTAACACCTGTTCAGCAGCAGGCTTACAATCTTTTGTTACCTGCACTCAATGAAACACAACCCATATTGCTTAAGGGTGTTACTTCCAGTGGCAAAACAGAACTATACATCCGGTTAATGGATGAAGTGATTAAACAAGAGAAACAGGTCTTATATCTGCTTCCTGAAATTGCCCTTACCACACAAATCATTGTACGTTTACAGAAATATTTTGGGGATTGGGTAGGAGTTTATCATTCCAGGCACAATGAATTTGAGCGCATTGAAATCTGGAACAAGGCCAATGCCCCACTTTCCGATCACCGTGAAGAGCAACCTTACAAAATATTACTCGGTGCACGCTCGGCCTTATTTTTGCCCTTTACAGGACTGGGTTTAATAATAGTAGATGAGGAACACGATACGAGCTACAAACAGCACGATCCAGCTCCCCGCTACAATGCCCGCGATACTGCGCTGATGCTTGGCCAGTTACACCAGGCTACTGTATTGTTGGGTTCTGCAACACCCGCATTAGAAAGTTATTATCATGCCCGCACCGGTAAATATAAACTGATAGAACTTAATGAGCGATACGGTGGTGTGAAAATGCCCGATATACGCATGGTTGATACCCGCAATGAAATCCGGCTTAAACGCATGAAATCACATTTTGCCGCTCCTCTGTTCGAAGCCATTGGGGCTGCCCTTAAGGCAGGAGAACAAGTAATATTGTTTCAAAACCGCCGTGGCTTTTCCCTGAGGCTGGAATGTGAAGTCTGTCATCACATTCCCGGATGCATAAACTGTGATGTTACTTTAACTTACCACAAACACATCAACCTGCTTAAGTGTCACTATTGTGGTTATACCATGCCTGTACCTCCGGTTTGTCCGGAATGTAAGAGTCCTTCCATACTTATGCGTGGGTTTGGAACCGAAAAAGTGGAAGAAGAACTCGGATTGCTATTTCCTGAGGCAAAAATTGCCCGTATGGACCTTGACACCACCCGGACAAAAAATGCTTATCAGTCATTGATTGGTGATTTTGAAACGGGCAAGGTAAATGTGCTGGTGGGTACACAAATGGTTACCAAGGGACTGAATTTTGAGAATGTGAGTCTGGTTGGCGTACTCAGTGCCGATGGTATGTTGAGCTACCCTGATTTCAGAGCGTTGGAACGAAGTTATCAGTTGCTGGCGCAGGTAAGTGGCCGTTCGGGACGAAAGACCAAACAAGGTGTGGTAATGATTCAAACCAATAACCCCGATCATCCCTTATTACAATGGGTGAAAGAAGATGATTATTTACAGCTTTTTGAACACCAGTTACGCGACAGGTACAAATATAGTTACCCGCCATATACCCGGCTAATACGCATATCCATGCGTCATAAAAGTCAGATGGTGCTCGATGAAGCAGCCAATGCTTATGCCGGTATGTTGCGGAAACACTTTGGCAAAGCCTTGCTGGGGCCTGAATATCCGATGGTAAACCGGATAAAAAACTACTATATTAAAAATCTGCTGTTGAAAATGAACCGGGGCCTGCAAACCCGGCAGATGAAGGTAGTCCTCGCACAACAAACCAGAGAATTTTTATCCGGGCCTAATTTCAAAACCGTAAAAATAATCATAGATGTTGATCCGGCATAAATGCTGTTCGCAATAATTTTAAACAGCATTGTTGCTTTTATTGTAAATTTGTACCATCTTCGGCCAGCATTGATGTTGACCATGATTCATTATATACATCACTGTTCAATGAACTGTGATCCTTTTAATTCAAAGCAAAACACATGGAAGAACCTGAAAAAATAGCCCCCGAACAAAACCATTTCGTTTCCAGAGGTTGTTGCCGTCAGCCCAGCCTTATTCATAAAAATGATGATATTTTCAGACACAGTTGCAGCAAACTTGATGCATATGACTGGCTGAAGCACCTTCCCATGCCTGGTAATCGTGTTCCTTTTGATTGTGTTGAGGTAAGGTTTAAGAATAATCGCAAGGATTTTTTTAGAATAAGCCCCGATACCGAAGTACATGTTGGCGATATAGTTGCAGTAGAGGCTAATCCCGGACACGACATCGGGATAGTGACCCTTGTAGGTGAAATAGTGCGTCTGCAAATGAAACGTAAAAATGTAGATCATCATAAAGATAGCGTACGAAAGCTATATCGCAAGGCGAGGTTGAGTGATATTGAAAAATGGATCACTGCAGTGGAAAAGGAAGACAGCACGATGTTCCGGTCACGCGAGATAGCCAATGGGCTAAATCTTAAAATGAAAATCAACGATGTGGAATACCAGGGCGACGATACCAAAGCCATTTTTTATTACACGGCAGATGAACGTGTGGATTTTCGCGAGCTGATAAAGTTACTGGCCGAAAATTTTAAAGTTAGAATAGAGATGCGTCAGATTGGTGCCCGGCAGGAGGCTTCGCGGCTGGGTGGAATTGGCACCTGTGGACGAGAACTCTGCTGTTCTACCTGGCTGAATAATTTTAGTACTGTAAGTACCAATGCTGCCCGGATTCAGCAACTTTCACTCAACCCCCAAAAACTGGCGGGACAATGCGGTAAGCTTAAATGTTGCCTGAATTATGAATTCTCAGCCTACCATGAAGCGCTGAAAAACTTTCCACCCGATGATACTGTGCTGCAAACCAAAAAAGGGGAGACTTTTACACATAAAATTGATGTGTTTGCCCGAGTTATTTGGTTTGCCTATAAATCAGATCCCAATGTACTTATGCCCATTGCTTTAGACAAAGTAAATGAGATCATTGAATTGAATAAAAAAGGCAAGACGGTGGCAAAACTCGAAGACTATGTTCAAAAACAGGATAAGAAACCTGGATACGATACTACAATTGGACAGGATGAACTAACCCGGTTCGATAAGAAACATTAAACCCAATCAGTTACTTGTGTTAAAATATTCCGGTAATCGCATCGTTTGATAAATGTAATGATAAAACTTCGATTTTTTAAGCACTTTTCACTTCTGATGCTGACAGCATTGGTACTGCTCTCCTGCAACCGTCCTGCTTTTTATGATGAGAGCCTAAGGCTGAAGGAGGATAAATGGCCGAAAGATGAAGCCCTTTCCTTTAAAGTAGATGTTGCTGACACCAGTAGTGCTTACCGGTTTTTCATCAATGTACGTAACAGTACTGCCTATGAATACAACAACATTTATTTTTTTCTGACCACAGAATTTCCCGGCGGAGGGCAGGCCCGGGATACCATTGAATGTACCCTTGCTTCCCGCGAGGGCAAATGGTTGGGTAAAGGCAGTGGAAAGTATAGGGATAACCGGATTTTTATCCGTGAAGACATCTTCTTTCCCCAAAAGGGAGTCTATACATTTCGTTTAAACCAGGCCATGCGTCATGAGGTGCTCCAGGGAATTTCTGAAGCAGGTATCCGACTGGAAAAGCAGGAGAAATCAGTTCCGGAGTCATAAAGGAAACATTAAATTTTTGATAAAATAAAATGCCTAAGAAAAAGAATGCAAAACAGGGCCATACGGGGATAAAAACCTGGAAACTAAGGTTTTGGAAAGTATACATTGGAATGCTGCTTTTTGTGGTATTGCTTTTTACCTTCATTTCAATGGGATGGCTAGGGTTTATGCCATCTTTTGAGGAACTCGAAAACCCCAAAAGCAATCTGGCCTCCGAGGTTATTTCTGCCGATCAGGAATTATTGGGTAAGTATTACATCGAAAACCGCTCAAACATCCATTATTCTGATCTTTCTCCCAATCTGGTAGCGGCCATTATCGCTACGGAGGATGCCCGGTTTGAAAATCATTCAGGGGTAGATGTAAAGGCTTTGTTCCGGGTAACGTATGGTGTGCTTACCGGTAATCACAAAGGTGGGGGATCAACCATAACCCAGCAATTGGCTAAAAACCTCTTTCCCAGGGGCGAAAATCGCAACTTCTTTCAAACGGTTTTTCTTAAACTCAAAGAATGGGTTACTGCCGTTAAACTGGAACGCAACTATACCAAGCAGGAAATTATTGCCATGTATTTTAATACGGTAGATTTTGGCAGCAACTCTTTTGGCATTAAATCAGCGGCAAAAACTTTTTTCAACAAGTCACCCAATGATTTGAACATTGAAGAGTCGGCCATGCTGGTAGGTATGTTGAAAGCACCTACCTGGTTCTCACCGGTGCGAAATCCCGAAAGAGCCTTAAAGAGACGGGAAGTGGTATTGCATCAAATGGAAAAATATGGGTACATCACCGAACACGTTTATGATTCTATAAGGGTAATTCCACTTGACATGAGTTCTTACCGGATTCAGGATCACCGCTCGGGTGAGGCCACCTACTTCAGAGAATATCTGAGGATGACGATGAATGCAAAAAAACCGGTGCGTAAACGCTATGTTGATATGGTTCAGTTTAGCGAAGATTCATTGAGATGGATCAACAATCCGCTTTTTGGCTGGATTGAGAAAAATCCTAAGCCTGATGGCACCAATTATAATTTGTATCGTGATGGCTTGCGCATATACACTACCATCAATTCACGCATGCAACAGTATGCCGAAGAAGCAGTAAGCGAGCATATGTCGGGCGATATTCAGCCGGCCTTTTTCAGACACTGGAAGGGGCGCGAGGGAGCACCATTTGATTTTCCCCGAAGTCAGGTGAAACAAGAAGCTGAAAAACTGCTTGCCGCTTCAATGAGACGCAGCGACCGCTACCGTAAAATGAAAGCTGCAGGAATAAGTGAAGATTCCATTCAACTGGCTTTTCATACCAAAGTACCCATGACGGTATTTTCCTGGAAAGGAGATAAAGATACGATAATGACACCCTGGGATTCAATACGATATAATAAATTTTTCCTTCAGGCTGGATTAATGTCCGTTGAACCTCAAACGGGGTTTGTGCGTGCATATGTAGGTGGTATCAATTATAGTCATTTTCAGTTTGACCATGCGACCATGTCCCGGCGACAGGTAGGTTCTACATTTAAACCTTTTGTTTATACCCTGGCCATGCAGGAAGGTGACTTCTCACCCTGTACCAAAATTGCCAATATCCAGTACAGTATTGAATTGCCCGAAGGTGGCAAATGGGAGCCCCGGAATGCCAATGATTTTAAAAAAGGAGAAATGGTTACCCTTAAAGAGGCGCTTGCCAACTCCATCAACTGGATATCAGCTTTTCTCATTAAGCGGTACTCACCTCTGGCAGTAATCAAAATTGCACGAAAAATGGGCGTAACCAGTCCCATTACTGCGGTGCCTTCCATAGCACTTGGCACTCCCGACCTTTCTTTATACGAGATGGTGGGTGCCATGAATACTTATGCAGCTAAAGGGGTGTATATTGAACCGCTTTTTGTTACCCGTATCGAAGATAAGAATGGTAATGAACTGGCCAGATTTCTGCCCCGTCAGGAAGAAGCCATGAGTGAAGAAACCGCCTATCTGATGTTGCAATTGATGAAAGGGGTAGTGGAAAGTGGTACCGGTGTGAGGTTGCGTTACAAATATGGAATCACCAATCCGGTAGCTGGTAAAACCGGTACGACTCAAAACAATTCAGATGGCTGGTTTATGGGTATTACCCCCGACCTGGTTACCGGCGTGTGGGTGGGCGGAGAAGACCGGAGCATTCGTTTTAGAACCATAACACTGGGGCAGGGGGCCAACATGGCGCTGCCTATCTGGGCGTTATATATGAAACGTATATATAACGACAAAAAACTTGAAGTTTCCACAGGCGATTTTGAACCACCGGAAAGACCACTCTCTGTGGAAATTGACTGCCAAAAGTACGAAGAACTTCAAAAGAAAAACAATTCAAGGTTTACGCCCGGTGATTTTTAACCGGACGACAATGGATGAAACCCTGCAAGACAGTTGCAACAAATACCTTTTTGTTGCTGGTAAATAATAACATGAAATTTGCACAGGAACGAAGAAATTATCGGTATGGCTTCTTCTTATCTGAAAATATTTGTAATTATTAAACTATTTATCTGCGAATGAAAGCTTTGGATGAAATAAAAATTCCTGTTAAGGCTCACCTGTCCGAATTTGAATCGGCATTCAAACAAAGCATGAAAAGCTCTGTACCTTTGCTCAATCGCATTACCCACTTCCTGGTGAAACGAAAGGGCAAACAAATCAGGCCACTTTTCGTTTTTCTTTCCGCAGGAGCTGCAGGTGCCATCAATGCATCCACACAACGAGCGGCCATTCTTATCGAGCTGCTGCATACGGCTACCCTTATTCACGACGATGTGGTGGATGATTCCAATGAACGGCGGGGGACTTTTTCACTCAATGCACTGTGGAAAAATAAAATCTCGGTTCTGGTAGGCGATTTTCTGCTATCCAAAGGTTTGTTACTTTCCATGTATAACAGCGATTACGAGTTGCTCCGCATTGTTTCTAATGCTACCCGCGAAATGAGTGAAGGAGAGTTGCTTCAGATTGAAAAAGCGCGCCGGCTGGATATTGAAGAGTCAGTTTATTTTGAAATAATTCGCAAAAAAACTGCTTCACTCATCGCTTCCTGTTGTGCCTCGGGTGCTGCATCGTCTGGCTGCAGCCCCGGAATAGTGAAAAAATTTCATGAATTTGGTGAGCTCACCGGCATCGCATTTCAAATTAAAGATGACTTGTTTGACTATAATAAAAATGGCGATACCGGGAAACCAACAGGCATTGATCTTAAAGAAAAGAAACTTACCCTGCCCATAATTTATTTATTGCAGCAGTCGGACTGGATGGAAAAACGCCGCATCATCCACATCATAAAAAACCAGCGTAATCAGCCTGACAAAGTAAACGAGCTTCTCGAAAAGGTTAAAACAAAGGGTGGTATTGCCTATGCCGAAAAGCGTATGATGGATTATCGCGAACAGGCGATTGACCTGTTGCGAACCTTTCCGGAAAGCGAATACCGGAACTCACTTGAGCAACTGGTAGTGTACACTACCGAGCGAAGAAAATAGCATCAGGCTTTTTTGAGTGTAAATGCAAAAGTAGTTCCTACTCCGGGGGTGCTGCGTACATTGATGGTTTGCTCATGTGCTTCGATAATGTGCTTAACAATGGCCAGACCCAGTCCGGTTCCTCCCTGTTCACGGGAACGCCCCTTATCGGTTCGGTAAAATCGCTCGAATATCCGCGTAAGTTCATTTGTTTCCATTCCGCTACCATTATCGGTTACTTCCACCAGCAGATGATCGTCCATATCGAAGAAACTGATTTTGGTGCTCCCCTTTTGCGGATGACCGTATTTAATGGCATTGTCAATCAGGTTAATAAAAACCTGCCGGAGCTGGTCTTTATCTGCTATGACCAGAATGGGTTTTTCATATTGCTGATTGAAAAATAAGGTGTTTTTCCGTTTTCTTGCTTTAATCTCCAGGAAATCCATTACTTCGCCCGCCAGAATAGTTACATCAAGTTTTGTAAGATTAAGTTTTAGCTCACCCGCCTCAAGTTTTGAAATGGTTTCCAGGTCTTCAACAATGGCAATAAGGCGATTAATGCTGGACTCAGTGCGCAGCAGGTAATCCTTGTTGATACTGGGATCTTCCAGTCCGCCATCCAGCAGGGTGAGTACGTAACCCTGAATATTAAAAATAGGTGCTTTCAGCTCATGAGATATGTTCCCCAGAAATTCGCGTCTATAGTCAGCCATACGCTTAAGTTCAGCAATTTCCTGGCTCCTGGATTTATTCCAGTTTTCAACTTCCTGATATACATTATCAAGGGTTTCGGTATGCGAAGAGCGCCGATTTTTATCCTTGCCGGCAATTTTTTGAGTTCGAATGCTTTTGTAAATGAGACGCACCTTCGAATAAATGAAGCGATCCAGGGTATATTGAAACAAGAAAAATGCAAGGATAGCCAATACCATACCTGTAATAAATACTTTAAGCCATACCGGCCAGTATTCCAACACTATGGTGTAAAATAATCCGGAAATAACCGCTGAAATAAAAATAAATAAGGCATTAATAAAGGCCAGCTTACGGGGATTTGAATAATCAGTCTTCATAGATAATTCAGGTTTTTATACATGGGTAGCTTTATAGGAGTAACCAACACCTTTAATGGTTTTTATATGGTCAATGCCAATTTTTTCACGAATCTTACGTACATGAACATCAATGGTTCTATCGCCTACGATTACATCGTCACCCCATACTATACTGAAAATTTCTTCACGGGTAAATACCTTGTTGGGTCGTGAGGAAAGCAACATCAGCAGTTCAAATTCTTTTCGGGGCAATATAAATTCCCGACCGCTTTTATTCACTGTATATTTCTCCCGGTCGATGATGAGGTCATCATTGTATGTGATTGCGAGACTTTCAACATAACGACGAAGTAAGGCCTGAATGCGACTGGTGAGTACTCTTGGTTTAACCGGCTTGGCTATGTAATCATCGGCGCCAGCCTCAAATCCGGCAATTTGTGAATAATCTTCGCCTCTGGCAGTTAAAAATACAAGGATGGTGTTTTTTAAAGCATCTATTTTACGAATGGCTTTGCAGGTTTCTATGCCATCCATTTGTGGCATCATCACATCAAGGATAATCAGATGGGGACGATGTTTACGGGCCAGCTTTAATCCTTCTGCACCATCGTGGGCTTTAAGTACCCGATAACCCGCTTTGCTTAAATTGTAACTCAGGAACTCAAGCACATCGGCTTCGTCATCAATCAGCAGAATGCTGTATTCCGGATTTTCCATGATTGGATAGGATAAGGTGCCATAAATGTTTCAAAAGTAGTAAATATTGGCCTATAACTGCCGGGTAAATAAAAACCCGTCCAGGGCAACAATGAAACCTTAATATTTCCGTTTGATGCTATACTGCTGAATACATAAACTATGAACAGAATTCTTATTTTGCTTACTTTTTCAGTATTGTCCATGGCATTGTTTGCTCAGTCGCACCCTGTGACATCCAGGCTTCCTTTTAAGTGCGACACCCTTAGGATAACCCATGCAGAAGAAGCACTTGGCCAAATGATCAATTCCTACCGGCAATCTAAAAATCTGCCACCGGTGCCCTTTTCAGCTGCCCTTTCTCTGGTGGCAAGATTGCATGCTATTGATCTTGCTGAAAATTACAGGCCGGGCGGACGCTGCAACCTGCACACCTGGTCAAAAAGTCCTTACTGGAGCTCTTGCTGCTATACACCCGACCACAGGAATGCCGCCTGTATGTGGGATAAGCCGCGTGAACTTACCTCATACACCGGCGATGGTTTTGAAATTGCCTACTATACCAGCGATGAAACCGTTCCGGACATAGTTTTGGCAGAAATGGCACTCAAAGGTTGGAAATCGAGCCGGGGTCACCATGAAATTATTATAAATCGTGGCAAATGGCATGATGTGGACTGGAAAGCCATGGGCATTGGTATGTATCGCGGATATGCCATCATCTGGTTTGGTGAATTGACTGATGAGGCAGGATCACCCCGGCTGTTGCATTAATGCATTTATTCGTACCTTTATACACTGTTTTAATCTATTTGGCAGATGATAAAGAAAATATTTCCGGCGTTGATTTTGAGTTTAATTATCAATTATATGTCTGTTGCCCAAGAATTTAAAGGTGGAATTCACCTGGGATTGGTGGGCAGCCAGGTAGCCGGCGACAACTATTCTGGTTACAATAAAGCAGGGATAAATGCCGGAGGCTGGATAAGCCTGCCCTTAGGAGCAAAATCGCATCTGCAAATGGAATTGGGCTACATTCAAAAAGGCAGCCGCGAAAACCCTGACTCCGAGAAGGGACACTATGATGCTTATATTATGCGCCTGGGATACATTAATCTTCCGCTTGTTTATCGTTACCAATACAGTACCCTGCTGGGTTTTGAAGGCGGATTCTCTATGAACTTCCTGCTTCACTCGGGAGAATTTAATTATTCTAAATTTACCGGCACTCCTTTTAAAAAACAAAACCTTTGTTTTACCGGCGGTTTAATAGTAAGGATAACTGATAATATTCGCATCGGGCTGCGTACAGAGAATTCGCTGTTTTCGTTACGTAAAAACCGGGTAACTGGTGATGTTTGGCGCTTCTGGGGGCACGGACAGTTCAGCGATGCATTGATAATTAATGCATTTTACCAACTTTGATCCATTGCTGACCTTTGTGTCAGTAAGCGGAGCTGGACAAAACACGTGAGTATACAGGTTATTTATTCAGTTTTAAAAAACACAAAATCCTGACAGGGCCAAAAACTGACCTGTCTGGATTTTCATGAATATATTCAGCCACTACTCCTGTAGCCCTGGTTCAAGTTTGCGTACGTTGTAGGCAACTTCTTCACCTCTTTCGTTCCGTCTGATCTCAAATTCAACCATATCGCCATCCATGATGTCGTTAAAGTTGCCATCTATCACATCTTCGTAATGGAAGAACAGATTGTTAGGTGGGAAAGAAATGAAACCATAACCACTCTTCATATTGAGGGTACGGCTGCGCTGAATGCCTTCAGGCACGGGCTTGTTAATAAACTTCAGCCGGTTATCGTCCTGCTTATCGAATAGGTTGGCAATTACCGAATCATTTTTATTCAGCCTGTTCTCGATAAGTTCGTGCATGGCTACGGGGTAAGTTACCTCTTCAAGAAGTTCCTGGGATGTGCGGGTAACACTCTCACGGCCATTCATATCCTGATAGCGGAAATCCCAGCCCAGCAGCATTACGCGGGTACCCAGGGTGTTCAGTTTACGTACAAGAGGCACATAATCACCATCGGATGCTACCAAAACCAGCACATCAAATTTTTTAAATACGGTAAGCTCATAGGCTTCCAGAGCCAACCATACGTCAATGCCCTTCTCTTCCCGCTTGCCACCCCGCATTCGTAAGGGGAGATAGTGAGTAATCACTTTTTCCCCCATAAGGATGTCATCGAAAATGCGTTCCGCATACAGCTTGTTTTCACTGGTTTGAGCTTCAAATGCACTTAACCTTCCTCTGAAGTAATGTGAATCTACAATGTGGCATAACTTCTGGTCAACGCCTTCTTCTTTAGCAACGCGGTAGCGAATAAAATTGTGTAATCCCTCAATGCTTATCCTTGCGTTGCGCTCATGCTCGTAATAATAATAGTTACTTACATGAAGAAAATAATTACCGTCGTAAAATACGCCGATCTTCACCATTTTGTTTGTGTCGTTCATGGGAAATGATAAATAATTAGTTAATAATGATAATTTTATGAAATGACTAATTCAGGTATTTCATTTAGCTATTCAAACAAACATTCAATTACAAAAATAGTCAAACACAGTTAAAAATGGTACTTTACCATAGAAAAAAGTGTTAATAAATGCAAATTCCCGCTTTTTTTCCAATTTTTGTGTTATTGAACCACGATTTATCTGGTTTATCACAGATTGTATTCCGGTTTTTGAAAAGTCTTAAAATAAGCTTCAAAGAAAATAGTCCGAATTTATTCAGATCATTTCAGGCTTAGTCATTTCTGTAACCGGTATTAATATAAACATTTTTTATGACCATTAAGTTCAGGAAATATGGGTAATCAGGAGGGTGAAAGTTTCAACTAATTACATTTGACTAAATACACAATTTCTGATAACCCTTTGGTCTGTATGGGCATAAATACAAAAAGAGCGGATGAGACCGCTCTTTTTGTATTGGTAATGATGTAATTATTTTGTCAGTATCAACTTAATGGTTTGGATTTCACCATTATTTTGAATTTTGAGTATATAAATTCCCTGGTTATAGCTGCTCATGTCGAGAGATACAATTGTTGGTGCATTTACCTCTTTGCTTTGACACAGTTTACCAGTATAATCATACACTGTAAGACTGACTTTTCCGGTTAATCCCTGGATATCGGTCGTAAAGCTATTGTTAGACGGATTGGGATACACATTGATATTCTCGCGGGATTTAAATTCGGTGTTCATGCAGTAATCCACGGTGATATATCCCGATTTTACGGTTGTGCTTTGCTGCTGATCATCTGAAACCGTAAGGGTAACATCATAGGTTCCGGGAATGCGGTAGCTTACAACCGGATTTTGTTCATTTGAGGTATCGGGAGTGCCGCCCGGGAAGCTCCATTGCCAGGAAATAACGGCTCCGGCAGAGAAGTCAGTGAATGTAATTTCTTCATTTTCACAAACCCTTATCTCAGAAGCCACGAAGTTGGCAAGCAGTGGCGGGTGATTACATAAATCGAAGAAATTAACGTAAATGGCCATGAGTGAATCTTTTACCGAACGTCCTTCCCCATTTTTCAGCCCGGAGAATTCAAAAGAACTGCCAATGGTTTTGTAAACATCCCCATCAAAGGCTATGGTACTTATATATTCAGGCATTGAGTTCCGGAATAAGGATACAGCATTACCTATGGGTGCCAGCCGGTCAATATATCTATTGTCACCATTGTAACTAAACGAAAGTCCGGAAGTCATGGTGCTGTCAATACCTGAAAGCACCTGAAGGTCGTTGCTGCCATCATCCAGTCCTTCGATATTGAACATGGGATGCACAGGAGTTGGTGTATTAAATACCCAGGTATCGCCGCCTTCCATGTATAACTTACCGCCATTGTTCAGGAAATTGGCCAGTGCCTGACCCTGTGAATTGGTGAGCACTGCATTGTTGGGATATACGCCCAGACAAACAAATATCGACTGGTAGGAACCTAAAACCAACGGCCAGGAAGTGATATAATTCGAGGATATGTCAAGGTTGGTAAGTGATTGCTTAATTACAGGGCCTGAATTGTGGTTCTTGTCAAGATCAATAATAAGCACAGGAATCTGCCCTACAACAATAGAAAAATTACTTGTAGCGAAAAAGCCGCTGTCTGAGAACATTTCAAAACTAAAGTTAGCCTGATGCCCCGGAGGTGTTGTGGGTAAAGCCGTAACGGTAAATTCGGCGGTTTGCATTTCGTATCCGTCAAGACTGCCATAATTGATGCTGTCCACATTTATATAAATGAAGGGATCTTCCGATGAGATTATGCCGGTGACATTATAAGCCGGCGCTGTACCTGCATTGATGATGGATAAATGAAGCTTAAATGTTTCACCAGCATCTGCTTTTCCGTTATTGTTGCCTTCTTCATCGGAAATAGAAACTCCGCTGTAGAGCAAAGAAACCGAATGAGCCATCAGCTCAAAGTTACCACTCCAGGTATGATCATCTGAAACAGCAGTGTAACTAACCATTGCACGGTATTTATCGGGCACATCTGAACTTACACTGATTGAAAAAGCATCGGCAATTTCCGTAGTTTGTCCGGCTTCAATCAAAGGATACATCTCTGAAGTATCGCCCAGGGTAAGATAAGGATCGGTGCTGCTCAGGGTTACCATCACATTGCTGATATCTTCGGTGCCTACATTCTTAAGCCCAATAGCCATCAGCACAGACTCCCCATAATCGAGTTGACCGTTGTTATTGCACGCAGCATCATTTATGGTTTGATTTCCATAAACCACATATGGGCCTTCAAGTGGCATAATATCAATATCGGTAAGGTATGGCATATGGTTAAAAGCAGTAACAGCCAGTTGCATATTTCCTATATCGGTAAGGGTTGGTATAGAAATAATTGCCGAACCATTATTGATGGTGGCTGTACCCAAAATTTCTCCGTTGAGGGTAAGACAGGCAAAGGCGCCATCTACACCACCATTTACTTCAAAAACATCAGACCCGATAAATGCAACCGGTGAATGATTTACCACCAGATTTGAGGGAGCTGCCGTGCGCACCATCAACGAAGGGTCTCCAAAAATAAGCCAGGTATCGGTCATGTCGGCACCTGCAGAACCGTAAGCGTCATTCATTCCCAGACATCCATTTACGGCTATGCCTCCAAAGGTACGCTTGATGTTCCCTTCCTTAAGTTCACACAGGATATCAACCATCTCATCCTGTCCCCGCATAGGAGGATTCCAGCTTTGGTTGATGGTTGACATAAACGTTGCCACAGCACCGGTAGGTCCATTGTCATTTTTGGCTCTGAGCCAGGCTTCTGCAAAGCAGGTGCCATTAAGGAAATCACCATTTACACAAGCAACCGAAATGATGAAAGGCCACATATGATTGTTGGTGAGCCCATTGATGCCTGAATTTGAAAAACCAGTAGTTCCCCAGGAGGTTTGGCTGCCGTGACCGGTATAATTTATAATGCTGCGACCGGCATTAACTTCCGTCGACACCATGGATGATGTTGGATTTCCAGGCTGGTCTTCCCCGCCACGGCTTCCATCATAAAGCTCGCCCACTGCAGTGTAAGTAAAGTCCATCAGGTCAGTGCGGATATTGCGCATATGTTCCCAGTCATATTCTCCGTCATCACCGGTACCTTCGCTCGAGGCGATTCCAAATCCTTTTGAAAACCAATCGTTGGTTATATCGGGATATTTTTCGTATTCAATGGAGCGAACTACCTGCGTTTCTACCTGAGCTACATTTTCAGCAGAAAAGCGTCCTACGAAAACTTCGGCATAATGGTCGTTGCCTTCAAGGTAGCCATAGGCCGGATCAGAAGGCCCGCCCAGATTGCCCGAGGTTATGGTTGGCACCTGTGCATGATCGCCCACCAACAACAGGAAAGTCAGTCCATTGGTAGCATAATAATCAGCCACAAAAGCCTTGATGGCTGTAGAATTGGTTCCAATTGTCGAAACATCCACCATTTCAACGGGTATACCTATGGTTTTTTTCCAGGCTACAAAATCTTCCATGGTTTCCATAAAAGGGCCATGACTGATGATAAGCATCTTACCTTGCTCTTCAAGGGGTGTATAACGCGAGCTATGATTATAATTTAAGAAATGACGCGCGTAGGCTTTACTGAATTCTGCATCAATGGTCTCATGAGATGCAGATGAATGGCTTCGGACATTTATGGTAGAGATGCCATTTGCGTATACTTCGAGTTCCATCTGGTAATAAACCCTTAAAATCCGGGTTACGGGATTGTAAACAAAGGGGTTGATGACCAATGCTTGTCCCCGGTAGTCGCGAAAAATATAAGGTTGCCTCAGCCAGGCCTGTGTTTCAGGGAAAAAAGCATCACGGCTGTATGCGTTGCTGTATGTATAAGCAACAGTGGCAGGATCAATATCCCGGGTGAAATTGCCCTTAGAAGGCGCTATATCCAGAAAGGGAAAATCAACATAGGAAGACGAAATAATCCTAACTTCCATGTTGGCCTGGTCGGGAATAAGAAGAGAAGTGGTTACTTTAGGCAGGTCGGGCATGCCTTTCTCCAAAAGGGGAGTGGTGCCGTCAACCTGAATGCTGAAAGCCTCGCCCCGTGGAGTCTGTAATGGTATCAGGTTAAAACCCGGCACCTGCACAGAAATCACCGAGTGGGTTTCACTTCCCGAAATCAGGGTAGTGGTTACTTCTGCAGGCTGAGCCGCCCCCAGGTCAACCCAGCGCTGGGCATAGGAAGGTACAAAGCCAATCAGTAAAAGTAAAGCAATGAATGTTTTTTTGAGTTTCATCTTGTTGTGATTTATTTATTTTGTGATAATGAGCTTGTGTAATTGTAAGGCCGTAGAAGTTTCAAATCTAATAAGGTAAATGCCCGGAGCTAAATCATCAATATTAAATGATAGCATATGAGTTCCTGAGCTATAGCGGCCCTGACAGAATTGCCGTATTTCCTGGCCTGTAATATCCAATAAGCTTAGATTAACTTCTCTGGACTCAGGCAGACCGAATGTAAGGTTCACCTTCTTGACTACCGGATTGGGATAGATGATAAACTGCTCGTTTAGCGGGCTTAAATGTGCATCCACCACGGTAACATAGAGTTCATCAGAAGATGCTTCGCCGCATTCAAGGGGAGCCGTAACCACTACGTGGTAGTAATCGCTTTCATGAGGTTCAAATTGCTGATAAATGGCATTTTCTATCGGCCCATGAGAATTATACCATTGATTGCCGGCAGTTGCGCTGGAGACGAGAATATTATCAATCATTTCAATGGTGGGAGTTTCAGGTGCAGGAATGGCCGCAAGTGCGAGCGTAGTATCGGCAGTCTGAAGAAATGTATTTACCTGAACATTGAAAGTTGTGCTATCATTGAGAAGGGCAACCGGATTAAAAATTTCCGGATTGGAAAGCAGGTCAGCAGGAGTCCAGGTGTAATTAACCGCAGTGTTGGCATTGCGGACAAAAGCATATAAATGGGCTTCTTCGCCGGCACAGATTGCTTCAGGATATGAAAAGGCCACGGTATTCAAATTTGTAGAATGCCCATAGGAAGCACCGGAAGGAAAGACAATATTGTCAATAAATGCATCATCCTGACCGCCGGTAGCACTATAGTCTTTTTTGTAAGACCATTTGAGTGTATGATTTCCGGGTGTGATGGGAAATGAAACTACATCCCAGTCAACAAAGCCAGACCAGGAACCTTGTTCTGTGCCATCAATGTAAAATTTCAGGAAGTCATAGCCACTTTCACTTGAGACCGAACGTGCGAATGAGATTTCATCATTGGACTCCACATTTATGGAAATTTGAAGATCGGTAGATTTGTTGTTTCCGATGGCCCCGCTTCTGGCTGAAAAGTTGCCTGCATATGTGCCTGAACTGATTATGCTCCAGGGCTGAGGGCTGTTATTTTCCCACTCAAAAGCAGAAAAGTCACCCTGCTCAAAGTCTTCAATAATTAAGCCTACCGAAGGATTATAAATGCGTGTATCGGTATATAACCCCGATTCAGTTACAAAAAACAATTCTATAGTGGTTCCAATGGGTATATCGGGACTGATGGCCACATTATATAATGCGCTCCCGGTGCTGGCAGCATCAATGTTGCCATTAATATACTGAATAAATTCAATGTCGATGCCCTGACTTGAGGTAAACAAGTGTGAAAGCGTATTTGTGGCAGTGCAATGACCGTCATTAATTACCGGGATTGATATTACCACATTTTCACCCGGATCTAAACGGCGATTTCCGTTGCCGGTCCCATTCAGGTAATCGTCTATCAACATATTGCCTGCCTGCATTCTGGGGGCATTGAGATAAAGATTAAAACCAGAATTCCAGGTTTCTAAACCATTGGTAACACTAACAGTAAATTCTGCCCTGTGCTGATCAGGGAGAAAGTCAGTGGCTTTTACTTTAAATGCGGCTTCAACCATTACAATTTCTCCCGGTTCGATGTCGGCCCAGTCTTCCTGACCTTTCAAAATCTCTATAAAGGGACTGGAACAAGTTATTTCTACACTCAGTGTCTGGGCGGCGGTATTGCCTAAATTTTTGAGAGACATGTTGAATCCGAACTCTTCGCCAAACTCGGGCGCTTGGTTGTTATTGGCTGAGGAATCGTTTACCGTTTGAGATTGCAGCATAACGAATGGCCCTTCAGGGGAAGCTACCAGTACCGTATTTATGAATGGTTGTAGATTTTGAGCAGTAACAATGATTTCGGCTTCCCCGGGCACGGTAATGGGTGTTAAATTTACCACAGCAATGCCATTTTCATCGGCAAGGGCACTGCCATGTAAAATTCCATCTTTTGAAATGGCCACATAGGCATAGGGTGCTGCAGTAACCGTAAATTCATCCGATTGTAACGGCATGAGTGGTTCATAGCTCACCGACATGGCCTCCGGTACACCCCAGTAAACCATCAATGAGGGATCGCCCATCAGACAATAAACCTGCCAGTAATATAAGGCCATATCGGGAGAACCTTGAGTAACAGCGAGATTTCCGGCAACGAACATCTGGCCCTGGGTGGTGTACCAGTCGGCAAAAGTTTCTCCATGGTCGTGGAAAGCACGGTCATAAGTTCCCAGGGTGGTGGATTCGTAGGTAGGACTGAGCACAATTGGACCAACCCCTACACCAAAATAAAAATCTTCGTCCCAATAAGTGCTGTTAGAAGCACCTATATACCCAATGGCACCTTTATCCTGGGCCCGGAGCAGCTCTTCGCCAAAGCAATTGGTGTTATAAGTACTGGTAAGACAGCAGTTGCCAACCAACAGGGGATACTTGCCTGCATTTTGCAACCCCGGTATATCTGAGGTTTCAAACCGCGGACTGGACCAGCCACTGGAACTGCCATGAGCAGTGTAATTCCCATATGCAACACCATTGCTTACATTTTGAATTATAGCTGAAGATGAACTACCCGAAGCAGGATAAAGATAGTTGTGACTTAAAAAGTCGTGGGCTTCATTAAAGTAGTTGGTGGTTCCATAGTTGATTTGTCCGTTACCGTGAACGGGCGCAAAACCCGCATCAACACCGGAAACCATTAAACTCTCACCCAAAAAGGAAGGATCAGGAAAAGTGTATTGCTCATACATGAGGGTTTTGTCAATTTGTGGTTGCAACTGGGCGACGGTTGTAGCTGAGAAGCGACCATAATATACATCAGGGAAATAATCGCCGGTATATTCGCAATAATAAAGATCGGTAACATGTCCGCTCTGGCTAAATGCGGGGATTTGAGCTACATCTCCTACAAATAAAACAAAAGAAGGTGCCGGATCTTCGGGGGTGCCTTCGTTGTAAAGCCCGGTAAGATAATTTTTAATGGAAGCTGTTGTGGTGCCTACCGCCGGATTGTCGGTATAAGCTTCAATAACCGTAAAACCCTTGCGTGTTTTCCACTCAATAAAAGGTTGAAGCGCTTCCTGAAACAGTGGCGCAGAAACGATTGCCATTTTTACCGGGTAGCGTGTCATGGGATCACGCATGCCGGTACCCGTTGGCAAAGCATTTAAAAATGTTTTTTGATTTATACCGAAATACGGAGAGCGGGTACGTTCCTGCAGTTCGGCAGTAGCGCCGTAATTACCGCCTGTGAATTTTACTTCAATCACCAGTTCCTCGTATATTCTAATGGTGCCGGTAACCGGATTGTAATCCACCGGAGAAATGTCAAGCCGGGCAATGCGGCTGCCCCGCAAATAACCAAGAACTTCAGCAGAGGCTATCGGAAGATTCTGATAAGCGTTGCGCTGATATACCTGACGGTTTATTGAAAACCTCTCTGCCCTACCGGCGCTCTTTGGCATTGGTGGCTGTACGGGCATAATGGGATTAACAATACCCAGGTCACTCAGAATGAATTCTTTAATGCTTGAAGAGATAACGCTGACTTCAAGTTCAGCACCTACCGGGATTTCTATAAGCTGGCGCATTACAGGAAGTTTTGGAAACCCTTCCTTAGAGGTAGAACTATAACCTTCTGCCATTACCTGTGCAAACAAACCCCCGGCAGTATTCACTGTAATAAAGTTAAATCCGGAGAACGTATTGTGTACTACAATCTGGCTGAAAGCATTCTGCCTGAGCACCAGACGGGTATTGAGGTCAGGATTCAGTACAACCTGCGTACTGGCCTGAATGGGAAACATTAAAAAAAGAAGGAAAATGATCAGTGATAAACTCAGGAAAGTGCGTAATAATTGTTTCATACAACGAAAACATTTAGGTAAATCAAAGTTTATCCCGGACTAATAAACTAAGTGCCCACAAAACTATACATAATTACGCACACCAACACTATTTAAACAAAAAAATATGTTTTAGTAAAGCTTTGATAAACAGATAGGTAAATAATATTATGGCAAAAATTTCTTCTTTTTTGTACCGGAATGGCACTACTTAATAAAATATTTTAAGAACTTTAATTAAAAAATGCAGAAAATAAAAGGAGTGTTTATACTGATTTCATCATTGAAATTTTAACGCAGTATTATTTTTGCCGGTTCTGGTTAAAGTGCGTGCCGGAATCCAGGCTGCAATCAGACCGATGGCTGAAATGATGATAAAAACATGAATAAAATCGGTGAGTTGCATTTGCACCGGATAAGCATCTATTAAAAAAGATCCACCCTGGGTGTTTATTTTTATCAGACCGAATTGCTGTTGCATCCAACTGATGATCCCACCAAGCAGTAAACCGGCCAAAGCGCCGCTCAGGGTAACCAATATGCCTTCCGTTAAAAATATATTCCGAATCAGTTTGGTGGAAGCTCCCATGCTGCGCAATATGGAAATATCTTTTTTCTTGTCGAGGATCAGCATAGATAAAGAGCCAATTACATTAAACGTGGCGATGAATAAAATAAATCCCAGAATCATAAAAATTGCCCATTTTTCAGTTTGCATTACCTGGTATAGTGTTGCCTGTTGTTGAAACCGGTTTTTAATGATAAAGCCATTTCCCGCAACTGTGCCAATCTGTTCCTGAATGGCATTCATATCGGCTCCGGGCTGTAAGGAAATTTCCACTGCCGACAATTGATTGGGCGATTCAAGCACCTCAGCAGCAAAAGATAGGGGTACAATAATGTATTTAGAATCAAAATCCTGTTGTACCGAAAAAATCCCGGCGGGCCTGATGTCCATGCGGTTGAAAGCCTGATCAGCGCGGGCACTCACCGGCCCAGCACGTCGTGGGGCATATACTTCTATTTCGCGGCTATAATTATCCAGTTTTAAATTCAGATAATAGGCAACACCCTGACCGGCAATAGCCAGCGGATGATCTTTAAATTTTAGCATCAGGCTGCCTTCCGACATCATGCTGTCCAGGCCGGTCCAATCCAGATAGCTGTCGTCAACTCCTTTTAAAACAGCCAGGTATTGGTTATTTCCATAACGTAGCAATACTTTTTCTTCAATCACTCCGGTCTGTGCTTTGATGCCCGGTATTTCCCGGATTTTTTCCCAGGGGTAGGTGCTTTGCTCAAAAGTTTTTCCTGTGGCAGGATAAACCTTAATTTGCGGATCAAAGGTGTTGTAGAGAGAGATGACCAGAGATTCAAATCCATTAAAGACAGAAAGCACTACAATAAGCGCCATGGTGCCAATGGTGATTCCAGCCACCGAAATGCCCGAAATTATGTTAATGGCATTGTGAGATTTCTTCGACTTAAGATACCTCCACGCAATAAAAATCGGCAGCTTCACCCGGAATGCATTTTTAAGTATTTTAAATTACGACTTTAACAAATTGTCAATATTCTCAATGTAATCCAGTGAGTCATCCACATAAAAAGCCAGTTCCGGCACTATCCGCATTTGCTTGCCGGTTCGCAAGGCAAGCTGATGCCTGATTTCTTTGGTAGAGTTCTGAATGCGTTCAAAAACATCTTCGCGCTTTGCAGGCCCGAAAAGGCTGAGGTAGGTTCTGGCCAGGGAAAGATCGGGCGATATATTTACTTTAGTTACTGTAATAAGATACCCATGCAGATGTTCGCTGGCATAGATGCGCATGATTTCCCCAAGCTCTTTTTGGAGCAAACGGGCTATTTTTTGTTGTCTTTTGCTTTCCATTCTGCAAAGATAGTTATTATTCGGCCATGCAAAAAGATGTTAATGCTGGAATAACCCGGGCATATACATTCCACTTTTATCAACTGAATATTTATCAGAACAGTATAATAACCTGTATATTTGCGGCAGCTTTGTTTTTTTAACAAGGCGCCTTTTCTTATGCGCAACCTGATAAAAGTTATCCGCTATGCCTATCCCTATTGGGGATATGCTCTACTAAATGTACTATTTAACATTCTGGGTGTTATTTTTTCGGTATTCTCACTGGCAGGAGTCATTCCTTTGTTGAATATTTTATTTCAGCGCGAAGCCGGAGTTACCAGCCCTCCTCCCTTGTCCTTAAGCTTTGATGCCATTAAGGATAACTTATATTACCAGGTAGGTAATTTTGTGGCCACTTATGGTGAGTTGCGTGCCCTTGCATATATATGTGCGGGATTGATAATTGCTTTTTTCTTTAAAAACCTGTTCAGATATCTGGCCATGTACTATATTGCCGTAGTGCGTAATGGCGTGGTTCGCGATATGCGCGATTCTCTGTACCATAAAGCTATGATTTTGCCGCTTGGTTATTATTCTGAACAAAAAAAAGGAGATATCATCTCACGAATGACAGCCGATGTGCAGGAGGTTGAATGGTCAGTAATGAGTTCACTGGAAATGCTTTTTCGGGATCCCATTACCATAGTGGTATATCTTGTTACTCTCTTTATCATGAATGCTGAGCTTACCCTGATGGTTCTTATACTGCTGCCGGTAAGCGGACTTTTAATCGGGCGGATAGGCCGCAGTCTTAAGCGTACATCAACCAAAGGGCAACAAAAGATGGGAGAGTTGCTCTCAGTTATTGAAGAGTCTTTAAGCGGATTACGTATCATTAAGGCATTTAATGCCATTGGCTGGGCTTCAGAGAATTTTAAGAGTATCAATCACCGGTATGCCCAGTTGATGATTCAACTTTACCGCAAACGTGACCTGGCTTCGCCCTTAAGTGAATTTCTGGGGATAGCGGTTTCAGCATTTGTGATCTGGTATGGCGGGAAAATTATTCTTTCCGGAGATTCAGGGATGGATGCAGCTATTTTCATCGCTTATATTGCTTTCTTTTCACAAATCATCAACCCCATAAAATCACTCTCCTCTGCTTTATATAATGTACAGAAGGGTGGCGCATCGGTAGATCGTATCAATCAGGTTCTTAATGCAAGTGAAGTAATCACCCAAAAACCTGATGCGTTGCCTATTCATTCTTTTAATGAAAAGATTGAGTACAGGAACGTTAGTTTTCGATATCAACAGGAAGAAGTGCTGCACAGTGTGAATCTGGTGGTGCCTAAAGGTAAAACCATAGCATTGGTTGGTGCTTCAGGCAGCGGCAAATCAACTATGGCCGATTTGTTGCCCCGGTTTTATGATGTTACCGGAGGTGAAATTCTCATAGATGGTATCCCCATTCGCGATCTTGTTATCTCCGATGTACGTGCACTGATGGGTATTGTTTCCCAGGAAACCATATTGTTTAATGGTACGGTAGCTGAAAATATAGCATTTGGTTTGAGCAATGTTACTCCGCAAGCAGTTACAGATGCAGCTAAAGTTGCCAATGCCCATGAGTTTATTATGCAAATGCCCGAAGGTTATCAAACCAACATTGGAGACCGGGGCATTAAAATGTCAGGAGGGCAGCGTCAGCGGTTAAGTATTGCCCGCGCAGTACTCCGGAACCCGCCGATTCTTATTCTTGATGAAGCTACGTCAGCCCTCGATACCGAATCAGAAAGACTGGTTCAGGAGGCGCTCATCAATCTGATGCAAAACCGTACTTCACTGGTTATTGCCCACCGCCTGTCAACCATTCAATTTGCCGATGAAATCATCGTTATGCAACATGGCAATATTGCTGAGAGAGGGAATCACAACGAACTGATGGCAAAAGGCGGGGTATATAAACGCCTGCACGACCTCCAAATGCTGGGATAAGTTTTGCCGGATGTATAGGAATCTTGTCCAGGGTAAAACAAAAAACAATATCCTAACAGCCTTCAATCTGATGCTCGGGGCAGGCACTAATCCAACCTGATAGCCATTTAGCAAACGGATAGTCAAGGTGTTGACAGGTTGCACTCATGAGTAGATAAAACCATAGAAGTCTTCGAGCTTTAGTGGCAATATCAAATCAATTGAACCACATCTTCAATGGCTTTCTGCTGCCATCCATTTTTTCCAAAAACAGTAAGGGACCTTAGTCCGCACTGTTGCAGAATCATGCCGGCTTCTTTAAAATACATGCTTAATTCCTCAGGTTGATGAGCATCGCTACTCAGCATAACCGGAATATTAAGCTCGCTTAGCCGGCGCAAGATATGTTCACCGGGAAAGAGGTGAGGACAGCGCCCTTTGTAGATACCGCGGGTGTTTACTTCTACAATGACCTGCTTTTCGCTGATCAGATCCAGGGTTTCGTTGACCAGATCGGAATACCAGGGTTCATCTTCGCGAAACCACCGCTCCTGGTTATGCATCTTTATTTTATCCAGGTGCCCGATTATTTCGAATACTTCTTCTTCCAGCATCTGGTTAATCTGGTGCCAGTAAGCGGTAACTCCTTTGCGTATATCTCCACTAAAGAACTGATCCAAACCTTTATCGTAAGTTTCGCGCCGGGGGCCGTCAATAAACCACAATTCACCCTCAGCATTTTTCACCAGATGCACGCTGCCAATAATGTAATCAAGAGATAAACGGGCTTTCGAAGAACTGAATGGCTCACTTATACCGGGGATAAAATCTGCTTCCAGAGCGAGCAACAAATGTAAGCGACCATCATATTGTTTTTTCAGTTCATTGATGGTATTGCAATAGAGCAATTCATCTTCGGGCTTCAGTGCAAAGGTGTTATCAAAAGGCAGTACCGAATGTTCAGAGAATCCAAGGCTGGTAAATCCTTGCAACATGGCTTCATACACATAGTCAACAGGCTCAGCGCTGCCATCAGAAAAACGAGAATGGGTGTGGTAGTTGTACATTGTCTTTTGTTGAGTTGTTGATTTGTTGATTTGTTGAGTTGTTGTCTGTCCGCCTCGGGTGGGAGTTGTTAAGTTGTTTCCCGAATCCGCACGTAAAAGGATGCTCATGGGATTTCGCTTCGCTCAATTTGGTCCTGGGTTATTAGAAGTTAGAGGTTAGAAGTTAGAGGTTAGAAGTTAGAGGTTAGAGGTTAGAAGCTAGAGGTTAGAAATTAGAAATATTCCCTTCGTCTCCCCGTCTCCCCGTTCCTTTTTACGTCCCTCGTCCCTTCTGAGCGTCCCTCGTTCCTTTTGGTCTTTGGTCTTTGGAGGTTAGTGGTGAGAAGTCAGAAATTAGAAATTAGTCCTGTCCCGTAGGTATGGGATCGGGAAGAGATGTTCTCCCGGTCCCCCCCGTCCTCTTGTCTCCCCATCACTCTCTCATTCCCTCTCTCTCTTATTCTTTCTCTCCCTCTAACCGTTCTGCTGCACCTGAAACAGCTTGTGACCAGCATTTACCAATAGGTAAACTTTATCTCCTCTTCTAAGGGTTTCATCTACTGCTATGGAGCAATTCTCTCCCTTTACCGCTTTTTCTACCTGGTTAAGCTCTACCCTGATTTCATTCACCTGGGTTTCATAAGCACCGGTTGTGGGGCCAATTATCAAAATAGTATCTCCTGTTTTTACAGCATGGGTCTCAATTTTTATTTCTGCGACTTTCAACTGATTAAAAAAGTTAACCACTTTGCCCACATACACTTTCTTCTGCGAGGCCTGTGATCCATAGCGTTCCGACCATTCGCCTGTTCTTTCACCCAGATAATAGCCACCCCAGAACCCACGATTATAAACCTTATTTAATTCAGCAGTCCATTTTTCAATTTTTTCCTTTGAAAACTGATTGTTTTGCCAGGCCTTAACAGCTTCCTGATAGGTTTTAGTAACTGTTTTAACATATTCGGCAGAACGGCCCCGCCCTTCTATCTTGAGCACGGTGACTCCGGCATCCAACAGGCGGTCTATAATGGGAATAGTCATCAGATCCTTGGGTGACATGATGTATTTATTATCAATTTCCAGTTCTATCTGGTTGTCTGCATCTTTCACGGTATATGCCCGGCGGCAAGGTTGCTGGCAGGCTCCCCTGTTGGCCGAGGCATTGAAATTATCAAGGCTGATGTAGCACTTGCCAGAAACAGCCATGCACAATGCCCCATGCACAAACACCTCAATTTGGACGAGATTTCCCGAAGGCCCCGTAATGTTCTGTTCCCGGATGGCACGTGTAATGGTTCCCATCTGGGCTATATTCAACTCCCTGGCAAGCACCATTACATCTGCATACCGGGAATAAAAACGAATAGCTTCGATATTGGTAATGTTACACTGAGTGGAGATGTGAATTTCTACATCTTTGGATTTTGCATATTCCATCACCGAAATATCAGAGGCAATAATGGCACTTAAGCCGCTTTCTTTGGCCAGATCAACCATCTCACGCATAAGCGGGAGTTCCTCATCATAAATAATGGTATTGAGTGTAAGGTATGACTTTACCCCATGTTCCTTACATATGCGCGAAATTTCACGTATGTCGTCAGGTGAAAAATTACTGGAGGAGCGGGCACGCATATTCAATTGTCCTGCTCCAAAATATACTGATCCTGCGCCGGCTTTTATGGCCGCCATGAGTGACTCAAATGATCCGGCAGGAGACATGATTTCTATGGCTTGCATCAATCTTAAATTTTAATGCAAAAGTAAACATTAATAAGAAAGGGGTTACCCCAGACTTCAGGCATCGCTTAAAACCAGTTCATCCGGTGGGCAAATGTCCTGGCATCCTGAATGATACTGGCATGGTCAAAGCCAGTTTCGGGAAGATCATTCACATCAAACCAGGCTGCTTCCGCTGCATCATCGGCCGCCATTAACCGGGCATCGCTTCTTGTCAGCAGGCCTGCATAAGCTATGGATATGGTTCTGTGGCGTGGGTCCCGGTCTACCGCACCGTATGCATGAAATTGATGCAAGTCAATGCCATCAAGTCCTGTTTCTTCTTTGAGTTCTCGGGCTGCTGCCGTATCCAGACTTTCATCCATATCTACAAACCCACCAGGCAGTGCCCACATATCTTTGAAAGGGGGATTGCTGCGGCGAATCAACAATATTTCAATATTATCATTTTTTTTTCGAAAAATTACGGCATCAGCAGAAACTGATGGCCGTGGATATTCATAAATAAAGCTCATTTTATTTAATCAGATTAAGATTTGATCTTCTTATAGCTCTGTTGGTTCACTGAATAAGCAATAATCAAAAAGGCTGTGTTACCACAACCTTTTAACTTTATTCCCAAAGGATAGCCTCAGGATTTTTTAAACATTTTGTCCACTACACTATTGCTGCCCGGCTCCTGATCATCGGTATAATACCCATAACCATAGCCCGAACCGTAGCCATAACCATAGCCATAGCCATAACCATAGCCATAGCCATAGCCGTAAGAGTTTTTATCCATCTTAACATCATTAACCAATATGGTCATGTTGGGAATGTTGCGTTGTTCGATGTCGGCAATAATAGAACCAAATACTCTTTTATTGGTGTAATTCTGGCGCACCACGTAAATGTTTACATCCGTATATTTCATCAATAAGAAGGCATCGGTAACCAATCCTACCGGAGGAGTATCAATTATGATGAAATCGTACATGCTTTTTAACTTCTCCATGAGTTCATCATTTTTGGGAGAAGCAATGAGTTCAGCCGGGTTAGGTGGAACAGGTCCTGCCATAAGTACATCAAGATTATCCAGAGGTGATTTCTGAATGATACCATCAATGTCATTGCGATTGATGAGGTATGAGCTTATTCCTTCGGTATTCGACAATCCAAAATCCTGATAAATCTTGGGTTTGCGGAGGTCGTAACCCATAAGCAGGGTTTTGCGGCCGTAAAGAGCAAAAATAGATGCCAGGTTCATGGCTGTAAAGGTTTTTCCTTCACTTACCATAGTGGAAGTTATAAGTATTACCTGCTTGTCTTTATTCTGGTCGTAAAACCTGAGGTTGGTACGTATAGAACGGAAGGATTCCGATATGCTTGATTTGGGATATTCAGCCACCACTATCTGACTGTCGCGCGTGTTATGAATGATGTGCCCGAGTATAGGTAATGAGGTGAGGCTTTCAAGATCTTTTTTATCTATGATCTTATCGTTAAAATAATCCTTACCTAAAACATATACCACCGGAAACAATAACCCAAGCAGCAGAGCTATGGTATAGTTAAGGGTTTTCTTCGGAAACACCGGAGCCTGCTCCTCCATAATGGCAGGGTCAATCACTTCGTTATCAGGCATATTTGATGCGCGGGTAATCTGAGCTTCGGAGCGCTTTTCCAACAGGAAGGTATAAATGGCATCATTAAGCTTAAACTTCCGCTCAATGCCAATTAATGCCCGCTGGGTTCCGGGCAAACGGTTTATGCGCGAATCGAGCTGATTGATGCGGGCATCAATATCGCGAATAGCAATGTTGGAAGTGTTTACAATATTTTTAATGTTTTCTTCCAATGTCTTCTTTATCATTTTAATCCTGTCGTCATAGGACGCAATAATTGGATTTTTTTCCTTTGCCATCAGCAAAGCTTCGCCCCGGTCAGCATAAATCCGGGTAAGTTCGTTTATAAGCTGGGTCAACACAGGATCATCTATACCCATGCTCGATGGAACAGTCAGATTGTCAATACCTTCATTGGTTTTTAAATAGTCACGAAGATAAAGGTAGTACTTGTTTTTTACCATTAATTCCGCCTTCTTATCCTGCAAAGCATTCATCATGGTAAATACCTGTTGAGACTGGAAATCGAGGTTCATCACTTCATTGGTAGTGCGGAATTGTTGCAGGTTCGATTCAGCCATCTGCAATGAATCGGTAATGCCAAGCAATTGATCATCAATAAAGTTGATGGTATTTGTGGCAATCTGATTCTTCTTTTCCAGACTTCTTTGAAGGTAAGAAGTGGTCAGGCTGTTGAGGAAGTCAGCCGCTTTTTGAACGTTGGTGCTCTTCATTGAAATTTCAACGATAGAAGCCTCACGATTGATGGGTTCAATAGTATATCCGGAAAGTTGCTTTACGAGATCAGAAGCCTGATTGAAGAAAAAGAACATATTTTTGTCCACGTGTTTCTTCGGATCAAAATTGGTATTCAGAATAACTTTAAAATTAAAGTAGTTTCCTTTAATTTCCTGCCCAAATTCATATTTCCCACTGGCGGAAACCTTCCCGCTGATATCTTGTATCTTCTTATGATTTGAAAACTTATACAGGGTGGCTGCTTCGCCTTCCGTTGACAGGTTAAATTTGTTATCGGGTAATATCTGCAAATTAAACCTGATACCCGTTGGTTGTGGGATGGCTGTATCAAAAACCACAGTGAATGGTGAATTTTTGTACATTTCACGGGTAATGAAATTGTCTTCCATAAAATAGGAGACATCAAAGTTCAACTCTTTAATGGCGCGTGTTACCAGTGTTCTTGATTTAAGCACTCCGATTTCATTTTCAAGACGCTGGGCATTTTTCATACTCCCCAAACCAAGCATGGCCTGAGGGTCGAAACCCGATTTATCGTCTTTTATCATCACCGTAGTACTGACCTTATAAACAGGTTCCGTGTATTTATTGAACAGAAAAGCAATAATTAGTGCAATAAATACAGTGATGATGAAGAAATACCAGTAGCGGTAAAATTTGAAGAATAATTGTTTGAAGTCAATTGATTCTTCCTGATTCATTTCTTTAATGTAATTGTCCACGTCGTTTCCGGTTATTTAAGAAAATTCAGGATGAGCAGGGTAGTTGAGATGGTTGAAAATATAATGGCATAGGGAAAAGCAGTAAAGGTAAAGTTTTTCCCGCGCAAAGGTTCAATATAGATAATATCTTCAGGTTGCAGGTAGTAATAAGGTGACTCAAGCACCTGGGTAGAAAGCAGATTGATGTTATGAATGGTGGAACCATTTTTTGTTTTTCGGATAATTTTTACATTCGAGCGGTCGGCAAATTCATTCAGGTCTCCTGCAATGCTTAGGGCCTGGAAGATATTGATACTGCTTTGGTATACCTGATAGGCCCCCGGGCGGGCCACTTCGCCCAAAAGACTTATTTTAAAACTGACCAGCTTTACTGTTACCGTGGTCATCTGAAAATATTCATCTATTACCTTCTGTAAACGTTCTTTAACATCAGTAACCGTATATCCCTGAACTAAGATCTTTCCGACTACCGGGAAATCAATGTACCCGGAATCACTCACGTTGTAGCTGTTTAGGTATATTCCGGCATCAGAGTTCATCTGGTAGGACCCCGAAGGCGCATTCTGGAACGGGTTCATGTTTTTGGTGTCAAGACTCTTGATGTCAATGTAAAGGTTGTCACCTGGTTGCACCTTGTAATCAGAAATGGCCTCGTTTAAAAATTCTATGTTTTGTTTGTCACTGGCATCCTGAATGTACCTGATTTTTTTTAAGGATACACATGAACTTAATGCAAGTGCAGCCATCAATAACATAATGTAACGTTTCATTCCGTTCCTATTGGTTTTTATTAAGATTGAATATGTTTATAACTTAATTGTGTAAAAGTAACACAAAAAGCGTTTTACCTTTAAAAAAGAATAAAAAAGCGATTCGTTGTTTGTCAATTTGTTGCAAAAATAATTTATTAATTGATTTTTTTGCGTGTAAATCTTTGAATAAGTGAAGAAATAGACCCACTTTCCCGACTTCAAACAAAATAGAACGATTAAGGTTCGCAAAAAAGACAGAAACTCTTAAATTATTGATTCACTATTTTTCCGCGAAGTGTGGCAGGCGTGCAATCAGTTATTTTAACCCTTACATAATCTCCGGGTTGATGGTTCATTCTTGGAAAAACAACCACTTTATTGTGACTGTTGCGTCCTGATAGCTCTTTTTTAGATTTTTTAGATTCATTTTCAATCAGTACATCATAAGTTTTACCAATATCTTTTTGATTACTGCGCAGAGAAAGCTCCTGTTGAAGGTCGATGATTTCCCTTAGACGACGACTTTTAATTTCTTCTGCAATGTCATCTTTATATTTTTTGGCAGCAAGCGTATTTGGGCGTTCAGAATACTTAAACATATAGGCATAATCGTAACCGACTTCTCTCATCAGGTCAAGGGTTTGCTGATGATCTTCTTCTGTTTCAGTGGGAAAGCCCGAGATAATATCAGTGGATAAGGCACAGTCGGGCAGAAATTGCCTGATGGCCTGTATGCGGTTCAGGTACCAGTCACGGGTGTATTTCCGGTTCATAAGTTTGAGCATCCGGTCACTACCCGATTGCACGGGCAAATGTATAGAACGGCAGATGTTGGGCCAGGTAGCCATAGTCTGTAATAGGTTGTCTGACAAGTCTTTGGGATGCGAAGTGGCAAACCTTACCCTGAGCGTAGGGTCTATGGCTGCTACTCTGGCCAGTAATTCGGGGAATCCAGTGTCGTCGTTGCACTGATAAGAATTTACATTTTGTCCAAGCAGGGTAATTTCACGGTATCCTTCCGCAAACAGGGCGGCAGCTTCATCTATGATCGTATGTGGATCGCGGCTCCGTTCACGACCACGTGTGTAAGGTACCACACAATAAGAACAAAAATTTTCGCAACCGCGCATAATGGAAATATATGCCGTAACTCCACTGCCATCAAAACGTACCGGACTAATATCTGCATACGTTTCATCTGTTGATAGAATCACATTGATGGCTTTTTGTCCGGTTTCCGCAATATTGAGTAAGCGGGGCAGGTCGCGGTAAGCATCGGGACCTACAATCACATCTACCATCTTTTCCTGCTCAACCAATTGTTCTTTAAGCCGCTCAGCCATGCAACCCAGTACACCGATAATCAAACCGGGTTTTTGCTTTTTGAAGCGTTTGAATTCCTGTAGTCTTGCCCTTACCCGCTTCTCGGCATTGTCGCGGATAGAGCAGGTGTTTATAAAAATCAGATCCGCATTGTTAATGTGATCAGTAGTTTCGAAATCATGACTGGTCATGATGGAATTAACGATCTGGGTATCAGAAAAATTCATCTGACAGCCATAGGTCTCTATATATAATTTGCGTTTGGTTTCCACAGAAGTAAGCTTGTTTAAATGATTCCGCAAATAGCGGAGAAATAAGAAATGCCAAAATTACAAATTAATTTTGTCGGTTCAATAAATGATGAGCCTGCTTAATGACCTTACGGTTTGACATTCAGGCTTCCGCACAATGATACAGGTCAGAATCATCAAAAAAAAGGAATCATTATAAGCTGAACCATTCCTGAAAAAGGAAATAACCAGGAACGACAAAAAAACTGATATCAGCTTTGGGATTTATGCTTGCGGAATGCTTCGGTCAATCGGGGCAATACTGTTTGCAAATCGCCAATAATGCCATAGTCGGCCGCCCCAAATATGGGTGCGTCGGGATCTTTATTAACGGCCACAATTACTTTTGAAGCGCTTATACCGGCAAGATGCTGAATTGCTCCTGAAATACCCAACGCAAAGTAAAGGTTTGGTGAGACTACTTTTCCGGTTTGTCCTACGTGTTCGTGATGGGGTCGCCACCCTTCGTCAGACACCGGCCTTGAACAGGCAGTGGCTGCACCCAGCACTTCAGCGAGTTCTTCCAGGGGCTGCCAGTTATCAGCGCTACGCATACCGCGTCCACCCGACACAACTATGTCTGCTTCGGACAGCAACACTTTACCACTTTGAACCTCCGATTGTATAACACGGGTAGCGGCTGATCCTGCATCAATGGAAAGCACCTCGATAGCCGGTTCCACAACATTTTCAATCAGACCGAAGGTGTTTGCATTAAGTGTAAGCACACTGATGTCGGCTACAAGGGTTTCCTCTATAAGTGCTTTTCCTGAAAAAGCACGTTTATTCACCACCATAGGTTTGAGTGAAACAGGGTAGCCACTGATTGCCTGAGCAAGTGATGCCTTAAGCCGTATTGCTACGCGGGGGGCTGCCGCGCGACCTCTGAATGAATGGGGAATCAGCACTATACTGGCATTTCTTTCGCTGGCAATGTCTGAAATTATCCGGGAAAGCTGCTTCTCATCATCCGATACATCCTGAGGAAAGTGCAATATGGTATTGCAGCCATAATTGCCCAGGGTTTTCAAATCCTCTCGGGCCAGCGTACCGGTGGTGAATGCAAAAACGTTTGTGTTGAGGTCTCCCGCAAGTTTATTGCCAAATGAAATGAGTTCATAGGATGCTTTGTTGAATTTATGGTTGCGGTGCTCCGCATATACTAATATTGACATGTGATTGAGGTTAGGGCGTTAAATTACTCTTGCTTCCTTGTGAAGTAACTCTACCAGTTCATCCAGATTTTCGGGATCAATCATTCTGCATGAGGACTTCTGAGGCGGAGTTTCATAGGAGTTTATCTGTGATTCAGCATTTACCGCAGAGGCAGTGATTACCTTTAAAGGTTTGGTTCGTGCTGTCATAATCCCACGCATAGAAGGTATTCGTGGATTGATGGCAATGCCTTTCTGAACCACCAGGACGGCTGGTAGTGCTGTTTCCAGTTGTTGGCGGCCGCCTTCAATTTCGCGGGTAATTTTTATGCTACCGCCTTCAATTTCCAGGCTGCTTACTGATGAAACTGAAGGTAAGTCAAGCATTTCGGCCAGCATTCCTCCCACCGAAGAGCCGTTATAATCACTGGATTCGATCCCACATAAAATAATGTCCGCAGGGTATTGTTTTATGGCGTCGGCCAGATGGGATGCCGTTGAAAAGGAATCCAAAGCTTCGGCGTCAACCCTTATGGCTTCATCGGCTCCTGCTGCCAGGGCTTTGCGTAAAGTAGCTTCAACGGTTGAATTGCCTACGCTAATTACCATAATTTTATTTGCTTTTCCGGCTTCTTTAAGTTCAATGGCACGGGTCAGAGCCAATTCGTCCCAGGGATTTATGATCCACTGTACACCGGTGTAATCTACCGATTTATTATCGGCAGTAAATTTTATGCGTGTTGTTGTGTCTGGTACATTGCTGATGCAAACAAGTATGTTCATGATTATCAGGATTAATTCAAAAGTTCAAAGATTCAACAGATCATGGTTTAAGGCAGTTAGTAATCATTATTGATTTGCCTTGAAATGACTATTTTCTGAATTTCGGAGGTGCCTTCATATATTTGGGTGAGTTTGGCTTCCCGCATCAGACGTTCTACATGATATTCTTTCACATAGCCATATCCTCCGTGAATTTGTACGGCTTCGGTGGTTACCCACATGGCAGCCTCGGCAGCATAATACTTGGCCATAGCGCTTGCGTAGCCGTAAGGTTTATTCTGGTCTTTAAGCCAGGCAGCTTTGAGGCATAAATTGCGGGCATTTTCAATTTTTACCGCCATTTCGGCCAGTTTAAAGGCAACCGACTGATGATTCATCAGTTCTGTGCCAAAAGCTTTGCGTTCTTTGGCATATTTGACTGAGCGTTCAAAAGCCCCGGCAGCTATACCTACTGCTTGTGCTGCTATACCTATGCGGCCTCCTTCAAGGGTTTTCATGGCAAACTTAAATCCGAAGCCATCTTCACCAATGCGGTTTTCCCTGGGGACTTTTACGTCGTTAAACATCACCGAATGGGTATCGGAACTGCGCATACCCATCTTGTCCTCGTGTGGTCCAACCGTTATTCCCGGAGTATTGCGATCGACAATAAGCACATTGATGCCTTTGTGCCCCTTTTCGGGATGCGTTTGAGCAATAACCAGATAAGTCCCTGCTGTATTTCCACTGGTAATCCAGTTTTTTGTGCCGTTAAGCAGGTAGTAATCTCCTTTGTCCTCAGCCGTTGTTCGCTGGGAAGTTGCATCGGAACCGGCTTCAGGCTCAGACAGCAAAAATGCACCGGTCTTATCGCCACGGGCCAGTGGTTTCAGGTATTTCTCCTTTTGAGCTTCACTGCCAAAGTTCTCCAGTCCATAACACACCAATGAGTTGTTTACTGACATGATGACACTCACCGAGGAATCAACTTTTGAGATCTCCTCAATGGCCAGCACATAAGAAATGGTGTCCATGCCACCTCCGTCATATTTGGGATCAACCAACATCCCAAGAAACCCGAGTTCAGCCAGGACTTTAACATGTTCGGTAGGGTAAATGGAATGGGTATCACGCTCGATCACATCCTTAATCAGCTCTCGCTGAGCAAAGTCCCGCGCTGCCTGGCGGATCATCAATTGTTCTTCGGTATACTCAAAATTCATAATACGGTTGGTTGAAATGAAAGTGGCTATTAATAAACGGAAAATGCTTCAATAACAATTAAAGACAGTAAGGTGTTCAGCCTTATGAAGGTTTTAATGATATGTGGCATTTTTATATAAAGAACTTTTTGCAGCGTCTATGATGGGGCTAATATAACATATTTATAAATATAAATGTTTAAAAATAGTCTATCCCGGAATTAATTATCATAAACAAACGTGTTTTAATAAAAGTAAGGCATCCTTTAGTAATGCATAGTATGGCAGCCAGTATCCGGGCTACGAAATGGTTTGTATTTAATTTTTATGGTATATTTGAAAGAATGTTTGCAAAAAGTTCTTAATTTTGTTAGTTCTTTTAGCAAATACAAGAACTGTATTTCAACCTGATCAGTTTAAAATCATTTCATTTAATTATTCATTTAAAATCAATCAGATATGCGAAAAATTTACTCTCTTTTAATGCTTTCATTGGTAATGTCGGGCGGACTACTGTTTTCTTCCGGCGTTCAGGCTCAGGTGATTATTACCCAATGGAATTTCGACAATTCAGATTCCCTGACTTCTGTGGGCAATGGAGCGGCTTACCTGATAGGTGGAGTTGGTGCTTCTTATGCCACAGGATTTAATGCCGGGAAAGCCTGGAATACCAATAATTATCCGGAGCAGGGAAATGCTTCCGGAACAGCCGGTGTACAGTTTAATGTTTCAACAGAAGGTTTCTCGGGGCTTACCATTTCGTGGGATCAACGGGCCAGCAATACCGCTGCCAATCGCATCAGGTTACAATACACAGTAAATGCCACAGACTGGATTAACTTTGAAGCCGATGAAACCAATGCTACCAATACTTCGGGAGGTAATAATGCAGGATTCGACAATGGCAGATACATCACCGATGCAGGAAGTGCCTGGTTTCAGCGGAGCGCAGACCTGGCAGGCATTGCCGGCGTGAGCAATAATATGAATTTTGCCATCAGGCTGGTTACTGAATTTGTTAATGGAACTGAATATGGTTCTGCTTCATCCACAAGTAGTTATGGTACAGGCGGCACTCAGCGTTTCGATAACGTTACCTTTATGGGTGCAGGATCAGAACCCATCATAGTAGCTCAGCCCAATGCATTGAGCGGCTTTACTTATGTTGAAGGTCATGGCCCCTCAGATGCTCAGATGTTTGAACTGTCAGCTTTTAACCTCATTCCGGATGCCGGTATGCTCAACTTGCAGGCGCCTGCCGGCTATGAATTTGCACTGGATGGTGCAAGCTTTGTAGCATCTGCAGAAGTGCCCTATGTAGGAGGAGCATTACAGGAAGTTGAAGTTTCCGTACGCCTGAACGAAGGTCTTGCTTCAGGTAGTTACACCGGCGACATGATCGTAATGGGTGGCGGAGCACCACAGATTAATATATCTCTTTCAGGTTCCGTTTCCGGCAGTGAACAGCCTGCCCTCGACAATGTGACGCTGCCGATGTACATTCAGGGTTCGGTACCCAATTCAAACCGCCTGCCTTTTGCTTTTCGTGCAACCCTGACAAATTTGCTTCCTTCATCCACCTACCGTTATTACAATAAAGTGGTGTTGAGTACTGATAATGCTGATTACAATGGAGCCGGTAACTGTATATTCGTAGATGCTGAAAGCGGAAGTTTTGTGCGTACTACATCCAACTCCCTTTCAACAGCCGGACAATATGGGGAATTTACTACGGATGCCTCTGGCAGTTATGCCGGCTGGTTCATTACCGAACCTACCGGAAATGCCACCCGGTTTAAACCAGGAGCCGAACTTTTTGCACGCATAATGTTGAACGATGGAGCCGGCGGAACCACCGAAGCAACCAGACTTACCTCAACCGATAGCTTTAAAGTGCTGGCCTTTAATACTATGGTCTCTGATACCACAGGAACTGCTGTTAGAGGCATTTCTGATTTTAGTGCAAAGAATTTCGTATTTATTTACGACAATACCAATGAGATTGGTCGTCCCCTGTATGGCACTCATGTTGAAGCCAGTGGCATTGAATTTATAAGCGGTACCTATGCGCCATTCTACGCTGAACAGGTTGCCGGTGTTAGTGGTTCCTGGGGAGCCATCATTCCGAATACAAGCAGTAATGGAATAAAGCGTATCGTTGAACGCAACCTTTCGTCAGGAGAAATTGTTAACACCTATACTTCCGAAACCGGAACCTGGGGATCTACCCAAACCACCAATCCTACCGGAGGACTGGAGAATATCCTGGTTGTTGATCTGACCCTTGGTATTGGATCGCCAGCATCGGCTGCCGGAAAGGTATTTGTTTACAACAATCTGCTTAAGATCGAGCTTAACCGTGCGTTTAGAGGAAATGTGGATGTTATCAATCTTTACGGGCAGGTTGTAGCCAGCTATTATCTGAATGGTTCAGAAGTTGAATATGCACTTGAACTACCCACAGGTTTATACCTTGTCAGGTTGCAAGGCGGTGAGCAGGCCATTGTAAGCAAAGTGTTTGTAAAGTAACTGCTTAATGTTAACGTCCTGCCGGATATTATTGACCATATCCACAGGAATTATTTTAATCATTTAAAAATAGATCACTATGAAAAAAATAGTACAACTCATGGGAGGTATAGCGCTGTTTGCCTTATATTCCTCCTTAAGTATAAACCTGCTACAGGCTCAATCCGCGGTGGTAACTGCGCGGCCGGCCCAGATTGATATCTCTGCCGTAACCTCTGAAAGTGCTGTTTTAATGACACTTTCCGGCTATTCACAGGATGATGCCCGGTATCGTTTGTATAGCGGAGGTAATCAGTACAATTGCTGGGACGAAGCGAATGATGAATTTGTAACTTCTAATAGTTATGCCAACAATCCTCCCGTACCCGGAACGCCTACTACTTCCACCACATTCTGGATATTGTTTCAACGTGGTTCCAATGCAAGTACTGCGGCCAGTTACCGTGACCGGCTCGGTCCAGCATATAGTGGCAATTATCAGACAGCTGCTTTGCCGGCTGCGGCTGAAATTGCGGCCCCGGTAATCATTCAAAAGAGCAATGTTTCTTTCGGTACATGGACTGATTTCTCGGTTCGTTATGTGGTATTGGGTTATGATGCCCCCTCAGGTGGTACGCTGATTGCTGCTGCTCCCACCGCATTAACTACCGGTGATTTCAATTTGATAATCGAAACGGGTACCATTCTCAATCGCATAGAAGTAAGAGATGTGATGAACAATCTGATAGAGTCGGTTGCCGGTACCTGGCCTTCAGGTATTTCCGTATTGCCCCCCACCGGCTTTTCGGCCACTGCCCAAAGCAATACACAAATAAACCTGGGCTGGACGCTCAATGCAGCCAACAATGGTGTATTGCTTGCCTGGTCTGCCGATGGAATATTCGGAACACCTACCGGAACCTATACTCCGGGAGGAACCATTGCAGGAGGCGGCAACGTAATTTATACCGGAACCGGAAATAGTTTTAATCATACTGCACTTACACCAGAAACAGAATATTTCTATAAAATCTGGTCGTATGACGGCAGTGAATATTCACCCGGTATCACTACTTCAGAAGAAACTTACCCCGACCCAACCACCACTACCTTACCTTATGTTCAGGATTTTAGCGGAGGATTTGGTGATTGCGGTACTTTTAGTGTTTCGGGCGATACCAAACAATGGTTGCATAGCGCTTCTGGGGGATATGTTTATATGAATGGGTACAATTCAGGTGAACTCGAAGAAGACTGGCTGATTTTACCCGGTATGAACCTGGATAATTATTTCAATGAATCGCTTAGTTTTGATACCTGGTACCGCTTTGGTAACGATGATGCAGACAATTACTTCAGGTTTGTTTACTCAACCAATTATTCTGGCATGGGTAGCCCTGCTGATGCCACCTGGACGGAAATAAGTTTTACCCGGCCTGCTGTTGAACAGGAATGGGTTTCTTCAGGAGTAATTGACATTGCCGGCATCACAGGTACCAATGTATATTTTGCATTTAAATACCATTACAATGCAGGCAATTACCGGTCATGGCAGGTGGATAATATCAATGTGAACGCCGGCAATGCACCTGCTTTGCTTGCTACACCCACCACCCTGAATGGGTTTACTTATGAAATCGGAAATGGACCTTCAGCTTCACAAAGTTATACCCTAACCGGCCAGAATCTCCAGGGTAGTGGCAACATAACGGCCACAGCACCTGCTGATTATGAGCTTTCACTTAATGGAACTACCTGGAATACTGTTGTTAACCTTCCCTATGCAGGTGGACAACTTACCGGACAACCAGTTTCAGTATATGTAAGGTTAAAAGCCGGGTTGGCCATAGGAACCTACAATAATCAGACTATCCTGCACAATGGTGGCGGTGTAACTGACATGCAGGTAACCCTGAATGGCAATGTAACAGAATTGCTTCCGGTTATAAGCAGTGAAATGATTCCCGAATACATTCAGGGGACGTCACCGTCTAATAATCAGCGGCTGCCGTATGCTTTCCATGTATCCATCAGCAACCTGATGCCCTCGGCTACTTATCGCTATTACAATAAAGTAGTCTTAAGTACCGACTCCCCAACCAGCAACGGAGCGGGCAATACAATTTTTGTAAATGCAGATGGTACGTTTACCCGCACCAGCAGTACTTCATTTGGCAATGCAGGTGAATACGGAGAATTTGTTGCCGATGCTAACGGAAATTACAGTGGTTGGTTCATTACTGAGCCAAGCGGAAATACACGGTTCACCGTTGGCAATGAAGTATACATGCGTATTATGCTCAATAACGGTGCCGATGGAACTGCTGTGGTCAATCGCCTTACCACCAGCACGAGCGCCGAGGTAATTAATTTTGGCGACTTCAACGAGGCCGGTATGGGAACCGGTATCCGTGGTGTCTCGGAAGCAATCTCCGGAAATATGGTTTATCTGTATGATAATGAAGACGGCAATGGCCGACCGGTCTATGGTACCAGCATCGAAACCACCGGTGTTGACTTTATCGGGGCGGGATCATATGCTACTTTTTACAAAAATGACGTTCAGGGCATAAATGGCTCCTGGGGTGGTCTCATTCCCAATGTGCTGCCCGATGGTATTCGACGTGTTGAAGAACGCAGCAGAATCACTGGCGAGGTGGTTTCAGTACATACCTCTCCGGACGGAGTTTGGGGAGCATACGATACCCGGAATCCTTTCGGTGGTGAAGTGGATATCATTGTTTTAGATCTGCTTGCCCCGGGTAATCCATTGCTTACCGTAAGCCCGGCCACACTCAGTGGGTTTACTTATGTTGAAGGCAATGGCCCTTCAGAAATTCAAACCTATACCCTCAGCGGAACAGACCTTCAGGGTAGCGACAATGTGACCGTAACAGCTCCTGAGGCGTATGAAGTTTCTGCCAATGGGACCGATTTCGTGGGAACCATTACTTTCCCGATTGTAGCAGGTGAAATTGCCGGCCAGCCCGTAACCGTTTCTGTGCGCCTGAGTGCCGGTCTGGAGGCAGGCGATTATAGCGGACAAACCATCATAAATAGTGGGGGAGGAGCCGCCGATAAAATGGTTACCCTCAACGGAACTGTTACAAGTGCCATGACGGCTGTTATCGAAGAAGTTACCCTGCCCATGTATATGGAAGGACTAAATGGTGGAAATAACAACCGCGTTCCTTTTGCTTTCAGGGCTTCACTTAAAAACCTTTCACCTGAAACTACCTACCGATATTACAATAAAGTAGTGGTCGAATCAGACCTGCCCGATTACAATGGTGCAGGGAATCCGATATTTGTAAATGAAATCGGAGAATTTACCAGAGCTACCACTACCTCATTTAACAATCCTGGTGAATATGGAACCTTCACCACCGATACCCAGGGCAGTTACACCGGTTGGTTTATTACCGAACCCACAGGAAACGACAGGTTTGCTCCCGGCAATCAGGTATATATGCGAATCAGTCTCAACGATGGCAATGAGGGTACCACAGTGGTAACGCGCCTGACCACCGATGATTTTGCCACCATCCTACAGTTCGGTACTGAAGCCATTGATACTCACGGTACGGCTATCCGCGGTGTGAGCCAGGACAATGCCAAAGACTTCATTTATTTGTATGATAATGTTGAAGGTAACGGACGTCCGCTTTATGGAACACATATAGAAGCATCAGAAGTTGATTTCTCTTCCCTTACCAGTTATGCGCCTTTCTATCTGACTGAAGTTGCCGGAATCAACGGTTCCTGGGGTGGAATAGTACCCAACATCAACAATGAAGGTGTAAAACGGGTAGAAGTAAGATCGCTCACCGATGGAAGTATCATGAATGATTACAATGTTCCTTCCGCAATATGGATTGGTGTTAATACCATCAATCCAAACGGTGGTGTTGACAATGTGTTGGTGCTTGATCTCATCAATATTGGCATTGATTATAACACCCTGGGTGACTATACCCTTTTCACCAACGGCACTCAGCTTAATCTGAGGGTGCCCGGAAGCGAAAAATTTACGCTGAGTTTGTATAATCTACAGGGACAGCGGGTGTTTGTGAAACAATTTGCCGGTGATAATACTTACACTTTCAACCTGAATGTGCCCGCAGGTATTTATGTTGCCAGTATCAGAAATGCATCTGGGGCTGCTTCACAAAAATTGTTTATAAGCAAATAAAGCAAAACTTCTGAATTGAAAAAACCGTGTCAATACACCAGGCACGGTTTTTTTGTGCATACTTATTAAAATTTTATCAAAAGTCGGGCACTTTTGATCATCATTGACTGAAAAGTTGTAATTTAGCCCTCGATTTTAAGCTTGAAAATCAACGACAAACTTATGGAAAACCAACTTTATCCACTTAAATTCAGTCCTGTCCTCAAAGATAAGATTTGGGGCGGAAGTAAGATAAAACAGGTGCTGGGTATTGATTTTTCACCCCTTCCCAACTGTGGTGAAGCCTGGGTAGTTTCTGGTGTTGAGGAAAATCAAACTGTTATAAATAATGGTTTTTTAGCCGGCAATGAACTCAATGAGCTGGTAGAAATATATATGGGCGACCTGGTCGGCGATGCCGTATTTCAGCGTCACGGCAATGAATTTCCTATTCTGGTTAAGTTTATTGATGCCGCCGAATACCTCTCTATACAGGTTCATCCTGACGATGAGCTGGCTGCCAAAAGGGGCATTGGAAATGGCAAATCTGAAATGTGGTATATACTGGATGCCGATAAAGATGCTGAACTTATCAGTGGGTTTAGCCGGAAAGTGGACAAAGAAACCTACCTAAAACACCTTGAAAATAAAACATTAAAGGAAATTCTTAATGTTGAAAAGGTGCATAAGGGCGAGGTATTTTATATGCCGGCAGGCCGCGTTCATGGTATTGGCCCGGGAATATTTCTGGCTGAAATTCAGCAGACTTCGGATACCACCTATCGTATTTACGACTGGGACAGGGTGGACGATAAGGGAAACAGCCGTGAGCTGCATACCGAAGAAGCGCTGGAGGCCATTGATTTTAATGTATATGATGACTACAAGTCTGCATATGAAAAAAAACACAATGGCACTGCAAACCTGGTGACAAGTCCTTATTTTGTAACAAATCTTATTGAACTGGATCAGACCCTTGCTAAAGATTACCGTGAACTGGACTCTTTTGTTGTCTTATTATGTGTGGAAGGAATGGTTACCCTGGTCCATGAAGGAAGCAATGAACCTCAGGTCAAGCTAAAGATGGGCGAATCTGTATTGATACCTGCTGCACTTGATCGTATAGATATAGTGCCGGAAATGCCTTCCAAACTGCTCGAAGTGTACTTACCCTAATTTTTAAAACAAATAAATGAAAAAATTAATTTTTCTTTCCATCGTATCATTGGTCATCTCAGGTGCATTTGCCCAGGAATCTGGCAAAAAATTACCTCAGGTTTCAGTAAAGACCTTAAAAGGAACCACCATCAATACCGCTGAACTCAGTAACGATGGTAAACCGATCATTCTAAGTTTCTGGGCACTTTGGTGTAAGCCATGTATCAATGAACTCACCACTATTGGCGATGTATACCCTGACTGGGTTGACGAAACGGGTGTAAAGCTGATTGCCGTATCCATTGACGATGCAAGGAGTTCTTCAAAAGTAGCGCCTACCGTTAGCGGTAAAGGCTGGGAGTATGAAATACTACTGGATGTAAACGGCGATTTCAAACGTGCCATGAATGTGAATATGATTCCTCACACTTTTCTCCTGAATGGGGATGGAGAAATCGTATGGCAGCATACTTCATTTAGTGAAGGCAGCGAATTGGAGCTTATCGAAATGGTACGTAAGCTCAACCGGGGAGAATCCATCGAGTAATTTTGTAAAAAGATCTTAGTTTTTAATTACCGTTAATCCGGTTCATATGCGACACACACAACAAGGTGCCATTGTATTCCTCATTTTATTTTACTTCATTTCTCTGACCAATATTCAGGCTCAGGGATTACTGGAAGGAGGCAAGGTATCGGGCAATTTCCAGCTCGATGCTCAAATTTATCAGGCCGACTCAGCCATTGGTGCTATGGAAGTACCCGAAAAAATGCTGATGAACAGCTTTGCCAATCTGCACTATTCTCAGGGCAATTTTAATGCAGGGCTGAGGTTTGAATCCTATCTGAATCCCCTGTTGGGTTATGACCCTTTGTACAAAGGCAGTGGTATTCCCTATTGGTTTGGAAGCTGGAGGAATGAACAGTTTGAAATAACGGTGGGTCATTTTTACGAACAGTTTGGTAGTGGAATGGTATTGCGGGCTTACGAGGAACGCAACCTGGGTTTCGACAATGCCTTCGAAGGCGTAAAAGTTGTCTTTAAACCTTTACAAGCTGTTACTTTAAAGGCCCTTATCGGAAAACAACGCTATTTCTGGGAAAAAGGACCAGGACTGGTCAGGGGTATTGATGGTGACTTGTCTGTAAACGATCTGTTTAAACCCGAATCAAATCTCAAAACGCGACTCACGCTTGGAGGTAGCTTCGTAAGTAAATACGAACCGGCTGAAGATATTATTGTCAATGATACCAGCTTGCTACTTTTGCCCGAAAATGTGGGTTCATGGGCCGCAAGAGTAAACCTTAACCGGGCAGGATTGAATGTTTATGCCGAATACACCCGCAAAATAAACGACCCTTCTTCATTTAACAAGTTTATTTACAAAGACGGAGAATCATTGTTGATTCAGACATCTTATGCCACCAAAGGATTAGGTATTATGGCTTCAGCCAAACGTACGGATAACATGAGTTTTAAATCAAAGCGAACCGAAACCGGAAGTACACTGGACATCAATTATCTGCCCGCATTAACCCGTCAACACGCTTATAGTCTTTCAGCCATGTATCCATATGCAACCCAGCCTAACGGTGAAATGGCCATACAAGGGCAGGTCAATTATAAAATTCCTCGTGGCAGTAAGATAGGAGGTAAATACGGTACCGACATTGCTGTTAATTTCTCCCGGGTTACTTCCATCGAAAAACAAGTGGCTGAAGGTGAATCCGCAATTGGTGTTGCAGGAACCAAAGGCTATACATCGGCGTTTTTTGAATTTGGCGATGAACTTTATTTCCAGGACTTCAATATAGAAGTTCAACGGAAGTTCAACCAGAAATATAAAGTGCTTTTGTCATACATCTATATGAAGTACAATATTGATGTTATTGAAAACCATCCGGGAGAACCTTTGGTGGAAGCTCATATTGTAATAGCTGATATGACTTACCGCTATGATAATAAGAACGCAGTGAAACTGGAGCTTCAGCACATGTCAACCAGGCAGGATAAGGGCAACTGGATTCAGTATATGATGGAATACACCATTGCACCCCGTTGGTTTTTCAACTTTTCCGATCAGTACAATTATGGCAATGACGATGAAGAAAAGCAATTTCATTATCCCACCATTGCTATGGGATATACACGGGGTTCTAATCGGTTGGCAGTCAGTTATGGAAAACAGCGACAAGGTATACTTTGTGTTGGTGGCGTATGCCGGACAGTGCCAGCCGCCAGTGGATTGACAGTAACTTTAACCAGTTCATTTTAACGAATTTGCATTATGATTCAATCACGAGCAACTAAAATAACTTTGTCCTTTTCTATATTTTTGACAACGCTGATTTTCGCTTTTTCAGGCTGCGACAAAATAGAAGAGCCCTATTCCGCTACCCTGGAAGTTGCGGATACTGCCGCCTGTCCGGTGCCTGAATTTCCTCAAGTTACTCAAACACAAAAACGGGTGTTGCTGGAGGATTATACCGGACATACCTGTGTAAATTGTCCCGAAGCAGCGGTAATTGCCCACAACCTTAAAAATATACATGGCGATCGCCTGGTGATTTTATCGGTACACGCGGGATATTTTTCCGAGCCATACAGTAGTGGGCTTTATACCTACGATTTTCGAACTGAGGCAGGCAATATCTGGAACCAATTCTATGGCATTATATTCAATCCTTCGGGGATCATCAATCGTAAGGGTTATCCTGGTAACCACATTGTTTCACCGGCTGCCTGGACAGGTAAAGTATCTACTGCCCTTGCTGAACCACCTGTAATAGACCTTCAGTTGATCACTACCTACGACACAGAATCCAGAAAATTGTGTTCACATGTAAATACCCGATTTACAACAAACCTCAATATCAACCTTAAACTTGTTGTGGTTTTGAGCGAAAGCAAAATCATCAAGCCACAAAAGAATTCTAACATTGAAGTTGGGCCGAAACCTGATATAGTTGATTATGAGCACAATCATGTTCTTCGTCAGGCCATAACCCTTCCATGGGGTATAAGCATTGCGGTTGAGGGCACTTCTAATCCTGAATCTCTGATAAAGTCCTTTAAGACTACACTTAACGAAGAATTTGTGGCCGAAAATTGCAGTGTAATAGCTTTCGTATATGACGAAGCTACCACTGAAATACTTCAGGTAATTGAAACGCCGGTAATCGGGAATTAATTTTTTTTGTTCCTTCTTGCAATAATTTGCACTTCACCATATTATTCCTATAAAACCCTGAGATTCACCTCAGGGTTTTAATGAATTATAATATAGCTGTAAATCGCTGGTATTTTATTTTTGCACCGTATATAGCTGTATATTAATTGTCTTAACTTTGCAGTCTCAAAACTATTCAGCTTTTTTACCGTTAACATTTTACCTGCTTTAAATTTGTTAAACTGCCAATTTTATAATATCTATGAATAAAAAAGTATTGATAAGAGATCTCAGTCTCCGCGATGGACAACAATCTTTGTTTGCTACCCGTATGAATCAGTCACAAGTTGACAGTGTGTTGCCTTTTTATAAGCAAGCCGGTTTTTATGCCATGGAAGTATGGGGAGGTGCTGTGCCAGATTCCATAATGCGTTTTTTAAATGAAGATCCCTGGGAAAGACTTGAAAAGATTAAGGCAGTAATTGGTAATGCCTCCAGATTAACGGCGCTTTCAAGAGGCCGGAATCTGTTTGGTTACAATCCTTATCCCGATAAGATTATTGATGGATTTAACCGGGTGGCAGTAGAATCAGGTATAAGCATTATGCGAATATTTGATGCACTCAATGATAATTCGAACATCGTCTCTACCATTAAATCGGTAAAAGATAATGGCGGACTGGCTGATTGCGCCATTGTTTATACCGTGGATCCCCAATTTTCAGCCATGCGTAAACTCAGGGCTTTATTAAAGTCTAAACCACTACATACCAATATTTTCACCAACGATTATTATCTGAATAAGGCCAGGGAACTCGAGCAAATGGGCGCAGATATGGTGACCATTAAAGATATGGCTGGCCTTATTACCCCTATAAGAGCTGGACGTTTGGTGAAGCTTTTGAAACAAAATCTGAAGGTTCCCATCGATTTCCATACCCATTCGACCCCAGGATACGGACTTGCATCCACACTTATGGCCATCATCAATGGGGTAGATATCGTTGACACCAACATGATGTCATTTGCCGGGGGTACCGCTGCTCCTGCTTTTGAACTGATACAATTGTTTTGCGACCGTTTAGGTGTCGAAACCGGCGTTAATCGTGAGGTTATTTATAGCATTGACAAGAAGCTGAGGGAAATCCGAAAGGAATTGGCTGAATTTGATCCATATGATACCATGCCACGGGAATTTAACCTGGCAAGCGATACCTTGCCCAAAGATATCGATCAATTGTTTGAACTGGCCATTGCCTTCGGAAAAGCGGACAAAGAGGATGATCTTTTAGACACCTGTGCGCGTATTGAAGCTTATTTTGGCTTCCCACCGGCCGATGAAAAGGTGAAGGATGCGGAAGTGCCCGGAGGAATGTACTCCAATATGCTGGTACAGTTAAAACAATTGAAGCTTGAATCCTTGTTGCCGCGCACCCTGGAACTTATTCCTGGTGTGCGGATGGATGCCGGGTGCCCGCCATTGGTAACGCCCACCAGCCAGATTGTTGGTGTTCAGGCAGTGAATTGTGCCATCGATGAATCCAAGGGTGACCCGTTGTATACCACACGAAGCATACAGTTTGTAAATCTGGTTAAAGGAGTTTATGGAAAAACTCCTGTTCCCGTTGACCCGGAATTCAGGTATAAAATTTCCGGGGTCAGGGAGGAAGTCCCATATGATACCAGCTTTTATAAGCCTCAGCCAAATCCTGAGTTTCCTGAATATGGAGGAGTAAAACTTGCTGAAACAGAGAAGCATCAGCTTTTACTCGAGTTATTTCCTGCCGTGGCCACTGATTATCTGAAGAGAAGAATCGAACAGCAATATCTGGATAAAATCCACGAAATTGAAGAGCAAAAACGCATGAAGTTTGAAGCCGAGAAGCAGGCTTATGAAGAACTGTCAGAGGAAGAGAAAGAAAAAAGGCTGCTCGAAGGCTTATACCACTACAATTGGACTACTGATGAAGACAGTATGCTTGGTCACTCCTGAATCTTACAATAATCCAAGGTCAAGCATTGCTGCTTCTGAAATCATGTCCTGATCCCAGGGCGGGTCAAAAGTAAGTTCTATCTCGCATCCGCTGACGCCATCAATGGCTTGTATCTTTTGCTTTACCTCCGCGGGAAGCGATTCAGCCACCGGACAGTTTGGGGTGGTCAATGTCATCAGAATATGTGCTTTTGAATGCTCATCCACATCAATTTTGTAGATAAGCCCAAGATCATAAATATTTACAGGAATTTCGGGATCGAAAATGGTTTTCAACCTATCGATGATTTTATTTCCAAGTTCAAGGGTTTTTTCGTGATTCATCATAATGCAACCGTTTTAACGTTAACGTAATTTTTTAAGATTGCCCCATCTGCTGCTTTGCCTTAAATGCAAGCGCATACATCTTTATTTGCTTAAGCATCGAAAGCATACCGTTGCTGCGGGTAGGCGACAGGTGTTCTGTTAGTCCGATTTCGCTCAAAAAGTTAGCAGACGAGTCGAGGATTTCCTGAGGACGCTGGTCAGAGAATGTTCTGATAAGCAAATTGGCAATACCTTTGGTAATTACGGCGTCGCTGTCGGCTGTAAAATGCACAATTTCTCCGTCAAAATCAGCATGCAGCCATACCCTCGACTGACAACCCGGGATTAGGTTATTCTCGGTTTTGTGGCGTTCCTCAATAAGCGGAAGGCTTTTGCCTAATTCAATCAAATAATTGTATTTGTCCATCCAGTCATCAAAATTCGCAAATTCGTTCACGATGGCCTGGGTTTTTTCTTCTATTTTCATAAGCTCTTTCAATTAACTATTACTAAAACAGACCCTCCAATATCAATAGCTTAAAGAAACATCTCCTTTGCCTTGTTTATTGCTTTTGCCAGAAGATCAATTTCTGCAAAAGTGTTGTAAAAAGCAAAAGAAGCTCTAATGGTGCCTGTAATGCCGAGACTGTCCATCAAAGGTTGAGTACAATGAGTTCCGGTGCGCACGGCAATGCCAAAATGATCAATAATGGTGCCTGCATCATAAGGATGAATCTCATCAATCAGGAAGGAGATCACCGAAGCTTTATGTTCCGCATTTCCAATAATCACCACGCCAGGAATTGACTTTAGCACCTGAGTAGCATAATCCAGTAGTTGGTTTTCGCGTTTGGCAATGTTTTGAATACCCAGTTTTTGTATATAGTCGATGGCTACACCAAAAGCCAGTGCGCCTGCAACGTTGGGGGTGCCGGCTTCAAATTTAAAAGGTGGTTCATTATACGAAGTATGCTCAAAAGTAACATTAGCTATCATTTCCCCTCCACCTTGATAGGGTGGCATCTCCAAAAGCAACTCTTCTTTTCCGTAAAGCCCTCCAATGCCCATAGGTCCATAAATCTTGTGTGCAGAGAAAGTGTAAAAATCACAATCCATATCCTGTACATCTACCACCAGATGAGCAAGCGCCTGAGCACCATCTATCAGGACTTTTGCGCCTGTTTTATGTGCCATACGGGTTATTTCTTTCACAGGATTTATTGTGCCAAGTGAATTGGAAATGTGTGAAATAGCCACCAACCGGGTGTGGGTATTAAGCAATCGGGCAAATTCTTCCATATTCAATGATCCATCTGCATGGAGCGGACAAACAATGAGCCGGGCACCCGAATGTTCGCAGAGCATTTGCCAGGGAACAATGTTGGAATGGTGTTCCAGAGCCGATATCAGAATTTCATCTCCTGGTCTGAGATTTTGTTGGCCCCAGGTAGCAGCTACCAGATTGATGGATTCGGTACAACCTCGGGTAAATACCATTTCACGCACCGAACGGGCATTTACAAACAAGGCCAGCTTTTCTCTGGCTTTTTCAAAAGCACTGGTGGCCTCCTGACTGAGCAAATGTACACCTCTATGCACGTTTGCATTCATAGTTTGGTAATAACCGGTCAGTGCATCTATTACTACCTGAGGTTTTTGGGTAGTGGCAGCGTTGTCAAAATAAACCAGGGGTTTACCATAAACCTCACGGCGGAGTATGGGGAAGTCAGCCCTGATGGCTTCAATATCGGCCAGACCGGCGGTTGAAAAATGAACTGTATCTCGGTTTCCCATGACTTACCAGGCTATATGCGGCTCATATCAATTTCAAAAGCCACTTTTTGTTCTTTAGAATTGCAGTGTAAAACACATTGCTCACACGACGAAAGTTCTCCTCTGAGCCTTTTTTTAACCAGATCGTCAATGCGGTTGCGTAATTGGGGGATGGCGATCTTATCCACTATATCGGCTGCAAAAGCATACATCAGTAACATCTGGGCATTGTCGCGCCCTATTCCTCTGGATTGGAGATAAAAACGGGCATCTTCGTCAAGTTGACCTACCGTTGCTCCATGACTGCATTTTACATCATCGGCATAAATCTCCAGAAAAGGCTTGGTATCAATGACTGCTTTATCTGAAATTAAAATATTTTTGTTGTTTTGATAGGCATTGGTTTGCTGCGCATCAGGCCGAACCAGTATGTGTCCATTAAAAACTCCCGATGCATGATCGTCCAGAATGCCTTTGAACAATTCATTGCTGGTGCAATGTGGCACCGCATGATCTATAAACACCTGGTTGTCAATGTGTTGTTCGTGATCCATCAGGTATAATCCAAGCACATCAGCATGACTGTTAGATCCATTTAACCTTACCTGTGTTTCATTGCGAATAAGTCCGCCATTAAGACTAATTGCATTGGTACTAAGGTTGGCTCCTTTTTCCAGATGAAAATAAGTACTGTTGGTCAGGGCCGATTCATTGTTTTTATTCTGGAGTTTATAGTGGTCCAGCGTGGAATTTTCATCCATATAGACTTCGGTAACAGTGTTGTTAAAACCCACATTGTTATCGATAGAATCGTCACATTGTACCAGACTCATGCTGCTGTTTTTGCCCAATACAATCAGGTTACGAACCTGAATAAATATCGTCCTGCCGGAGTTTACCAGGTCCACCATTTGCACGGGCTGCTCCATACGGATATTATCAGGCACATAAATAAAAACCCCATCCCTGAAAAATGCCGTATTAAGTGCGGTAAGGTTTTCATTTTTAATGTCAGCATAATGCCCGAAATGTTTTTCAATGAGTTCAGGATATTTTTTAATGGCTTCCGCCATGCTGCTGATGATAACACCATTGGGCAGCTTTTCGCCGCTTCCCATAAACCATCCATTCATTTGAGGAATAAGCCGGGTGTTAAAATCCGGTACCTCGCATCTGAAAACTTCATCCAGATCCACATCAAGTGGCGATGGCTTAAGCGGAAAGTGAAAGTCATGGTCTAATATCCGGCTCAAATCGGTGTTTCTCCATTTCTCGAGACGGGTATGAGGGAATCCACGTTCATTAAATTGTGCAAAAGCCTGATTTCTAAGTTGAACCAGATAAGGCGGATCCCCGGAAGTAAGCACTCCCTTGTTCTTTTTGAAGAACGCCTGCAGTTTTTCGGCGGTATTGGATTGTATATTGGTTTCGTCCATGATTCAATTGAAATTTTAAAAAACTAGACCTGGGCTTCTTTGATCCATTCATACCCTTTGTCTTCAAGTTCAAATGCCAGTTCTTTCCCACCAGAGCGTACAATGCGCCCATCAAACAATACATGTACAAAGTCGGGTACAATATATTCGAGCAATCGTTGATAGTGTGTAATCACAATAAAAGCATTGTCGGGTCGTCGCAAGGTATTAACACCATGAGCAACAATTTTCAGGGCGTCAATATCCAGTCCTGAATCGGTTTCATCAAGAATAGCAAGTTCAGGGTTGAGCATGGCCATTTGAAATATTTCATTTTTCTTTTTCTCACCCCCGGAAAAGCCCTCATTAACCGAACGGTTGGCCAGCTTTGCATGGATTTCAAGCAGTCGTTTCTTTTCTTCCATACTGTTCAGGAATTCCTGAGCAGGCATGGGATCAAGGCCTCTGTATTTGCGTTGTTCATTTATGGCAGTACGCATAAAGTTGGTCATGCTCACTCCGGGGATTTCCACAGGATACTGGAATCCGAGAAAAATACCTTCATTGGCCCTTTCTTCTACAGGCATACCGATAAGGTTTTTGCCTTTAAAGAGGATTTCACCCTCTTCGATTACAAAAATATCCCGTCCGACAATCACCGAAGCAAGGGTGCTTTTGCCGGTTCCGTTTGGCCCCATTATGGCATGCACTTCCCCGGCACGAACCTCCAGATTTATTCCTTTTAATATCTCTTTTCCCTCTATGGAGGCCCGCAAGTTTTTTATACTAAGCATTGTATATTCAATTAAAGTTATTTTTTTAAGTTCAGTTCACAAGAAAATTTCAGGTTATCCCACACTGCCCTCAAGGCTCAGCGAAAGTAGTTTCTGAGCTTCTACGGCAAATTCCATAGGAAGTTTTTTAAGCACTTCCCGGGCATAACCATTAACAATAAGTCCAATGGCGCTTTCGGTGCTTATGCCCCGCTGATTGCAGTAATACAGTTGCTCATCTGAGATTTTCGAAGTGGTGGCTTCATGTTCTACAATTGAACTGCGGTTTTCAGCTTTAATATAAGGAAAGGTGTGGGCACCACAGCGATCACCCAGAAGTAACGAATCGCATTGAGAGAAATTACGTGAATTAGCTGCCCGTTTGGTCATTTTTACAAGGCCCCGGTAGCTATTGTTGCTTCTGCCGGCCGAAATGCCTTTGGAAATGATGGTACTGCGCGTGTTTTTTCCCAGATGAATCATTTTGGTGCCGGTATCAGCCTGCTGAAAATGGTTGGTGACTGCTACAGAGTAAAATTCACCTACAGAATGATCGCCCATGAGAATCACGCTGGGATACTTCCATGTTATGGCTGAGCCGGTTTCTACCTGCGTCCATGAAATTTTGGAATGTGTCCCTTTGCAAATGCCGCGTTTGGTTACAAAATTGTAAACTCCGCCTTCTCCTTTTTTATTGCCCGGATACCAGTTTTGAACCGTGGAATATTTAACTTCTGCATCCTTAAGGGCAATGATTTCCACAATGGCAGCGTGCAATTGATTTTCGTCACGCATGGGGGCAGTACAACCTTCCATATAGCTGACATAGCTCCCTTCATCGCCAATAATTAACGTACGCTCAAATTGTCCGGTGTTGGCTGCATTAATCCGAAAATAGGTTGACAATTCAACGGGGCAGCGCACTCCCTTAGGAATGTAGCAAAAACTGCCATCGCTGAAAACGGCTGAATTGAGTGCTGCAAAATAATTGTCATCAGGGGGAACCACCGTGCCCAAATACTGACGAACCAGCTCGGGAACTTTTTGTACAGCCTCACTGAATGAACAAAAAATAATGCCTTGCTTTTCAAGTGTTTCCGAAAAGGTGGTTTTTACTGAAACAGAGTCAATTACTGCATCTACTGCAACCCCTGAAAGCCTTTTTTGCTCCTCAAGAGAAATGCCCAGCTTTTTAAAAGTATCCAGCAATTCCGGGTCCACTTCGTCCAGACTTTTTAGTTCTTTTTTTCTTTTCGGGGCAGCATAGTAAATAATGTCCTGATAGTCAATAGCAGGGTAATGAACATGTGCCCAGGTGGGTTCAACCATAGTAAGCCAATGACGAAATGCCTTTAGCCGGTACTCGAGTAGCCACTCTGGCTCGTTCTTTTTAGCTGATATAAAACGGATGGTGTCTTCCGACAAGCCTTTCGGCGCCATATCCATTGCAATATCAGTGTAAAATCCATATTTATATTCACTCTGCGTAAGTTCATGCAGTATGTTGTTGGTCTCTTTTTCCATTATTCAAAAAATATTTTCAGTACTTAATTAAGTTGAATTAAGTCGGTACAAAGATACTTAAATTCAGAGTAACCGGATTAAAAGTGGGATGTACATTTTACAGCCTATTTAATCTCACCCTGTGTTTATTTGGGTTTCCTATACTTCAACAATTGGCGGCCTTATATGTTGCGGCAGAATGGGATGAGCTTGTTGTGTGTCTGTTGATTTGTTGCTTCGTTGAGTGATCTGTAAGCAGTGATCTGTAATCTGTAATCAGTGATCTGTAATCTGTAATCTGTGGTTTAGAATTCAATCCGCAATCTGCGATCCGCAATCCGCATACTGTGCCTGCCCGACTCGAGATGGGATTTGTTGATTCGTTGATTTGTTGAGTTGTTGAGCACCAGGGATGCTCCCTTGTCTCCCAATCCCATTATCTCTCTGTAGTGATCTGTGATCTGTTGAGTTTTTGAGTTGTTGAGGCGTTGAGCACCTGATTTCCCATCTCCTTGTTCCCTTTTACCTCATCCGCCTCCGGCACCTTCTCCTATAAGGAGAAGGGACCTTCTAACTATAATTGGTTGTTCAAATAGCATTCTCTTTGTCTCCTTGTTTCCCTGTAGTGATCAGTGATCTGTGATCTGTAATCTATTGATAAGTTGAGTTGTTGAGGAGTTGAGACGTGGGTCTCCCCGTCCCCTCTTACCTCATCCGCCTTCGGCACCTTCTCCTAAAGGAGAAGGGACCTTCTAACTATAATTGGTTGTTCAAATAGTACTCTCTTTGTCTCCCTGTTTCCTTATCTCCTTGTTCCCTTGTCTCCTTTTTTCCTTGTCCTCAAGTCCCCCCGTCCCCTTTTACCTCATCCGCCTCCGGCACCTTCTCCTAAAGGAGAAGGGACCTTCTAACTATAA
>ENA-UOOH01000240-UOOH01000240.1-fermentation-metagenome-genome-assembly--contig:-NODE-240-length-67171-cov-7.445587_pt1 | contig 67171 bp, 69 predicted proteins | sample MGYA00245778_ERZ724025 | MGnify/ENA primary metagenome ERZ724025 (study PRJEB28704, sample SAMN03018313) | fermentation metagenome | biome: anthropogenic terrestrial biome; feature: soil; material... | reverse complement strand
AAAGAGTTAACAAGTCCAGCTTCTTATTGTCCGCTTAGGCTTGACCAGATCACTAACGGTATTATATTTCATCTATATTCAGACTAATACGAACATTTGTATCCGGAACGATATTTTGCTGAAACAGGAACTGCAGCTTTTCACTTACATTTTTAAACGTTCCCTCGGCGTTTAAAGACATGGAGAAAACATTGGGCTGGATTACCACTGAATCATCCTTGTTGTTTTCCATTTCTTGTCTCGCCGGATCACTCTGCATCTTTTCCTTTAAAGACTTTTTGAGTTTGGGTTTGGGTTTAGATTTATTTCCTTTTGAAGAAACCGACAGGTCAAATTCATGTATCATGTTATACAATTTTGATCGGGAAACCCCCCAAATTTTTATCAACTCGCTTACTCCCACTTCTTTTCGAAGTGCTTCGAGGGTTTCTTTTTGCCGCTCCCTCGAAAGTTCTTTAAAATCAGAATACGATATTGTCAATTGTTCATGCCTCCATTTAACTCGATTACCATTAATTGTGTCCATTAAAATTTAGTTTTATGCGTTAAAAGTAACATTATAAAAATATTAACCGTCCTATGTTCGCAGCACACAACCATTCATTGAAATCGGGGAGTACCCCTGTCACATTTTGATTCTCCTGGCAGCTTGTTCTCAGGAAGGAGGAAAATGTCAGTCCGATATTGAATATTCTTGGCGGGGAGGAACGAATTATGCGCAGTGCAATATTAGAAATTAGCTTATTATTAGCCATCTTTATCCTGGGATGGCTGCAAACCGGATGGAACTCCTTGTTCTATATCGCCCTGGTTCTTATTATGTTTTATGTCATTGTTATGGTCATTTATATTGTTACCAAGAGGTCAACCATATCGCAATTGGACAAACTCCTGGGAGTAATGGCATTGGCCGGGTGGCTGGCAATAGGCTGGGCATTAATCCAGCAAAAAGGACTACATATATGGGGACTATAAATAAAGAAATACTTCGAGAAACTATAACTTAGCATTTTTGCTTGACTTAAAATAATGGAAGTTCACTTCTACGCTTATACACCTATTTATCCTGGCCATTTAAACAGCAAGGCCGTTTTAGTTATGGCATCACCGATAATCAGTCCATAGAGCAGGTATTCGTGGGTGGTAATGCTAAGGATGTCTTCCGGGACAGTGTTCAGAGCTACTCCCATACAGCCTAATGCTACCGGAAGAGTGATCCAAAATACCGGGTGAAAGAAAAGAGCTCCGGCTACCCCGGTCAACAAAGCCAGTAAAAAGTAAACTAATTCAACCAGAAAAGTTTTTTTCATACCCAGAGTGATTGCCACCCAGGCCACCGTAGTCAATTTACGGGGAGTTGATTTAAGATCGCTGCTGATATCACTCAGGTGGTGGTGCATCAACAGACCAATCGCCAACAGAGCATGGATCGCACCAGCAATTAATACGATTCCAGGAATTTTATGGGTGAGCACATAACAAGTTCCAACTGTACATGCAAATACAGCCGGAAAGCCGCATAGCCATTCTCCGGTCAGGGGATGGTAAGAAAGCCTCAGGGGAGGGCAGCTATATGAGATCGTTGACCAAAAAGCGAGCCCTAATAGAATTAAAATTGCAACTCCCACCGACCATATAAAATATAAGGCTGTAATACATACTACCACCAGCGCAGCTTTCCATATAAACGATAGTGTTTCAAGAGAATATTGTTTTCGGGCAACCACACCTGATCCCCCGGAAAGTATTCCAGGACTAAACTGGTCTGTTCCGGATAGCCAATCCTCCCGGTCATTAAGAGCATGTGAAAGTACCCCGTGAATAAGGACGACCAGCAGAAGGATCAGGCCAAAATCCAACCAGCGGATTTTATTATCTATGGTATAGGCACAGCCTAATCCCACCAGGCTGGAGGTAATACTCCATGATAGCACAGGTAAGATCCGAATAAGAGTATATAAGGCTTTAAGCCGTTGTGGTATTGAATGAACGATTAGTTCTGTCATAAGGCTTTTCCTAAACAATTGGCATTTTTTATGGAATCTCAGGAGTGTTTTTAGTCTTCCCCATTTATGAAGATTCAGTCAGGAGATAACAAACTCTGTTTGTGAGGCCGTGAAAAAAGATAAGTTTAAGTGATCTGACGTCTTTACAGATATTTTACAAACTCTTTACGATAAACAATATATATAAATCTTTCTTGGTGTTATAATATGTTCAAGCTCAAATAAACCTTCAGGGGAACGTACAGGATAAGTTGTTTGACTGAGCAAAAAGGTTATTATGAGCTGGTAGTCGAGCGTACTGGAGTTGTTCGGCTGCATCAACTCTGCAGAGCCCCTCAGGGGATCTGCAATTGAGAAAATAATATCCCATCGTTGTTAAGACGGTGGGATTTTTAGTATGGACTTGGACCTGTTGAACGGAGCCAGCTGCGACTAATTTTTGTGCTGTTTTTCCAGCTCCAATAGATAGGCTTTCATTTGCAAACCTCCCCCAAATCCTACCAGTTTGCCATTAGCACCTATTACCCGGTGACAGGGAATAAATATCGGAATCGGATTTTTGTTATTAGCCAGCCCTACGGCCCTTGAAGCCTTCGGATTACCAATACTCTGCGCTATTTCCTTATAACTGCGGGTTTCCCCATAGGGAATAGCCTGCAAACTTTTCCATACATTTTTCATAAATTCTGTACCGGCAGGGGCAAGGGGAAGGGTGAAAATCTTTTGCCGGCCTAAAAAATAGTTATATAATTGTTTCCCGGCTTCTTTCAGTATATCTGTTTCATTTAGGAGAGCATCCTCAGGTATGGTTTCTGCTTGAAAATATATATTGGTAATGGCGTTGTCACATTCAGCAATTCCTATTTTCCCAATATCGGTTTGATAAAAAAATATATTTTTCATCGCTTATTTTTCTCCTCAATCAGTTAAGGTTGAGAGTTTTGCATAATTCCCAAAACCCCATTTGTCATCCTGAGCCTCAGCGAAGAATCTTAAGATCCTTCGGCTTTGCCTCAGGATGACATTTGCAAAGTTACTGCTTAATCATAGGAAAACTCTCAACGTTATTCGAAACATAAGCCAGGAAACTCTTCCCGGCAGGTTTCCTGGCTTATAATCAACTTAAGGCTATCTTCTTAAAATTCCCTGTCATATCAGCCAACTCGGCAGTTGCTTCTTCCAGGTAAAACAATCCCAGTTTCTGACCGGTTTTTTCATTATACATATCTTTTAAGAGGGGCATAGTTGCAAAAGCTTTCTCAAGAGTTTCCGGTCTTTCATCAAAAGCAACCTTGCCGTTAATTCGAATCCATTGTCCCTCAAGGCTGGCAGTACAGATTTCTACGTAAGGATTCACTTTAATCTGCCGATAAGATTGTTTGTGTTTGCCGATACCAAAATACAATTTGCCTTCAAAATTCATAAAAAACCCCAAAGGCCTTACTTTCGGTTTATCACCATCAACCGTGGCAAAATAAAAGGTATGATTGGCAGTCAAGAAATTTAATATTTCTTCCATTAATAATCATCTCCTGAATATGAATTTTATTATGCTTTAATACTTATTATTATGATTATTATAAATAAAACAAGTATTTTGCAGAAGACAAACTAATTCACCCGGCCTACACCCCCTTTAATTTGTTCCCCCACCTCCGCAAATTGCTTCGTTCAATTTTCATTAAAATAGCGGCCCGTAAAACCAATAGAGTTTCATAATGAGATTAAATTTGTCAAAACAGGCACTATAGACTCCATACATAAATATCCATCCAATAACAAAAAGCCTGACCTGTAGGGTTTTTCAAGCGTTCCCATACTTTGGCATGAATATTGCATAAACAAAAAGCAGTAAGACAATTTATCTAAAAACTGGTGTATCAAGTGAAATTGCTTAATTAGAACGGTAAGACCAAATAACATTCAATGACAACCGGGTTGCTTACGGAACGCCCGACTTAAAAAAGTCATTGAGACCTGTATACCAAATCAGATTAAGGCTTTCACACCTGAAACTTCTCGGGACCGTGAGATGATTATGCATAACCACTGCTGGCCTGCACAGCCGAAGCAGGGTCAAGCCGGGCAGGGAGGTTCTATAATGTGCTATTGACGACAGGCTATTAAACTGAATAATGCTTATGTGCTAAGGGAGGAATATTTTATGAAACTATTTAAGAAATTGTTGGTTCTGCTCACTATGATGGCTATGCTCTTCGGAATGTCCATTACATCAGCATCAGCGTCAGCCCAACCAGGTCTGGCCATTGACGGTAAGACCATTTCAATTTCATCTTCTTATGGGACTCCTTTTATTGATTCAGCCAACCGGATGCAAGTACCAATCCGAGTCATTGCTGAAAAACTTGGTGCAAATGTTAGCTGGGACAAAAATACCCAAACGGCTGTCATCAATGGAACGATCAAGATCAAAGTCGGTTCAGCAGCCATAAATACAGCTTCTGGAACTATTACCATGGACACAACCGCTGTCATTCACGACGGCCGGGTTTATATCCCCCTCAGAGCCATGGCCAATGCCCTGGGATTCGAAGTAACTGCCACCAATCAAAATGGCACTGTTTGCGCCAATATCACCACACAGGCTGACCTGGCGCAAAATATTTATGTGACTAGCCCATGGCTGAAAAGCAAGCTGGGGAATGTAACCGTTATAGATGTCCGTAGCGCCAAAGATTATGATGCAGACCATATTCAAGGAGCTATCAACATCTATTGGGCCTCTCTTTCCAACCTTGCGGTCAAGCAGGGCGAAAATGGCTGGGCGGAAGTTCTTGATGCTGATGCACTGGGAAAAGTTCTGGGAAGTTACGGCCTGGACGGAGAGACTCCCATCGTGATTTACGGCGACCCGGCTACCGGTTGGGGAGAAGACGGACGTACTCTTTTTACACTGAACATGGCTGGAATTAATAATGCCTGTATTCTGGACGGCGGCTATTCCGCCTGGGTTGCTTCCGGCCTTGCAGCTAAATCTGGTTTATAATCCCGGGGGCGCTTTTCTGCCACCGTCTCAGAGCGCGATCGAGGCCGACTTTCGTCAAGCGCTTCGGAATCAATATGGAATTCGTTTTAATAAACTATTTACTATTACCAACGTTCCTATCGGCCGTTTCCTGACCTTCCTTCATGAATCGGGAAATCTGGACCGATATATGCAACGCCTGGCCAACAGCTTTAATCCAGCCACGGTTGAGGCAATAATGTGCCGCAATCAAATATCGGTTGCCTGGGACGGCCAGGTTTATGATTGTGATTTTAATCAATTGTTAGGACTGGCCTGTACCCCGAATCAGATTAAAGATTTCACGCCTGAAACTCTTCGGGAACGTGAAATAATCGTACATAACCACTGCTACGCCTGTACAGCCGGAGCAGGGTCAAGCTGCGGCGGAGAGGTTGTTTTTTCATAAAATTTACATCAAAAACACTGTAAAACAAATTGCCGATAATGCTGTTGTATTATCGGCAAAACCTTACTTAAGCCTATAAGACGGCCGGGGAAAAAAGCTTCATATATTGTTCTGATGAAAAGGGTGCTCAAAAGAGGTGAAACAAATGAACAGGTGCCTGGTATTTACCAAAAAGCAAAAACAGCTTAAAAGCAAAGTTGAACTTGAGGGAAGGAGAATATCTGAAGTTAACAAGCATTTCCCCAGACCCTATCGCAAGGAATTCAGGTCAGGACAGGTGGATACAGTACATGCCGGGAAAGACAATTAAAAATAAGTCTCATATTGAAACAGGAAATTTCAAAAACAAGAATATACCTGCAAATTTCAAATCCTTAATGATAATAAGAAGCCCGACCTATAGGGCTTCTTATTATCCGCCATACATTGGCACAGATATTGCATATTTAGAAAAAGTGTAAGACAAATTGTATTTATTATCGCTCTATTATTCCAAATAACCTGATTGCAATGGTAAGACAGAAAAAGGAGAGAAATGATGATTGTAAACCAAAGGACCTATGAAATTGTTGAAAAGGCTATGGAGGGCAAAGGCCTTGATGCGCAGGAAATAGGATATCTTTATGGTTTGGATACCTTTTCCAAAGATTCTTTTTATGTACAATGGGCCGGGCGTGAACTTAGTATGCAAGCATCCGGGGGCATCGCCGAAATCCATGCCCAAATTGGCCTTAATGGCACGGTATGTCCGAAAAATTGCCAATTTTGCTCTTTTGCGGCATGCAATAAAGTGCGTCAAGGGGTCTTAGAGATGCCTTTGCAGGACGTACTGGATTACGCGCGGGCTTATGAAGAAGAAGGAGCCAATCTCATCCTTCTGCTGACGACCGCCAACTTTAAATTTGAAAAGCTGTTGGAGATCGCCGGAGAAGTACGCAATGTCATTAGCCCGGAAATGCCGCTGCTGGCCAATACCGGTGATTTTGATCTTGCCCAGGCTAAAATGCTGAAAGAAGCCGGTATAAACGGGGTTTATCACGCAGTTCGTATGGGGGAGGGGGTTGTGACCGGGATTCCGGTGGAGACGAGAATGGCAACCATCAAAGCAGCCCAGGAAGCAGGGCTCAAACTTTGCACCTGCGTTGAGCCGGTGGGTCCGGAGCACACAGTGGAAGAACTGGTGGAAAAAACACTGATCAGTATAAACATGCACCCGGTATTCAGCGGGGTCGGGGGCCGCATCGCCGTGCCGGGAACCAAGCTTGAGAAATACGGTATGCTCAGTTCCTCCCGTCTGGCACTTTTTGATGCTATTTACAGGTTGGCCGCCGGGGTCGAATCCCCCCTGAATTGTTCGGGACACTCTTCGGTCGCAGCAAATGCCGGTGCTAACATTGCCTGGGCGGAAGTGGGCACCAACCCCAGAGACCTGGTAGAAAAAACCGAAAAAGGAGGACGCGGACAAAGCATGGAAGAGCTGCGTAAGCTTTTCAAAAGAACTGATTGGGAATTACGCAAAGGCCCGTCACCAAATTGGATGTAGGATATACTGCCTTGAAATCACTGTGTAAGGGATTTGATTAAATGGACGACAATGCTGTAAGTAATATAAACGACATTTTTATTTCCAAAAAGAAAACCAGGAAAATTGTCTCCATAAAAGAGTTGCTGCTTTTACTGTTGCCGCCGGTGGTAATGTTAATAGCCCTGTATATTCATATGGTCCTGCCCAATGTTTATCCGCCGGGATATAAACCAACTGTGTATCCGGTGTTTCTGAAATTATGCATCGGGATCTATCTCTTATTTATGATCATGGCAGGCTTTACTCCCAGGCTGAGGGAAAGAATGCTTTATCTGGTGGGACTATTCACAGTGAGTTTCATTTTGATTGAAGCCCTTGATATAGCCACATTAAAAACGGGAAGACTGCTGCTGCCATTTGTACCCAGTCCGGATAAAATCATTGCTTCATTTACCGGCAATGTGGGAAAAGTAACCGAAAGTTTTGTGGCTTCAATGAAACTGCTTTTTATCGGGCTCTTTTTTGGAACTGTGACCGGTTTTATTTCCGGTATCCTTATTGGCTGGAGCAAGCATTGCAATTACTGGTTCAGCCCGGTACTTAAAATAGTCGGGCCGGTTCCTTCCGCAGCCTGGCTGCCAATCGCGGTGGTGCTTTTTCCAACCAACCATGCTGCCAGTATTTTCCTCATTGCGCTCAGTGTTTGGTTCCCGCTGACCGTAACCTTAAGCTCTGCCATTAAAAACACGAATAAAAGCTGGATCGAAGCTGCCCGTATTTTGGGGGCCAGTGAGTGGTACATCCTGTTTCATGTAGCGGTCCCGGCAGCTTTACCATCGGCGTTTATAGGTATGTTTATGGGACTGGGCGCTTCGTTTACCGCTTTGATTGTGGCGGAAATGCTGGGCGTAAAAGCCGGACTGGGATGGTATATTACCTGGGCTCAGGCCTGGGGGGAATACGCTCGGATTTTCAGTACCGTCATAGTTTTCTCAATTGTTTTCTTCAGCCTTATTAGTTTGTTATTTAAACTGAGGGATCATTTGCTGAAATGGCAGAAGGGGTCGATGAAATGGTAGAACATCATTTGCTGGCTAAAGACATCACCAGAATCTATGACGATGGAGACGGCAACCGTGTACATGCCCTAGATCATTTCAACCTGGAAATCGATCATGGAGAAATTGTCTCTCTGGTAGGGCCCAGCGGCTGCGGCAAGTCCACTTTCCTACGCCTGGTGGCCGGACTTGACCTTCCTCAAGACGGCAGGCTGGCCTATAATCATCAGCCCATCAACGGCCCGCATTATGACCGCGGTTTTGTTTTTCAGGATTCTAACCTGTTTCCCTGGCTGTCGGTATACGACAACATCGCTTTTGGGCTGAAGGCCCGGGGGCTTTATCGCAAAAGCAGAGAAAAAGTACAGGAACTCATTGAACTGGTTGGGCTACAGGGATTTGAAAATTTATATCCTTATCAAATATCAGGCGGAATGGCGGGGCGTACATCTCTGGCCCGAACTTTCATCCAGGAACCCGGGTTGATACTTTTGGATGAACCGTTAAGCGCCCTGGATGCATTCACCCGCATGGCGATACAGGATGAAATCATTAAAATATGGGAAAGGTGCAAGCCCATCATCGTTTTAGTAACCCATGACATTGAGGAAGCAGTATATCTCAGTGACAGAGTTATAGTTCTGTCACCCAGGCCGGGAAAAGTCATCGGCGAATTTCAAATCACTCTGCCCCGGCCACGCAACCGGACTGCAGACGACTTTGTCCATATCCGCCGGGAAGTCATGGATACCTTACATTTTATTTGATGGCCGCCACATTCATGGTCTGCCGGTACTTCTCACGGCATGAAGTAAGGCTTTTACAGTCAGGTTTATGAAACTCAGGGCAAGGTATAAAAGAAAGGGGTGTTGTGCAGAGCCAAAGCTAATGCACCGGTGCTATTTGAGGGCAGGTCGCTGACGTGAGAGTTTTGCATAATTAAATTTTTCCTATGATTAAGCAGTAACTTTGCGAATGTCATCCTGAGGCAAAGCCGAAGGATCTTAAAATTCTTCATTAAAGATCAGAATGACAAATGGGGTCCCGGAGATTATGCAAAACTCACGACGTATCAGAGTAAACAAAATTAGATCATGCTAGGAGTGAATTATATTGAAAAAGAAAACTACCGTTTTGTTGTTGATTATGGCTATTTTATCTTTGGGTTTAACCGGCTGTGGCGCTTCCGACAGTAAAGATAAGAACGGCCAGTCTGCCGATGCCAAGAGCAACAAAATTATTGTTGGATATTGGGGTGGGACCTGTGAAGCCCCAATATTTATCGCTCATGAACTTGGCTATTTTAAAAAGGTTGGCCTGGATGCGCAGCTCTTGAAGATCACCACTGATGTTGCTCCGCTGATGGCGAATCATGAATTGGATGCCTATGAGGCGACACCTGACCAGTTTAAACCGATTGAACAGGGACTTGACCTGAAACTGGTCGACGGTGTACATATCGGGTGCATTCAGGGTGCTGCCAGACCGGACAGTGGCATCAAGACCGTAGCTGATCTGGAAGGCAAGAAGGTTGCTGCAGCTGTAGGCAGTATCGCTCAGATTCAAATTTCTTCCCAGATGGTTAAACTTGGTAAAGACCCGCAGAAAGTGAATTGGGTTAGCTATCCTTTGCCGCAAATGGAAACAGCCATGAACAGAGGAGAGGTAGATGCCTTTGCCGCTTATGACCCTTTTGCCGAGATAGCGGTACAGAATGGTGCCGTAAAATTTTATTCCAACACCTTTGATGAAGGGCTGGCCGAATATTACTGTTGTTTCCTGGGTGTAAACGGAACTTATCTTAAGAAAAACCCTGATAATGTCAAAAAATTGGTTGAAGCATTCTCAATGGCGGGTGCATACCTGGAAGAACATCCTCAGGAAGCTGCCAAATTAATGATCGATAAAGGCTATGTAGCCGGCACAGTTGAGCTCAATGGGAAATTGATAGACGACTATAAATGGATATCCGGCGACAAGGATCTCGCTTATACCAGTATTCTTGAAATTTGGAACCAGATTGACCGGGCCGGAGCCCTCGAAAAAGGTGCCGATAAACAAGCTTTGGCCAAGAACATGTTAGTCTGGCTGGGAGACCAGAAATAGAAATAATCACTAAACTAACTGCCCATGTCCGCAGCACCCAACATTTATTTATATCTGACAGTATCCGATAAGGTGGATTATGCCGGGATGCTGTTAAGCTCAAAAGAAGGAGAGGTTTGTAATGGTAAAAAATAAAACCTGGCCTATTACTGCGGGAGTGGCAACGCTTATTGCGTTGACTATGCTTTTAATACCCCATATTTTCCCGCCTTGTGACGGGATGGTGGAAACCGCTATGGGCGGAGCCGTACCCATGAAGTGCCATTGGACCTTTCAGGCCGAGATATTGGTTTCGGCGGCAGCACTGCTGGTGGCAGCGGGACAATTTTTCCTAAAGGGAGTGGAAGCACGCCGCCTGTCAGCGGTCTTTCTTATTCTTCTGGCGGTTATGGCGCTCTCGCTTCCACAAAGCCTGGTAATCGGGATTTGCATGAAAGCCGGTATGGCCTGTAGTATAACTAAAGCCTGGACCGTAGGGACTGCCATCTTGCTTTTGCTGCTGGGGCTATATCAGGTTTTTACTGCCGCTAAATCTGAAATTAAGAAAGTGATGATCCAAAATGTTTAAAATCATTCGCCATAGTTTAACCAAAAGATGGATACAGTCGGTGGCTACCCTGTTCACGGTCGCAATCAGTGTGGGCATTCTTTTCGCCCTTTATCTACTCTATCACGGCATAACGATGGGACTATCCACCAGTGAAAACCGTATGGGGGCAGATCTGCTGGTAATACCCGATGATGCCCGGGATCTGCAGGATTCGTCGGAGCTATTGTTTACCGGTGCCCCGGTCTGTATCTATATGAATAAAAATTATGAAAAAGAAGTAGCGCACATTTCCGGTGTGGAAAAGGTAAGTGCACAGTTCTTTACCCAGACTTTGAACGCTTCCTGTTGCAGTACTGCGACGGCCACACGGCTAATAGGATTTGATCCTGCTACGGATTGGGCCGTACAGTCATGGCTAAAAAAATTACCCGCTAAATCACTTGCCTACAACGAAGTTCTGGCTGGTAGAAATGTATCGGGTTTCATCGGCAGCAATACCTACATTTTGGGAAAGAAAGTTCATGTGGCAGCAAATTTCGAGCCCACCGGAACGAGCCTGGACCACTCCATAATTATGAATATTGATCTGGCGCGAAAAATGGCCCAGGGGAAACCGGAATTACAGCATTTCTGGCAGCGCTATGGAGATCCTGACCAGATCATATCAGCCCTGCTGGTAAAAGTTGAGGCAGGTAAAAAAGATGAAGTTGCCAATGCTATTACCGATTTGGGTGATCTGGCAGTGATTAAATCCTCGGATATCTTACAGGGGATCAAAGACCAGCTGGATACGGTGTTCTATATCATGTTAGGTGCCGGACTGCTGGCGGCGCTGGCCTCGATCTTTCAATTGTTTGCCCGCTTCTATTCTCTGGCCTGGGACCGCAAAGGTGAGTTGGGCCTTTACCGCGCTATGGGGGCTACCCGGCGGGATTTAAAAATTTTGGTGATTGGGGAAGCTTTATGTCTGACTTCGGGGGGTATCATTCTGGGATCCATACTGGGCAGTATCTTCTATTACCTAATTTTGCTTTTACTGGAGTCGCAAAAAGCCTTTCCTTTTATCCCAGCAGCATGGCCGGCTGTTTTGTTCGGAATTATTGGGATTACCACACTATTTGAGCTCATTGGTTTCATTTCGGCCTGGTTCCCGGCCCGGCAAAGCGGCAAAATTGAACCTTCCGCAGCAATGGCCCTGGGTGATATTGATTAGAAAGGAGGAAAGCGGATGCTTTTGGAGACTCAGAACATAAGCAAACAATATGGTGAAGAGGTAATACTGGATCAAATATCACTAGTCATCAAGCAGGCAGAATCGCTGGCTATTACCGGCCCTTCAGGCAGCGGGAAGTCTACTCTATTATCTATACTGGGATTGTTGCTGGAACCAACCGGCGGGGATATATATCTTAAGCAGCAGACAGTGTCCAATTTATCTGATGATAAAAGGTCGGAAATACGTAATCATTCCTTTGGCTTTATTTTTCAAAGCACCCAGTTGATAGGGTCTCTTACGGTGCTCGATAATGTTTTAGTACCGGCATACCTGGGGCGTAAACCCAACCTGGAAAATAAAGCTATCAAAATATTGACTGAATTAGGCCTTCAGAACCGCCTGAACTATTATCCTTACCAGTTAAGTATTGGACAGAAACGAAGAGTCGCCATAGCCAGAGCCATTTTACTTGATCCGGCCATAGTTTTTGCGGATGAACCGACCAATGACCTTGATCCGGTCAGAGCTGCGCAAATAGGTGATTTTTTGTACAGCCTGCCGCAAAAGGGATGTGCTTTGATTTTAGTAACGCATGACCCGGGTTTGGCTGAAAAAGCTGATAAAACCATAGAGATCGTTAACGGCAAAGCCATAGAAATATGCCGCTCAGTAGCAGGGCCGACTAAAAATAAAATCTATGCATAAGTATATAAATTTTTAATTTGGATTGGGAGGCTAAACAATGAACAAAAATATTGCTCAAATTATTAACAAAGCAATAGACGGCGGCGTAATCGATGCCCAGGAATTAAGAGAACTATTCGCCGTCAATTATTTATCAGAAGAATCCTATATGATACAGTATGCTTCGCATAAAATCAGTGAAACAGCTTCGAATGGGAAAGCGGAAGTACATGCGCAGATGGGAATTAATGTAGGACCATGTCCGAGAAATTGCCAGTTTTGTTTCTTTGCCGAAATAAATAAAATATTCACAGAGTCCAAACAGAATCCGTTAGATGAAATTATAGAAAACTGTTTAAAATTTGAAGCTGATGGAGCAAACGCCATTGACGTAATGATAACCGCCAACTATAACTTTAATGACTATTTGAATGTAGCAAGGGCTATAAAAACAGCCTTGAAAACAGATATTCCGCTCATCGCCAATGTTGGAGATTTCGGTGAAGAAGCTGCGAAAGAACTGAAATATGCCGGATTTACAGGCATTTATCATGCTATCCGTCTGGGCGAAGGCACCGTTACCGCAATTGATCCTAAACTGAGATGGAGGACCATACAGGCCGCGCAAAAGGCCGGACTTCTGGTGGGGACCTGTTTGGAACCGGTGGGACCGGAGCATAGCCTGGATGAAATGGTGGAAAAAACGATATACACCAGGGACATGAAGGCGGTCTACAGTGGAGCGGGGCGCCGCATTACCATTCCGGCCTCTCCCTTGGCTGCTCATGGTATGCTGAACTATGGACAGATGGGACATATTCTGGCGGCGGTAAGACTGGCGACCGGTTATGAAATGGTGGGCAACTGCACCCATGAGCCCAATCACATCGGTGCCATGGCCGGAGCCAATTTACTGTGGGCTGAGGTAGGCTCGAACCCCAGAGACGTTGAGGAAAATACGGTAAGGGGATGGACGGTCAAGAGGTGCCAGGATGTATTGAAAGAGGCCGGATGGGATATTCTGGAAGGTCCATCAGTTATGTATAGCAATAAGTAACTCTTATGGATTAAAATGAATTAGAGGCTGTTTTAATAGTAAATCTGAACCGCTGGCTTTATAAAGAAACGTACGGTAGGACAAACAGGAAGAAGGGGCTTTTATGACAAAACTCAGGTCTGTAACAGTAAAATTCCTGCCCGAAGTATTCGAACAAATTGAAATTATAGCGAAAAAAAGAGGGGAAACCATATCTGATACGATCAGGTATTTACTTAAGCGAGGCCTGGAGGAAAGAATCTATGAAGAGAATACCGATTTGCTTGCCAGTGTGGTCAGAACCCAATTGGAGCAAACCCTTAAGGCCTATGCGGTTTATCCAAACCTGGATAACGTTGAGCACCCTCTGAACCGCGGATTCACGGAAAGATTGGTTTTATACCGACCCAATAGAGATTCCAATCAATCCAACTTGAAAAGTTAATACAAAAAGGGACCGCCCAATTTATAACTATTAGGAAGGTTTGTTTCTCGCTATTCCAGCCGGGGACACACCTTCCTCTCAGGTCCGCTCCGCGAACCGGAGTAAGGAATGTCCCCGTTGTTGGTGTACCACTCGACCCCATCATCCGCTCAATTTTACAGGTGTTTCTCACCGTCTCTGCAAGTCGCGCCCAGGCTAATAATTCCATGCATATCTTCACGACTACCGCTTCAACTCCAGCATTACAATTTAATTCTCATTTTGATACCACCTTACTGTTATTCTGGGACAAATTATTTTAACCTAATTTTGCCAATCACCGATTTATCCCCGTTTTTACGAAATCTTTACAAGATTTGATGATTGGCATATTTATTGCAATTCAAATTAACTAAATCAAGGTGGGAGGTAGTCGAATGTTAGATAGTAATGACAGAACTATAGATTATTTACGTATTTCTCTTACCGAACGCTGCAATCTGCGCTGTAGATATTGTATGCCCGAGGAGGGTATTAAAAATATTGGTCATGATCGAATCTTGACCCTGGAACAAGTATTTCGCCTGGTAAAGATAGCTGCCGGCGTAGGGTTTAAGAAAGTCAGATTGACCGGGGGAGAACCGCTGGTAAGAAAAAATATTGCCAAATTAATAGCGGATATTGCCAGTTTACCGGAAATTGAAGATATTTCGATGACCACCAACGGTTTGCTCTATGCGGATATGGCAGAAGAATTAAGGGATGCCGGTTTAAAAAGGATAAATATAAGCCTGGATACCATGCATCCGGAAAAATATCGCTATATTACTCGCGGGGGAGAGTATAAATATGCCCAAAGGGCTATTTTTAAAGCATTGGAACTGCAGATGAATCCGGTGAAATTAAATGTGGTGGCGATTAAAGGCTTTAATGACAACGAGGTGCTCGATTTTGCCGAACTGGCTTATAAATATCCCCTGCATGTACGTTTCATTGAATTTATGCCTATAGGTGATTTGGATTTTTACAGCCAGGAAAAATTCATTGGCATTGACGCTATACGCGAAAAAATTGAACAAAAATATGAACTGACCAACGACAAAGTGGTTACCGGTTCCGGACCGGCCAAATATTACAATATTACCGGCGGTCAAGGTTCCTTAGGGTTTATTAGTCCCATCAGCCACCATTTTTGCCATAAATGCAACCGTATTCGGATGACCGCTAATGGCAAGCTAAGAAGCTGCTTATACTATGAAAATGAAATAGATCTGCAAATGGCATTATTAAATGAACAAAGCGACGATAAGCTGAGAAGATTGTTTATTAAGGCAATTGAAACTAAACCGGGCCATCATCAGATGGAAAATGGATGGGGCAGTGATAACTATCGCAAGATGTGCCAGATTGGAGGATAGACATTGGAATTCACTCATTTAAATGAAGCAGGCCGTGCCCGCATGGTGGACGTTACTCTTAAACCGGATACCGATCGTATGGCGATAGCCGAAGGGACCATACGCATGAAGGCAGAGACCCTGCAGGCCATTCAGGAGGGGGTAATTAAAAAAGGAGATGTTCTCGCGGTAGCTCAGGTAGCTGGTATTATGGGGGCCAAACAGACTGCCGGTATTATTCCTATGTGTCATCCCTTAGGTCTTACTTCGGTTGATATAAGTTTTACTTTTGATGAGAAAAACCCGGGAATAATCGTAAAATCCTGGGCCAAAACCAGCGGAAAAACCGGGGTGGAGATGGAGGCCATTACTGCCGTCAGTATTGCTCTGCTAACCATATACGATATGTGCAAGGCCGTAGATAGATGGATGGAAATGACTGATATCAAACTATTGGAAAAATCGGGCGGTAAGAGCGGACACGTAATCAGAAGTAAAATATAAAAGTTTGAAGAAGGTAGTAAGTAACTGCAGGTAGAAAGAATACATAATAAAACAACTGTGAGGTGGTGTTTATGTATAGAACCGGGATTCTGGTAATGAGTGATAAAGGTTCCCGCGGTGAAAGAGTAGACCTTAGCGGACCTGAAATTGAAAAAATGCTCGGTCCCAATTATAAAGTTGATTATTATGAAATAATACCGGATGAAAAAGAAGTTATAACGGAAAAAATTATCTATGCCTGCGATGTTTTGTCCCTTAATCTTATTTTAACCTCCGGCGGAACCGGTTTTTCCTTGCGGGATAACACGCCTGAAGCCACCCTGGAGGTAATTGAAAGAATAACACCGGGAATACCGGAAGCAATTCGTTATTATGGGCTTACCAAAACGCCCAAGTCCATGCTGAGCAGAGGAGTAGCCGGGATTAGGGGAAAAACACTGATCATTAATATGCCGGGTAGTGTCAAGGGAGTTCGTGAGTCTCTGGAGGCTATTCTCCCCGCACTCGATCATGGTCTGGATATTTTGATTGGTTCGGCGACCGAATGTGGACAAGGGTGAGAAAATAAATAAATAAAACCATAGAAAGGATAATGCATATGCAAGCAGCTGAAGCTAAAGTTTTATCGGTAAATATATCCGAAAAGCGGGGGGAAAAAAAGCATAATGTGGGCAAGGCTTATTTAAAGGCAAATTACGGTATTGATGTTGACGCTCACGCCGGGGACTGGCACAGACAGGTCAGCCTGCTCTCACTTTCAAGTTTTGAAAAAATGAGAAACCTCGGGGCGGATGTAAATTATGGCGATTTTGCGGAAAACATCACGGTTGCAGGAGTTGATGTAGCCACTTTACCCATCGGAACGCAAATAAAGATTGGCGAAGCCCTTATGGAGCTGACCCAGATCGGTAAAGAATGTCACAAAGGCTGTGCTATTATGCAACAGGTAGGAACCTGTGTGATGCCATTGGAAGGTGTCTTCACCCGGGTGCTGGAAGGTGGATGGGTTAAGGTAGGAGATAAAGTTGAAATAACAGAATCCGGAACACGGGACCCATTTGTAATATCACTTCCTGAGGATAGCTGATTTATTAGTAACCCAACTATTTTAATATATTCTTCAAAACGCAAAGCTTACTGCATGTAGCCTTGCGTTTTATTTTTTCTACTTCGTGTTCCATAATGAGAAAGCTTTTCTCATTATGAAACTAAACCAGACCTTAAAAAATTTGTGAAAAGGCCATTTAAAGGGATTGGAATGCTATTGCGTATATGGCATAAGAATTGCATTAAAAACAATTAAACCAAAACCAATATAACAAAAGGCAACAATACGCAATTATAATAAATAGTAAAGTTAATTTATGACTCGTATAGTTGCAAATAGTATTTTAATTACAGCAAAGAGGAGGAATCATTGTGAAACTATTCAAAAAAGTCCTGATTCTAGGCGTTATGATGGTGGTACTATTGGGGATGTCCGTCGCAGCGGCCGCAGCAGCCAATGTAAATGTTGCCGTCGACGGCAATCCCATTTCCATCGCGCCTGATTATGGAACACCGTATGTGGATTCGGCCAACCGGACCATGGTGCCCATCAGAGTCATATCGGAAAATCTGGGTGCAAACGTTTCCTGGGATCAAGCCACCCAAACCGCAGCCATAAATGGCTCCATAAAGGTTAAGCTCGGCTCCAACCTAATTCAAACCTCTTACGGACCAATTACCATGGATACCAGTGCAGTTCTGAAAGACAGCCGGATATACATTCCTTTCAGATTTGTAGGCAACGCTCTGGGATATGATGTCAGTTGGACCGGCGACACTAATACCGCCAACATCATTACCAAATCTGACCTGACCATATCCGCTGCCGCCAGTTTAAAAAATGCCCTGGATGAAGTTAAGGCCATGTATCTGGAACAAAAGCCGAATGCCCAGATAGCAATCACCTATGGCGGATCCGGTGCTCTGCAGCAGCAAATCGAGCAGGGCGCACCGGTTGACCTTTTCCTGTCAGCCGCAGCCAGCAATATGAATACTTTAAAAAATGAAGGACTGATGGACAACAGTACTGTCAAGAATCTTCTGCAAAACAAGGTGGTTATGATCGTTCCGGGTGATTCGACCCTTAAGCTGAGCAGCTTCAAGGATATTACCGACAGTTCGATAAAATACCTGGCATTGGGAGAACCCAGCACGGTTCCGGCCGGGAAGTATGCCGAACAGGTATTTACATACTATAACCTGCTGGATCAGGCCAAAGCCAAGGCGGTTTATCAAAAAGATGTTACATCGGTGCTGACCGTGGTAGCAAGCGGCAATGCCGATGCAGGTGTTGTATATTCAACTGATGCGGCCTCTTCAGACAAGGTAAAAGTTATTACAACCGCACCCGAAGATTCTCATGATCCGGTAACTTACCCCGGGGCAGTGGTTAAAGCAACCAAACAGCCGATAGCAGCACAGGACTTCTTGAATTTCCTTACATCTGACAAAGCCAAAGCAGTATTTGTAAAATATGGCTTTACCGTTTTATAGGAGAAAGTAATTTTAACATGAACTTTGATCTTTCACCGGCATGGATCTCTATCAAGGTTACTCTGTTTGCCACCGGCATTATATTTATACTGGGGATTTCTGCAGCATGGTGGATGACAAATTATAGAGGCAGATGGCAAGGTTTGCTGGACGGCATCCTTACCCTGCCTCTTGTTCTGCCTCCTACGGTAGCAGGGTTTGGCATTCTCTTGCTTATCGGCCGGCATGGACCTGTCGGGAAATTCTTCAATCTTTTCGGAGTCAACCTTATTTTTTCCTGGTATGCGGCAGTCATAGCATCTGTGGTGGTGGCATTCCCGTTGATGTATAAAACCACCAAGGCGGCCTTTGAGCAGATTGATCCCAATATCCTGAATGCGGCCAGAACCTTAGGCGTTTCTGAATGGAAAGTATTCCGCCGCATTACAGTTCCTCTGGCCTGGCCAGGGATTGCAGCCGCCACGACCCTTTCCTTTGCCCGCTCATTAGGAGAATTCGGCGCCACCTTAATGGTTGCCGGCAGTATTCCGGGTAAGACCGAAACGATACCGGTGGCTATTTATTTCGCCACTGAGAGCGGAGATATGAGAGCCGCCCTTACCTGGGTATTGATTATATTTGCAATTTCTTTGACGGTTATAGTATCAACCAATTACTGGGACAGCTATCAGCAGAAAATCAAACTGGGGGCTGTGAGGAGGTAGTATGGGGCTAACAATCGATATAGAAAGGAAACTACCCGGATTTAAGCTCAAGATTAATCTTTCCTGCGGTCAGGAGATAATTGGAATATTAGGCGCGTCGGGTTCGGGAAAGAGCATGCTTTTAAACTGTATTGCGGGATTGGTAAAACCTGATAAGGGCAGAATCGCCTTGCATGATACAGTTTTTTTCGACTCGGACCGGAAAATAAATATAGCGCCGCAGGTTAGAAAAACCGGTTATTTATTTCAAAATTATGCTATGTTTCCTCACCTGACGGTGGCTGAAAATATTGCATTTGGGCTGGATCACTTACCTAAAGCGGAGCAGCAAAGCCGAGTTTCTAAGCTGCTGGAAAGCTTTCACCTGGCGGATATGGGGAAACGATATCCGGCCCAACTTTCAGGGGGACAGCAACAACGGGTGGCATTGGCCCGGGCCATGGCGGTGGAACCAAAAATCATACTGCTGGACGAAGCCTTTTCAGCTCTGGACGCATATTTGAAAGCTCACCTAATTAAGGAAACCATAGAATCACTCAAGAAATTTCAGGGAATTACTCTTTTTGTAACCCATAACATGGACGAAGCCTACCGCCTGTGCAATCGTATCGTATTCCTGAATAACGGCAGGGTAGAGACGGTGGGTTCCAAAGAGGAAGTGTTCCAACAGCCGAAGACGCTTGAAACGGCAAAAATTACCGGCTGCAAAAATATGGCGTCCGCGGTCCGCCAATCCGAACATATTGCTCAAATTCCGGACTGGGGTATCCAGGTGGCAACCGCAATGAGGATTGAAAACCGGGAAGGCTTCCTAGGAATCAGAGCCAACCATATTAAACTGGCAGCTGAAAACGTTCAGGAAAACTGCTACCCGGTATGGATTGCAGATGAAAGCGATGCGACCTTCAGCACCACCCTTTACCTGAAAATAGGGTCAATTCCCAAACGGCCGGATGATTTTCATATTCAATGGGAAATACGCAAAAATCAAAGAGCCGAGTTAAGTAATCTGCCCCAGCCCATCAGAATTTATATGGATCCGGAAGATGTATTTTTTATGGCTAAATGAGAGTTTTGCATAATTCCAAAAACCCAATTTGTCATTGCTATGAATAACGTTTTTTGTCATCCTGAACGTAGTGAAGGATCTTTCCATCTCGGAGACTGCAAGATCCTTCGGCTTTGCCTCAGGATGACATTCGCAAAGTTACTGCTTAATCATTAACCCGATTGGCAATTCTCAAATAAACAAGGAGTATAGGTGGGGGTATTTTGAAAAACGGCACAGGACAAATCATACGGCTAGTAATATTGCTGGCTTTGATTTTAACATCGTGCACGGGCTGCCGGCAAAGTCCATTGCTGAAACGGATTGTCTATGTACCTCAAGCCGACCAAATCAATTTGAATGATAATGACCGGCCTCCAAAGCATGATAAGCAAAATACTGCAGCTGCCCAGGAAAAAAATAAACAGAATGCGAATGATAAAGCCAATCCTAATCAGGAGATAGGCCGGACCGATACCCAGCCCGGCCCAATCCAACAGGGCAATGGTGACAGTGAGTATGGCGCCGGTGACAAATCCGGGGAAGGAGCCTTGGGGCAGGTAGTAAGTGATGAGGGAGAGCCGGTGGAAGTACCGGAATCAGTAGCTAATGTCACTACCGTTAGCCAGGATACCGGCAGCCCCCATTGGAAATCATCCAGGACTGACCGGAGTAAATATACCGGCGCTATGGGAAACGGCCTGTTTAACGGCCAGGGTACGTATAGCTGGGCTGATGGCGATAAATATACCGGCCAATGGGAAGATGATTTGTTCAAAGGCCAGGGAACATATTCCTGGACCAATGGCGATAAATACGAAGGTGAATGGCAGGATGACATGTTTCAAGGTCACGGAATATATACCTGGGCCAGCGGGAGTTCATATGAAGGCGAATGGAAAGACGGCGTTAAAGAAGGACAGGGAACTTACAGCTGGGCCAACGGTGATAAATATACCGGCACATGGAAAGCCGGTGTTAAAGATGGCCAGGGAACTTATACCTGGGCTGATGGAAGTATATATACCGGTGCATGGAAATATGGGGTCAGAGAAGGGCAGGGAACTTATAATGGAGCCGATGGAACTATATACGAAGGATGGTGGTCAAATGACAAATTTACCGCCCGGCAAAGTGATTAAAATGCAGAGCCATCTGCCGGGCCACTAGCGGGTATGTCGTTGTACTAAAATTTATTGGAGATAATAAATATGAAAAATTATTTAGACGAAAATATGAAAAATTTGGACTATGAACTGCTCACCACCAAGCAGACGGCTGATTCACATCGCATGATCCGGTCGATCATCGATAACATTGAAACGGTTATTGCAGGCAAACGGGAAGTTGTGGAACTTACGGTACTTTGCCTGATTGCCGGCGGACATGTGCTGATCGAGGATATTCCCGGGGTGGGCAAAACCAGCCTGGTTCGCGCCCTGGCTAAATCAATCGACTGCAGGTATAACCGTATCCAGTTTACGCCTGATGTTATGCCTTCCGATGTGTCCGGTTTCTCCATTTACAATCAGAAAAGCGGAGAGTTTGAATTCCGTCCGGGAGCGGCTATGAGCAATATAGTGCTTGCCGATGAAATCAACCGTGCCTCCGCCAAGACCCAGTCGGCGATGCTGGAAATAATGGAGGAACGCCAGGTCACGGTCGACTCCCATACCTATAAAATGGAGCAGCCTTATATGGTCCTGGCCACTCAAAATCCAATTGAAGCGCTGGGCACGTATCAGCTGCCGGAAGCGCAAATTGACCGTTTTATGATTAAACTTTCGCTGGGGTATCCTGCTTACGAGGATGAAATCAAGATTGTAATGAAGGGCGAAGCAGCCAAACAGACTATTTCCCCCGTTGTTACCGGGAACGATGTCAGGGAACTCCTGCAAATATGCCGGCAGGTTTTATGCACCAAACTGGTGGCGTCCTATATCGTCAGCATTGTGGAAGCAACCCGAAACCATCCGGATATTAAATTGGGAAGCAGCCCCCGCGGAAGCATAGCTCTCTATAAGCTCAGCCGGGCTTACGCCCTGGCCCGCGGAAGAAATTATGTACTTCCTGATGATATAAAATATCTGGCCCCTTACGTGCTGGGGCACAGGATCATCCGGACCAATGCAGCCAAAAACGAGAAGAAAACGGCGGTTGATATCATAAGCGGAATAATCCGGCATACTGCCGTTCCCGTAGAACCCAACCGGCAGGAGTCATATAATGAAAAATCCGTCTGCGCCAGTTAATAAATTTATCCTTAAAATTGTCATAATATTCAGTCTGCTGTTGGTATCCCTTTTTCCGGCCCGATACATAAACAGCGTTTACGGGTATCTGCCCTTCCTGGGACTCCTGTCTTTGCTGCTGTTATCGGGTTTGTATCTTCTGATTATGCGGGGCTGCATACGTTTTGAGGCCAGGGATGCCGATACCGTATGCCCAAGAGGTGAAAAGGTAAACATCATTCTGAAAATTGTGAACCGGTCTTTTTTGATTTGTCCCAAAGCCCGCGCCAATCTGTATGTGTCAGATTTTTTCGGCGGCTATGATTCTGTTTTACCGGCTCCTTTTACCATGCCGGCCCGGGGCGAAGCGGAATTCTCCCTGGCCATTCAAATGAATCATATTGGAATATATACGGCAGGCTTGAAAATGCTCCAAATATATGACCTGCTGGGGATTTTCAGTACCACAATCACAGGAAGCAGAGAGTTTACCGTAACAGTAATGCCCAAGACATTAGCGTCGGAGAAGATTGAATTTAAGGATAGCATGCTGGCGGAAAGCCATAGTACGCAGAGTACGGTAAGCGACGGATTCGATTACACCGGTGTGCGGGAATATGCCCTGGGTGATTCCATTAAACGCATACACTGGAAACTCTCGGCTCATTCCAATAATTATATGACTAAGATTACCGAGACCGGTACCAGGAATGATCTGGCGGTGGTCATCGATCTGTTGATCAGTGGGATCGAGCCCGATAAGCTGCCCGGAATCTACGATTGCATTGTTGAAACCGGGCTGTCCTTAATTAAGCAGGCTATGAACCGGGATATTGAGTATTCACTGCTTTTCGTGGGGAAGAACCGTGAGCTGGCCCGGGTATTTCCGAAAGGCCGGCCCGATTTTGAAAATCTGGTGCGGCTACTGCCTGGTGCTGAGACTGATTCCCCGGCCGATATACCTGACGGTGCCAGCATCCTTGCCAAAGAAGGCCGTTTAGGAAACCGGAGCGCCAATATTATTCTTTGCACCTCCCAAATAACGAATCATCTGATCCAGGAACTGATAAACATCAAACAACAACAGAGAAATCCTATGTTGTATTACATAATCAGGCCTGATGTAAATCTCCGGGCGCTTGAGGATCTGAAAGCTCCGCTCCAGGTGCTGGATGACTACAATGTTCTATATCATTTGGTAAAAGCCGAAGCAGCATCTTAACAGCAAAGGAGGCAGGAGGCTGCGGATATGAAAAAATATATTGGGGAATATTTGGGGGACTTCATATTATGTATTTTAATTGGGACAGGCCTTGCTTTAAATGTATTTGCCGGATATGAGATGACAGATCCATGGTCAGGCCATCTATGGGCAGTTGCCGGTATGGTTACGGCGGTTATGGTTCTGCTGTTCGCTGCCTATTATAAACGGATACTGCTTGTAATTTCATTTATAGCAGAAGCTGCCGCACTGATTGCAGCCATCATTATTCTACAGAAAATGGGCGTCTTCACTGCGTCGAAGACCATAGACCAAAATCCGCTCTTATTCTGGATAATTGTTATTTCCACATCTGTGTTGGTTTTTTGGGCGGCCCGAAGCAGGGCCGGAATTATTATTTTGTTCCTGGCGGGAACCATAATGACCGCCGCTTTCGATTTCTTACAGTTTCCGGTCTGCCAGGGGGGATACCTGGCCTTTGTTTTTGGAGCGTTTGTTCTGCTTTTGTACCGGATCTATTGTATTTCATTTAGGCATTCAGATAAAGTCCAAGCCGCTTTCAGCCGTTATTTTGTTCAGTCGCTCATTATTAGCCTGGCAGCATTGATGTTAGCCGGCGGAGTGTACTATGGCCTGGTAAAGCCCATGTCACCTCCGACCGATCAAGTGAAGCTGACGGCCCAACTCATGTCTATGGATATTGTAAGAAAGGCGGGCATTTCGTCCGTAACGGTAATACCTGCCAATGAAATGGTAAGGGAAGTGCAGAAGGAGAACCAAAGCAAAAACCATAATGAACCCGAAAAGGAAGGAAAGATCGTTCAAGGCCAAAACCCCATGACTACCAAGAAGGTTACCTTTCCATTGCCTTCGAATTTTATATGGATGGCCGCAGTCTCCGTTATAGCGTTTCTTGCCCTGGCCATGGTTATAAAGCTCTTAGGGCGGAAAAGATGGTACCGGGATCTGCTTCAGCAGTCAAAAGAAGACTCGGCCCTAGAGCTTTACAACTACTTTTTAAAGAAAATCAGAAAAACGGGATGCGGACGGCCTGACGGCCATACTTTGCTTGAATATGCTTATGGTTTGCAGACTAAACTGGAGCCTTATGCGGTCGGTGACGCCAATTTTCTGAGTCTGACCCAAATATACACGAAAATACTTTACGGCTGCCAAAACATTTCGGAGGATGAATGGGAGCTGTTCATTGATTTTTATAAAGAACTTAACCGCAATCTTAAAAAGGAAATGGGAAGCTTAAAGTATTTAGTTCATCTTTTCAGTATTTAGGCTCCGACGGCCAGGCTGAATCTATTTTTGTAAAGGTTCAAATTGGTATTTGCTGAAGATTTGAGCAGCTTCAGGACTGGCCAGGAAATTGGCAAAATCCCGGGCAGCGGATTGATTCTTACTGGCTTTTATGATGGCCATAGGATAGACAATCGGTTTATGGGAATTTTCCGGAGCAGTGGCTATAATTTTGATATCGTTAACATTATAAGTATCAGACCGATAAACCAGTCCGGCATCAACATTTTCGGTTTGAACATAGGTCAGGACCTGTCTTACATCTTTGGCCAGTACCAGTTTCGATTGTATCTGGTTATAGAGCTTCAAGGAAGTAAGGGTATCCTGAGCATATTTGCCGGCCGGCACTGTTTCCGGTGTACCAATACTGACCTTATTAATAGTCTGATCAGTGAGACCGTTAAAATCTTTAAGAGTGCTGTTTTTGCCTGCGATCAGGACGAGTTGGTTACCCAGCAAATTTTGGCGGCTGTCTGCTACGATGAGATTTTCCTGGGCCAGTGCATCCATCTGTTTGACTCCGGCGGAAATAAACAAATCGGTCGGCGCACCTTGTTCGATTTGATGCTGCAAAGTGCCGGAGGCAGCCAGATTATAATAAATTTTAACTTCCGGATGTTTTTTGGTATAAATGGCTTCCAATTCATTGGCTGCATCCTTGAGACTGGCGGCCGCGGCAACATTTAATTGGACGGTAGGCGGTGTGGTGGTTTGGGCTTCCTTTTTGGTACAACCGGCTAATAAAACTGCTAGTAACAATACCCCAACAAGAAAATATTTTTTCATTCTTATTCCTCCCTGAATACCAAAATAATTACCGATAATTTAAGGCATTTTTATTTACCTTTTTCCCTTAAAAAGGATACTGTAAAATATTTTATACAACATAAATTGGGAGTTAAGAAACAAGACAAGATAAGACAGAACAACAATTATCCAGTGTTTATGATAAAATAATATTTGATATTTGTCAAAAGGAGGCGGAAAAATATGAAAGGTGAATACTCCCTGACGCCGGAAGAGGTAGCAGAGATATTAAAAATCAAAAAAAATACGGTTTATGAATTGATTAAACGGGGCGATCTCGCTGCTTACCGTATTGGCCGAAAATATAGAATTGAAATGAAAGATGTCGAGGCTTATAAGGAACGAAGCAGGGAACAAACGCCTTTGACCAATAAAGGCTTTCCAACCCTGCAGCTTGCTCCAGCAATAAATAAAGGAAATGAAGTTAAAGCTATTAATAACCCGGGATTGGTGATCTGCGGACAGGATATCCTGCTGGATATATTAAGCTATAACCTGGAAAATAATCCGGATGGGATAAGGGTCTATCGCAAGCATGTGGGCAGTTTTCCCGGACTTAACGCAGTCTATGAAGGCAAAGCCGATATTGCCAGCGCACATTTATGGGATTCGGATACGGATACCTACAATATTCCCTATGTCAGAAGACTGTTGCCGGGTATTCCAACCGTTGTCGTCCACCTGGCCAAGCGAATGCAAGGCTTCTATGTTAAAGAGGGTAATCCGCTTAAAATTAAGCAATGGGAGGATTTAACCCGTTCCGATATTAAGTTTGTCAATCGCGAACCAGGTTCCGGAACCCGGGTTCTGTTGGATGAAAAGCTGCGCAAGCTCGGCCTTAGCAGCCTGGACATAAATGGTTATTATAATGTGGAGAATTCTCATACCGCTGTCGCCATTGCAGTTGCCAGAGAGTTGGGCGATGTGGGGCTGGGTAATCAGAAAGCAGCCATGCAGGTGGAAGGAATCGAATTTATCCCTATGCAGCAGGAAAGATATGAATTGGTTATAAAAGAAGAAGACTTAAATAAGCCTGTTGTTCAGATGCTTCTCACTATTCTTTCTTCCAGGTCGTTTAAAGACGAAGTCGAAGGTCTGGGCGGCTATGAACTGAGTGAATGCGGACAATTGGTAGCCCGGATTTAAAAAATTTTTTAAAAAAGATCCCTGACTTTCTAATGGGTCAGGGATTTTTTTGTCTCAATTTGAAACCAATTTTCTTAAATTGGAATAAACGAAACCGTACCCAATTGATAATAACCCGATAATACCGGTTTTTATAACCATGCCCTACCTGGCATGGTTATTGCATTCTAAGTAGACATAACACCTAGAGACATGACAATAACAAATAAAACATGACTATGAGCATGATGCAAAATACGATTTTAATAAACAACTGCCTAAATATATCGACGTGAATATACATAACTGCAGAAAACATAACAATAAGTATGTTAAAATCAATATAGCCTTGGTAAAATTTAATAATTATGGTTATGTATTCTTGCGTCATGGACAATTGAATAATCTCCGAGCGCGTACACCTACGGCTTAAGCTATGGTAACGCAGCCTGGGTATAAACCCACAGGGTTGTCAGAGAAATCTTACAGCCTCCCGGTATGGAAAGGAGAACAGATCAATGTTAAAAAATGTTGCTGTATATCTCCTTAAGGTAATACAGCAACATTTTTTTAGCAAAGGATGTGATAAATGATAATTTTTTTTAAGTTTTAAGTAAAAGAGGTGGATCAAATTGGAGCTAAATCTCATGCGTCTTTTAGCGGAAAAACAAGAAGCTGATCAAGAAGTAGTACTGGTCACGGTAATATCGTCAGATTGCTGCAGCAACGGGTTAATGATGGTTGTCGACCGGGATGGAGCGATCCTGTGGGGCAGTTTGGGGAATGATCTTCTGGACGAAAAAGCTGCCCGGGAAGCTAAAACCTGTCTGAACCGGGGACTCAGCCGCAAGGCCTGTATCACTTTGGAAAAAAGCAGCACGGAGATTTTTACCACCGCACTCGTCAAACATGACCGTTTACTTATCGCAGGTGCCGGAAGTGTGGCGCATTACGTTTATCAATTTGCCCGTCTTCTGGGTTATAATGTTACCATTTTTGATAACCGGGCGGAAATGCTGACCCGGGAACGGTTCCCGGAAGCCCATGAGCTCATTTTAGGAGATATTGTTAAAAATATAGCTTCCTATTATATTACTGAAGATGTTTCCATTGTTATTGCAACTCATCATCATGAATTTGATGAAGCTATATTACAGAAAGTCATTGCTTTCCCGGCCGCTTATATCGGGATGTTAAGCAACAGTCGCAAAATCGCGGTTGTCTTTGATAACTTAAGAGCGCTGGGAATTGCGGAAGAATTGATTGCTAAGGTTCATTCGCCCATTGGGCTCAATCTGGGGGGCAAAAAAACCGCGGAAATCGCGCTGGCAATAATGGCGGAAATTCAAGCCGTAAAATACGGGCGAACATTTAATGTAAGCAGTGAAAAAAACAAATCGGACTAAAGGAGTGAGAAAGCATTGAACGACTATTTCAAATCAGATCTGGAAAAAGCCCATGCTTTTCATGGACATATTTGTACCGGTATTGTCTTCGGGGTTCGTATTGCACGGCTGGGCTTAAAATATTTGGGTATTGCCGATCCCGCTGAAAATAAAGATTTTATAGTATTTGTTGAAGCGGATCGCTGTATTGCCGATGCAGTCTCTTCAGTTACCGGATGCTCTCTGGGTAAGAGAAGGCTGAAGTGGTTTGACTATGGCAAAATGGCCGCAACTTTTGTAGATATGAATACTAACGAGGGCGTAAGAATTGTTACCGTTGCTAAACATAATATGCCGGAGGAAGCAGATGTGGTTGCATTCTGGAGTTCAATTCCTGATGAAGAGCTATTTAAATTAGAGCCGGTAACCGTGAACCTAAAACCGGAAGATCTTCCCGGCAAGCCATCCCGAAAAGTGAAATGTGAGGGATGCGGCGAGAATGTAATGGACGGCAGAGACTTGTTGATAGATGGCAAAGTATTATGCCAGGCCTGCGCGCAGGGAGCCTATTACCAAAAAAAATAAAGAGTGGTGGATAAAATGTGGGACATTTATGATAATCTGATCAATTCCATGCCGGATGATTTGACGGTACTGGATTGCATGGTAGGACTCCATTGGACCCTGGTTCGTTCACAGCTGGGAACGGGTGCCGCCATGACGGTAAAAGGAGGAAGAGAGGAAAAAGGCGGCCAGGATATAATAGGAATGCCATTAAAAGAATTGGCGGCCCAGATTAAGTCATGGAATATGATCGAAGCCTCCCTGGGGCAGGCGGCCATGAACGCAGCATTTAACATTCCCGGTAATGTTACGGCGATTACCGGCCAGCCTTTTGTTACAACGGAGAATCCTGAGGAAACCAATGGATTTGTCCAGTTTATGCCGGAAATACAAGGAAAAAAAGTGGCAGTAATCGGGCATTTCCCGAACCTGGAAGCAATGAATAGTATCTGCCGGCTGTCTATACTGGAAAGATTACCGCAGGCCGATGATTATCCCGACCCGGCCTGTGAGTATATTCTGCCGGAACAGGATGTCGTATTCATAACGGGAACTGCTTTCATTAACAAAACCATGCCCAGGCTTATAAGCTTGTCCAGGAATGCCAGGATTATTCTGGTGGGACCCAGTGTTCCCATTTCTCCAATACTCTTTAAATATGGAGCAGATACTATCGCGAGTACGGTTCTGGTAAATGCAGAGCAAGTCTGGGAAACCGTTAAACTAGGTCTTAAAATGAATATCTTCAGGCATGGCGGGCAAATGGTATGCATACAGCGCTAACTGAAGAAAACGCAACGGTCCAGCCGGTTGAAACCAGGACGGCCCAAACCAGGAGACTGTTACTTATTTTATTGCCGGTGGCTGCTTTTATTTTATCTTTTACCATGGGGCGCTATTCCATTACTTTATCGCAGCTAGTTAATACTATTTACGCTCACTTGGCCGGAGATGCTGCGGCCCGGGCCAGCAACCTGGACACGGTGGTTTTCAATATCAGAATGCCCCGGATATTTGCTGCCATGCTGGTAGGAGCGGCTCTTTCCTGTGCCGGTGCCGCCTACCAGGGGATGTTTAAAAACCCGCTGGTCTCTCCTGATATCCTGGGGGCTTCGGCTGGTGCCGGATTTGGCGCATGTTTGGCTATTTTCTTCTCGTCCTCGGTTTATGTTATTCAGGCAACTGCTTTTATTTTTGGATTAATCGCGGTGCTTCTGGCTTGTTTGATTAATGCCAAAATGGATTATGAGCCAATTTTGGGCCTGGTTTTAGGTGGTATTTTAATCAGTACCCTTTTTTCATCAGGAACAGCGGCGATTAAATATCTGGCCGATGCCAATGAAAAGCTGCCGGAAATAACCTTCTGGCTGATGGGAAGCTTGTCCTCGGTAGATAAAAGAGATGCCTTAAGCATTCTTATCCCGATGTCAATTGGTTTTATAATGTTGTTTTTGGTTCGGTGGAAGCTTAATGTGCTGGCCTTTGGGGAAGAAGAGGCCAGATCTTTAGGCATCAATACTAAAAGAGTACGGTTTATTGTGATAATCGGCTCTACCTTACTTAGCGCTTCGGCGGTCTCGATCTGCGGCATGATCGGATGGATAGGCCTGGTTATTCCGCACCTGGCCCGGGCCGTATCTGGTCCTGACTATCGCACGCTTTTAACCGTTACCGCTGTATTAGGAGCAAGTTATCTATTGCTGGTAGACGACCTGGCCCGTTGCCTGGGATCGGTAGAAGTTCCGCTGGGGATCCTTACCTCCCTGTTGGGAGTGCCATTTTTCATTATCATTTTCAAAAATAATGTAAAGGGGTGGAAATAGTGCTGGAGGTCAGGAATGTTAGCTGTGGGTATGGAACTAAAGAAATTATTCATAACGTTTCTTTTAAGGTGGAGGACGGTGAGTTTGTATGTATACTGGGGCCGAACGGCTCAGGAAAAACAACCCTGCTTAAAAGCATACTGGGGCTGATTTCTCCATCTTCCGGAGGGGTTTTCCTGGGGGAGCAAAATATACACCATCTGTCCGCAATAGCACTGGCCAAAGAAATGGGATACATTCCCCAGGCGCATACACCTCCTTTTCCTTTCAAAGTCAAGGATGTGGTATTAATGGGGAGAACACCGCATTTATCCCGGTTGTCCCTGCCGGCCGAAAATGATGAGAAGATTGCTATGGAATCCTTGGCAGAATTAAACATCAGTCATTTAAAGGATAAGAAATATACCCAGATCAGCGGTGGAGAAAGGCAGTTGGTTATTATAGCCCGGGCCTTGACCCAGCGCCCCCGGATTCTGGTAATGGACGAACCAACCTCCAGTCTCGACTTTGGCAATCAGCATATTGTGTTGGAACAGATGCGCCGTCTTTCCCATAAAGGAATGAGCATTTTAATGGTAACCCATGATCCTGACCATGCTCTGTATTGTGCCGGCAAAGTGGTAATGATTAAGGACGGATATCTTCTAAAAACAGGAACACCGGAAGAAACCATCGTAGAAGAATCCATGCAGGCTATTTATAATACCGAGGTCAAAATAGACCGGATCAGGCTGGCTGACGAAAGAGTTATCAGGGTCTGTATTCCCATTCCGGCAGTGCAGGAAAAAGTCCAGTTAGGCGCCTAAGTGATCCCAAAAATATTATAAAGGAGAGAGAGGATATGAACAAATTTAAGAAATTTCAAGCAATCAGCGTTATCGCAGTATTATTAATGATGATGTCTTCCCTGGTCGGCTGCGGAACAAAAAATGACACGGCGCAGACTAACCAAACAGCGGTACAACCTAAAGAACAAACCATTACCGACCAGGCCGGAAGGAAAGTAACTATCCCCACCAACGTCAAAAAAGTTTATTATACCAGCCCAATTGGACAGATCATGGTTTATGTTCTGGCACCTGACAAAATGGCAGGCTGGACCATGCAGTTATCCGACAATGAGAAAAAGTACATTCTGGCTAAATACAGGGATTTGCCTTATCTCGGCGGGATGCAGATGAATGCCAAGATTAATACGGAAGAATTGGTTAAAGCCAAACCTGACCTTATTTTCAATGTCGGGCCTGATCCCATTAATGATCAGACTATAAGCCAATCCGATAAACTGCAACAGCAATTGAATATTCCCGTGGTAGTGGTTGATGGAGATACCGAAAATACTGAAAAAGCACTGACTTTTATGGGCAAGATTCTGGAAAGTGAAGACAAGGCCAAGGAAATCAGTGCCTATTGCAACAAGACTATGGCAGAGGTTCTAAAAGCAACCAAAAATATTCCCGCCGAACAAAGAGTGAAAGTTTACTATGCGGAAGGACCCAAGGGCCTGGCCACAGAACCAAAAGGTTCCAGCCATGCACAATTACTTGATATTTTGAATATTACCAATGTTGCTGAATGTCCTAATAATGGCGGAGGCGGAATGAGCAACGTTTCTTTGGAACAGGTCTTAAGCTGGAACCCGGATGTTATTCTATCCTGGGGTGCCGATCGCGGTGGAGGATATAATATCATTCTCAGCAGTCCTGACTGGAAGAATATTAACGCTGTTAAAAATGGTAAAGTGTACGAGATTCCCAACTATCCTTTCAACTGGTTTGATCGTCCGCCCTCCATCAGTCGTTTCCTGGGTCTGAAATGGCTCACGGCGACACTTTATCCTGATTATTATAAAGTAGATATGGTACAGGAAACCAAGCAGTTTTACAAACTGTTCTATCATATTGATATAACTGATGCAGATGCTAAGAACCTTCTCGGAAGTTCTCTCCACTAAAATATACTCCATACGTTTTTGCCTGTGGTTGATTGATTCTTCATTAACCACAGGCTGCCCTCCTTAATTTTCTTCAAACCAGTTCAAAATTAAAGCGAATCATTTAAAATATATCTAAGGAGGTACATTGTGAATCAAACTCTTCCAACTACATATGGACAAATTGCCCCGGAGGAGTTTGCACCAATCTAACCGGTTATTCCACTAAAACCTTAAAGGAGGTTCGAAATTATGCCAGCCAATCTATTCCTGACCGGGCCAATGAGATTTGGCAAATCAACCTTACTAAGCAGCATCATTGCTCAAACCGGCATATCTGTAAGCGGCTACTTTATTCAACGGCAACTGGTAAATGGTCAAACCAGAGCTTTTCGCATGATGGATGCATCCACTGAATCGTATGTTCCCGACATAGAAACTGATCAAATCCATAATGAGGCAGATACCATTGGCTATATTGGAGATAACCTGAGCTGGCACCCGGAGGTTTTTGAAGACAAAGGGGTTTCTATTATAAAAAAATCCCTAGCGGAAAAAAGGTCCTTTATTTTAATGGATGAACTAGGTCGTATTGAAGTAATAGCACCAAAATTCAGAAAAACGGTTTTTGAGGCGCTGGATAGCGAGCAGCCTGTAATAGGTGTTTTAAAACAGGAAAATAATGAGTTTCTTAATGCTATACGCCAGAGACCCGATGTTACTATTGTGGACTTAAATAATATGACGCACCAACAAGCCCATTCTAAAATTGAAGGCTTTATAGGAGTGAGTAAAATGTGGGAAATTTATGATCAACTAATTGATGCAATACCTGAGGATTTAACGGTAAAAGAATATATGCTTGGTATGCACTGGATTCTGGTCCGCTCAGAAAAAGGTGTAGGCTTGGCAAAAACCGTTAGAAACGGACAGCCGGGAGCAAAACTGGAAAATATAATCGGTATGCCTCTTAGGGAACTGGCGAAATATATTAAATCATGGAATATGATCGATGCTTCATTAGGTCTGGCGGCCATCAATTCGGTATTTAATAATAAGGCTAACATTATGAATATTTCAGATCCCGACGGTGATGATCAGGAAGATTTGCAACCGGAGGATTTAAACGCTTTTACGCGTTATATAAAGGATATTATCGGTAAAAAGGTGGCAGTGGTAGGCCACTTTCCTAAAATAGAAGCTCTAAAAGAAATATGCCGGCTTACTATAATTGACAAAGACCCGCGGTCTGGTGATTACCCGGAATCTGCCTGTGAATACGTTCTGCCTGAGCAGGATGTAGTTTATATAACCGGCACCTCTATAATCAATAAAACATTGCCCCGAATGATTGAATTATCAAAAAATGCCAGAATCATCCTGATTGGCCCCAGTGTTCCCATGTCATTTTGCCTTTTTGCTCATGGCGTTGATACTATAGCCGGGATGATGGTGGTAGATGATCAAGCCTTGTGGCAGGCGGTACTGGAAGGCAGCAATAAAACTATATATGATCAGGGCGGACAGCGGGTATGTATAAGTCGTTAAAAGGTTTTTCAAAATGGGTACTCTTGTCTCATTTTTGGAACGCCATTCAAAACCGTGGAACGGATAAACCCCTTATTTAAGGCATTTGTTTCTTCATATTAACTGGCATGTTTATTGCATATAAAAATAAGGTAATAATATGTTTTTTTAAAATACATATTTTGTCGATGTAATGCCCTTATTCATAAAATGATTCAGGGAGGCAGCTATTTTGCAGGCTAGCGGAATTATTTTGGCCGGAGGATTAAGTTCTCGTATGGGGCGGGACAAGACCATGATGAGCCATAATAAGGAAACCATGATAGGACATATGATCAAAGAAATGCGTAAAGTTGCTGCACAAATAATAATCGCCAGCAACCATACCGCTAAATATAGAATACCTGATACGTTGGAAGTGCCAGATATATATTCCGGCATGGGACCTATGGCCGGCATGCATGCCGGCCTGCTGGCAGCTCAAAATTCCCATGCTTTTATTGTAGCTGCCGATATGCCATTGTTTAAGGCCGAACTGGCACAATACCTGCTGGACCGTAGCGCCGGCTATGATGTAGTAGTCCCTATGATAAAAAATCGCTGGGAACCGTTATGTGCGGTTTATTCCCGGAACTGTATAAAACCTATTGCGGACTGCCTGCAGGCCGATATAAGAAAAATTTCCCGGTTTTATCCGCAGGTTAAAGTTTTGGAAATAAGTGAGAATGAATTGTCCCGGCTAGGGATGGCGAAAGATTTATTTTACAATCTGAATACACCGGAAGATTATCAGACTTTCTGTAAACAAAGAAGAAGGGAGGCTGATTAGCAGTCAAGGGCCAGGATCATATCCAAAAATAATCTAGGAGTTTGATGAAATATGAGTAATGAAAATACCCCGGTTATTTCTTTCGTTGCCAAATCTGGTTCTGGAAAAACCACCTTGCTGGAAAAAGTCATAGCTCGATTAAAGGCGGAAAATTATCGGATTGCAGTGATTAAACACGATGCCCATCAGTTTGATATAGATATACCCGGTAAAGATACCTGGAGGATGGCTCAGGCAGGAGCAGATATCGTAGCCATCTCCTCACCGGCCAAAGTTGCTGTTATCGAAAAAGTACTTGAGGAAAAGCAGCTTGATGATGTAATAAACATGATTTCAGAGGTAGATTTAATACTGACCGAAGGTTTCAAATTAAGCGGCAAACCAGCCATAGAAGTATTCAGATCTGCGGTGGGCCAGACTTTGCTTTGCGAGCCTGACCGGCTTATAGCTTTAGCCAGCGATATAGAATGGAATATCGGCGTACCCTGTTACCACATTGATGATGCTGCAGGAGTTGCCGGAGAAGTAATCAAGTATATAAAGAGTTTTCCCAGAGCTTAGCTTATATTCAGCCAATATTTTAGTTGATATGATATAGCATCTGCAAAAAATGGGAGGAAATATAAAAGTGAAAAAAGCTATTATTATTTTTACCAAGGTACCCAAAGTGGGTGACATAAAAACCAGGCTTACGACCGAGAAAGGAGGCATTTTGACTCCCGAAGAAGCGAAGGATTTTTATGAAGCTTTTTTACTGGATGTTATTGACGCCTGTATCGCCAGTGACAGCGGTGATGTCTGGATTTGTCACAACCACAGCGGTGATAGGGAATACCTCGATAAGTTGCTGACCGGTCTGGCCCACCCGGCATCCCTTAAAGGCATATTTAAGGACGAAGGCGGTACATTTGATCAATGTATGCAATATGCGGCTGATTTCATATTAAAAAACGGCAGCGAAGAGCGACTGGCAGATGCCTTGCTCCTGGTGGGAGGAGACCTTCCGGCCCTGCAGCCGTTTTATCTGCAAGAGGCTTTTGATAAGCTGGAAAACATAGCCATGAGCCCCGCAGGTTTGAAAGCCTCCCAAAAATGCGGTCTTAGTAATATCTACCTGGGAGCCGGGATTGTTGAAGGGTCCTGCCAGGAAGGCGGTTTCTCTATCGTAGGTTTTACCTGCACGACTCCCCTTGATTTTACGGGAGTTTTTTATAACCAGGATGGAGTAACGGCTTTGGATGCATTGGTGCAGAAAGCTATTGATGAACAAATACCATTCGGCTTGATTCAAAATGTACCTGATGTGGATATTCCCGTCGATATGGCCTCCATGGTGCCGGAATTAAAAGCGTTGTCTTTGGCGGCTCGCTATGATAAACGAATTAAACCGGCTAAAAGAACCTTGAACTTATTAAATGAAATGGGAATCGAAACTTCGACCAGTGTTCCCCACCGGGATGATGCCGGAACAGAGCAATTAAGCACGGATTAGCAGCCCAATATGGATTACTTCTTCTTTCAAACGGTCTGTAAGGGGAACGCAAGGAGAAATATTATATGAAAAACGAGCAGGAAACTTTTATTAATGAAATTATCGAAAACTGCACTGACTGTGGTGCTTGCAGCAAGGGCTGTCCGATACTGACCGAGATAGATGAGAGTCCGGCTGTAATTGCAGCCCGGGGAGCCAGCCTGTATGAAGCTTTTGCCTGTTCACTTTGTTATAGGTGTGAAGCTGTTTGCCCATTAAACTTAAACCCGGAGCAAATGTTTAAGCAGAAACGGATTCAGGCTGTGGCGGATAGAGAGATTGAGATTGATGATTACCGTTATCTTTTACCCGATCGGCAAGTTACCGTAAATAGTTTTTACCGGGAATATTACGGTATCAATTATGACGACTTGAATTTATCGTCACCGGCGGAAATTGGATTCTTCCCGGGATGTACACTTATGACCTATTCTCCGCAGTTAACCCGGAAGGTCTACCAAATATTATCTAAAGAACAGCCAGGGCCTGTTTTCTTTACAGAGTGCTGCGGTAAACCCCTTTATCAGATAGGACTTCCCGCCCGGGGTAATAAAAGCCGGGAGAAGGTAAGAAATAAAATAATCAGTTCAGGCATCAAATGCCTGGTAGCAGCCTGTCCAAACTGCTATTACGAGTTAAAGCAAATTATGGCCGGCCACGATATTAAGATAATAACCGTTTACGAAGCCCTTGAAAAACAGGGCTTTACTAACCATCTGCCCGGGGTCAGGTGTACCATACATGATTCTTGTCCCGATCGTTTTGAAGGTATTTTTGGTATGCAAGTAAGACAGGCGCTTGAAAGCATTGGTTGCCAGGTAGTCGAAATGGCCAACCGGAGCAAACGAAGTATTTGCTGTGGGAGTGGGGGACAATTGAGCCACTTTCAGCTTGATTTTGCCGAGCAACTGGTCAATAAGAGACTGAAAGAAGCAGAGAAAACCGAAGCTGATACCCTGGTTGCTTATTGTCTTAGCTGTGTTCTTAATTTTAGCCGGAAATCCCCTGGAATGAAGGTCAGGCATGCACTTAATCTTTTGCTGGGTTGTGATGAAGATTATGGCGATCTGAAGAATAAAGCCAATGAGATGTTTACCGGACCTGACGGGGCCGAAAACTGGTCGAAAATCATGGATGGGCCGGAGGAGGATTAACAATAATGAATAATGCTGAATTATCTGCAATATACCAGCAAACCTTGAATTTAAGATGGTCTCCGGTGGCGGTGCGTTTAATGAGACCAGGTGAAGAAATACCTGCGGGCATGATGGAGCCGTCCGTTCCTTTAAGGTATTGCCAGTCAATTATCGCCGCCCGGCGGGGAAACTGCATCTATATGCCGGTTCAAAAACATGCCTGTCCCGACGGGTCAGGCATATTGGGATTGGCGGAAATGTCCGGGAAGCTAAAATCGGGTGATTTATATCTGCTCTTTAAAAAATTGCCCAATCTCAAAATTGCGCAAAAGATGATCTCCACCAGGCCTGAATTTACACCCGGGACGTATTCGGCCACCCTTGCCGCACCATTGGAAAAAGCTAACTTCAAACCGGATGTGGTTATTTTTACCCTATGGCCGGAACAAGCCATGTGGATGTGCTGCGCCAAGACTTATGCCACCGGTGACAGACAGGTTTTTCATACTTCCGGTTACAACTCAACCTGTGCCGATTTGACGGTCCACGTTATGACCAGCGGCGAGATGAATGTATCTTTCGGCTGTTACGGCGGACGAGCTTCCAGTGAGATTGATGATTTTGAACAATATGTCTCCATCCCATTCGACCAGCTCCCGATTATGGCCGAAGCCCTTCAGAAATTGGCTAAAAAAAGCATACCGGAAGAAAGAAGAAAAATCTACCTTCCGCCGGTCATTGACAGCCCGGCCCAGCCCGGCAGGGAAGATAAGATCAAGGTGGAGGTGCGGGTAGATGAAAATAAATGCACCGTTTGCGGTCTGTGTGAGGCTTTTTGTCCTGCCAGTGTTTTTGAACTGACTCAGGAAAAGGAAATTAGAAAATTATCGGTTGTTAATGCGGCAAGCTGCAGCGCCTGTTATACCTGTGTAGGCCAATGTCCCGAAAGGGCAATCCAATTACAAACCCAGCACAGCTAAAATAAAACTATAAGCCACTTGAAGGATTTAATAAAGGACAGTAGCAAAACTGTCCTTTATTTTTTTGCTAATATTTAAATCCATAAAATACGCGGCTAAATATCACAATATGAGACTTAACGAGTCCCATTATAAGAAACAATTTTGCAAATTGATATACAGGCGGGAATTTGCAACTTAAATAAAGCCCTGAAATACGGGACTTTAGTTATTCACGCTATTGGCATAATTTTTGCAATATACATTTGTAAATGCTTTTTCTAACTTTTTTATTAAGAAATTGTGATCATTACGAAAGGAGTTTGCTTAATGACCGAAATCAGGAAAGCGGCATGCCATTTTTGCCATATGAATTGTGGCAAGCTGGTGTACGTAGAGGACGGGGTTGCGACCAAAGTAGTCGGTGATCCTGATCATCCTTTCAATCAGGGCGCACAATGTCCCCGCGGTAACTCAACGCTTGACCATTTGAATCACCCTAATCGCATTAATTATCCCTTAAAAAGGGTAGGAGAGAGAGGTTCCGGAAAATTTGTCAGAGTAACCTGGAAAGAAGCACTGGATGATATTGCAGCTCGTATGACCGAGTTGAAAAATAAGTATGGCGCTGAAACAATGACGACCATAGGCGGAACCAACCGTACTGATGATTTTGCCCGAAGGCGCTTTTTCAATCTCTTTGGCAGTCCTAATGTAATTCATACCTCACCGGACTGCTGGATTCCCAATTTTCTGATGGAAACAGCTATGCTGGGATGGGGCGCTTTTGACCCTGAGGTATCCAACGGATCCAAGTTGGTCGTAGTTTGGGGCCATAATCCAGGTGCATCCTACCTGCCGGAAATGAGAACCATGCTGGAAGCCAGAGAAAAGAACGGGACCAAGATAATGGTTATAGACCCCCGTTACAGTGAAACTGCAGCTAAAGCCGATCTCTGGCTGCCGATCAAGGCCGGCAGTGACAATGCTCTGGCTTTAGCCTGGCTGAATGTTATAACTACCGAGGGTCTGTGGGATTGGGATTTCGTTGATGAATGGACGGAAGGTTTTAGCGAACTGTGCGAAAGAGTTGAAGAATACACCCCGGAATGGGCGGCGGAAAAATGCGGCATTTCCGCCGAGTTAATTGCTGAATCAGCCCGGATGTATGCGATGGCGAAACCTGCCTGTATTGCCTGGGGAGTTGCTACCGACCAGCTAGGTTTAGGCAGCACCGCCGGCGCTCAGGCCAGAATTTGTTTGCGCGCTATTTGCGGAAATATCGATATACCGGGCGGCGACGTTATGCCCGGACCACATCCCACCTTTATGACCGACTGGGAAATGGAACTCAATGATATGCTGCCGGAAGAACAGCGCGCCAAACAGCTGGGCGCAGACCGTTTTAAGTTACTGGGTTGGCCGGGCTATTCCCTGCTTTCAGAAAATCTGATCAAGGTCTGGGGTAAGTCGATTCCGGCCGAGTGGTTCTGCGAAGCCAATCCATCAATTGTTTTCCGGGCTATGGCTACCGGTAAACCATATCCGGTAAAAGGTGCTATCATACTGGCTGATAACCCGCTGATTTCTTACGGCAACAGTAAACAGGTCTATGCCGGTCTTAAAAACCTGGATTTGCTGGTGGCCATGGAATATTGGCTGACACCATCGGCTCTGCTGGCGGATTATGTGCTTCCGGCGGCTAGTTGGGTAGAAAGACCGGTGTTAACTACCACTTACGGTGTTTCTGACTGGTTAATAGCTTCACAGCGGGGCATTCAGCCTTTATTTGAACGTAAAACCGATGTTGAATTTTGGGCTGAGCTGGGGCACCGGTTGGGACAGGCAGAGTACTGGCCCTGGAAAACAGACGAAGAGGTCTTCTTCTATCGGTTCCAGAACATGGAAACCGGCATGGACAACTATGATGAATTTGTAGAATATGTCCGCATGGATTTTGCTCCCCGCGAATATCAGAAATATTTAACCCAGGGCTTTGCAACCACTACCGGCAAACTGGAGTTGAAAAGTACCATATTGGAAAAGTTGGGCTATGATCCGCTGCCTCATTATGTAGCTCCGCCCTACGGCCCGGAAGCCAATCCGGAACTGTCCAAGGAATATCCCCTTTCCCTTATCGGCGGAGGCGGCTACATGCCGTACTTCCATTCAGAGCACCGGGAAATAACCCGTTTGCGCCTGTTAAGTCCTGATCCGCGGGTTGCCATTAACCCGGCCACCGCAGTTAAATACAGTATTAATGAAGGGGACTGGACCTGGATCGAAACCCCTGTCGGCAGGATTAAGCAAAGGGCAGTTTTGACCGAAGCGGTAGCGCCGGATACGATACAGGCTGAAAGAGGCTGGTGGTTCCCGGAGAAAGAGATGAAAGACCCGGAACTTATGGGCGTTTTTGAATCCAATGTAAATGCGATTCTGGATGATGATCCGGATAAATTGGATGAGGCCTGTGGCAGTTGGTGTACTCGGGGCGTAATGTGCCGGATAGCAAAGGTAGGTGAAGAATAATGCGTTGGGGAATGTTAGTGGATCTAAGAAAATGCGTAGGCTGCCATGCCTGTACGGTCGCCTGCCAGAATATAAATGGTCTCGGTTTTGATGAAAAATGGACTAAAGTACTGCGAGTGGGCCCAATCGGACAATTTCCCAATCTGAGCGGTTATTTTATGCCGGTTCCCTGTATGCATTGTGAGGATGCCCCCTGTGTAGAAGGCTGTCCCACCGGTGCAAGCTACAAGCGCGAAGATGGCATTGTGCTGGTCGATGAAGATAAATGTCTGGGATGTAAATTCTGTATGGTGGTCTGCCCCTACGGTGTACGTACCTTCAATGAGAAGAAGGGTATTGTGGAAAAATGCATTATGTGCTATGAACGTCTTGAAAAGGGCGAACCGACCAGATGTACTGAGACATGCCAGCTGAAAGCCCGTTACTGCGGAGATCTTGATGATCCCAACAGTGAAATATCCATAATGATTGGCAGATATAATGCCAAGCCGTTGCATGCAGAATTGGGAACCAAACCAGCAGTTTACTACATAATTCCTTAGGAGGTGAGAGATAAATGGAGACAAAACAAGAATATTGGGAGGGTCTGGCAGCCGGGAGTTTTTTCCTGGTAGCAACAGCTGCCATGATGTTGGTTACTCTGGCCATTCTGGATTTGTCCGGCAGTGATATTGCCGCTCAGTTGAATGGCTGGGCCGGTTTGGCGGCAGCAGTATTGGGGGCAATCGGTGGACTCTTATTGATGGTTGAAGCCGGAAATAAAACGAAAGCTTATCTAATTGTGGCCAACCCTGCTTCAATGGCGAGTAAAAACGCGATTATGATGACTTCAGTTATAGCTCTGGCCTTTATTTATGCTACCTTTTTCTTTGCTTTCGTTCCCTGGGCGGGACTGGCCGGATTAAGAATGATGGTGGCTGTTCTGGGCATTATGGCCGGATTGATCGCAGTTATGGTTCCGGCCTTGGAATTAGGAGAAGCCAGGGGAAGAGCATTCTGGAATTCAGCCGCTTTGATTCCGGTATTTCTAATTACCGCTGCTGTTACCGGAATGGCTGCGGTAATTCTGGCGGCAGCACTCATGAGCGTGGATGGAAATGCTGCTATCCGTATAATAGATAAAGTTTTATTGGGATTCATCATACTACAACTGCTGTCGGTGTGGGGCTATGTCCGGGGTATGGAAAACTCCGGCGCGGAAGAAGCCAGAAGAGCCGCCGGCAATATTTTGCATGGTGATTTTAAAGGCTGCTTCTGGACAGGAGTCATCATATTGGGCACCGTCGTTCCGCTTGCCCTCTACTTACTGGCCGGCACTTCGGTTATACTCATAATTAAAGCTGTTCTGCTTCTTATGGGGGGGGCCTGTTTTAGAAATGTATTCCTGCAGGCTGCAGTCCGTAAAGTTGTTCCTGGTGAAGAAAACGAGTGGTATAGCCGGGAAGATATTGCTCAATTAGCCGCAGCCCTGGAAAAACGCTGGCAGGAAAAAGCTGAAGTCGTTTGTAATGAACGGAGGTAAATAAATTTGCAGCACATTGTTACTTTGGCTGAAAAAACGGATGAAGAAGAGGTAAGGACTCTGTTGTTGGAACAGGGTTTGGATATATGCGGAGCTATTGAAGACCATGTTCTTATTAAGTCACAAGAGCAAATATGTGCTGCCGGTAAGCTGCATCAGACCAGTACGGACAAGTTTCACTTAGAAGTTCTAGGCGTAAGAAAAGACATGATTCACACCGGGGTTGGCAAGCAGCTGTTAAAGGCCCTGATTAACCAACCCTGGAGATTCTGTCACTCTACTCAGGAACTGGAGAACTATCGGGTGACTACCGTAGCAAAAGGAGGAGCTGAAGGTTTTTATGAAAAACTGGATTTCAAACCCTGCAGCTTCTCCGAGCTGGATGATATCTATATCGAGCAGTGTGATAACTGCCCGGATCGGGGGAATATTTGCCATCCTTCGCCTATGATGTGGAAGAAAAGGGGTTAATATAAATGTTGGAATTTAAAATATTAGGCAGCGGCGCCGGTACCGGCGTACCATCCTTTTTTTGTGATTGCCCGGGATGCCGGGAAAGCAGGCTTAAACCGGAATATAGCAGAACCAGAAGCGGAGCTTTTTTAAATACCCAAAAAGGAAATGTTTTGATAGATGCTTCATCTGATATTAAATTTCAATTAGTGAGAGAAAGAATAAGCCAAATTGATTGTATATTTCTTACTCATTGGCATTATGATCATATTGGCGGACTGGGAGAGTTTGAATTTTACGTACGCCTGGAGCGTATCAGTAAATTGCCGCTTTACCTGCCCGCCAGTGCGGTTGACGCTTTTACCGGTGCCTTTCCGCATTTACTGGATGTCTTCGAAATTATTCCCTGGCAGTTTAATAAATGTTACGATTTTGGCGATGTATTTTTAACGCCGTTGGAAGCCCGGCACAGCGTTGAAACAGCAGGTTTTCTGGTGGAATCAAAAAAACAACGTCTGGCCTATTTCCCTGATACGGCCGGTCTTTCGGAACAAACAACCAGAAAGGTACAGGGAGTTGAATACTTAATATGCGATGCTACTTTCAATGGAGAAAATTGGTATCCGCACAGCCATATGAATGTAGAACAGGCCATTGCACTGGGCAGGCAGATTGAGGCCCAACAAACCATATTAACGCATCTTTCGATTCACTACAGCCAGCCAGTCAGTACCGGGCAATTGGAAAAAGAAATAGCTAAACATCCAGGTGTAATGCTAAGCTGCGATGGAATGAAAATAGATATGTAAGGTGACTACCTGCCACATTAAAACCCTCATTATAAAATCAATCTTGAATGCAAAAAGACAGCATGCGTTAAGGTTGACAGTAAATATTAATTTTTATTAAACCCGCTTACTTATTGTGTAGCGGGATTTTTTTGCCAGTTATTGCATTCCCATATTGGGAAAATAATCAAAATGGACAAAAATGAAATGCGATTTTATTGAACTTTGCTCAAATGGCGAAGTTGGCATACTTTTTGCTTTATATAAAATCAGAAGCATAAACAAGATAAAAAAAACGGAGGAATGAATAAAATGACTAATAATTATGACCAAATATTAATTGAAATTTATGACGGTACCAATCGGAATTGTGAATCCGGCTGTTCAACCCACGGTTTACAATCGGATTGTGCTGAAGCTGTACCCGTCGAGACATTAGTTAAGAACGCCGCTATAGAATTACATAAAAGTTTTGGAGCTAGCGTCAAAATCAAGTATATTAACACGGATAGCAGCGGGATGAATGAACTGTGCCGCAAAATAATAGAAGCCGGGCATCGTTTCCCCATAACAGTGATCGATGGTCAACCACGTATAGCGGGGGCTTTTAATTTAAATTTGATTAAACAAGGCTTAAATGAAATTGCATTTAGACTTATTAATGAAATAAACCAGGGAAACATAAAGAATTAGAAATTTCAAAGCATTATTCATATATATTTCCCGAATAGTTCCCAATATAAAACTTCAAGGTGTTGCTAACCATGCATAATTGCAGGCATTTCCCGCATTCTGAACAATCGTTATAATTGGCATACTTATTGCAACACAGGGAAGAAGAAGGGTTAAAAATTCATCTGACTACATTATATAGTTTTTAAGCTAAATATTCGAAGCCGATGAAATGCCCAATTTTTAATAGGAGGGAAATATTATGTGTTTTAGGCCACCAGGAGCAGCTAAAAATGTGAAGTGTCCTATGTGTGGGATGTTTAATAAGCCGGACGCTAAGAAATGTCGTAAATGCGGTTATGACGGGACCCCTGGATCAAGCAACGTAAAAAAAGACGCAAAAGAAGAAGATGGAAAATAGCTATAATTAATAACCGGGACGATATAAGCAAAGTATGGGAATAAAAAATGAATAATTTACTCCTTAACTGGCCTTTAGATTAAGAAGGCCAGTTTTTTTATGAGCAATCGCTTTAAACTCTTCCAATATCCTGATACTTCCGCCTCTTCTTATCTACTTTATCTGCCCTATATACTTTTCCTGTTTTGAATCTTCTCATAGCTGTCTTCCCAAACTCTTCCCAAAAAGAAGTTACTAAGCTGATTAAAAATTATTGGAGCTGAATTCATGGTTATACGTAATGCCTAAAACTAGGCATTTCAATTTTCTCCGGTAAAAAGAATAACCTGGCACGGATATTGCGATATAGGTGTTCAGATACACAAACTTTTAGAATATCAAATTCTCTTACAGTTAACTGTTACTGAAAGGATGGTGATAAAAAAATTGCATCTGCAGGAGACCCGGATTCCGCTTGTTGGTTGAGTTGGGATTTCGGCTTTTGATAACTATTGGTGGAGATTGGAAGCTAAAAGGAGGGTAAGCGGCAATGAGCAAAGACAAGGGAAGCAAGTTCGTTGATGACGCTACAAACAAGTTTACGAATTACAGTTTCAGCGATTATGCAACCAAAAATGTAAAGTGTCCTAAATGCGGAATGTTTAATCCACCTACGCGTGAAAAGTGCAAAAAATGCGGGACACCTGTTCCCCAAACGAAGTAAAGCACTCAATTTACAAGGTTATTAAGTTATAAGGAGGTTAGCACTTATGGAGGGTAGTAAAAAAGTACAGTGGCAGGAAGGCGATTATACCGTAACCCGTACATGTGCATGGACAGCGCCGGGTTGCCATGATGGCTGTGCCGTTCTTTATTATACCAAAGGAGACAAGCTGGTTAAAGTAGAAGGAGATCCGGAAAGCAAATATAATTTCGGTCGACTATGTATGCGGTGTTTAAATATGCCGGAATTAGTCAACGACCCCAACCGTGTTAAATGGCCTATGAAACGGGCGGGCGAACGCGGAGAAAACAAATGGGAAAGAATCACCTGGGATGAAGCCTATGATATTATCGAAAAGAATGTCCGTGAAATCTGGAGAGATTATGGACCGGAATCAATAGTAACTGCCATAGGAACCGGTCGTAATACCTGGTCAATCGTACCCAAACTAACTTACTCTGCTTTTAAGAGTCCGAACTTCTCCATGGGATTCCTGGCCGGTGACTCCTGCTACCTGCCCCGGGCAGCAGCGATGGGGACCATGATAGGCGACTTCTTTATCATTGATGCATCTCAGTTGGATGAACGCCGTTACGATAATCCGGAATGGAAGCGTCCGGAAGTTGTCTGCATCTGGGGCAACAACCCGATGATCAGTAATGGCGACGGTTTCCTGGGCCATTGGATAGTTGATATGATGAAGATGGGAACCAAACTCATCGTGGTAGACCCCTATCTGACATGGTTTGCTTCCAGAGCCGATTATTGGCTCCAGGTACGCCCTGGTGCTGATACACCCGTTGTGCTGGCCATGCTTAATGTAATTATCGAAGAAGAACTCTATGATAAAGAATTTGTAGAAAAATGGACTTATGGATTTGAAGAACTGGCGGAACGCTGTAAACAATATACCCCGGAAAAAGCCGAAGAAATCAGCTGGGTTCCGGCCGATAAGATTCGGGGAGCAGCAAGACTGTTTGCCAAAGCTAAACCGGCTTCAGTTCAATGGGGACTGGCAATAGACACCCAGAGAGCAGGGGTTTCCGTGGCAAACGGTATTTGTGCCCTGGTTGCCATTACCGGTAATCTTGATGTTCCTGGCGGACAACATATAATTCGTGCTGCATTCGGTGTAGACCGTCTTGCTCATGTATCCTCTGACTGGGGCTTTGCCGAATTAAGTCCTGAGATGAGAGCCAAACGCCTTGGTGTTGACGACTATCCGCTGTTTAAATATGGACTGGCGGCAACATCACGTGGTGACTCGGTTTTAGAGGCTATTGAAACCGGTAAGCCATATCCGGTTAGAATGTACTGGATGGAATCTACCAACACCTTTACATGTTGTTCCTCAGAGTCTAAACGGGTTTATGCAGCTTTGAAGAAAGTACCATTTGTGGTGAATGTTGATCCGGTTTTAACTCCTTCTTCGGTAGCCTTTGCTGACCTGGTTCTGCCGGCGGCAATGAGCGTAGAACGTGACAGTTTAAGAAACTGGTGGACACCGTTGCGCTCTATTTCCAAGGTTCTGCAATATGAAGAATGCAAGACCGATGAAGAGATCGTTTTGAAACTCGGCAAACGCCTGAATCCGGAATCATTCCCATGGAAAAATGTTGAGGAAATGATTGACTGGGCACTTAAACCAGCCGGTGTTACCTTCAAAGAACTGGAAGAAAAAGTTGTAATGTGGCCTGAAGTTAATTACAAAAAGTATGAAAGAGGGTTGCTCCGCCCCGATGGAGAACCAGGATTTAACACTGATACCGGAATGGTAAACCTTTACCAGGATATATTTGAGGAATGGGGCCTGGATCCGCTGCCCGACCATATGGAGCCACCTTACAGCCCGGTATCAACTCCGCAATTGATGAAAGAATATCCGTTAATTTTAACTGCCGGATCGCGGCCCTGGGAATTCTTCCATTCCGAACATCGTCAAAGTGCTACATTAAGGGAATTCCATCCCAACCCCAGAGTTACTATGAATCCTGAGACTGCCGAGAAATATGGCATCAAAGAGGGCGACTGGGTATGGATCGAAAATAACTTAGGCAGAGTAAAACAGGTAGCCGTACTTGATCCCGGAATTGATCCCCGAGTTATTCATGCTGAACATGCCTGGTGGTTCCCGGAAAAAGAAGCTGCCGAACCGACCCTATACGGTATATTCGATTCCAACATCAATGTGCTTACAACCCAGTGTACTACCGGCCCGACCGGATATGGCGCCCCGCTGAAGAACACTATTTGTAAGATATACAAAGCAGAATAATGGAGGTGAAATAAGATGTCACGTAACGGTTTATTAATAGATTATGAATATTGCACAGGCTGCCACAGCTGTGAAGTTGCCTGTAAGAAAGAGTTAGAGCTTCCCAAAGGCAAATTCGGTATTAAACTGGCAAAAAACGGACCCTTTAAATTACATGATAGTGGTGACCAATGGGAGCTGACCTATGTTCCCATTCCGACCCAGCTTTGTAATTTATGCGGCGACAGAGTGGCTGCCGGCAAAAAACCCAGCTGCGTACACCATTGCCAGGCCTCCGTTATTGAATATGGTCCGGTGGAAGAACTCGCCCTTAAATTAAATAATAAAGGCAGACAGGTCCTGTTTGTTCCCGAATAAGGCTTTGGATCGTACTTAAATTAATTGTAATAGCTATTCGAAAACTGAGAAGGGTTCCCTCTGAAAGAGGGTGCCCTACTCGGGTTTAAAGTATTTATAGGGAGTGAAGCAGAAATGTCGGAAAAGCTTGAAAAAAAATGGGAGCAGCTGCCGGAAAGCGATAAACAGCTGATTAATACCCTTAATAAAATCCAGGAGGAACTGGGGTATATTCCGCACTACCGCTTAACCGAACTTGCAGAGCAGTCAGAAGTGCCTGAGTCACAGCTGCACGGTCTGGTAAGCTTTTTTAATTGCTTTCGCAGTCGTCCTCCCGGCAGGCATAAGCTCTTAGTATGCTATGGGACAGCCTGCTACGCCAAAGGCGCTCCCTTAATAAACGATCGTCTGGCGGATGAACTAAAACTTGAAGACAATGCCGATACCTCAACTGATGGCTTTGCCACGGTTGACCACGTCTATTGCGTAGGAGCCTGCAGCCAGGCTCCGCTGGTAGTGGTAGACGGACAAATAAACGGTAAACTGAAATCATATGAGGTGCCTATTCTGCTTAATAAATTGAGGAAAAAAGGATGATAGGCCGTTCACAGTTAAAGTGTCCGGCCGTACACAACTATATGGTGTCCAAGTCGGCTTGGGAGGATAAAAAGAAAAAAGCAGAATTTGAGCCATACAAACCATTGAACTTTCCCGTGCATATACCACTTGAAAGCCTGGCCAGTGAAGGTAAATTAACCTTATATGGCAGTAAGTCCCGGATCAATGTAGGAACGGCTGCCTGCGGAAGAGCAGCAGGAGCCTTAAATATCTATAATAATTTAGAGCAAAGAGATTGGAATGAAAAGGCCCAGGTCTTTAAAACGGGATGCATTGGAGCCTGCTATGCAGAACCACTGGTTAATATAAGGACAGCCGACGGGAAACATTACTTTTATGGTCGCGTGGACACCAATTCCATGTGGCGAATTATTCGGACTGCGGAGGAAGGGGGGACCGTTTCCTCTCCCTATCTATGGGCCGTAGCCAGGGAACGCCAACCGGACTTATTACGAAGTTTTGAGGATTTAGAACTGATAAAAGTGTACAATCCGGGTTTCGATGAATTTTTCCGGCCGCAGGTGCGGCGTATAAGCGGCCGCTGCGGGTTGGTTGATCCGGAAAATATAGCAGAATATGTTGCCATGGGCGGCTACCGGGCACTCCAACAAGCACTTTTTAAGCTATCCAAAAGACAAATCATTGACATGATAGGGGCTTCCGGTTTAAGAGGCCGGGGAGGCGCAGGATTTCCTACCGCAGATAAGGTTAATATGGCCTATGAAAGCCCGGATCCGGTTCGTTATGTAATTGCCAATGCTGATGAAGGTGATCCCGGGGCCTATATGGATCGGGCCCTTTTGGAAAGTGATCCTCATAGTGTGCTGGAAGGTTTGATCATTTCAGCTTTGGTAACAGGGGCATCTCAGGCATACATATTTGTGCGCCATGAATACCCGTTGGCTGTTCAGGTATTAAATAAAGCTATTAACAGCGCCCGTAAAGTACGCCTGGTAGGAGACAATATTTTAGGTTCCAGTTTTAGTCTAAATATTACAGTGGTCGAAAGCGGCGGAGCTTTTGTATGTGGGGAAGAAACCTCTATGCTGCAGGTAATGAAGGGCCAGCGCGGAGAACCGCAGCTTCGTCCCCCTTATCCGGCCAGCCGGGGTTTTCGGGAACATCCCACTGTAATAGATAATGTGGAAACACTGGCTAACATTCCCTGGATAATACTCAACGGGGCTGATGCCTTTCGTGCAAAAGGTACGGAAAAAAGCCCGGGTACAAAAATATTCTGTCTGGCCGGGGATATAAAGCGCAGCGGATTTATTGAAGTCCCCCTGGGTACCGGCACGAAAGTTTTGGTGGAAGGGGTGGGAGGCGCAGTTAAAGATTCGGTTAAAGCTTTGCATATTGGGGGCCCGTCCGGCGGTATTGTTCCTTACCGCGATTTTCCCCTGGATTATGAAACAGTTGCCTCTGCAGGAGCCATCATGGGTTCGGGGGGACTGGTGCCTCTGAGTAAAAAACGCTGTATGGTAGATATGGCCAGACATATGACAAACTTTATGGCCAGTGAATCCTGCGGTAAATGCAATATCTGCCGGGGTGGTCTATTGGAGTTGGAAGCCCGGCTCCTGGCTCTGACAATAGGTAGAGGTTACCCAGGTATACTTGATGAAATTGAAGAACTGAGCAAGTGTATTCCCCAAATCTCCCTCTGCGGGTTAGGAAAGACAGCCGCCAATCCGGTTACCACAACTTTAACTTATTTTAGAGATGAATATGAGGCTCATTTAAAAGGTAAATGCCCGGCAGTATCCTGCAAGCCTCTCATAGATTTTGAAATTATTCTGCCCTGTAAGGAATGTCATGCCTGTTATTCGGTTTGTCCTACCGGGGCAGTTAAAATGCGGGCAGGAAAAACAGATCGCCTGGTGGTTGATCCCGAACTCTGTATAAAATGCTGGGCCTGTTATGAAACCTGTCCTTTCGACAGTATCAAGATATGTTCGGAGGAATTTTCATGCAAGAACTGGTAGAAATCACAGTTGACGGTAAGAATATGGCGGTTTCCGCGGATACGACAGTGCTGCAGGCCCTTCGGGAGCATGACATATACCTGCCTGCTTTATGTTATCATCCTCATCTGGAAGCCTATGGCAGCTGCGGCCTGTGCCTGGTGGAGATATTAAATGATGATAATTGGGAAACCAAACACGCATGTTTGCTCAAGGTTAAAGACGGTCTGCAAATAAGAACAGACACTTCAGAACTAAGGTTACTGCGATCGTGGGCAGCCAAAATATTTCTGAGACATAGACCTTTTCTAAACCATAAAACCGAAAATTTCCTGCTAAACCTGGTACAAGATGAGATTAAAGAAAAACCGGAAGATGAAAACCTAACGAAATGTATAAAAGATTTGTCTGGGTACATGACGGAAGGTTGTATATTGTGCGGACTTTGTGTAAGGATGTGCAGCAAAATAGGAAAGCATCACCTTACTTTTTTAGGCAAAGGCAAGAATCTCCGTATTAGCTTTGTACGCGGAAAAAGTGGCGAAACCTCATGTGGGAATTGCCGGGCCTGTTGCCATGTATGTCCGGCCGGGTTTATTACCTCTAATGCCGAACAGGCATTTAGTGCTAAATTGTATTAATAACTAAAGATTATTAAGAAATAAGGTTAAAATAGTAAAAGGGGTTTTGTCGAATTCAATCGTATTGTGTTATATTGATAATATGAGTATCTATTTAATACCAATAATTTATTAGGCACTTTTGCTACTCGTCGTTCGTCGTATCTAGCTCATCAAATCCGGATTATACCTATAGGAATTATGATAACTAAATTAGTCTGACGAAGGAGGATTCCGACGTGAAGACAAAAGAGTCGGGTATGCATAATTCAACTGTATACCATAATCTTTTTTCCAGTGATAAGTACGACATTATGACCCAGGAACGCTGGGAAGGGATAATAAAGTGCAAGAAAAGATTTCTGGAAGACAAAAGCTATGATCCGCGTACTTGCCCGCATATGAACCCGGATGTAGCTGCTTCTTGGGTCAGATGCCGCCAAATGGGTATTGACCCACACCAACCATTTCTTGGTCGCCGTTTGAACAGTGAAGAGTTCTCACATGTCTTAGAAAAAAATGGCCTGCTTATTGAAATTACCAAACCTTTGGTTAACGCGTTTAAACACTTAGCCATTTCCACCGGTTATGGTTTATACCTGGCAAATAATAAGGGGATATTTTTACTGCATGAAGGTGAGGTTTTGCCCTTACCTTTATATTCCTACCCATTAACTGGATGGATGTGGGATGAGAAAAATATAGGGACAACAGCTCATTCCCTTAGCTTGCGACATAAACACCCTTTTCATCTGACAGGTGTCGAAAATTACAGCGAAGGTATAGAAAATATTATTGCCTCATCAGCCCCTATACTGGATGAGAATAGAGAAGTTATAGGTACTCTGGTTTTGGCCCAATCTTTAATCGATGAACCCTGGAAAGATACTTTTCAAACGCTATGCTCGAATACCCTGGGATTGATAACAGCTATCAGTGTAGCGGTTGAGGCACAGCTAAAACTAAAAAGAAACTTTATTAATCTCAAAAGAGCTAATGAGACCGTGGAAGCAACATTAGCTTTAATAGAAGATGGTATCGTAACTATTGACAAAAACGGCACCATCATTTACAACAATGCAGAAGCTCAACGGATATTCAAATTAACGCCGGATGAAGCAGGTAAAAAAAATATTAACGACTTTTTAGCCGAAGAGTCATCTTTGCTGGTATTAGCTCAAAAAGGAGATTCGGTAACTATAGAAGAAACTATCTACCTCGATCAAAAAGAAGCTCAATATATAATACACATCCAGCCAATTATGGATGATGATACGGGTGAATTGGATGTGGCAATGTTAACCCTCAACCATGTTGGAAAAGTAAACGCTTTGACCACTAACCGTGCCGGAGCAGTTGCCAAGTTTGCGTTTAATGATATTATCGGTGAAAGCGATGCAATTAAAAAGGCTATCACCAAAGGCCGATATTTTGCCAAGTCGGCGGAAAATATTCTTTTAATCGGCGAAAGCGGAACCGGTAAGGAACTATTTGCCCAAGCTATCCATAACCACTATTGCTCTAATGGTCCGTTTATCGCAATAAATTGTGCGGCAATGCCAAGGGAATTAATCGAAAGTGAATTATTTGGTTATGAAGGCGGTAGTTTTACCGGGGCCGACCGCAGCGGAAGGCCGGGTAAAATTGAATTGGCCGAAGGCGGCACCCTTTTCCTTGATGAAATTGGCGACATGCCTTATGAACTTCAGGCTGTATTATTACGAGTTTTAGAGGATAAGCAGGTTATGCGTATCGGCGGCCGGCGCTATAAAAAAGTCGATTTCAGAATTATCGCCGCCACCAATCAAAACCTGAAACAAATGGTAATAGATAAACTTTTCCGACATGACCTTTATTACCGGCTTTCGGTTTTAACTATCCACATCCCCGCGCTGCGTGAAAGAGAGCGGGATGCAGAAATCCTGGCTAATTATTTTATTAAGAGGTATTGCCGGAAAATGGGTAAAAATGCTCTGCAAATGAGTCCGGCTGTATCAAATATAATTAACAATTATGAATGGCCCGGAAATGTCAGGGAACTGGAAAATGCCATGGTTTATGCGGTTATTAACGTTCAGGGTGATATAATTGAAATTAATGACATGCCCGAAGAAATTTGCGGTAAAGGAAATCTCAATCACACAATAGAAAGAATAGTAAGTAATGATGATGATGGTGATAAAGCAGGTGAATTCCCCTCCTTAAGTGATATTGAAAAAAAAGCGATAACTAAAGCGTTGTCAAAATCAGAAGGTAACGTAATCTTGGCAGCATGTTTGTTGGGTATCAGCAAATCTACAATTTATCGAAAACTGAAAGAATATGATATTCACTATTAAGTGTTTCTGAATTATAAAGATATAAGATTAAAAACGAATAAAAGCAATAGTAGTACCCTGGCAAAATCGAATAATTTGTCAGGGTACTTTTTATCTATTAGTAGTCTTGGCTAAGTCTCAAAATGAAATTAATTTTCTATTATTACACTAACTACAAAAAATTACGCATAAATAAAGTCCTTTAAATAGGCGTTTTTAAAAATTTAAATTTATGGCACGTTTCTTGCATTTTGTGTATATTGAGTGTAGTAACTCAAATTTTGCCATTTAAGATCGACAATTAAATACCTCCGAGCCCGTTTACCTAAGGTAAAACTATGGTAGCGCGGCCTGGGCTTCAAGTCCACAGGGTTGTGAGAAAAATCTTGCAGCCTCCATTCATGGAAAGGAGAGCATAATATTGACCTCGGTAGGCTTCCTTATTTTCCATGAAAACAAGGAAGTATTTTTTTATGCGGAAGGTTCAGACGGTGTCATGAAGTCTTATTAATAAATTTTAATGGGAAAGGAAGTGCAACAGAATGCGTGCAATAAGGGTAGAGGATGCGGTGGGAACTGTCTTATGTCACGATCTTACTAAAATTGTTCCGGGCGAATGTAAGGAACCTGCCTTTAGAAAGGGTCAGATAATAACGGAAAAAGATATTCCCGAGCTTCTAAATATGGGCAAATCCCATATTTATATCTGGGAAGTAAAAAAAGGACAGGTACATGAAAATGATGCCGCTAACCGGCTTAGCTGGGCCATAGCCGGATCAGGAATCAGCTTTACCGAACCCAAGGAGGGTAAGGTAAGTCTAATAGCCGATTTTGACGGTATGTGCACTATAAATGAAGATTTGTTAGTTGGAGCTAATATGGTTGAAGACATAGTTATAGCTACCCGAAACAATCGAAGACCCGTTAAAAAAGGTGATACGGTTGCCGGGGTACGAGTAGTACCTCTGGTTATTGATGAAGACAAACTTCAAACTGTGGAACATTTAAATGAGGGACAAGCTACCATAAGCATAAAACCTTTTCGTCCGTTAAAGGTAGGTGTAATTACCACCGGCAGCGAGGTATTTTATGGTCGTATTGAAGATAAATTCGGGCCGGTGGTCAAGCAGAAAATTGAATCATACGGATGCAAGGTGTTCAAACAAATTATAGTTCCCGACGATGTAGAACAAATCAAACAAGCGATTTATACCTTAATGGCAGAGGGAGCAGAATTAATTCTGACTACGGGGGGAATGTCGGTAGACCCGGATGACCTTACCCCCCGTTCGGTTCGGGAAGCCGGAGCAGATATTATAACTTATGGAGCACCGGTATTGCCGGGAGCAATGTTGCTGGTTGCTTATTTGGGCGAGGTGGCCCTGCTTGGATTACCCGGCTGCGTGATGTACCATAAAACTACGGTTTTCGATTTAATGATTCCCATGGTTCTGGCCGGGGAACCCATAAGTAAAGCTATGGTGGCCAAACTTGGCCTGGGAGGACTTTGCTTAAACTGTGAAGTGTGCAGATACCCTATGTGCACATTTGGAACCGGTGCTTAGAAAAAAGGAGGTATTAGACATGAAAACAGGCTTACAGTTAGAGGAAGCTCAAGAGCTCTTGTTCGATCTCGCAGCACCAGTTGGCAAATGTACGGTAGCATTGCTGAAATCGAATGGCAGGGTATTAAGCCAGGATATTAAAGCCCCTATAAGTATTCCTTCTTTTAATAAATCAGCCCTTGATGGTTACGCTTTGATCGCCGATGATACACGTCAGGCCGAACCGTCCGGACCGGTTCAATTAAAGGTAATCGAAGAAATCAGAGCCGGTTTGGTAGCTGAGGAAAAGGTTGTGCCCGGTACAGCTATAAAACTCATGACCGGTGCACCTATTCCAGACGGTGCCAATGTAGTTATTAAATATGAAGACGTGGTCAGAAACGGTGATTATATTTCAGTATTTCAAACCCTAAAAGCCCAGGATAATATAATCAAGACGGGGGAAGACGTTGTAGAGGGCGAAGTAATAGCATCCAAGAGTACAGTAATCACGCCTCCCTTAATAGCTTTACTGGCAGGTATAGGAGTCGCTCAGGTGCCGGTTTATAAAAAAGTAAAAATTGCTATTATGAGCAGCGGTGACGAGCTGGTATCACCATTTGAAGAACTGCCGACCGGAAAAATATATAATAGCAGTCTATATGGATTATTGTCACGCTGCCAGGAGTTAGGGGCGCAGCCCTTAGACCTGGGGATCGTACCCGACCAAATAGAGGCCGTTAGCTCTCGAATGGCTGAGGCCCTGAAAAAAGCCGACATTATAGTAAGTACCGGCGGTGTTTCGGTGGGCGACTACGATATCATCAAAGATGCTATGGTGGAGGCCGGAGCCGAAATGCTCTTTTGGAAAGTAGCCATGAAACCTGGCTCTCCCATTGCTGCGGCTAGAAAAGGGAAAAAACTTCTGATTGGCCTTTCGGGCAATCCAGCTGCGGCTATGATTACCTTTGATCTAATCGTAATTCCACTGATAAAGAAATTGATGGGAATAAGGAATCCATGGCCTGACCAGATTAAAGGGATATTGGCGGACAACTTCAAGAAATCAAGTCCGCAAAGAAGATTTCTGCGGGCCCAATTGGAGAAAAAAGATGGTATTGATTATTTAAAACTTACCGGAGAGCAGGGTAATGGAGTTTTAAAATCCATGGTAGGGTGTAACGTGTTGGTAGATATACCTGCAGGCAGCGGCCCCTTAGTGTATGGACAAGAAGTAACCGGATATATTATTGGCAATGTTACTGATGCTTACCGGAATTGAAACAGATGAAATTACCCCAACCGGACAGATTTATTATAGTCTGTCCGGTTTAATTTTGTAGGCGCTCTATTATTGAGCGCTTATTTTATTTTAAGCCTATCCTAAAAAGATACTGTGATCGCAAAAAGGGATTATCCAAGTATCTTAGATTCTTTCAGGTATAGCAATCAATATGGCTGAATGTAAACATCTCAAAAAGAGATATTGCTATTGGAAAAGGTTATTTATAAAAACCCCTGAAAAAGCTACTTATAAGAGTATTTAGTTATTTTTGCGAAAGCTGGCATACTTCATGCAATAATATAGAACTAAATGTACTCTCCCAAAATTTTTATCCGGACATGCGTCCAAGTATGATCTTAAATTAACAAACGTTTTGGAAACTGGTTCGGAATAATTAAAGGAGGTGTCTAATCGAACACACATGTAGTATCTTGTTTTTTATTCACAAGTATCTATTCAGGAGGCGTATTTTTTAATGAAAAAGGAAAATTTTTTAAAGTTAGATGCTAAAGCAAAGGGAGCGGCTTGTCAAGCAGAGCTTGATGCGGGTAAAAGTTATGAAGAAATTTTAGCGGAACTGGGCCTGACCAAAAAAGAGTTGGAGATCCAGCATGGTATTTATCATGTTAAAGGTAAGTTTATGGTTAAACTTATGCCGGGATATCAGAATAGAGGAAATGGTAAAGATGTATTATAGTCTTTAAATTGCCTGATTTCATACGGTCCAAATAGGCTAATACTTTGGCTGGTACTTGTATTAAAATAATGTCGTGCATTAACAGGTGTAAATTAATTTAGTAATAGCTTATACAAACAGGCTATGTCGATTAATTTTATTTCATATGAAGCTCTAATAAAAAGCTTGTACATATACGTACAGGCTTTTCATTTCTTCCAGTGATAGTAGATTATTTTTAAGGAGGGTATGAATTGTCAATAGTTAACGCATCTGTTCGAGTTATTGATGAAATTCAAAAAATGTTGCCTGAAGAAGATTTACAATCAAGAAATTTAAGAATTGCAGCTAGAATCGATTTGGATGGAGATAAGATAGGCCGAGGGTTTCAACTATTTCAGAGTGAGCTCACGTTGAATGATCAAATCCAAGCATTTGAGGGATTTAATATTATAGTCGCCAATATATTATTGCAAATGTATGGAAGCTTTACGCTTACTTGTGTAGAAAAAAACGGCAAAACCAGGATAAACATAATACCTGAACGAAGTTTTACATCACAGCTATATAAAGGCGAAACTTTAGGCACTGCAAAAAACATATAACTATATGAGAATTCATTAAAAATTTGTATTAAACCGCTTCCGGTTTTAAATATCGGAGGCGGTTTTTTCTTGGCTTTATTATTCCTTTCAACATATATTTGGAGTTTGCGATCTCACAATATCCTAAAAGGATACTGCGATCGCAAAAAAGGACTATTGGATTTCTGCTGATTTACCTGCTTTATCAACATATAATCAACAAATTCATCATCTCAAAAAGAGATTATATGCTTTTAAAAATATGATCATCTCAAAAGCATCCAAACAACTGATTTTAAGGCATTTTAGACCGCCATAAAGCGGTTGGCATATTTATTGCTATATTAAAATGTCAGTCGAAACATGAGACTTGGCGTTAATCCTCAACACCGAGAGGAGGTGTAAAAAGCAGGCAATCAAACGGAAAGACTTGTAACGATGAACGAATGTCCTTCTAACTATTGGAATGCAAGTTCTTGAAAGGGTGAGATAATGAAAAAAGAATGGCAACAACAAGAAGACGGTGTTTATAAAGTAAGAACATGTGGTTGGTCACCTCCTGGAGATCATCCGGTGGGATGCGGAATGCATCTGCATATTAAGGATGGTAAACTTGTTAAGGTCGAGGGAGATCCGGAACATCCTATAACCGAAGGACGCTTATGCATTAGATGCTTATCACTTCCCGAATATGTAAACCATCCCTCACGTATAATTCATCCCATGAAACGCGCCGGCAAAAAGGGCGAGGACAAATGGCAGAGAATATCCTGGGATGAAGCTTGGGATATTATTGTAGACAAAATTAACTATTACAAAGAAAATTATGGCGCTGAATCCATCGTAGTATTCGGCGGAACCGGTAGAGAAGCCTGCTTATATTATTATCCGCTAGGCTTTGCCGCCATCGGAACTCCGAATGTATGCTACCCACAAAGCGGTTGGTCTTGCTATGGACCCAGATGTGCAATCACCGACTATATCCTGGGTGCTGGATATCCTGAAATAGATTATGCCGGCTATTTCCCTGACCGCTATGATCATGAAGGCTGGCATTTACCTGAATATATTCTGCTATGGGGTAAAGAACCATTAAAATCAAATCCTGATGGCTTCTTTGGCCACTCCATTATTGACATGATGAAGAGAGGCAGCAAGCTCATAATGGTTGATCCCAGAATGAACTGGCTTGCTACCAGAGCGACCTATCACCTTCAACTGAGACCAGGTTCCGATACGGCTCTGGCTCTGGGAATGCTCAATGTTATCATCAATGAAGATCTGTATGACCATGATTTTGTAGAAAATTGGTGTTACGGCTTTGAAGAGCTCAGCGAACGTGTTCAGGAATATCCAACAGACAAAGTTGCTGATATTACCTGGGTTAAAGAAGAATTGATCAAAGAAGCTGCCCGTGCCTATGCCAAAGCAGGTAACAGTACGATGGGCTGGGGTCTGGCTATCGATCAAAATCCGAATGGGGTTCAGCTTGGACATGCTTTATTGTCAATTGTTGCTATTACAGGCAACCTGGATGTTCCCGGTGGCGTAACCATTGGACCACCTGCATCACTGGTTGGAAAATGGCGGGTTGAGACTCGGGCTGAATTATCTGAAGAGCTTTGGGACAAGCGTATTGGAGCCAAGGAATGGCCGGCATTATCTACAGCTCTGGCTACTACCCACCCGGATGAAACACTTGATACTCTGGAAACCGGAAAACCTTACAAACTTAGAATGGGTTGGTTCAACAGTACCAACTTCATTACTCCGACTTGCTCCGCCGCACCGGACAGGTGGTACAGAGCACTTAAAAACCTGGAATTCTGTGTAGTACAAGATGTATTTATGACCCCGACAGCTATGGCTTTTGCTGATATATTCTTACCCTTGTCATCATTTGCCGAGCACGATGGTATCGTTATAACTCACTATGGCAGAAATTCCGTATTCCTGGGAGCGATGAATAAAGCTATCCAGGTTGGTGAATGTAAGTCCGATGTTGAAATGATGATTGAATTAGGCAAACGGACTAATCCGAAAGCCTGGCCGTTTAACAGTGTTGAGGAGTTCTTCGACTTCCAGTTGAAGCCAGAGCTGGGCTTTGGATTTGCTGAACTGAAGGAAAAAGGACTGTACCAACCTGATTACGAATACGAAAAGTTTAAAAAAGGCAAGCTCAGAGCGGACGGTGAACCCGGATTCAATACAGTTACCGGATTGGTAGAATTGTGCTCCACCCTCTTTGAATCATGGGGAGAAGATCCACTGCCGTACTTTAAAGAACCACCGTATAGCCCATATAGCACACCGGATCTTTACAAGGAATTTCCTCTGGTACTGACAACCGGTGCCAGAAATTATGCTTCCTTCCATTCAGAACATAAACATGTAGCAAGTTTACGGGAAATTGCGCCTGATCCGATTATGGAGATCCATCCTGATACCGCCAAAAAACTTGGCATAAGTGAAGGTGATTGGGTTGTTATCGAAAACCCGTTTGGCAAGGCCAAGGAAAGAGCCCATGTTACACCTGCCATTGATCCCCGAGTTGTTCACGCTGAACATGGCTGGTGGTATCCGGAAAAACCGGCTGACGAGCCCAGTCTGTATGGTGTATGGGAATCAAACATTAACACCCTTATACCTCATAAGCACATTGGGAAACTCGGCTTCGGCGCTCCGTTTAAGAGCATACTTTGCAAAGTCTACAAGGCAGAAGACCAAAATTTTTATAAGTAATTAATCCAGTCGACCGAAAAGAAAAACTGATTGGAGGAAAACAAATGTCGCGTAATGGTTTAATGATAGACTATGAATATTGCACCGGCTGTCATAGCTGCGAGGTAGCTTGTAAAAATGAATTAAAGCTTCCTGTTGGCAAATGGGGAATTAAACTTGCTGAAATTGGCCCCTGGCAGGTGGTAGATGATCATTATGAATGGAATTACATTCCTGTTCCTACCGAGTTATGTAATATGTGTGAAGAGAGAGTAGCAAACGGCAATCCACCTTCCTGTGTACTGCACTGCCTGGCTAAATGCATTGAATTTGGACCACTTGAAGAGCTTGCCAAGAAAATGGAAGCCAAAGGCAAGAAAGTAATGATGTATCTTCCCTAGTTTAGTAGTTTGTCCTTCTGGGATGCCATGACAAGTCCCCTCAAAAGAGGGGCTGTTATGGCGTAAGCGGTTTAAATCTTACGAACTGTTTATCTATTCTACAACTGATAATCAATTCAATACTCAAGAAGGAAGGAGGAGTTTATTTATGTGCTTCAGACCCGCAAATTTATCCAAACCGGTTGTATGTCCAAATTGCGGGAAAAAAATCCCAACTATGGCAGGAATCAGGCAGAAAAAGTGCCCGTTTTGTAAGACAGAGCTTCCTGAAGAGACTATAACTTGTCCAGAGTGCGGTCATGAAAACCCGGTTTCAAATAAAGTGTGTGCAAATTGTGGCTTCAATGGGAAACCAGGATCAGGGAAGGTTAAAAAATAAAGAACCTGACAGTATTTTAATCAGCATTATAATAGAACTTAAATGAGCAATTTTAGCAAAACCAGTAAAAGAGTTACTTATGTGAATCGCAGTATATTGGTTATTCCGGGTCAGTTCAGGTCCGGTAAGTGAGAACCAGCTCATCTCCGGATTAATTGGAGCCACTCTTTCGGACGATAGAGACATTTGAGAAATCCGCCGTATTTATATTTATCTCCACGGCCCTCTTGATATCGGGCCCCTGCACCCTCTGGTCTCCCTGGTCTTGGGCGAAAATCAGATGGATTCCACCAACAAAATTCTACCAAGAGGGTACTACCCCATATAAAGAGGCTTCGCGGCATAAACGCTCTATATGGAATATCGAACGGAACTCTGGCTCATTTTTTTCGGATAGGTGTTTCAGTGGTTACCGGACAGCGGCTGTGAGGGACTGGTATATGCAGGATATGAAAGGGGAATATGATTAGTGAATAATTTCAGTATATCCGAAGTTATAGATTCATTTGGTGTAAACAAGTTTACTTGGTGGGTATTCTTTTTCCTCGGTATGGCTATGGTATTTGATGGTTATGACTATATGATTGTCTCCTACACCATGCCGCAAATAGCTCAGGAATGGGGCTTAAGCGCCGTAGCAAAAGGCAGCTTATCATCTTGGAGCCTTATAGGTTTGATATTTGGTGGCGCAATATCGGGTATCGTATCTGATAAATTCGGAAGAAGAATGACCTTAACAATTTCTATCGCCGCATATGCCCTGCTAACAATTCCCATATATTTTTCCAACAGCTTCACAATGTTTGCCACGTTCCGCGTACTAGCCGGAGTAGGACTGGGTGCATGCATTCCTGTTGTAACAACTATTTTTTCCGAATCTACACCAACTAACAAACGTGCCATCTTTATAACTTTCGGTATGGCATGGATGATCGTAGGATGGGTATTAGCTGGTCTTATAGCCACTGCTGTAGTTCCTGTCTACGGTTGGAGACTTTGTTATCTTATTGGTGGTTTTCCTTTGTTATATTCAATTTTCTTATATTTTAAAATGCCTGAATCAGCCTACTGGTTTGCAAATAAGGGGCGCAAGGTTGAAGCTATTAAAGCTCTGCAAAATATTGAGAAAATTATCACAGGAAAATTTACCGATCGTGATCCTAATGCATTAATTGTTCCGGCCCCACCTAAACAAGCCGGAGTAAAAGCCCTTTTTAGTAAAGATTACAGATCTGCCACTGCCGGTATATGGCTTACATATTTCAGCGGCTGTTTTATTGTTTATGGTATTAATGCCTGGTTGCCATCATTGATGCTAGAAAAAGGGTTAAACCTAAGTTCAGCTTATGGTTTGGCTATTGCACAAAACGCCGCCGCGGTTATTGCCAATTGCTCTACCGGTTTTGTAGCTGAAATTATCGGACGTAAATTTAATCTGGTTTTCAGTTTTGCGGTTTCTGCAATTGCTGTTATCATTATGGCAACTGTAGGTGGCTCGTATGCAGCAATATTGGCTGCGTGTATTTTCCTGGGATTCGCTGTTAACTATGCAATTACTGCTGTACAGCCATTGATGGCAGAGTCTTACCCCACTGAATTCAGAAATACCGGCGTATCCTGGTGCCAAGCATTCGGGCGGCTCGGTGGAGCAAGTGCACCAATTGTAGCCGGAATAGTTATTGGAATGGGTTTAGGATATTCAATGTCCTTTATGTTTTATGTAATTCCTGCGTTGATCGGCGCAGTGGCAGCATGGATATTTATTAAAAAGGAAACTAAGGGTAAATCCCTTGACCAACTGGCCGAGGAAGAGAATAAGGGCTCTATTGTGATGTAATTTATTTACTATAAAGGGCATCCATTTTAGATGGGTGCCTTTTATATATTACACATCTGCTGTCAAACAAATTATTATAGTTGGTTACGCTTCAGTAAAATATATTTACCTTTTTGGTACTGTTCTATATTTACAGGTTTTTAATTCCCCATCATCCGAAGGGGTTAAATGTCTTCTACATGGATTCGCACATAGCTGTCCAACATACAAACACATAACTGTAGGGGGCGGAACAAGTTCAGGCAGATCCGCACCACATTTTTCACATTTAGTGGCTTGTTCGTTAAAATTAAACTTACCACAATTAGTGCACTTTCTTGGTTTCGGTTTGGGCGGTTTACAACCACCGCAATAGGGATTACAAGACCAACACATGGTTTACCTCCTCATTGCTCCTGCGATTATGCAATCTATGTATGTTATAATAATATTGATGTAAAGGGGTTTTTAAGGTATTTGTTAATTGAAAAAAGCAGAAATTACATACCCTTTTTATGTATTAGCCTAATATTATATTATATCAAAGATTATTTAATTTGTATACCAATTAAGTGTAGATATATTTTTAATTGAATGTCGCACTCAACGCTTGAACAAAACTTTATGATCTATTGACCATAGTGTAGATAGTGTAGAGGAGGTAGTTAATGTTGGGAACCATTAGCTTGCATCAAGATAATTTGTCTACACCTTTTGATTTTCCTTGCCAAGATATTGAGCCTGTTATGTCTCGGGAACGTTGGGAAGGTATATTGGAATGCAAAAAGCAATTTTTCAATAATAAAACATATGATCCTCGCTCCTGTCCTTATATGAACCAGGAAGTAGCCGCGTCCTGGGTAAGATCTCGCAATTTAGGAATTGATCCCTATCTCAAAGTTACTCAGCATTCTATGACTGATGCAGAATATAAGGCCGTTTTGGATGAAAACCGTCACCTTATTGAAATTACAAAGCCCATCTTTAATACATTCAAGAAGATGGCAATTTTAACTTCCGGCTACGTAATGTATTTATGCGATAAAAATGGAGCATTTTTATTATCGGAAGGCGAATTGAAGAGAATGCCTACTGAGCATGATTCAAAAATAGGTGTTATGTGGAATGAAAATACAATAGGGACCTGTGCACATTCGATGTGTATGCATCTTAGACGGCCGACCCAATTGATGGGCCCGGAACACTATTGCGTAGTTCTACAAGATATTATGGCTTCGGTTTCTCCTATAATGGATGAATCCGGAGAAATTATTGCTACTCTTTTTTTTAGCCAGCCTTTGATAGATAAACCTTGGTTAGATAGTTTCCAAAATCTGCGTTCACATACTCTGGGATTTATTACGTCAGTAGCGGCGGCTATTGAGGCCCAAATTAAATTGAAAAAAAGTAATGATAAGCTGCAGGAAAGCTATAACGATTTGGCCACTGTCCACAAAACCCTGGAAGCCACATTGACTTATATAGATGAAGGAATCATAACTATTGACCGTTCAGGGAAAATAATACATATCAATCAGGAAGGTATCAGGGCGTTAAGACTGAGACCAGAAGACATAGGAACTAAAAATATAAGTGAATTCCTGAGCAATCAATCGCAACTGTTGTCTTTAACGCAGGAAGGCCAAAATGTCACTATTGAAGAAACTATTTACTCAGGGAATGATGAGCAATCTTATATGATTTCAATCCAGCCAATTTTCAACCAAGCCACTAAACAAGTTGATGTGGCAGTTTTAAGGCTAAATCTGGTTGAGAAAATAAATGCCATGGTAGCTAGTCGATCAGGTGCTATGGCCAGTTATAAATTTGAAGATATTTTAGGTGAGAGCAAAGAGTTTAAGAAAAGCTTGTCACTGGCACAACGTTTTGCCAGTTCGCCGGAGAATATCCTATTATTAGGTGAAAGCGGTACCGGAAAAGAACTTTTTGCCCAGGCCGTCCATAATGCACATCGTCCGCAGGGACCCTTTATTGCTGTTAATTGTGCGGCAATGCCCAGGGAACTTATTGAAAGCGAATTGTTTGGTTATGAAGGTGGCAGTTTTACCGGTGCTGAACGAAGCGGTAAGCCCGGAAAAATTGAACTTGCCAATGGGGGTACATTATTTCTTGATGAAATCGGTGACATGCCGCTGGAGCTTCAGGCTGTTTTGCTGCGGACCCTGGAAGATAAACAGATTATGCGCATAGGTGGCCGCCGCTATAAAAAAGTTGACTTCAGGCTAATTGCTGCTACTAACAAAAATCTTTATAAAATGTTCCAGGAAAATCAATTTCGCGAAGATCTTTATTTTCGATTATCGGTATTGACTATAAATATCCCTCCCCTGCGTGAAAGAACAAATGATATTGAAATTCTCAGTAAAATTTTTATTGAAAAATATTGCCAGAAACAAGGCTGGAAAGTTCCTGAACTTAGCCCGGCAGCACTAAAATATATTACTGAATACCAATGGCCCGGAAATGTCAGGCAGCTTCAAAATGCTATGATCTTTGCAGTAAATACTGCCCAGGGGGACATTATAAAACCCGAGAACCTTCCTAATTATATTATTCTGGATACAGCTCCGATTAAAATTGATCCGTCGACTAACAGCATAGGTGATATAAGTGAAATGCTGTGTCTGGAGAACCTGGAAAAGTCCGCCATAGGAACAGCCCTGATTCATTCTAACAATAATGTACCTGTTGCGGCTGAAATTCTTGGAATAAGCAGATCTACATTATATAGAAAACTTAAATACTATAATATAGAACATGAACAATAAATTTATTCATTCTATAAGCTAAAGTTGCTAAGCCTTTAGCCTTGTTAATAAATCGGGCTAAGGGCTTTTTAATGGAAAACATCAGCAATGACCAGGTTTGAAATACAATCATAAAATCTCATAATGGAACTTGGCTTATTATTTTGAATAGAAAATACCCATTCATAGAAGTGATAAATTCGCTAGAAACCCACTTTGGCAGGGTTGGTTCATTACTTATACAGTTTGGCATGATTATTGCATTAATATAGACATATAAGTTAAAATCTTAATATTAGTGATACCTAAGCTTAAATTGCTTAAATGGGGTGTATATTTACGGAGGTGTAAGGTTATCAAACACGCAATTATAATTTTTACAAAAGTACCGGAAGCAGGGAAAGTCAAAACCAGATTAACCGCCCAGCGCGGCGGAATACTTACGCAGGAAGAGGCCAAAGATTTTTATGAAGCGTGTTTACTTGATACAATCGATGTTTGTACTTCAATAGATAGGGCACGGGTTTGGATTTGCCATAATGCGGCAGGCGATAGAAACAACCTTAATTTGCTTATCACACAGTTGAAGCATACTGACAAAATATCAGGCATATTTTCAGACCAGGGCGGCAGCTTTGATGAATGTATGCAATACGCGGCGGAGTTTATATTAAAGCCGGGACAGAAACGGAAGTTGGCCGAAAGCATTTTGATATTAGGTGGAGATGTGGTAGGGCTACAACCAAGTACACTGAATGACGCCATTGAAAAGCTGGAAATGCTTAGCAGCAGTTCGGCAAAACAGCAGGCAGATATTGGACCGGCCATGGTTGTTAGCGCAGATCAGGAGGGTGGTTTTAATCTGGCTGGTTTTACCTGCAATACGGACTTTGACTTTCAATCCGTCTTTTATAACATGGATGGGGTAACAGCATTGGAAGGACTGGCCCAAAAAGCTCGCGAAAAAAATATTCCCCTTCTGCCGCTGGATATGGTGATCGATGTTGATTTGCCGGTAGATCTGGGAAGCATGATCCCAGTCTTAAATGTTTTGGAACAAGGCGCAGGCTATGACCCAAGAATTATTGCTCCTTCTCGCACTATTGCTGTAATTAAGGATCTGGGGTTGCAGTCATGTGCTCAGCCGGTTGAAGGGTGGGGTTAA
>ENA-UOOH01000239-UOOH01000239.1-fermentation-metagenome-genome-assembly--contig:-NODE-239-length-67198-cov-6.301923_pt1 | contig 67198 bp, 125 predicted proteins | sample MGYA00245778_ERZ724025 | MGnify/ENA primary metagenome ERZ724025 (study PRJEB28704, sample SAMN03018313) | fermentation metagenome | biome: anthropogenic terrestrial biome; feature: soil; material... | reverse complement strand
CTTACCCAATTATTGTTTTGTTCATTAATTTGATTATATGTTTTAGCATATACCAATAATACAAAAGCTACTTTTTCTAATTCTATATCATTTAATTTTTCAATTTCTTTAAATTCATCATCAGTAATAAATACTCTATTTATATTTATTAATTTATATTTGTTACTTGCATATATTTGAACTGCTCGGTCTAAACTATTTTGCCATTTAGTAGAATTAAATTCTTTATAATTTTTTTGCATATAACATTCTATCACTGTACGAATATCTTCTTTATTCATATGCTTTTCATTATAATAATATTTTATTAATAATTGTATTGTTTCTGAAGGTTTTTTCATATTAATTTCATTATTTTTAATTATTCTTTCAGCTTCTTCTTTTTCATTCATAATAATATTCATATTAAATCCATCTCTCCTTATCTAAAATCTTACTTTGCATAGAAAAAGTATATCCTCCAAAAGTGAAATTACCTTTATCGTCTTTTTTCGGATAAGTAATTATATAATCGTGATTTTTTAATAATGTTTCTAAAACTACATCTCCACACATATCCCATACAAATTGTTTTGTTGAATTTTTATTATAACATAAATCTATTACTATATTACATAACTTATATTTATTATTACAAATTTCAAAAGCTTTTTCTTTAAATTTCTGTTTAAAAATTCCTCTTTGTTCTCTCGCTTCATCTTTATCCATTTTATTACTTTTAGCAACTTGCATATATTGTTGCACTTCTGATTTATATTGCTCATATAATACTTTAATTAATTTATATTCTTTTTTAGAATACTCTTCAGGATTTTTAAATAAAGTATAATCAAATTGATTTGATACATCATAATTAACATTATTATCAAAAATATTTTCTATTTTATGGCATATTTTATTCATAATACAATTATTATTTCCTACAGGCATATTTTTTCTATAATAACTTAAAAATTCTAATTGATCTTTTGTTTTATTTGATAATTGTTCTAATTCATTAATACTTTTATTATATACTAACATACATTTATCATTACTATCTTTTATATACTTTTTATAAGAATACATTAACTTAGGATATATGTATATAAAAAAATATGGTTTCTTTTCAGCTAATATAGATAAATTAAATTCTTTATCTTTTATAACTTTTAAAGAATCCTCATCTTTTATTTTATTTATCTTATAATCATACCATTCTTTGGGCATTGATTTTGCGATTATACCTTTAGCTTTATCAATATCTAATTGTTGAAAATGTTGTCCACACATTATCCTATACATTAATTCATTAAATTCCTTACTATTTTCTTTACAATTTGCTAATCTTTCAAACATAGTAGTTATTCTATTAGTATCTCTTCCTACTGCATCTCCAAAACCTTTTTTATTTGATTCTATTAAATCTACTTCTTTTATTTTTTTCTTTTGAGCTGAATTTTGCATACAAATAATCGCTGGTAAATCCATTGTATTTTTTAATAATATTTCATTATCGGTTGATATATTAGCATCCCCGTCAAAATCTTCTCCGTTCATTGCTTGTGTAGTTGTATCCCATGCATTTAATATAAGACAAGTTTTCATATATCGAAACCAATAAGTAATATTTTCATCATTAACTAATTTCATTTTCCTAATATTATTATGACATGTCATTGGGGCACGATAACTAACTATTTCATTTATTCCTTTATTTAACCAATACTTAGAATAAAATTCATGTGCATGTAATAATCCTTTAACTTCCATTCCAAATATATGTTCACATAAAGCATATACATCTCCAGCAACAATATTATAACAACCTTTTACTTTCAACACACCAATTTTTGCTTGTTTTATTCTTTTATTTATCGCTTTATAAACTCTTTGTCTAATAAAAGAATCATTAATTAATTTTGGTTCAATCATCAATGCTTTTACAATATCTGTATTTTTATCTCCAGAAAATGCTGTATCATCAGTCATGTGTACACCTTTTAAGAATAATAAAGTTTTTCTATAATCACCACCTAAAACATCTTGTATTTCTTTAACTGTAGGTTTTATCAATTCATCTATTTCTTCATCTTTTAAATTATAACTTTGTATAAATTGGTAATTTAGATTTCTTTCATTTTCTAATTCTGGTTCACAATATTTAGTTACTCTAAATTTATAATTATTTTTTTTACAATTATCTAAATAATTATCTATACTACTATAGCAATTCCAAAGTTTTAACATATTATCTGTTAAAATCATTTCAACATTATTAATATTAATATCATTACCCCATATATCTTTTACGATTTCTTTATGAGCAATATTTTTAGCAAAATCAATAAAATCAAAAGGATATAGCATACCTTTTAAAAAAGAATTTCTAATACAAAAACCAGATAAAATATCATTTTTTCCTGTCAATTCTTTAGTCCATTTTTTAGCCAATGAAGGTAATATTATACTACAACCATCACAAGGACTTAATTTAATTTGATATTTTTCTTCTGATATTAAATCAGGTCTATCTGTATCAGAATTTTTAATAGTAATAACATCTTCTTTAAATGTGGTTTCTATATCTTTAACAACCAATATTCCTTTTGGTACAGTCACAGGAATACTAGAACTACATGTTAATGCTTTATATGCTTCTAATTTTGCAGGAACTAAAGGTATATCTTCATTTCTACCATTATTCAATCTTTTATTTAATTCATCATATAATTCATATGAAACAAAGAATATAGTAGATTTTTTTATACCACCTGTTGTACCTAGTAATCTTTTATATTTGATATCATTAATATAAAATCCTTTTTTCATACAACATCTATCAAAATCTTTTTTATTATCCATAACAATTTCAACAATATCTTCAATAAATAATATAGAATTTTTCTGTATATATAAATCTTGAATCAATTCTTTATTTTTCAATGTAGAGACTTTTATTTTTAATTCTTCAATAGTTTGTTTTATTAAATGAATATTATCCATATTAATCTTATTATGTTTTATTTCATCAATAAAATCTATTAATTGATTATTAGCTAAAGAAATTAACTGATCGTTATTCCTTGCTTCCTGTAATGTAATATTTAAATTCCAATCATTTCTTTTTAATACAGAAGAATGAATTTTATATATATATCTTAATTCTGATTTTTGTTTCAACATTTCAGCTCCTTTTCTATTTTTAAATATTTTATAAAAAATAAATTTTATCCTATCATTATATATTTTACTTTACCCTCTTCAATTAAATCTTTTAACTCTTTGAAATATTTTATTAAATTATTTTGACTACAATTCCCTATATAACCTCTATACATTGGCACATCAACACCTTTTTCTAAAATATTAATAAAATTATCAATACCATTTATATATTCATCAATATTACTTTTAGTTATTCTGCCACTATAGTTAGTTATTTCTTCTCCAAAAGCTTTCTTAAAATATTGTTGATAATTATATTGACATTCAAAAAACAATATTTCTTTATCTTCATTTATATCTTTTTTAGTTTTTGCACAAATAAAACCATAACCCATAATTTATTTCCTCTCCTTAATTATTATTTAATCATTTATCAAACTTAATCTTATTTATTTTCACTTCCTGATTACTAATATTCCCTACCGAATCAACAACTTTCACATTAACCTTATCAAAACCAAACTTCTTCCCCATATCCGTAATACTATCCCTAGCAACTTCTATAGCTTTATCCTGAATATCTCTATTACTAATAACACTATTCCATACCTTAACCTTAGTCACATCCATAATGGCTTGTTGTTCTTGAGGAGTAAATTTACCACTAAATAAATGTGTATCAGTATCTATAGTAGTTTTATTAGTTTCCTCATCAAGATATTGTAGATTTAAATATTGCTTACTAATCTCAATATCTAACATGCTATTATCACAACTAACTTTCATAAAATCCCTCAAATTATATGTATAACCAAACCTATATTCAGTATTTACTGTCATACTCTTACTCTTTAATTCATTTAATTTATTAGCTAAAAATCTAATTCTACTATCATCACCTTGATATTTTACTATTTCATCTTTATCAGTAAATGTATTAGTTATATCAACTGTACCAGATAACACTAATAATTTTTCTTCTTTATTACAACTTACTTTAAACTGATTTAATTTATATTGCCAATCTTTTAATACTTGTTTATTAGTATTATCCTGTTGTAATTGTTGAACTTTAATATTGTTTTCATATCTACAATTTAAATAAACCTTATATCCACAATATCCTGACAATGTAATAAAAGTTCCAACTAATGTAGATATAACTAAATTAATTAATTTTTTAGATTTCATGTTCCTGCCTCAAATTACATTGCTCATCTTCTTCAAATTCATTTCTATAAGGTAATTTCTCTACCCATTCCATTAAATCAATCATAGTCTTACAAATTTCTTTATGTAATTCATATTCATTTAATTCTTTACTATACCATTTTCTTATACACATAGTATCTCCTGATCTACTACAATGGTAATTTTTCCTATAATACTCATTATCCTCAATAAAAAATCCTTTAGGTATTACATCTGGTACACATTCCTCATTAAATACAATATATGTATTAGTATTATTTTCATATGAATGAGCTGAACATGTGTACTCTGTATAATATCCTTTTATGTTTAACAATTTAATTACAGGTAATATTAAATCATCAATTTCAACTAAATTCATATCGCCACATTTTTTATTAGGACAATAATATCTATATCCATCATTATATTCTAATTTTAATAAATCACCATCAAATTCTTCAAAACAACTTAAACATAAATACCCCATTATATTTCCTCCTTAAATTTTATTAACATTATCTCAATAATTTCCTTTCTATTTATCTATTTCATAAAAAATACCTCATATTTTTAATGAATTATCATTTAATCTTCAAATAAAATAATGCTTTTATAAAATCTTATTTTCTAAATATGTATTAATTCTTTCTTGAGAAATATCAGCCCAATATCTACTATAGTTATCACCTTTTTTATCACATTTACCATTATCAAATAATATATAATTTCTATTTGTATTAATACTAGCTATTGCAGTACTACCAGAACCACAACAATTATCTAATATAATATTATTTTCATTACTATACATAGAAATAAGCCATTTTAATAATTCTACAGGTTTTTGTGTGCTATGTAATCTTTTTAATTGATTACATTCAGCATTATATTTTGAATATGTAAATATACTTTTAGGATATCTTTTCTTAGGATTATAATTTTTATCACTTTTAGCCATTCTTTGACTAGAACGTTCTCCAAATGTAGCATTACTAAAAGAACTACCTTGATTAACAGGTCTAATATTCTTTTCTTCTGCATCTTTTAATATAGGATTATATATCATATTTCTTTTACTTCCATTAGCTGTAGTTCCTTTACTAAATACACAAATATCTTCATGTATAATCATAGGTCTTAATTTAGCCATAGCAAAACTTCCACATATTTCTTTATTCCATACTAAGCAATATTTAAATAATTTTAAATTACTCATAATAAGCATAGATGTAAAAGGTTGATTACCAAATAGAATTATTGCTCCATTATCTTTAATTATTCTTTCATATTGCTTCCATAGTTTATTAAATGGAATAATAGTATCCCATGACATTTCTGTCTTTTGATAAGGTAAATCACATAATATCATATCTATTGATTTATCAGGTATTCTATTCATTCCTTCATTTAAATTCTCTGAAATACAATCTTCATTAAATATTTTATTTTTTAATTCTTCTATATTATTAATCTCAATCATATCCTTTCTAATCATTTAATTATTACTTAATTTTATTCTTCATAAATCTCTCCGCATAATCTGTATCTCCATAATTCTCTTTTAAATAATTATAAATAAACTCCTCTTCCTCTTTACTATATTCGTCCATTAAATCATCATAATATTTTTTCTTATCTTCAGTAAATTCAGGATTACTACTTTTACACTTTATTTTCTTTCCAAACAATTCAATTTCATCATCTATAAACATTTCACATGGTATATCTATATTTGGCTTATATTCAGCAAAACTCAACATAGCACTTATTATAGCTACCCCATATTCATCTAATATTTTCTCTTTATCTAAATCCAAAAACATCACCTCCTTTCTATCATATGATATTATTTAATTTTTATATGTAAATAATTTTTCTATTCTTGATTTATCACTATTTTTATTTATTCCACTTCCTAAAGAAGTTTTTAATTCTTTCTGCCATATACAAGTAAATTCTTTAGGCATGTTATATTCACTTATTAATACTGTATTATATGTACTCAATTTCTTTACCCATTCATAAAAATCTTCATATGGGAAATTGTTTGATTTATATTTTGTAGTTCCATTATAAGGTATATCACAATATATTACATAATTATTTATTTTATCTATTGGCAAATCTAAAAAATTAGAACAAACAAATATAATATCCTTAAAACTTGTTAACAAACTTTGTTTTCTTAATGAATTAATTGCTTGTTTTGGAACATCAAATAAAGTTCCATCTTTATTATATCTTCTTGCAAAACCTCCAAAATATTTTGCACCAAAACTTCCACAAAACCCAACTAATCCTACATACCAAGGTTCATATTTTTCTTTATTATTTTTAACTTCCATATATTCTTGTTCCGAAATTGTTTCTGGCAATTCATTGTCTCGGGCATATTTTAATAATTCTATTAATTCTTCATGTATATCATATCCTATTTTGTTATTACATTGTATTTTATCTATCATATTAGCTCCACCAACAAATGGTTCTAAATATCCTTTTGTATCACTATGTATATAAGATTGAATTATAGGTGCCAATTCCTTTGATATTTTATTTTTACTTCCTACATATTGGATGGTAATCATATCCTTTCTAATCATTTAATTATTATTCTTTTTTATTTTATTAATATAATTTTGATAACTATCTGTCAGATACCAATTTATATCTCTAACATATTGATTATTACATTTAAAAACTTTGTCTCTATATTCCTGATATCTCTTTTCTTTTAATATTTTCTCTTTATCTAAATCCAAAATATCACCTCCTTTCCAATAGCCAAGATAATTATGTATTCCAAACTCTGTCTTTATTTAATTTTATGTCAATATCCATTTCTAAATTATAAATCTCTTGAATTTCCTGCATATTCTTATCATCATATTTATTTATTATATCAACCAATTTCTCATTTTCTTTAACATATACAGGATAATCTTCAAAACTAAAAGTATCACATACCATCAACATATATTTTGCTCCATTTTTCTTTCCTTTTTCTAAATATCTCTTTATATCTTCTCTACTTGCTATATCTGACATTTATATATCCTCCTTTAAAATCTTTCTACCACAAATTTTATATGCAAACTTTAAATCTTCTAATTCTTTCTCTTTTTCTAGTATTTTTTCTTTTAAAAATTTATTCTTATATTCTTTTAAATTATATTTATCTGGATATATATCATAATTACTTCTAAAACATTTTAAAAAACTTAAAACTAATTCTTCTTTACTTATTTTGTTATCACTTAAATTTACAATTAAACCTTTAGTTGTATTCTTAATAACACCTTTTATTCTTATAGATTGTCTAACTAAATCACAATATGTATGTTCTATCTGTTGCATTTATATATCCTCCTTATTAATCTTTTAACTATTACATCATAATATTGTTTATCTATTTCATAACCTATGTATTGTCTATTCAATTCTTTAGCTGAAACCAATGTACTCCCACTTCCTGCAAATGGATCTAATATTATATCTCCTTCTTTACTGCTATTAAATATATAAAATTTTAATAATTCTACAGGTTTTTCAGTAGGATGTAATTTATGTCCTATTATATTATCAATTTGTATAGTTATTGGATTATCTTCAACTAAAAATTCATGCTTAGTTTTACTTCCACCAATATTATTAATCCATTTAGCTTTACCTTTTCTAAGAAATAAAACATATTCACAATTCTTCATATAATATTGTGAGGGTGTGCAATTGTTTTTAAGCCATCCAAAGTATATTATGTAATTTAAATCCTGCTATTCTAGCTTCTCTAAGCATTTCTTCCATATTAATAACATTAGTGAATATGTAACAATGTGATTCTGGTTTAAGAACTCTAAATAATTGTGGCATCCAATCAGATATTTTTAATTTTTGATATTTAAATAATTTCCTGTTTCCACCCAACATACCTTTAGGTCTTTCTGAATTAACTCCATTACTATCACCTCCCGTAATAGTTTTATAGGGAGGATCAGTAACTATTAAGTCAATACTTTTATCTGGTAAATCATTTTGTAAGAAATCTTCATTTAAAACAATATTTGTTTTTATATCAATCAACTTCTTTCTATTGTTTAATTATTAAGCTATCTTTAATAATTCATCTAAATCTATTCCAACTTTTACTGCCCAATTTCTAACAATCTTTTCTACTTCAAAAGTTTCTTTCTCTGTTAGAGTATCTAAATAACTTTCACTTTTCTTTTTATCTCTGGCTTTAATGTTAATTCCTAATATGTAATTTACTTTTGCATACAAATCACCAAAAGCTTTTCCAAACATACTATTATATTCTCTCATAGCTATAGTTCTAACTATTCTATTTATTACACTTCTAGATTCTATTATAGTTAATGCATGAGTTGTTATTTGTTTATTTTCATTTTCTAATTCTTCTATTCTTTTATTTTTAAGGTTAAATAATTTTGCATTAACCACTGATACTTTATCATAATCTCCATTTATTTCTGCTTCAACTCTATCTAACATTAATTGTTTTTCTTCACTGATTTCATTGACTACGTTATGTATTATTTCTGGAATTTGCTTTTCTGTATCATGTACAATATCTAATAATCTAGTTCTAATTTCTTTAGCGATTTCACTATCTCTAAGTAACATACCAACTCTTAATATTGCTCTCTTAGGAAAAATTCTAATACCTCTATTAGTTATATTTAATTCTGTACCATCTTTTAAATTTATAACCATTTTTCCTTTTGTATTTTTGAAAGTCCTTGTAGAACTTTTAAAAAACTCTTCGCTTTCTTTTCGAGAAATAACCCTACTTCCATCACTTGTAATTTCATCTCTATTATCTTTTACTAATGAATTAATTGCTTCTATTCCTACGCCATAATATGTAGCTACCTGTTTAGTAATAGCCTTTTCGCTATTTGGTAGCAATAGTAAATCTCCTACTTTGTCTAATACTTCAGTTCTGCCTATAACACTTTCTCTAGATTCTTTCTTTGTTAATAATTCAATTTCTTTCATATTAATATCTCTCCTTTTTTTATTTATATTATTTAATCTTTATATATTTTTTCACAACTCTTTTTATCCAAGATTCTTTATTATTATCTTCTTTTAAACTTTCATTATATTTACCTTCTCTCATTTTATTATTCTGTTCTATAATACACTGTATATCTTGTTGATATTCTTTAATATATGATTCTAATTTAAAAATTTTAATATTTATTATTCTTTTAATTTCATTTTCTACTTCTTTATATTGTTCAACATTATCAATAATACTCAACTCTTTATTTACATAATATATAATTTGATTTTTATCTGTACCTACCACCTTTTCAACTTTATAAATATTTTCTCCAATATACAATTCATTATTATCATGTAATTGAAAATCTAATTCTTTACTATTATAAAAAGTTTCATAATTTAATACTATTTTATTTGTATTTATAAATTTTTTAATATTAAGTTTTTGTAAATCAACTATAAATTCTCGTATCATATTTATACTGTTATTATACTGTTTTACTTTTCCATTTTTATCAGAATGAAACCAAGGACTAATAAATCTATATGTACGCAAAAATGGAAAAAACCAATCTGATACAGAATAATTATATTTTATATGTTTTCCTTTAACTATGGTTTCCATAAATTTTCTCTCCTTTCAGTTCAAATAAAAACTAACATTTATTGACTTTTAAAAAATCATTTATAATTATAAATTCATAATTATTGGATGTAAATGTACACCCTCTATTCCATTGGCAAACACCTTTGGAAATACTTTCTTCATTATTTGATAGGCTCCATTTACATCACTATTTATTAATCTACCATTATTTGATTTAAATAAACCTCTTTTAACACGTCTTGTTTTATTATAATTTTCTTTAATAGGCAATTCTTCATCTAAAAATGAGGTTCCACTAGTATAAGATTCTTCAGTTAAAATTACTTTAACTCCTATGTTTTCTGCTTTATATTCCACCATATTAATAAAATCATTATAAGGTAATTGTATAAAACCCTGATTAATCTTTTTATTTAACTTACTATTTTGTTTCCAACCATCATTCTTACCAATTATAATTGTATCAATATCTAAACATCTGCAATATTCAATTACTTGTTTTGAAGCTTTATGTAAAAAATTATTTAATTTATTGTATCTTTTTAATGTCAACCTATCTAATCTATTACTCCAATCTTTATTATTTATTTTTTTAAGTATAGATTTATATTTACTTATTTGTTTATTCCAGTATTGATTATATGATTTAATTCCTTTGCCATTAATAACAATAGGTATAATCCCTATGTTATTTACTATAGTTACAAAGTTATTAATTCCTAAATCAATACTGCATATATTTTTAGATTCTTTATCTTCTATATCAAAAATATTTAATTCATATACAATTTCTAATATATAACAATTATTCTTAGGCACAAATCTAGTCTGTAATAATCTACCCTTTACATTAGTTTTCATTTTATTATTAAAATGTCTAAGAGGTTTCCAAGCAAAATATAAATAGCTATCTTTAATATGAGTTTGCATATTAGTTAATTCTAAAACAAATCTTCCATTTTTCTCTTTATATTTAGGAATTTTTGGTCTACCTAAAAATTTTTCTGGATGTTTCTTATATTTTTTAACACCTTCAAAGAAACTCTTCCAGTTCTTATCTAATCTACGCAATGTCATTTGTGCTGAATTACTTCCTAAGTCTTTAAAACAATCACTATGTTTTATTGGCATCATTTAATTATCACTCCTTTATCAATCTTTAAATTCTACTACATCATCATTTTCAGTATTAATAATATAAAATGGTGGTGCTACTTCTGGAGCAAATTCACTAGCTGATTGTAATGCTAAATGAATTTTCTCAATAGGTGTTAAATCCATACCTTCAGTAGTCTTTAAACTTCCTAAAGCATAATACATTCCACTACCTATAACAGTATAATTAGTTACCAGTTCAGTTACACAATAATTGCTTTCTATAGTCCACAATTTATCTTTATAAGCTACAAGAAAACAACTTTCTATTTCACTTACTCCTCTACAATTATCATTTCTATCATTATTTTTAAATAATTGTATTATATTTGGTATAAATTTAGTAACCATATATTTATGATCTATATTAGGTTCATCTCTTTTATCTATTAAATTCTCCGCATAAGTTAATAAATCTAAATCTCTTAATGCTCCACTAAAACCAATAATCATATTTTTACTATCATTAGATTTAAATACTTTTCTTTGTTTTATAACTTCCTTATAATAACTATTAGAAGCTAAACTATCTCCTCCAAGGTATGTAATTCCATTTTCTCTATCAATATAACCAACAATTGAAGTCATTATTTAATCTCCCCTTTATCTTATATTTTTACATGTTCATTATCTATAAATTCATTTAATTCAAACTCATAATCTTTCTTAAATTCCTCAAAATCATCTCCATAAATACTATAAAAATATTCTCTCCAATTATCATTTCCCCATAAACTTTTAAATAACTTAGCATATCTAGTATTATCATATTTAATTCCTCGCCCATTAAAACTCTCAGTCATATCCTCATATATTTCTTGTACTCTATCTATATCTTCTGTTTCAAAAATTCTTTTATTATCAATCATAATTATATTGCAAATAGAAAGTTACAAGCATCTTCTATAATGCAACTTCGCCACCTCCTATCTGTTTCTTCTTATTATTTAATTTCCTATTAATATCCCTATAATATAAAGCCATGAACTGTTGTTTAGTTAATTTACCATTCTTATCTCTTTGTTTACTACTACGATAACTATTCATCTTATTCTTTCTATTTACTCGCCAATATCCAGTATATCCTTTATATTCTCTATCTAATTTCTTTTGATTAGGTAACACCTTATTATTTAATCTTTCATCAATTTTATGTATATCTTCTTCACTTAATTTATATGTAGTCATTCCTTTAGTTAAATCACAATATATCTTCGTGCTATGTCCAAATTCATTAAACATTATTTCATAGATTCCTCCTTGCTATTTATCTTACTTAATCTAGGCATAATAATATCATCTATATATTCTTTATTTATTTCTGTAGCAATCCAATTTCTATTATTATTAGTACATGACTCAATTTCACTACCCGAACCCGCAAACGGTATATATACTATATCACTTATATCACTAGAAGCTTGTATTATTCTATCACATAATCTTTGTGCTTTTACTGTAGGAAAATTTGTTCCATCTTTTAATTTAAAACGTTGTTTACTACTTTGAGAAGCTTCAGTTATATCTATCCATACATCAGAACATCTTTTAAATTCATTTTTTCTAGGTTTGCCATCTGCTCCTAAATCTTTACGAATAGATTTATCTTTTGTATATGCTGGATTCCATATATAATTATCTGATTTTGTCATAAACAACAATTCTTCTCTTGCTTCCATATATCCTTTCTTATTACCACGACCTCTTGTATTGCGTTGAGTTATCCAATTTCTAACTACAAATAATTTATTATTTTCAATCCAATCTGCTAATTTAAACATAGGATAACCATTATTAAATCCAATTTTTCCCCACATATAAAAACTTCCAATAGGTTTTAAAATCCTTTTACATTCTAATATCCATTGTTTACACCAATCTATGTATTCATCTACTGTATTCCATATAAAATCAAATTCTCCATGTATTTTATAATAAGGTGGATCTGCTATAATCAAATCTACACTTTCATTTGGTAAAGTTCTCATAAATTCTATACAATCCTCATTATAAATATTATTTAATTTTTTATTTATTTTAATCATACCCCTTCTTATTTAATCATTATTTAAATTCTACATTAATCTCATACTTCTTAAATAACCCATCAATAGTATATCTACTACCAATCATTCTCAACATTTGCTTACACCATTGCTGATACTTCTTATTATCTTTAGCTTTAACTTTATTCTTTCCAAAGTATTCATCTAAATAGCTTCTAGCCTTAACTACTTCATTAATCCCACTAAATTCAAACTTATTATCTTTATTATTATATACAATCTTATAATCCTTTAAATTTACTTCTATAAGCCCTATTTTAGGTGGTAATAATTCAATAGGTATTATTCCTTTAGGAGCTATAATATAAATCCTCTCACACATTGTACAGAAGCCATTCTTGAAATCTGCAAGACTTACTTTAGCTTCTATACCTATAGATTTAAATACTGGCTCCTTTCTAGGAGAAAAACATCCTTTAATAATTAATCCTATTGTATCAATAATACTTTTATCTAGTTTATTTTTATTAAATTGATCGTATTCATTAAGATAATATCATCCTTTACCTATATTGATTTCTTCTCCTATTACATTACAATTTTTCGATTTTAATATGTATTTGGCAATTTGTTTTAACTCATAGTGTTCCTTGCTTTCATTTTTATTTTGGTAATTATTTGGTAGTAATATTTTGTTCACCTTCTTTATATTATAAGTAATTTATCTAATTTTTTAATTTCATATGTGAAAGCTTCACCAACTACTTTAAAATTATTGTCTCTTAATTCTCGTAATTCTTTTTCTTGTAATATATTGGAATTTTCTTTTGTAAAATATACTATATTATCATCTTTCTTTTTAATAAAAAATCTTTCTGAATTATCATTAACAACTAAATACCACATATATAAAAACACTTCCTTTTTTATTATAGTATACTAAAACTTAAACAAAATATCAATTTGTCTTATTATTTAATTTATTTATTCTAGGTGTAATAATATTGTTTATACTATTTTCTTCTAATTCTGTGGCTACCCATAATCTATTATTATTCATACAACTGATTATTTCAGAACCACTACCAGCAAAAGGTATGTAAACTAAATCTCTTTCATTACTAGATGTTTGTATTATTCTATCACAAGCTTTTAATGGTTTCTGACAAGCATTTATATATGGTTCATCTTTACTACCCCACCAAGGAAATGTTATATCTGTCCATATATTCCCTGCAACTTTATAATCTGGTTTATCTTTATTATTTTTATATCCATATTTCTTTTTTAATTCACTAGTATATGGTTTATTAAATACAAAATCTTTAGGATTTTTTACTAACCATATTAATTCTTCTCTACAAGGCATATAATTTTTATTACTTCCTCGACCTTTATTCCTTTTTACTGTTATTACATTTTTTCTAGTTAAAGTAGTTATATTATATTCAATAGCACAAATTAATTTAGCAAAATTAATAGTTTTATCTCCCATACCACCCCATATGTAAATACTACCATTGTCTGTTAAAATTCTACTACATTCTTTAATCCATTCTATACACCAATCTAAATATTCTTGTTCAGTTTTCCATTGATTATCCCATTTTTTATCTACCACTTGATTATATGGTGGATCTGCTATAATAAGATTTATACATTTATCAGGTAATGTTTTCATAAATTCTATACAATCTTTAGGATGTACTTTATCTAATATTTCTTTTATATTTAATATGTTAATAACAACCATCTCCTTTATTTAATTATTAATCTTCATTATACCAATCAACATCATCAGGATTATTTCTATCTAATAATATCACCCCGTCTTTACATTCATGTATAGGCAATTTACTACAAATTTCATCTAACTCTTTTTTGATTTTTGCATACTCTTCTTCTCCTATGCTTTCAACAACTTTATCAAATCCTTCTGTAAAGATAAAATCATCCTCACTTTTTAATAATTTATTTTTTTTATTTTTATTGTTTTCCATTTTTTAATCTCCTCTCTTTCCAATCTTCAAATATTTTTTTCTTCTTCAGTTTCTTTATAATGTTTATCAAAATATTCTTTAATCTTTTTTCTATTATTAAAGTTTAACATTGATTCAATACAAATATCACTATCTAATAATTCATCAATGTTTTTATCCCTTCTATTCAATAACTCATATACCTTTTCATCTGTTAAACCTAATGCTTCTTTAAAATCCTTGCCATCTTTTATTAATTCATTAAACAATTTATCATTTTCATTCATTATTTAATCTTCACTTCCTTTAATTAACTATATTTCTTTTAGCCCATTTCTCAATTTTAAATTATTTAATTCTTCTTCAATTGGTATCCAGTAACAAGCATTATTTTCTTTGTCAAATATGTATTTCATTCCATAAGGTCTTTGTGTATTTATTACTTCCACAAATTTTTCTATCTCTTCTAATGAAATAATATTATCTTTCATTACTTATTACTCACCTCCTTCCATATTTTTATTATATCAATTATTTAATCTTTAGTCAATATATTTTTAGAAAATTTTGAATTTATTTTTTCATATTAGATATAAATTCACTTGATCCAACAATACTTCCATTATGCATAACAAATTATCCTCTCTTAAACATTTTTAATTTCAATTTATTTTTCTTGCATATAGTCTTCATAATACATCCAATGTAATTTTTCTTTGGTAATTGGATCTTTTCCTGCTGATTTTTGCTTACCTCTACAACAATTTGTAATATTAGTTAAAGATTTAAGATTATAATAAATACTTGCTTCTTTTAAAGATTTAAATATTTTATTATTATTTAAACAAATTACTTTTATGTTATTTCTTTGACCATTATATTTCATTACTTTTTTAGGATTATAATTACACCAATCTAGCAATTTCCCTTGTTTCAAATATCTTACTATTGTACTTCTTTCTAATTTTAATAATTTGCCTATTTTAACTGTATTTTCAATACCACTATTCCATAATTCACAAGCTTTCTTCACTAATGAACTACACGTATGTTCATGGCATTCTAGCCAATCTATTTTAGATAAATCAAATATATTATTTAATTCACTGTCAATTGTATGTTCTTTTATCCAATCTAAAGTAGAATATCTACAATCAATAACTATATAATTATTTTCCTTAATTCCGTTTTGTAAAGCTAATTCTTTCTTTGTTTCATCGTTCTCTTGTATTTCTTTTAACGTTTTACCTCCATAACTAATAAATCCTTCTTGATAATGACCCATTCCATGTGTCTCAATTATATAATCTTCATTATTTATTTTAAAATAAAAATCATATCTACAATTATCACACCATTTGAATGTCGTTCTAGTTAATTGATATATAAATTCTATATTTAATTGTTGTAGAATATTGAAGACAAATTTCTCTGGATATGATACTCCGTCCGAACATTTAGGACAACTTAATCCTTGATCATATACCATACTTATTCTTTTATTTTTAATAATAGTTCCACAAACTGAACATTTCCAATCAACTTTATTATGACTATTTTGAGTATATTTATAACCATCGTTAGGATTTGTCAATAACTTAGCTAATTCAGGATTGGTAGTCCACATATCATTATAGCCTTTTAATACTTTTTTAGATGGACTACAACATACATTACAACCATTATGATTATTTATTAAATTGTATTCATTAATTATATCTTCATTTCTACATATAAGACATTTATATTTATATGATCTAATATTATTTTTTGTTTTAATCTGTTCTAATATTTTTAATTTTCCCGATTTAACATCTATTATTATATCTCCAACATTATATTTATAATTAAATACTTGTTCATGTAAAATATTTTGTAATTCACAATTTATAAATCGATCTAATCTAATACAATAAATATTATTATTATATTTTATATTTAAATAATATTTATTATCTTTTTTATAATAATCAATAATTTGTATTATAAAATTTATATCATCATAAATTCCTTTTATAAAATAACCTAGACTATTTTTCCAGTCAATCTTATTTTTATATCTACCTTCTTTGTATTTAGGTAAATCATTTGTAAATATCATTTTCATTTATTTAATCTCCTTTAAAAAATTTTTACTTTTTATATTTGATATAAAAATACTTTCACCTGCAATTGAACCATTATATGTATCTGTATAAGAAATATATAATTCTTTTTGTCCTCTACTTAATCCCACATAACAAATTCTACGTTCTTCTTCAATATTATTTGATCGCTTATGGGGAAGAAGTCCTATATTTACATCTATTAAAAATACAATAGGAAATTCCAAGCCTTTACTACGATGTATCGTTAATAGTTTCACCTTATCCTGTTTGTTAACATTCTTAGAAGATTCTTTAATCATTTTATCTATGTATTCTAAAAATTCCTTTAAATTATCAAATTTTTCAGATACAGATTTAAATACATTTATATTATCAACTTTATCTTGAATATCACTATCATCATTTAATTTTCGTAAATATTCTACATATTCTATTTTTTCTATTATTACATTTATCAATCCTTTTACTGGAATATCTAATTCTGATAATTTATCTATAATATTATATAATCCTTCTGCTCCATTTCTCCAATATTTCTTACTACCTACAATTCTATCTTCTAATAAACAATTATATATTGAATCATTATGTGAACTTGCATAATTCGATATTTGATTAATAAAGGCATTTCCTAAATATCTATTAGGAATATTAATTATTCTTTTTATTGCTTCATTGTTATTATGATTTAATATTACTCTTAAATAAGCAGTTATATCCATTATCTCTTTTCTATGGAAGAAATTCTGTCCTCCAATAATTATATAAGGTATCTTTGAAGCTATTAATTTATCTTCTATTGCTTGTGATTGAGAATTACATCTATATAATATTGCTATATCTTTATAATCATATCCTTCTGAATGTAACTCTTTTATCTTATCACATATAGCTTCACCCTCTTCATATTCATCAAAATATTTATTTATTTTTACTGGTTTATATGTACCCATATTTGATTTACTAATATTATTTAATTGATTCTCATTATGAGCAATTAATCTATTACTAATATCAACTATTTCTTTTGATGATCTATAATTTACATTTAGTTTAATAACTTTAACATTATTTATCGTTTTCTGAAAATCTAACATAATTCCTACATCACTAAAATTAAAAGCATAAATACTCTGTTTATCATCTCCGACTACAAAAAGGTTCTCATTTTCATTTAATAATAATTTTAATATTTCAAATTGTATGTGATTAGTATCTTGAAATTCGTCAACTAGTATATATTTAAACTTGTTTTGATAATATTTTCTTATACCTTCATCTTCTAAAAGCATATTATAACACTTTAATAACATATCATTAAAATCTATAAGATTCTCATTATCTTTTAATTTTTCATATTCTGAATATAATATATATAAATCATCTCTTAGAAATTCTATACTATCATCATATAATAACAATTCATTTTTAGGATCATCTGATGAAATCATATTATTCTTTTGTAAAGATATAAAATTCAAACATGATTTATAATCCCAATCAATATTTTTATTATTATCTAATATTTGTTCTATGAATTTTGTTTGTTGCCAATTCTTTATTAATTTTACACCAGTAACATAATTCTGTTCTCTAATCATTTGATAGCATATAGAATGAAATGTACCTATCGATAAATCGTCTATATTACTATCAAAATTATTTTCCATTAGTTTATTTATTCTTTTTGTCATTTCTTCAGAAGCTTTTTTAGTAAATGTAATAGCTAATATATTATCAGGAGAAATCCCTTGTTGAATAAGATAAGCAATTCTATGTGTTAATATTAAAGTTTTACCAGATCCAGCTGAGGCGATAACCATACATGGATGATCTTTATGTATAACTGCTTGTATTTGTTGTTCATTTAATCCTTTGAGAAGTTCATTCTCCTTATCATAATCTACTAACTCTATATTATTTTCTTCTAAAGGAATAATTTCTTTACTTTTATGTATATTTTCTAATATCTTACTTATTTTTAATTCACAATCATTATCTTCTCCTTTCTGATGGGAGTAATATTGAAATTTCTTGCCAAAATGCCTAAATACTTTACCTTTGCAAATCATACAGTAATACTCGTCTTTTTTATTACTGTCTAATATATCTACTAATTCTCCTTTACTATTTCTTGCTATTTTCATTTAATATCAAATCCTTTCATTTATTATTGATAAATCAACATTTTTTGAGTATTTTCCCGGCTGGCGATACGCTTCAATATAAAATTTCTCGGTTAGCGATACTTTTAAAAAGTCTAAAATACACGAATATTATTTAATTTTTAGCTGTTTTTTCTACAATCCCTCCATCTTATATCTTAACTAATTTGGTACTTTCTAAAAGTACACGTAACACTAATACACCTATCTATATACTTATTTAATCGATATACAATCTAATTATTAATGATATATTTTATAGTTATAAATTTATAAAAAATCAAACAAAAATTATATATTCGGAGGGTATGGGGCGAGCAAAAACATTTATCCCTGTAAGGGGAAATGTTTGCCCCATTGTGTATATTATTATTTAATTCTTATACTAAATATTGCAAATAAATATTCTATTTCTTTAACAGTTTTATTTCTATATGCAAATAATGGATTTACTAGAATAACAGATTTTTTAAAATCTACATCATCCTGCATAGTTTTAAATAAGACATAATTATTAAATTTAATTCCATAAAAATTTTGTTTAAATTCTGTTAAATGTTTTTTACTATAACCTAATATATTTATTACATCTTCAATACTTAATGCATTTAATTTATCTTTATCTACTTCTTGAATATTTGTACATAATACATTATATTTCCAATTAATATATGGTATTAATTTATAAGCAATTGTTAATTTTTTAGATTTTTTATAATTTAATTTATATAACTCTCTTGTTGCATTTATGTATAATCTAGTATAATCCTCTAATTTATTACCAGTCAGATCTTTATAATCACTTTCATACCCACGCCAAAATATATCTAAATTAATTTTATATGTATTTTCTTCTTGTATTAATAAATTATGCTCAATAACATTATTATAAAACTTATTAAAATTTGCTTTTGTAACTAATAATAGTTCTTGCATTTTCTTTTTATCTATATGTGTTTTATTATTATCTAATAAAAGATAACCATTCTTTCTAGTATATGTAGCAATCATCATATATTTACACAAATCACTATCTGATAATATTTCCTTTAATTTATCTAATGAATTATATAAAAAGAATACAAAATTACCCATAATTTCTGATTGTATTTCCTTATACTCTTGAAAATCTACTACTTTTTCCATACATTTCTTTTTACGTTCTTTATCTTTTGTTTCATCAATCTTAAAATCTTCACATAATATTTCACCAGTTTCATTGTCTATTATAGTGCATTCTTTTGTCATTAAAATTCCTCCTTTTTATTATTAATCAATGGTAACACTCTTTTATTTAATTCTTCATATAATTTAAAATAATATAAATGTAAATCTTCTATATATTTTATTCTTATTAATTTATAATTCTTTATTTCACAATATTTGTTTTTTATTTTGTCATTAAACACAGTTCTTTCAAATGCCTCTACTCCTCCAAATTCTTCTACTGGTCTATAATGTTGTTCTCCATCGTATTCCAGTAGACACACTAATTCATTATTATAAAATATAGCAAAATCAAAGAATTTATTATTTATTTCTATATATTTTATATCAAAAAAGTTATATTCAAATGCATAATTTATTCCTCTTTGCCATAACCATTTTTCAATAGTTTGTTCAGCAAAACTTGGTTTTCTATTTTCCCTTCTATCTCCAATAAATATTCTTTCTACTTTTTCTTTTATTTGCTTCTTTGAAGCTGATAATAATAAATAATGATTTTCAAAATAATCAAAATTACTACTAAGACATTCTAATAATACTCCTCTTAATGATTTAATTGATTTAGTAATTAAAATATCAATAACATTTTCTTTGTTTAATTGTCCAATATTATTATTTTTATAAATAAATTTATTTATATTCTCAATATTCCAATTATATTTATAATAATCATATAATTTTTTGTCTTCTTTTATTTTTAAAAGTTCTTGTTTTAACTCATACTCATCTAAATCTACTTGTATTTCAAAATAATCGCAATTAGAATTATATGATTCTTTATCACAATTATATAATATTTTTAATAAAAATATTTGTACATATTCTTTAGTAATTATAGGTTTAGGTTCATCATAAATTTCAGTAATTATAAAACTATGTTTTCTATATTTTATTATTTCATATTTAAAATAAGATTCTAATTCAAATAATTGTATTTTCTTACTATCTCCCTTTTTAACTTCTATTCCAAGAGCCTCACATAAATCATTATATGTATCGTATTTATAATTTAATTTTATATTTTTAATATTCAAAATTTAATTAGCATCTCCTTATATTTATTATTTAATTATTACTTAATATTTTATTATTCTTACAGGTATACCTTTTTTCTTAGCTAATTTTATCGTATTAGCAGTACCATTACTACCATTCCAAAAAGCTACTAAACTATCCCCTACATCAACTAATGTTTGATTTCTATTAAATCCTGCTAAACAATTATATTTAGTTCCATCTGATCTAATTTTTATTTTACATGGTATTGCAGTTAAATCATTCCAGTCAGCAGGATATATTTCTTTATCATATCCTTTTTCATCAGCATATTTCTCTCCAAGTTTATCTGCTCCTTCTGCATTACCACTAACTATAATAATCTTATGAGTTTTAGATTTATTAACCAATATAACATCTAATTTACTTTTAAGTAATTTATAATCTTTAAAATCTCTACCTCCAGCAACTATTACTTTATATATATCCATTTATTTTTTATCCTTTCTTTATTATTTAATTATTAGTTGTTTTTATTTCTTATCTTTAATGTACAATTTAATTATAACACCTCTTATATGACTTGTCAACACTTTTTATTTAATTATTAGTTAAAATTATTCTTAAATATTTTTATCATCAAATGTCACCCTTTTAAATAAATCCGTCTAAATTATAATTTTCTTTTTTTAATCCATCTAATAATAGAGATAATCCATTATCATTCTTTTTTATAGTATTATTAGATACTTTAAAATCATAATATCTTAATAATCCTCTAACATAATCTTGATTATCCAATCTGTAATATTTAAGAATATCATCATATGTCAATCCTAATGTTCTTAATTTACTTACTACATCTGCATCAGTTTTATATTTATCTAACATTTTAGCTTTAGATGTCACCTTATTATTAAATATAATATTTATACCACTTTTATCTTTTTTTTCTTCATAATCATCTATATATTTGATATCTATTAATTCATCATAAGCTTTTTTTATCTGTCTATTATAATAATAAATATCATTCTTAGTTTTTATATCTAATCCTATCATGTCATACATTGTTTGATATGTTAAATATTTTTCATATCCATGACTCCATTGATTTAATAATAAAAATAAACTTTTTGCTATACTACCTCTTAATTTTAAATATTGAGTATAATCATATATTTTAAAATAATTATTACATATATTTTTATAGAAAAAATCATGAAATTTAACAGATGTTTTTTCTTTTATTTCACTTGCACCTGCATTACCACTAGCACATGTAATTTTACCATTTTGTTTTTTTATTGTTTTATAAGAATATGTTTTTAAATCTGTAATAATTCTAACACTTTCTTCTCCATTAAATTCTGTTATATATTCTCCCTTTTCAGCATCTCTTATACTTCCACTTTCTATACTATATATAGTCGTTTCATTCAATCTTTTTAATGATTTTTTTATTATATTTTTAATTTGCCCACTAAATTTACTATATCCCATTTCTTTTGCTAATGATTTAAATGTGAAATGAACTTCTTGATTATCAAATTTTACAGTATTCTTTGTTTTATTATATTCATATTGAAAATCCATTTCTCCAATTTTTATTCTAAATAATGCTAATAATGTATCTAAATCTTTTATAGTAGGTAATCCAAGATCTACACTTCCTTTTACTTCTATACCTCTTTCTATACCTTTACTATTCCATACTCTCTTAAGAACTTTTGCATTTGTTTTTGTAATAGATATAAATGGTAATATCATTAAATTTGATTCAGCAATACTTTGATTTGATTTTATGGGTATTATTTTTATTTCATCTTCGACAAAGTTATCCACATTATCCACATCCTAAGTTTTATTATTACAATATTATCATTTTTTAGGTTGACATTCAATACTAAAAAGGGTGATTTTTAATGATAGAGATGGTGACAATTAGTACAAATAAGGGTGATTCCTAATACTAAAATAGGTGACATTCAATACTAATAAAATCTTTATAAATATTGATATATCTATAATTACAAATTACTGTTACACGTATTAGAATCTAGTAATAGTTACATGTATTAGAATCTAGTATAAGAAACAGAAAATAATATATTCTCTTTTTCTATCTTTAATATCAAAAAAATTAATAGTCATAATTAGCCATTTTAAAGCATATAAATATTAAGATAACCATTTATACCTTTTCTTCTATAAAATGCGAATTTGATACCTCTATGGCTTATATAAAGCTATATATGAAATAATATATTATTGACATAAATATATTGAAATTGTTTTATGATAATTGTATAATGTTGTAAAGAGGTGGTATAAATGGAAAACAATACAATTAACTTTAATGATTCTAATATACATAAATTTTATAAAACTAAAGATGTAGCTGAAATATTAAATGTTAATACTCAAACTATTAGAAATTACTGTTTAATGTTTGAACAATTTTTAGATGCTGGTAAAAATCATAAACTAGGAAAACATAGAACTTTTACCAAACAAGATGTTAAAAAATTAAAATTAATAAAATTTCTTATACAAGAAAAACATTTTAATATGGATCAAGTATTCTTATATTTTAAAAACTTCCATAAAAATAATGAGTTTGATGATTTTAATTTTCTTATTCAAATTATATCAGATATTATTATTTCTCGCATGGAAGAATTATTAGATAAATATTTTAATTCTAATAGTAAAGATATTAATAATATTAAAAATATACTAGATAATAATTCTAATACTATTAATAATATTTATTCCCAACAAAATAAGTATATTAGTCGTGTGCAGAGAAAACAACTGGAAAAACAAAATAAATTTAAAAAATGGTTTAATATATTCAGGAGTAGTAAATAATCCTACTCCTTTTATTGATCTATCCAACTATCTAAAGCATTATCTATGCTATTTATATCTATATTGGATTCTTTTTTAGATTTATTACTAGTTTTCTCTTGTTTTTGTTTATTATTTTCAATTTTATTAAGTTTTTCTTTGGTTTTTTCGTATTCTTTTTCATTATTTTCTTTGAAATATTCTAATAATATGTCTTTTATTTTATTACTTCTGTTTCTTTTTACTGTTGAATTATTAATAATATCTAATAATAACATATCATTTTGATCATCTGGATAAAAAGATAATACAATTCTATCTGTAAATTTATATTTACTCATCTGTGCTGGCTACCTCATCTCTAGTATTCTTTTCTTCTTTTATTATAGGATTATTATCTATATTGTTATTTGTATTAGTATCATCCTTATATTTTAATAATGCATAATTAAATAATCCATTGACTATTGCTAATTGTGGATCTTTATCGCACATGAATGGTTTCCCATGAGATTGTTTAAATTTATTGGCTAATGTTTTTCTAAATTTATCATTTCTTAATATCCCTCCCGATGCTATGAATATATCTACATCTACAAGATATTCACTTAGATTGTTTTCTACTTTGTAATATATATAATCTAAATATTCTTCCTGTACATAATCTAATATTGATTGTATATCCTGTCTTTCTTCCCCAATATAATATTCTTCTTTCTCAAATATATTTTGAAGAAGTATTTGTGAATATTCTTTTTTCTTAAATAATGTATTAGAATATTTATCCAATAACAATTGATTTAATTGCTTATATAAATATATACAACCTTGAGCATCTATTATTGTTCCTGCCTGTTGTACTATATTAAATCTATTTATAAGCATTATATCCGTTGTTTTATGCCCTAAATCTATAGAGCATATATATTTGTTCCTCTTGTCATTTGGAAGAGTAAATATAGGGGAATATACTTGAGGAATACATGATACTTCTTTTATATTAATAGTTTTCTTAATCTCTCCATTCTTAGAAAGAAATGAAAATTCATATATATTTGTTAACCAATTGATAAATGATTTTGTTTGTTGCTTAAGACGATTTGGTAATCCTACCGTTAAATATAAATTAAATTCATTTTCTTTTGATAGTTGTCCTACAATCATAAGAATTTCTAATAAATGGAATATGTTATTAACTCTATTATCATCAATTTTCATTTGTTCTTGTGGATAGTAAGATAAACATAGATCTCCACAGATATAATAATTGTTATTATACTTAATTAATATATTTTGTGAATTAATTTCAGTTATATTGTCTGATATTTCCTGTGATTCTTTCTCTGTTATTCTACGAATATAATTTCTCATTGTTATCTCTTTATCTGTATTAGATTTTCCTATCGCAAATCCGTATCCACTATCTATTCCTGCTATTATATTTTGCATTGATTATCACTCCTTTTTATTTAGTATATTTTAAATTGTTATATTTTAGTAATTATTAATATTAAGTATACTATAAGATTTTATTATTGTAAATAGATTATTATAATTTTGTTTATTTGTGTTGAAATATTTATAAATTATTTTTATTGTATATAGTTTATTATGGATTATTATAAATTATCAATCGTTAATAATTATGATATATTATTGAATTTTATTATGTTTTAAAGTAATATATTTGTTTTTGTATTAAATGATATTAAATTAATATATTCTATTGATACTTATGTAGTTTTTAGAGATTTTAATATAAATTGATATGGGGGATTAATTATTGAGGTGGTTTAATATTTTTTAGTATCGAAAATAAGTGTGGAGAATGAGTAAGTTTTGTTGATTATATTAAGGGATTTTTGAAGATTGAAAATAGTTGATATGATGGGATTTTAAATTGATGGGAAAATGGGGATTTATTGATATTAGGGAATTGTTACGATATGAAGAATTTATTGATTACGGGATTTGTAAGGGTTTTAGAAGAGTAGGATTGCAAGATTTATTTTTGGATTATTTGAGGATTGAGAAGTGGTGAAATGTATTAAAAATTAGGTGATATGTGTGAGTGAATGTACTAACAGGTATATTGTCCGCAACAAAGGACTGATTATTGTAAAATACCCCGTCTATTGGTATTACAAGGCTTCCGTTATGTCGTGAAATAACTATTTCACGCAGTTAGGTAAGTAAGGAATGGCTCGATTGCTGGATTCTTGATTTTTGGGAGTGTTTTTACTAATATTACAGGTATTTTGGAGTAGAATTTTGTTTATAAATTAACTCAAAATTGCAAGACTAAAATTTTTTAAAATCTCGAATTTTTAAAAACAAGTGTCCGTCAGTCAAATACACACTGTAAACTGTACTAATCTAATTGATACACTATAATACAATCCATACATTTATACCATCCAGTAATAAAACCATTCTTAAATCAATTCTACGTGCAATATAAGCATATCATAGTTAAATTATACTATGGCAACAGCCTTCACAAGATATAAAAAATGAATACACAAAACATAATAATCCTTGCAATTACCGTAAGAGTATAGTATAATTAAGTAAAGATTAAATAATACAATATTAATATAAAGGGGATATAAAAAAATGAAAAAATTAAAAATGTCAAATACAGTTAGAAAATTAAAGGACACAAGTTGGTTGGCACAAACTATAAAAGATAAAATGAATGTCGAATCAGAAAAAATGGGAGCGTATATTTCGCCTCGTTGGGAATGTTTACGGACTTTACACATTATTGTTAATGAAGCAGATGATCCAAACAACCATAAAATTTATTATGATAACCATAACTGTAAGCGTTCAATAATAATTTGTGAAATACCTTCGCTTATGAAACATGGCACTGACTTTGATGTATATGGAATGCAATGTAAATTAAGAGGATTAGCAGAACGTTATAAGGATGATGATGGAATGTATATTGTAAATATTTTAACCACAAATGATCTTAATAGTGCTACGATAACTGATATATCTGAATTATTATATCAAATGCATTGTTAATAAAGGAGCTTCAATCATAAGCTTCTTTTTTATTATAATCATACTCAAAACATTCCAACCTCATACAATCCATTCTACACCCTTTTCCTTCTCATCCAATACAATTCCATTCCCAAACCATCAAACTACTCTTAAATCGACTCTATACTCCATATAACTATATTCAGCAACACAACAAATAAGTATAAAAATAATTAACTAAAGATTAAATAATTTTATTAAAAACTATTGCAATTTATCTAAATCTGTAGTATACTTATATAAAGTAAATCATATATACTATGGAAAATGAAACAAAAGATATTATATTATCTATACTGGAATATCTAAAGATTAAATAAGAAAATTATTGCAATTCTATCATACCTATAGTATAATATAATAAAGTAATAAATCACATCTAAATACAGCTCTAGTCTATACATAAATTAGAATATCTAACAAACTGAACAGGATGACAACATATTGATAATATAAATTGGAGGTAATAAAATGAAAAGAAGAAGTAAAGAAGATATGTCAAAAATGATTAATGATGTAAATTATTATTTAATATTTGCAAATAATGATCCGCATGTAGCTTATAACAATTATATAAAAGATTACCTTTTAAGAGGAAAACAACTACCATATTATATTAAAGGTTTAAAAGATTTTATAACGATATCAAAAGACTATGAGCGTAATACATTGTTATCATTTAGAAAAAATAAAATAGTAATTGTAGATAATGAACAAATAAAAAATAATTTAATAAATCTCAGTAAAGAATATTGGATAAAAATTATCAAACCGATATTTAAAACTTTAGATAGTCAAAATTATAAATCAACCTTAATAAACTTATGGTATGCTATATTAACACAAGATATTAAAATGTTAGATAATATGGATATTAGTAATTTAAGAGATATAAATAAAAACTATAATCTAAATTTATTTTAAACTAAACAGGATGACAACATATTAATAAGTAATATAATAGAAAGGAATAAGCAACATGAGTAAATTAAAAGTAGGAATGAAACTTCACTCAACGAAAACTAATAATAATTACACAGTAAAACAAATAAGTATATCCCACAATAAAGCATATCTACAGCAGGATAATAACACAATAGACATATCAGAATCACATAACCTAAGTAAAGTAGAAGAACTCTTACAAACAGGATACTATACAATAATAGAGGATACAAAACAACACACATTATATTGGTATTCCGATTCTAAAACAGAACAAAGAGTATTACCAGAATTTACCACATTGAAACAACTTACAGACTACAATAAAGCACATAGAAAATATCCTAAAAATACCAGTATATTAATAATAAATAGTAAGGAATATGATGTATATAGATGCCAAAATAAACCACAAAAATATAGAGGTATGTCAAGATTTTAAAAGGAGGTTAACTATGAACATTAAAAAATTATCTAAAGCAATTCAAGAGTATATTCAAGATGAATTAACTTATATAGTAATATATAAAACTGGACGTTCATGGAACTATGAGTTTTTATATGAAACAGATCAAGACAATTACATACAAGATGAGGAATATATAAAAGCTTATAAAATAGATAAGAAAGCAATAGTAATCAATGGTTATTTTGATAACTTTGGAAACAATACACTTCAAGATATTGAATATAGGATTAAGTATAATTATGACAATAGTATAGGTAATTTTAAACCAATACAGGCAGATTTACAACTAACCACATACAACAACATAATATCCACTCTAATGAGTAATGATCCTAATAGTTCATGTGATACAATACTAGAAGAAGTTGACAACAACCTAACTAGAGCAATACAAATACTTAAACTATCTATAGAAAGAATAATAAATGATGAAGGATTAGAAGGTCAAGAGTTATTATTTTACAAAGTTCAATTGGATCGACTTAAAGGAAATTAAATAAGGAGGAATAATAATGAATTATGAAAAAATGACAATAGAAGAAATAGAAGAGTTATTAAGACATGCCAAAAATTGTGTTAATAATTACAAAAATAGTATTTCCAGAAAAGGTAAAAAACAAGCTATTGCACGCTTAAAAGAGTTAAAGAAAATTTATAAAGAGAAAATTAGAAATAAAAAACATATAAATAAGTCAATTATGGATATTCAATTAGTTTTAACTTATACATTAACTACTAACAATACTAATAAAATATATTATATAAAAGTAAACGAAAATGATAGTAAAATAAAAGCCAAGAATTTATTAGCAAAAACAGTTTTTCCCGAACTAATGAAAACCATGAATATAACTGACAGTAATATAATAGAATCTAATAAAAAAGATATGATTAAAGCAATTAAAAAATCTATATATGAGGAATCTTTAAACACATTAAATAATAAAGATTATACTTGTATAGAAGTTAATGGCAATATAACCAACAAAGAAAAAACTATTATTAAACGTAGAACACAAGATGGAATAATGGAAAATATAGAAGGTGAAAAATATAATTCAAAAATATATCCAAATATGAATTTGTATATCGTTAAACATGATTATATAAAAAGTTGGTACTATATAATTGACATAAACACAGGAATAAGTTTAATTAATGTAAAAACAAAAAATAAAAACAATATAGAGGAAGAACTTAATAACATGAATATGACAGAGAATGAAGTAATAAAAAAATTAAATAATATGATAAATACTACACAAACTACAAAAGAAATTGACATTACTAATTCTATAGAAGATAAAGAACTACATAAGGATGATATAACAGAATCTAATACCACTTATTACCCACAAAACAATATCATTGAAACAGATCCATATAAAGCAGGAATGGAACAACTACGCATAAACACAATAGAAGCATATACAAAAGATATACAAGAATACAAGCAATATGTTACAAATATAGATTACTATAATAATCTATACAAGAATAAAGTCAATCATTTTTTTACTGACAATAATATTGATCAAAATAAATTTTTTAAACAAACAGAAAAGTATAACATAATACAAATGTTACAAAAGTTAAACGTATCAAATATTATATTAAATTTTAAAAAATATTGGATTACAGAGCAAAAATTAAATGATAGAATGAATGGACATTATGGAGGATTTAAACCAACCTTTTCACGAGATATGATTAATTACATAAGAATATGGCTCTTTGATAATAGTTATAAAAGCAATATGTTGGCTTTAGAAGAACAAAATGAACTTATGACAAATTATATACACTTTAACGCTGGCATGAAGAGAATAAAAGCAATATAAAAATTAAATAAAAGGAGCATCCAGATGAAAAATAAAATATTAATCTTATCCACCTTGACTATAATACTAGCACTTACTTTACTATCTATCTACACAGTACAAACCAATAACAATTATACAGCAACTAACAACACTAATATAACTCTTACATCTACTAAACCAGTTAATACTCATACTATAGAAATAACTGCCACATGCGATATTATAAGCACTCAAGACAATACAATAACAATAGAGTACAGAGATAACACGTATAAATGCTATGTAAAAGATTCAGCTAACTATACTAATTTATCAGAAGCAATAATAACATTCTCTACAAATAATATCTATAATCTATCTACTTATCAGATAATCAATATCAAGCCAACAAATAATATATAGGAGATTAAAAAATGTTATATGATTTAATTAATGATTCGTGAAAATATATGATTAACATATGAAAAAGCATTTACAAAAGATATTAATAAAATCATTAAAATTATAGGAGGATTCTATTATGAAATTATACTTTATTAAATTAAATAACAAACTAATATCAACTTTTACGGTATTGGTAATACTAATCACTTTCTTAACTACACCTATTCTACATCAAACTATAGACAATAATACCACACATTTTTCTATCATCACAGCACTTAGAATGGATATAGCAGAGAAACAAATACAAACGCCATATTTTATTATACATTCAATAATTAATTAATATATCAATCATGAAGGAGTGCTTAAGATGGTAGAAGTAATATATAAGAATGGAACAAAAGAGATTACAAATATAAAACATTTACAGGATATTATATTAGTGTATTTAAGAAGTTTTATTTTTACATGGAAATTTATATAATAATAAAATAAATATAAAAAATATATTAAGGAGTGATTTACAATGACTAAACAACAAATAGAAAATAGAGTTATTGAAGTATCTAATTATATAATAGCATCCAGAGCAACCATAAGAAATACAGCGAAGGTTTTTGGAGCATCTAAAAGCACAATACATAGAGATATAACCGAATTATTACCACAGATAAATCCACAAATAGCAATGGAAGTAAAAAATATATTAGAGTATCACAAAGCAATTAGGCATATTAGAGGCGGTAACGCTTTAAAATATAAAAGGCAAAGAGAGAAATTAGGACTTGCTTAATACAGCAGGTCTTATTATTTTGTATAAAAAGTATAAACATTAAATAACTATTGCAAAGTAAAATAATATTTGATATAATAGAGTAAATAAAATATAATAAGAAGGGAACAGTAATGAAATGAATACAAAAAAATATAAAAATAAAAGAGTAAGGGAGCCTAACATAGTGGACACATTTACAATTAATGGACAACAATTTAATATACAATTAACTAATCATGCTGGTAGAAGGTTAAAAGATCGTAATATAGATTTATTTCAAGCTATTTCTGCAATACTAAGTTTGGGAGAAAAGAAACTCTTGTCTTATGTAAATACTAAAAAAGATATTATGGTAATAGATAAGGAACATAATTTTTCAATAGTTTTTAGCATATCAGATAATACAATTTACATAATAACAGTTATTGAGAAAGCCGATGTTCACGTGAAAAATGGAACTATTGCAGTAAATTTATAATAAAATTTATATATGAATCATAATGTATAATAATTAAATAGAATTAATCAATTATAGAGTACGTAAAAGGTACTCTATTTTTTTATTTATAATCTATTTTACAAGTAATCTACAAAATACAACTCTCACACAGCCAATTTAAGCTATACTAAACTAATAACCAATATAATTACACTATAAATATAAAACATCTCTTAAATACCCTTCTATGGCTCATAAAATACATATTATAATTAAATAACTAAAAATTAAATAATTTAAAAATAATCCTTGACAATATATAAAACTGTATGTTATACTATAGAAAATTAAGCATCTGAGGCCGGACATAAGGAGGTAACTACAGTATGAATATAATAGTCAAAAACAAACTTAAAGATATATTAAACCAAAAGGGTATTAAGCATATATGGTTGGCAGAAGAATTAAATGTATCAAAAGCCACAATATCTAATATACTTAATAACAAGCAACAACCCTCAATAGAAACGACTTATAAAATAGCTATATTGCTTAATTTAGAAATAGACGATATATTTTTTTATAAAAAAGTTTAGAAATATTGAACAAAAGGTATTGACAGATAAAACAAAGTAGTTTATACTTATAACTGTAATAAGAAATTAAACAACTCCAGACAGTCAAGGCATACATAATTTACAACTTACAACGCTGGTAATGACTAAAGATTAAATATCTAAATAACACTAAACAGGTAGACAACATAACATCCAGTTATATTATTTATACTGACATCTTAGAATAATTTATATAAAATGAAGTAACAGTATGTGAAAAATAGATTATAAATTGACTATTGATAAGACAAAGTAAAAGAATAAAGTGATAGTCCGTATAAGTCGATTGCCTCGGTGAATGAGTAGCTTTTACAGAGTCGAAACAAAATTAAATAATACAACAAATGCATGAACTTTTTACCATAACACAGTGTAACTTCTATACTGCCAGAACTTGATAAGTGTACATTGAAAATTAAATATAGTGACATCAAGAAAATTTATATTAATTTATAGTAAATACATTACACAATTTTAAAGTTTTTATAATATGCATTATTAAGAAATATACTCCTTATTTCTTAGCGTATAGGCGTAGAGTAGCCAAAAACTAGACAAAGTTTACTATAAATGATTTAAATTTTAAATAGAGTGTATTATACTATAATTAATAGTTAATAGATTGTATTTAAAATTTAAGGAGGTAATATAAAAATGAATAGATTAGAAGAATTTAAACAGAGACAAAAAAATAAAAAAGAAGAAACTATAAAAGAATTTTTAAACAATATAAACAAATTACATGATAATTCTGAAAATATTGTTGTACCAAGTATAGGTATAATGAAAGAAAATAAAGATAAATTTATAGATTTTCATGTAACAAGATATCCAAATTGTTTTAAATATAGTATTACATTTTATAAAAAAGATTACCCTTTTGATTTATATTATTCAAAAGATTTTTTTAAAGATGAATTACCTAAAAAATATATAAAAATTTTTACAGAATTAGAAAATAAATTTTGTTAACTTATATATTGAATAGGATATATTATGAATCAACCATAACAGACATTTTAATATAATATATCCACTTGAGTACATAAAATTATTAAATAAGGAGTGTTAATTATGAGAATTACAAGTATTGAATATAAATTATATAAATATGAAGAACTTTCAGAAGAAGCAAAAGAAAAGGCTTTACAAGATTTTAATTCTGAAGATACTTATCCATGGTATGATGAGAATAAAGACGTTTTAGAGAAATTTGCAAAAATATTCAATATATCAATTAATGGATGGGAATATGGCTACCACAAATATGTTAATTTTTCTATGGACTGTGAATATGAAGAAATAGAAGAATTAACAGGTATAAGGTTAGTAAAATATTTATGGAATAATTACAAAAATGATATACTTAAAGGTAAGTATTATAGTACAAAAAGATATTATGATGAAAATAAAAAATATCATTATAAATATAGACATTCAAAAATTATATTAAATAATGATTGTGTTTTAACTGGTTACTATCTTGATATGGACATTTTAGATCCTATATACAAATTTTTAGAGCAGCCAAATAACAACATTACTTTTAAAGAATTAATAGAAGAATGTTTAACTTCATGGGTAAATGCTTGCGATAATGATATCAAATATTATTATAGTTCTGAAAATTTACAAGAATTATCACAGGATAATGAATATGAATTTTTAGAGGATGGAACAATATTTTGTGAAAATAATATAAGTGCTTAATTTGCTATGAAGATTAAATAAATTATATATTGATTAGGTATATTAAATATAGTATACCTAAATGAGTATATAAACTACTCAAAATAATAAAAAACATGCTATAATAATGATGTATACATATTATTAAAATCCTTGTAGTATTAAAGGTAAAAACCTATTTTATATTAACTATGTGGTGAAATAAAAAATATAAAAAATAGGAGTGTTAACTATGAGTGGATTAAAAAGAATCAATTATTTTGATAATAGGGAAAAATGCAAAGAGTTTTTGAAACAATTTAAATTTAAATACTTTGTGCCTTATGTAAATCCTGAAGAATTAAAACAGGAAAGTAAAGTATATTACATTGAACTTACAAAGGATTTATCTAAAGTTCATTTTTGTTCTATACAGTCACTATGCGGAGAATTCCAGAAAAGTGTATGGAATCAACAAACGTTCTTTGATAGTGATTATGCATATACTAAAAATAAAGACGGTAAAATATCATCAAGATATCAGGCAGAAAAGCAAGGAGAAGATTTTACAGAAGAGTTAAAAGAGTATGGAATGAATTATTATTACTAGAATTAAGGAGGTAATAAAAAATGATAGATACAAGAAGAGAATTTCTTATCGACTATATTACTACAGAGATACAAGAAAATGGTCTTGATGAGTATGGACAAATAGAAATAAATTTTTCCGATTTATGTGAACTTGAAGAAGCTGAAGAAGTTGCAAAAGAACTTGGATATGTTACAAAGTCAGGACAAGGGCAAGGTGTATTGTGGTTATATAAGGAAGATTAAAAAATTATGGCTTTTTAAGTGATTTGTGCCATAACAAAACAAGTCACATCCCACAAATATATAGGTTGTGCCTTACCCTTAAAAGGTATAGAGGAGGATTATTATGTTTCATATAGATATTATTAATTCAAAAAAAGATAAAATTATATTTAATGCTACCTTTTACGGTAGTTTTGGAAGAAAAGTAAACTATAAAAAAGAATTAACTGGAGATAAGATATATAATCTTTTAACTAATAATATACCTTATCCATTAAAAGAATTACAAATTATCGCTAAGGATACTTTTACTACTGGGCAACATTTTACCGAAATGGACAAAAAAATTTATCTTCTAAACTTACCAAATTTAGAAGATGATGGAACAATATATAAACCAATAAATACAACATATATAGAAATAGGAAAAATATTTCCTCTTACAGAAGATATAGAGAAAATAAGCATTTTTAATACTGCAAATGCTTATAGATGGTAACTTATTAACCAAGTAAACGAGTATAAACAAGTTTTAAGTTTAGATCGTTCATAGTAAAATAAAAGCTACTATGAGGTAATAAACATAATAAAAACATGCTATAATAATTAATAACACTAACATAAAATGCAAATTTTAATTTAAGTTTAGGAGGAATAAATATGAGTAAAGAACAAGAAATAATAAATAAAATAGAACAGGTAAATAATATATTACATGATGTATTATTATCATTAAAAGAAGAAAAACAACTTGATTTCTGTAATTGTCCGAGTTTAGCAAATAGAGTTGTCGAAATGGAATTTTTATATAAGGCAATTGACAAAATTGTATATCAAAAATAATTTTAGGAGGTATGCTACAATGACAAATAAAGAAATTAAAGAAGCTGCAAAATTAATACCAATTTTCGTACAGATGTGTGAAAATGAACTTGGAGAAGATGAACATACAATCAAAAATCCTTTAACATTAAAAGAATACTGGAAGGTAGAGCAACTCATAAACAAGTTAAATAATTTAAATAACTTTGTAGATACTAATATTTTTAGATAACAATAAAAGGTCTAAGGGATCAACCTTAAAAGTCCCTCCCAAAAATCAATTCACGCCATAACAGGCAATACAATACATATCTATAATACTAGAAAGATAGGCAACATAAACATAATTATCAATTAGGAGGAATAAGAAATGAGTTCAAAAGTAATTTTTATAAATGAATATGGTGAAGTTGTAATTTGTGGCAATTGTAATATAGAAATGGACTATCTTGAAAATGTGGATAATTGGGACACTGTAAGCGAATATGGGGTATCAGACGAACAAATTCAAAACTGGATTAATAAATTAAAAGACGATGAAGGTTATTTATACCAATGTCCTAAGTGTGGTAAATATGAATATTTTTCAGAATATGAGCTAGATTGCATAAGAAATCCTAAAGAAATGGAAAAAATAAAAAATCATTTTTTAAATGGTTTAAGTAGAGAATTACAAGAAAATAGTAAAATTAAAAGAATGTTTGACAGGACATAAAAGAAAGATTTTAATGTCAATAATTGTATGTTTAAATTTTTAAAGCATACATATAATATCAATAGAAGATTAAATAAAAAAAGGAGTATTAATATGGATAATAATAAAATAGCAAATATGATTTTAGAATATGAAATGAAATTTGATGGATGTTTTATACATGGATATAAAACTAATGAAGAATTTTTAAATGACTTAACTAAAGAAATTAAAACAAATGGAACCGAGGAGTTATTAAAATGTTATAAAATATATTTTAATAGCATGAATAATAGCATGAATAATACAAATTCAACAAATAAAAAAAGATTGGCATTACAAAATTTAATATCTACCTTAACAAATGCTTTAATTATTCCATAGAATACAATAGATTAAACAATAAAGTTATTGAAAAAGTAAGTATAAATATGATATAATTAGTATTAATTAAATAATAAGGAGTGACTATATTATGAATAAAATAGTAGATGGGAAATATACTTTTGAAATTATAGATTATGTACCATACGGGTATGTTATTTGGAATGTTGGCAAAAATATGATAGATGGATATTTACCAATAGTTCAATTATGTGGGGAAGATGGATGTCAGGTTAATACTGAAACAATGAAAGCAATTAAATTAAAAGACGCTCAAATAATTTTAGCTGCCATTGGATGGGGACAAAATACCATAAAACAAATGGAAACATATGTTAAAAGATATAAAAATTCAAAAAGGAAAGTAACACAGAGGCACGTTGAAAGACTAAAAGCAGCATTGAAAGTTATGTATCTTATTGATTGGAAAAATTAGAAAAATATTAAATTATAGGAGGTATTTACAATGTCATCAAATTATTATGAAATGAGATCAGCAAAAGTAAGAATAGCTCATGAATTAATGGATCGTGGGTGGGATGTGAAAGGATATAAAAAGGATGAAAGTGATAGTATGACAGATTACTGGAGTCCAGCAAATTGGGGAGGAATTGCAATTAAAAATGGATTTGTATTATGTGTTGATACTCCATACGAAGCAAAAAAAGAACCGATAAAAAAATATAATTATAATGGTGGTTTAAGTGTAACAGACAAGGAAAGAATAGAAAAGCTAAAAGAAATGACACAAGAAAGAGGAGCCACAGAAGGAGAAGAAGCCAATGCAAAAGCATTAATTGAAAAAATTAAAAATAATAAGTCAGACATTCCAGAATATGAAATAACAGGTTATACCATTGCACATATGGCGAATCCTGGTCGTTGTAAGTGGCATATTGAAAAGGATGGATCAATCTACGATAAAGGTACCGGAATAACTAAATATTCGGAAGTTCCAGACGAATGGATTTTTGATATTAATACAATGGAATTTAAAGACGGTTATAAAACATGGCAAAGAAGAAGCCTAACAGAGAACCAATTAAAAGCAGTTAATGACTTAAAAGCTCTTATATTAAGATGGGAAAGAATAGTTAATTCCATGAATGGTATGGGAGATGGTACAAAAGAAACTGAAGAACAAGCAAAAGAACAGCAAACCAATGAAAAAATGGAAAAAGTAATTAAAAAAGTTACTAAAAAAGTTTTAAAAATGGTAGAAATTAAAAGAGACTATTTTAAAATAGGTGATTATTTAACATTACCTTATCATGGGCATTACTGGAAGATAACAGGTGAACATATGCAAAAAGGCACATGGAAAGGTATAAAAGAAGAAAGAAAAGCTTTCACATATGAAATAGTTGGATCGGCTTCAAGAGGATATAAACCTCTTAAAAATCCTAAAAGCTATTATAATTATGAATATCAAATGATTCCTAAAATTGAAAAAGGTGAAATTAAAATATTTGAATTGAAGGAAGTTGAAGAAGTAACAGAAATTGAAAAATGGATAAGGGTTAAAACTCCTAAAGCTAAAAAACAAACTGCAAAAACTAAAGCTAAAGAAAATACTACCACACCAGAAGATAAAAACACCCATAACACGAATGAAGCCATAACAGCAGCAATTACATTAAACAATGACAAAAACGGTATTGAAATAAGATTTACAGAAAAACCAAGTACAGAAATAAGATCAGAAATGAAAAGTCATGGTTTTAGGTGGGGCGGTATCAAAAATAATTGTTGGTATACTAAACAATCAGATGATAAAATAAATTTTGCTAATGAATTGGTTAATAGAATTAATAATATTGATATAATTGCAGATGAAGCCATAAATAATATTACTATTGAAGAAGATTTAGAAAATAATAATAAAACTAAATCAATTAAACAAACACAAATTAATTATACTAAATTACTTGATAAAGTTAATAAACAAATAGAATCTAATAATAAAACTATAGATCAATATTCTGGAGATTATAAAGTAAACACATGGAAAAGAATGAGGGAGCAAGAAGGACGAGACCAAAAAATAAGAATTTGTAAACATGATAATTCCATACTTGAATATATTAAAAATAAAATTGATAATCATACCATAACAGAACTAGATCAGCAATTAATAGTAAAAGCCTTTAGAAATGATATAAATTCATATTATAGAAACTCGCAAGACTTTAAAAATCCTGTTGTCAGTAAAATAGAATTTCCTAAATATAGACCAGAATGGGGAGAGGATAATTGGTATAATATAGATATTACAAAGAAAATTAAAAGATTAAATAAAGCTAATATTCACAATACTAATGATTTATTAAAAGTTGTAGAAGAATATAAAATCATTATTGATAAAATAAATAATACTAATCCTATTGATTTACAAGCCGAAAAAATAAAGAAATTAGAAAGGCAATATAAAATGGATCAAAAAGGTGATATTAATTTTACATCAAAAAATATAGTAGAGCAATTAATAAATTATGCAGATATTAAAGAGAATGACAAAGTTCTTGAACCTTCTGCCGGAATAGGTAATATAGCTGATGTATTAAAACAATATAGCGATAATATTGATGTATGCGAGTATATGAACTCATATAGGGAGTTACTAAAATTAAAGGGGCATAATGTTATTAATAGTAATTTCTTAGAATGTAATAATCATAATACATATGATAAAGTGGTTATGAATCCACCTTTTAGTAAAAATCAAGATATACAACATGTAAAACATGCTTATGAATGTTTAAATATTGGCGGTAAACTTGTGTCGATAACTAGTAATCATTGGACTTTTGCAAATGATAAAGAATCCATATCTTTTAGAAATTGGCTTGATACTGTAGACTATGAAATATATGATCTACCATCTGGAAGTTTTGAATTTACCAATATAGCATGTAAAATATTGATTATTAATAAAGACAAACTCACTATAACAAAAAGTGTTGTATAGATTAATAATTATGTGTTATAATAAAAATATAAAGATTAAATGATAATTAAGGAGTGAATTTATTATGGAAAATAAAACTTATATAAATAATTTAGAGACTGGGAAAATTGAACTACATTTCACAAAACAAGAATATAAAGCCTTAACAGATGAACAAAAGAAAGATATAAAAAGTGCTTATTTATTCTCAAGATATGCTCAAGCATGGGTAAGCAGATCTAAAAATAATCACTACTCAGCTTTACGAGTAGCAGAAAAATTAGGATTTACAGAAGAAGAAACACAAGGTACACGTCTTACATATGAGGAAGAATTAAATAAAAAAGTTGAAAAAGCAGAGAGAAGATCAGAAAGATATGAACAATATGCAGAAAACGCACAAAATAGAGGAAAAATTTTACAGAGTGATTTTAATACTATGCGAAAAGATTGGTCTTTTATAACACAACCTAATATTAATACTTCAAGTGGTAGAAGTTTTACAAGATATAGAGAAAGACTTATGAACAGATATGAAAAAGGTTTTGAAGAATATAGAAAAAGCGAATATTTTCAAAATAAAGCACAGACAGCACAAAGGACAGCCAACAAAGAACAATTAAAAGATAAGGTATATTTATGTAATAGAATTAAAGAATGTGAGTCACTTATTAAGAAATATGAATCTTATATTGTTGCAGCAGAGGAAAAACAAATAAATGGAGATGAACAAGCACAAAAAAGAATTGAAAAATATTTAGGTGAATTAGAATATCAAATAGATAAAATGGCATTTATGCAAAATTGTTTAGATAAAATAGGCATTATATTTGACAAAACCAATATAAAAGAAGGATATTTAATATTAATTCGTCATGGATGGGCAAAAGTTAAAAAAGTAAATCCTAAAACAGTATTATGTCAATATTTAGATCCGCCTTTAGATAAATGGACATCTACAACAGAATATTCAGAAATAAAAGAAATTAAAATACCTAAAGATTATAAAGAGACAACAAACGAATTAAAGAATCCTTATAGTATAGATGATATTCTAGTATATTATAATATAGATTGTAGTAGAATTATATGGGCATATCAGGTTTTAAAAGTAACTCCTAAAGGAATACAGATACAAAAAATTAATATAGATGATAATAATAAACCTATAAGAAATGGCTTTACATTAGACAAACCAATGAGAAAGAAAATAGTAAAAAGTAACTATAGTGATTTTGTGGGAGTATATGACAATAATCGTCAACTTCATAAGTGGGAAGATAAAGAAGAAAATCAGGCAGTATAATAAAAATAAATCTACCCATAACACAACACAATTAAAATAGTAGAAGTAAAGCCGATTTACTCAAATAAATTCAAAGAAGGTAATTATATTATGAAAAAGATTGATAAGTTGATAAATGAAGTTAACAAAATGCTTGAAGAAGCAAATAAAATTGCAAATGTATCTGCATGTGGTTATGATGAAGGTTTTTATGTGGGTAGAGGTGATGCTTTAGAAGATGTTTTAAAATTATTAGAAGAACATAAATAAAAAACTTAGCTTTAAAAACAATATTTTATTTGAAGTGAATAATATGTTAAAATTATAATTAAAGGAGTGTATTAAAATGGAAAAAGATATAAAAAGAATGATTGAAGTAGCAGAAAAATTAGGTTGGTCAGTACAAATAGATTCCAATGAATTTACATTTGGACAATGTTCTCCAGCAGGACAAGATTTTAATATAACTATAACAGCAGATAGTTTAGAAAAAGCAATTAAAGAAATTCAAGAAAGATGCGATAATTTTAATTGTTCAGAGGAAACTTATTTATGGTTAGACAATACAGGGCATGGAACAAAAGGAGCACCATATGACATGAAAGATTTGTATGAAGACATGGAAGCTTGTTTAAAAATGATGCAAGAGTTATATGATGAATTACAAGGATTACATGACGAATTATTAGAAGAAAATGAAGAGGAATAAACCATAACACAAATATTATGGAGGATATAAAAAAAATTTCTCAAGAGAAAGCATTAGAAATATTAGGCAGAGAAGAATATTTAAGTGGAATTTCAAGAAGTGCATTTCATTGGTCAGCAGTAAGAGATAACAATGGTGAAACAGTATACTTTGACTCATCAAAGTTATTTGAATAGAAAAATACTTTTAGGAGGGAAAAATATGTTTAAAAGTAATATAAAATAAATAATAAATGAAAAAATAATGGAACTTAAATAGATGAGATAAAAGCGTAAATAATATGTTATACTTATATAAATATATTGGAGGAGAAAATTATGAATGAAATTAAAAAGTTAACCGTAGTTAAAACAACATATGGGAGTAATAAGTTTCCTGTAATAATGTTAAATTTTCATGATGGAGCCAATATACCTACAGGAGAAATTCTCAGTAATAAGATACCTTTAGAAATTATAACTATGATTGCAAAAGCTTCACAGGCAGGATATGTTATTGATTATAAGGGGTTTGAGGATTAATGAGGAGGTAATAATAACATGAACGAGAAAATATATTATTTCTCCAATTATGACAATCAAATTCATAACATAAATGACTTAGAAAATTATAACAGGGAAAATGATTCAATAGAAATAGTAGACTATAATGGATTCGTTATTGATCAAGTAACTTTACATACATTAGATGAGATAATAAAAATTGTTTTAAATAAATGATCTATGAAGGTTTTTACTATGGTCTTGTACCTTTAAACAAACCATATACCACATATCCTAAAATCAATTCACGCCATAACAGCCACTAGGAACAACATATTTAAATAACTAATCGGTAAGGCAACATTAATAAAGATTAAATATAAATTATTAGGAGGAATTCACATGAAAAAATTTGAAGATTTATTTGACAATTTAACTGACAAACTATTTAAATTAGATCCTAATGAGGTAATAGTATTTACTATCCACAATAAAAAAGAATATCTTTACTGTAGATATGCTATAACAGTATTTAATATATTCGGATCACAATTATTAGCAGTAAGTCAAATATTAGGAAATATTCCTGGGTATGTAGAAACTTTTAATTTTGATTATGAGTCTGAAGCATATAGAAATTTACCAAAAATAAAAAACTATCTTAATTCACGTATAGACCATTTTATTATGGAAGTAGGAGAATTTAAAAAAATAACTAAAGATATTGAAGATGGTACAAATATAACTATAAAGACATATAAAACTAAAGTATTTTCTACTTCATGGACATTCTCAGAAAAAGATATTATAAAATTATTGGGAAATTCAAGATAAATATAAAATTATTGGGAGGAATTAAAATGAATGAATGTGTAATATGTAATAAACCAAGTGGAGAAGAAAATTTTTGTATTAAACATGAAAAAGAAGGATATCACTTTTGTGAAAATTGTGGAGCAATAACAAAACATTCTATATATGCTCATGAAGTAGGTGGAGTAGTATGTAAAGAGTGTTCCCAAAAATATAAAAAATTTGATAGAAGTTATAACGAATTTTTAAAAGAGTGTGAAAAATAAATAACAGAATAAAAGTTAAATTTTATCTTATTGGAGGAATGAATAAAATGGAAGGTGTATTAAATTATTTTAAAGAAAATGAAGTTAAATGCAAAAAGGTTGAAGATAATAGAGAAAGTTATAGCGATTTTATATCCATATTTGGATGTGGAAAACTTACAAGAAAAGAAATTGTTAAGAAAATCAAAGACAATAATTTATTATGTATGTTCTTTGAAGCATCTATTCGTGAAGATGAATATAATAAGGAAAAAGCAATAATGCAATAAATGAAGTATTTTATATTACAGGAGGTTATAAAAATGAGAGAATTTAAATTTGTGGTTACTCAAAATAAAAAAGAAAAATATAATAAAGCTTGTGACTATTTAGAAAAATTAGGACGTATTAGTTTGGATGATGAAAAATGTATGAGTGCTTTACAATATAAAGATTATATTGGAGAATTAGAATATAAATCAAAAATAAAATGGATTAAAAACCATCACAAAGAATTATATTATAATAGATATTTTAAAGATGTTGGCTATGCCTTTTGTGATATTATTGATATATATTCTTTAGAAACAGATAAAAAAGTATTTGAATTTAGTTTTCTTGACGATATAGATTGTAATAATTTTTTAGTAAAAACAGGTTTTATGACAAAAGAAATGAAGAAACAATTAGAAGAAGAAATTCTATCTTAAGGAGGTAATACCATGTCAACACTAAATAAACTACCGGAAGATATTAAAATAACTACAGAATACAAATTAACATATATACTATCTCCCGAAATAGACAGCTCAACTTATACAATCGACTTAAACACTTCATGGATGCAGCCGGAGGAAATAAAACAGGTTTATCTATTTGCATATAAAGAGAATTTAAAACAAATGCAAAGAATAAATAATAGTTATATAGAAGATGGTTCAAAACCTCTATATAATAAACTCACCTTAACAGAATATACCATCTATAGTCATAATAATATTGTATTAGCTAAAAGAACATCTATGTTAAAAAAAGAAAAGTTAAATGAAAAATTTACTATTAAAAATATAGGTGGTGAAATAATATGTCAATAACTCAATTAGAGGAATTAGCTGCCATACTGTATAATTTAAAATCCATAAATCAATTTATAAAGAATCTAAATGAAGATAATTTAAATAAAACTAGAATTAATATATTAAATTTAATACAGGATACTAGGGAGGTTATAAACCATGTGTAATTTTACTATATTGGTGAGAAGGGGCTGCAACACATATAAGCATACCGGGAAAATTAAAGCTGCCACAGAACAGGAAGCAAGAAATAATTTAGCTATTGTGTATGGAAGTTTCTTTACAAAAATAATAAGCATAGATTAAATAAGAGAGGTATCGATATGATTACAAATAGAAAAGAAATTATAAAGAGATATGAAAAAATAGTTAATAAATGGGATAAAGATCCTGATTTAAAAAGATTATTTCCAGATAAATATGTAGATATTTGTAGAAAGTTAGAAGCATTAAAGACAGGTGTTAATTATATCATAAAGGATGTAACAAAAGAATGTATTACAGCAGGAGGGATATTATTAGGAAGTGCAATACCTTTAACAAATAATTTAAGATTAGGGCAAACAAAAAAATATCAAGATGGAATTAAAAAATTTAAAATAGAAGATATAGAAAATTAAATATAAGGGAGGATGCATTAAATGAAAGGTGTAAATATATTATGTATAAAGACTGGATAATGATTTTATAAAAGGTAAAAATAGTTATTATGTAAAATCAGAAGATGGATGTTGTGTAGATTTTTTTAATAGAGAAGAATTACAAAAATATTTTGCCATAACAGAAATAACATAAAACTTGACTTTTAATTAAAGTCATAAACTGATAAAATATGATTATATAAAGGAGTATATAAAAATGAAAAATAATAATTTAAATGAATATTTAGACTTTTTAAGAAAGGAATATAGTTTTAACATAGAAAATGTAAGTGATAAAGATATATTGTTATTTAATATACCTTATACACAACCGTTTAAATTTAATATGAAAATTTTATTTTATGGTATTGTAGATAAAGAACATTTTTACATCAACATTCACTCTTTAAATATAAAAAGAAAGGATATTGATAATTTTAAAAAGGAAATAGATAAAATTACTGATATTACAAAGAATCTAAATTCATTATTGAATAAGTATAAATTTGAAACAAAAGCAAAAATTGATATTAATAATTTAACTTTAACAGATATAGGAGAATATATCGAGCAATTAGATATTAATGTATGTGAAGAAGACATGGAGCAATTTCAAGAGGTTTTAGATAAATATTTTAAACAAATTAATCCAGATAATGAATTAACCATTCTGGAATGTGTAGAAAAAATGCCAGAGAGAATGGCAAGAAAATTATTAGATGAATTAATGCAATTTAGTTATAAGGATGAATGATAAAACAAACATAACAGAATTAAAATAATAGATTAAAAGGAGTGAAAAAAATGACTTTATTCGAACAAATAGAAAATATGAGTGATATTGAATTAAAAGAGATATGGAACACTTTTGATAAAATTACATGGAATAACTCAACAATGTATGATAAAAATATAACTATGGATGAATGGGGAATGATGATTGCTGCCGAAATAGATTTAAGAAAATTGGGAAAATCTTTATAAAAAAAAGGAGTGTATAAAATTATGACTATAAAAACTTATAGTTTTTCAGTTAAAACAAATTATGTAGGATCAGACGTTATTGAAGATGTTAACATCGAATTTACAGAAGAAGAATATAATAATGAAGAAAAAAGAGAAAAAATAATTGAAAAAGTTTTTGATGAATGGTTATGGGATAATATAGAAACTAATTGGGAAGAAATTGAGTAAATAATAATTACTACTTAATAAAAGAGGTGTTTTAAGGTGAATGATAATGATAATTTAATAATTATTAAGAATAAAATTGCTAAATTGATACAAAAGAATATAAATAATAAGCAATTATACAATGGATTAATGGAAATATTAGATTTAATAAATAAATTATAATTTTAGGAGGATATTTAATATGTCAAATTTTAATATAGAAAAATCATATTGGAATGTAAATGGAAAATATCAAAAAGAATATGAACAATTAAGCAAATTAACTCCTAATGTTGGATGGAGTAAGGACAATGATATTTATATTGACATGTTAACAGCAGCATGTAATATTTATTACAGATATTATAATGATGGAGATATTGAAATACTTGAATATAATGGACAAAAATTGAATGATGGTATAAAAAAATATAGAGAAGATATTATGAATTTTTTAGAAAATAAAAAACATTTTAAAGAAAATTATTGGTATATAGATAATGAGGATATGCTAGAAGATTTAATAAACGCTATAATACAATTAGGAATAAAAGAGAAATCAATTATATTAGAAAATAAAAGTAGTAATGATTGGAAACATACAGGAGAAACAGAGAATGGATTAGAAATATGGATACGAAAATTATTTGTTGATAATGAAGAGTATATACAAATGAAATATATGAAAGATAATAAAATGATAGGTACTACTCAGGAATATAATTTTAAGCAAATTAGATTATTAAATAGTTTAATAGATAATTTATAGGAGGTAGATTATGAAAGTATTTTTAATAATTGTACATGGGAAAAACTATCTAGTATTAGCAAAATCCAAAGATAGGGCATTGATAAAGTTTTCTACTAAATATCCAAGTTTTAAAGTTAATAGAATTTTAGAGATACAACATGAAGAAGTTTTTGAAATACAGGAGGATGAAGATGAGAAATAATGTTTATGAACCATGTGGTAGTTCTCAAATATGTAGAGATTGCTTAATAGAGGGATATAAAAGAATTTATCCTAATATGGATAAAATAAGTAGATGGTATAAAAATTGAAGTATATGATGAATATGGATATGGTACTATAAAAATTATAAATGATGTTGTAATATTATATTACAAAGGATGGAAAGGTAAATTGTGCAATTTTATATGCAATGATATGGAAGGATATAGAACGATAAAATTATTGGAGGAAGAATAATGACAAATAGAGAAAAACTAAAAGAGCAACTTATACAGGAAAGTGATAAGATAGTAGATTACCTTCTTAAACGCAAAGACATATGCTTAAAAACGAGTAAGGAAGGTATTCGAATTGGAATAATAGAATATGAGCAAATATAACTTAGTGGTAGTTATATAATTTAATAATAGTCAAGTGGAGACTATACATGGCATAGTTTAAATACTGTGTATAGTCTTTTGTTTTAATAAATATGTGTAGATATTATATGCTGTCTATAGATATATGTTAAAATTATTAAAAGGATGGTGTTATAAAAATGAAATATGGAGTAAATATTATAGAATTATTAAAAGAAGAAGGTATAGAAATTAATAAACAATTAGCTAATACTATTCAAATGTTAGCATATGAAAATTTTGAGACGGTAAAAGAAAAAGGCATTAAAGAAGGGATAAAAATAGGAATAAGAAAAGCTTGTAAAGAATTTGAGGTTACAATTTCTACAATAAGAAATGAAATAGAAGACTAATAAGGAGAGATTTAAAATAATTCTCCTTATAAAAGTTTTATAATTCAATAATATATCAGATTATCACATAAATTATACGTTTTAACGTCTGTTAGGTTTGTTTAGGTGTTTAGAGATATAGGATAAGTAATTAAAATGGTTTTTACAGAAATAATATATTTCATATTTTGCCATAACAGCAACCTTATAAATAAGCACTAAAATTTTAACTAATAATTAAATAATAAAAATATTCAAAGGGGAAATATATGAAAAAATTAAATTTAGAAAACTTAAAAAATTTTTGTGAAGAAATGGAAGAAGGAGACAAACACTCCTTTGAACAAATATCAAAAGAAGACTTAAAAAGGTATGAAGAATATACAGAAGAAAAAGAATTTAATAATGTAGCCTATAGAGAAGGGGAATGGAGAAGTCTTTATCCATTATTTCATGAATATTGCGAAGAATTTAAACGCAGTAAATCATACGAATATACGTTTGTATGTGATGAAGAAACATTTATAAAGTCTTTTGTTGAAACTTTCTTTGATAAAGAAGATTTTATAAAAGATTTTATATTACCAGAAGATTATTTTAAATAAACAAAATATTTTTCATGTGATTTGTATCATAACAAATCACGCTTCCAAAAAATTTATGAGTTAAACCACTCTAAAAGGTTCAGGAGAAAAAATGAAAATAATATTGACATCAAAACCAACATATCAAGGATATTCAATAGAAGCTGGGAAAGCCGATAATCAAAAACACTTTGATCATCATGGAGAATTTTCAAAATATCCATCTCCATGTAATAACAATAATATTAAACCAATATTAATTGAAAAATTTAGAGATAGTTTTATAGAAATTACTCATATAGATTCAGACACTTTCTTAGGTATATTTAGATTACTAGGAAAGGAATTGCCAGATATAAACTTAAATTTATTAGAAAAAATAGATAATAATGGTTCCAGTATATGTCAAGATAAATTAGACAAAACGCTTCTATATAGTATAGGAATTGGAAAACTTCAAAGGAATTTACATTTTCCTAGAGTTGCAGAAAACCCACAAGACGTTACAAAAATTATACAAGAAATGTTTAATTATTCTACAGAAGATATTATTGTAATAGGAAAAGAAACTCAATTAAAAGCAGAAAATACTTATAGAGATTGTGTAGTAAATAAAAATAAAGAAAAAATATTATTCTCTATAAATGCTCAAGATAATTTAGATCCTAGCAGAGCATATGAGGACGGTTATAATACAGTAATTGTATATAGAGAACATTATAAGACAATTTCAATATATTGTGATCCAAAATCGAGTTATTCTTTTGGAGGAAAAACAATAGCAGGAATAGAATTTAATGGACATCCTAAAGCTTGTGGAAGTCCTAGAGGTGTAGAAATGACCATAACACAAGCTAAAGAAGTTTACAAAGAAATATAATTCAATATAAAAGAGAGTATATATTTTATACTCTCTTCAATTAAATAATTAAAAATGTTTCAATACAGCACCTGTTACGGTTCAACAATTTAGATGAAATTATGACATTAATCATTCAAACATTTAAATACGCTATGCGTTAAGGTTCAACATAAATACTTTAACACAAATTAATAAAGTATTTAAATACATATTATGTTTTCGTTTATATTTACATTATAATATAAAGATTCAAAAAGTCAATAGGAGGAATCAAAATGAATGTAAAAGATTTGATCGAGGGTAATTTCTATGTCTACGAAGTGAGGGGAATTTGCAAATATGTTAAACCAGAATATATAAACGGAGATTTATATTATTTATTTTACTTTAAAAATAAAAGAAAATGCTATGCAAGAACTGTTGATGTAGAGACAAAATATTATTTTTATGCTAGTAGTGATAAGAAAGTTACATTAAGTTGCTTTGATAATAAAAAATCATGGCAGAAGAAAAGGGATAAAACTATAGAGGAAATACAAAATACTGCAAAAGAATTAATTAAATTATATACAGAAAGACAAACATTAGAAGGATATGCATTTGATAAAGATACTGATGAACAAATCATATTTGAAAATTCATATGAATATGAATTAACTTTAGGGCAGAAATCCGCCTTGACACAAGTTAAACAAGACCTTGAGTTAAATAAACCAGCAAATATACTTTTATATGGTTCCGTAGGTTGTGGAAAATCAACAATAATGCAATGTATTACTTTTAAAGCTTATCAATCGGGATATCAAACAGTTGTTTTAGCTCCCACAGAATTATTAGCAAAGCAACATTTTCTAGAATATATGGAGATATTTAAACCTTATAAAAATGTTAATATAGTTTTTATATCAAGTGGTATATCAAAAAAGAAAAAAGAGTTAATTAAGCAACAAATAGAATCAGGAGAATCACAAATTATAATAGGTACTACGTCGATCTTGTCTCAAAATTATAATTTTTATAAACTAGGTTTAATTCTTATTGATGAAGAACAAAAATATTCTTCCAAACAAAAAGAATTATTAAAATTAGTTGATCCTAAAATAAATACTATTCTTATAACAGGTACATCAATTCCTAGAACAACTTATATGGCTATGTCTGGAATATTACACAAAATATCAATAGATAGTTTACCAGAAAATAAAAAAGAACCTAGTATAGAATTAAGCAAACATAAAGATGAAACAATAGTAAAATATATAAAAAGAGAATTAGGTAGAAATGGACAGATATATTATATATTAAATGATACTTTAGGATTATATAGAATCAGAGAATATTTATTAAAATTAAATAACAAATATCATATAAAGGATGATTTAAAAATAGGTATAGTCAATGGTAAATTAAAAAAGAAAGAATCAGATCAAATATTTTCTGAATTTAAAAATGGTGATTATGACATTCTTATTGCTACAAGTATAGTTGAAATAGGATTAACGTGTGGAAACGCTAATACTGTATTGATCGATGAGTGCGATAGATTTGGGCTTAGTTCATTAACCCAGTTGATAGGACGTGTTGGTCGTTCAGGAATTAAACCATATGTGTTATTAATGTATGAAGGTGAATTAAATCCTGTATCCAAGAAAAGATTAGATACTATTTTAACACATACAGAATTGAATAATGCTGAAGCCATTGCTAGAGAAGATTTAAATATTAGAGGAAAAGGGCAACTATTTTCAGGTAAACAACATGGACATTTAGTACAAATAGGAATGGATATGTATAATAATTTATTAGAAAAAGAATTACAAAAACAAAAGAAAGAAATTTCCTAATTTGCCATAACAGACTTGACAAAATAAAATATCTGATTTATAATTTTAATTAATAATTAAATAAGAAAATAGGAGTGATTGATATGAAACTAAAAACAAAACAACAATTAATAGATGAAGGATGGAAATTTATAGCTATAAATAGAAAAGAAAGAATGAATATTGAAGTATATGCTAGATTTACAGGATATCAAGATATTATTCAATGGATATATCATAAAGAAGGAACTATGACATCTGATAAACAAGTTGTTAGTTATGGAGAATTATGTTTAAAAGAAAAAATGCTTAAGGTTATGAGAGAAGACTATATGAAACAAAATATTTATAGTAATATGACAGAGAAACCTGATTTGTGGGAAGATATTAATGGTAAATTATAAATCCCCATATCAGGGGATTCTTCAAAATGAATAATTAAATAATAAGGAGAGAAATAAAATGATATTACAAATAACCACGGGAATAATTATATATTTCTTAGCATTCACATTCCTAATAATGCCTTTCTTTAAGGCAGCGTCCAGAGGTGATGACATGATAGAAGAAATATATAAAAATAACTAAAGATTAAATGATATAAACAAAGGAGAATTTAAATGAAAACTAAACTAATCATACTAGCCATAACAACATCATTACTATTAAATACAGGAGCAATAAAAGTCCATGCAAATTCTAATTTTAATCCAGGGTGGATAACTCAAACAATATATATTTCACCTTCTGAAAGTATTGAGACTAAATTAAATGTTTTATTAGCACTAAATATAATATCTAATAATCAGAAAGTAACAATACTGGATATATATTATAAAGATGAAATAACTACAAAACAAGATATGCAAAATCAATTAAACAATCTAGTAAAAAAGAATATTATAAATCAGAACCAAGAACAAATAATATTAAATTTATTTATATAAAAGGAGAGAGTGTTAATGAAAACAAATTATAAATTTCAAGGAAACAAAATAATAAAAACTATGGAGTTAAATGAAGATGAAATAGAAATTTTACAAAAAATTAATAAAGGAGAAATAACACTTGTTTGTCACATTCCATTGCTTGAAGGAGAAAAACAAATAAATTATATAATATCTTCATTAGATTTTATAAAATATAGCAACAACAATAATGTATATTATTTAAATAATATTGGCAAACAATTTCTTAAACAATTAAATAGTAATAAAGAACCTACTAATCAAAATATATTGCAAATACCAATAAAATTTCAACTAGGACAAACAGTTTATACTATAAGAAAAATAAAATCGGAAAATCCTTTCCTTATGTGTAATGGTAAAGGAACTGGTAAAAATATATCTAATAAACTTATAAATGTTGTTTGTGATGATGAATTTACTATTAAAACTATAAATCCAAATATTGATAAAGATGGAGCTACAGTAAAATATAAAATTCAATCAGGTACATTAACCTTAAAAAGAGCAGAGGAAAATTTATTTTTAAGTAAAGAAGAAGCTCAAAAGAAATGTGATGAATTAAATGATCCAAGAATTGATGTAAAAGTATCAGATATAAAAGTTTCAAGTGATTTTAAAAATTCTAAACCTTCTATTGGTAAAATATTAAAGAAACTAGATTATTATAATAGATATGGCAAATTTAATACAGATATTATACTGGATAAAGATAATATATTAATAGATGGGTATATAAACTACTTAATTTGTCAATTACTACATATAGAAACTGTAAAAGTAATAATAAAAGAAAAATTATTAAATAAAAAGGAGAATTAACATGAGTAAAGAAAAAACTGAACAATTAAAATGGGATATTATATGTACTGGAAATGAAATTGTAATTTCAGATACATCAATAAAAATTCAAGAATTATATGGTGGATTTGGGCAAGGACAAAAAATACTTACTGTTCCTCAGATAGCACAATTACATGTAGATGATCCTATTAATAAAAAAGAAATAAAAGAAAAAATTAAATCCATCAATAAATTAATTAATAACAATATTATTTTAGATAGTGGTGACAAATATTTTGAATTTGGTATAGATATTATAGATTTAAAACAGGAGTTTTCAACTCACCTGTTTTCTAATCTTAAAAAAGCTAAGATTTATACACAAGCTCAAATAGGAAATGCAACAAATTTATATATTTTATCAGAACAAGGATATTCATTATTAATTAACTTAATGAAAGATACAAGATCTAAAATAATTTACAAAAAAGTAATACGAGATTATTTTAGAATGAAAGACTATATATTAAATAAAGAAGATAGTGAAAGATATATTTTAAGATTAATGAGTAAAAAAGAAAGAAAGAAAACTACAGATACTATTAAATATTTTATAGAACGTGGAGACTTAATAGAAGATAAATATCATCATCCATATGCTACTGAAACAAATTTTATTTATAAGATATTGTTTAATATGACTGCAAAAGAAATAGAAAAATTTTTAAAATTACAATTGAAAACTAACGATACTATTAGAAATTATATCTCGTATGAAGATATAGATAGTATAAGAGATATAGAAGGTAGAATAGGTTATATGATGGAAGATGGAAAAAGTTATCAAGAAATACATGATAGATTAAAACAATTATATCCAAAACCAAAAATACCAAAATTAGCAGATAAAAGTATATCATTAATAAAAAGATTAACTGGTAGAGAGTAGTAATTATTAACTGAATAAATGTATGATTTTATTGGGTTTGTTGAGTGAGAAAAACGGAGAATTTAAGAGTATAGGTGAGAATATAAAAGATAATTTTGTAAAAAAATTTAATAAATTAAATAAGGGGTAAAATATGATATTAATAGTGGAATATGATTTAATAAATAAAATAACAAAAGCATATAAGGTAGTATTTAATATAAAAGAAGCTATTGATTATTGTAATAGAAAAAATAAAGCAATTTGCAAAAAGAAAATATATGGATGGATTTATAAATGATATAAATGATTAAAAAAGGAGATGATTTTATTATGGCAAAACCAAAAGTGATTGATATGGATAAAGCAATTTACTTATATGATAAATATAGATCAATTAATGGGGCAGCATTAAGATTAGGTTGCTCACCTACTACACTAAAGAAATTTTTAATTAATAATGGGATAGAGTTAAAAAAATCTAAACCTATTTCATGGAGCATGAATTATAGTAAAAAGTGTATAAATTAAACAAGGAGTGATACATATGGATTATATAAGTGTAAATGAATTTAAAAAACAATCTGAAAAGGTACAAGAAAATTTATCAAAATGGTGGAAAGAAAATGTAAAACAATATGATATATTTTATAGAAAATCTAAAGTAGGATTTGATTGGAGTGGAAGACAAAAATATATAATTATAAAAGTAAAAGGTTATGAGCTAGAAACAATAACTTTGAGAAACAAAGAAATATCAGCAGGAAGAGATGCATGGACAGAAAAATGGAACATTCAATGTATATGGGACATTATTCCACTATTTACAGAGGGACAATTGAGAAAATTTATAGAAGATAAAACTGGTGGAAAATGTGATGTAGAATGGGACGTCAATAGTATAAATATTGAAATTTGGAATGATAATATTATGTTCGATCGTTCTACTTTGCCTAAAATTAATTTACTTCAAATATATTGGAAAATAGCTTGTAAAATAGTAGAAAGTGAGGAAAATAATAATGATTAGAGATAAAATAATAAAATTAGGAACTGGTGATATATCTGTAGGATTTACTCTAAACACATTAATTTTTACAGAAATAGAGCCAATACAACGAATAGAAACTACATTACATAATGATTCGGATATTAAAATGGGTAGTAGGATTGTAATACAAGCTACCACCGAGGAATTTCAGAAGTTTAAGGATAAATTAAATAATATAAATAAGGATACAGAAGATAAACAGATTGAGTTTGAAGGTTATACATTTGATTTTAGTGAATTCAATAAAGAATCTATTAAGAATTTGATTCTGTGCGTGGATATAGCTATGTATGGGCTTCAGGTTGGAATTGCTGTGTAAAGGAGATGAATTTCTTGAAGAAAATAGAAAAGATATTATTGCTAATTATTATATTACTTATTTTATGTGTCGGATTTTCAATAACAATTAATAATTTTCATTGCGAATTTAAAGGATTAATAAATATATTGATAAATATTATTAATTAAAGGAGAGATTAAATATGTTTTTTATAACTTGTAAATATTTTGATAATTGTGCTAATGCAGAGAAATTATGTGTTTCATGTAGAAGAAATGAGTTATGTAAAGATAATTTTGAAAGTAAATCAATTACTGATGATGATATCTATTATCCAAAGTATTCAAATGAGGAGGAAGTATGATAAAAACAATTATACATTCAAGTTGTCTTTTCTTTTGTATAGGATATATATTCTATACCTATAAAGGACAAAAGATAAAAATAATTATTAAGTATAAAGATTTTTGTTTAGATTTATTGTTTATATTTTTAATGCCTGAATTATGTGTTTTGGCAATTATATTTGATAAATTTTGGTTGTCTAAAATAAAGAAAGAAAGTTAAATTAATATGGCAAAAGTAATAGATAAAATGAAAGAACTTAAAGATACTATAATTGAAAATCCAGAATTACCAATTAGATTTTTTATAGGAGAGGATTGTAATTGTGGAGAATTTCCATATGAAGAACATGGTATTTATAAAATAATAATTGATGATGTAATTTTATATAATAATGAATATTGTAGTAAAGAAGATTTTGAAGATAAACTTTTTGAAGATTTATCTTATGAATTTAAAACTGAAGAAAGAATAAATAAAGAAATAGATAAAATAATTAAAAATAAAAAATTTGAGAAAACAATATCAGTTTTTATAGGATAAAAAGGAGATTAATTAAATGAGAAAAAATAAATTTTGGGGATACATTTATATTTTTGGTTCAAGTAGAGCTGTATTTATTGAGACTGAACATACAAAAGAAGAAATAGAAGCTGATTGGGAATTAAGAGAAAAACTAGTTAGAGAAGCATTACAAAAAGAATGTGATCGTTCATATGTACAAAATGAATTAGATGAAATAAATTATAAATAAAAGGTATATTTTATTCTGGTGTATAAATGAGAAAATAGGAGGAAATTAAAGTATGGGTGATAATAGTGGAGATAAAAATGTAAATATTTTCGCAAATTCTAATTTTAAATATTTAGATAAAGAAATTCAAGAGAAGATTATTAAAAGTAGAGAAAATAGAAGAAAAGAGAAAGAAAAACTATCTGAAAAAATATATGATTTAAATTCTTATATGCAATATTCAAAAGAATTAATATCTTTATTTCTTGAAGTATTTAATAAAAAATATAAGATATTAGAAAAGGAATATCCCATTATATCACGATGGTACAATAGAGAATATGATAAGATGTCAAAAGTTTTATATAATATAAATGAAATTTTTGAAATGGAAGTATTAGTTTCTGCAAAGTTCTGTGTAATACATTCTATTGAAGATTTAGAAGATATATTTAAAAAAGATTATGATGAAGATATTATTTTTTATTTTATTGAAAGAGTATATAATTTAAGAGATAAATTTAGAATAAATAATTTTATTTATAAGTAAGAGGAGATAATTTAAATGTATATAAATGATAAAAAACAATTAGGTGGCTGCAATCAAAATAATATATTGTGTAAATATTTGATTGGATATTTTAAAACAAAACCTTATGATGTTAAATGTAGTATTGGTAATGAAACTTGTAGGGGAGAGTGCTGTTTTTATAAAAAAAATAAAGATGAAATGTTAAATAAATTAATGAATAATTTAAAATCTAAATCTGATGAAGAATTAATAAAAGACTATGAAGATGCAGGTATAAAAATAGTTGATTATAAGCCAGGGACTCAAGGTAAAGTTGTATTTAAAAAAAATATTGTGAATGATATATTACCTTTTGGAGAATTTGAAAGAAATGATGAATTGAAGCAATATAGTGAAGGAGAAATACAACCATTGATTGAAGAAGATAAAGAAATGAATAGAAGAACATTAGATTATTTTGATAAAGTTAATAAAGCTTTTGATGACTTAAGTGATGAGGAATTTGAACAGCTTATGATAAAAGCAGGAATTGAAAATTGTCCTTATGAAGATGATACTGAAGGAATAAAAGCTTATTATCGAAAAATATTAAAATCAAATGGGTTTTCTGAAGAGGATATTAAAGAGTATTTAAAAACAATCAATAATTAAATTATATAATGGCTAGTCTCAATATTATTTTGGGACTATTTTTCATTTACACATTGACTAAAGATTAAATAAGGATTATAATTAAAATAAGAAAATAAATAGGAGTGATTAAATATGATAAATGGATTAATATTAAACAAAGATCAGATAGCTATTTTAGAGAAAAATAATATTAATTTTTATTATTGGAATGGAGAATTTATAAATAGTATGACAGAAATTGATTTTGATAGTAATATAGATTATATGAAAGCAGAGAAAATTTTAAATATATAAAAAAGGGTGGTAAAATGTATAATAAAGAATTTGGAAAGGAACATGAAGAAAGAGAAAAACATATGGATGAAAAGTTAAAAGAAGTTAAAAATTATCATAAATTATTTGAAAACCATCAAAATAAAAAATTTAAAGAAGCTATGGATTCAATAAGATGTAGTAATGAAACATTAGATAGATTAAATAAAAGTGTTGATAATTATTGTAATACTATCAAAAGATTTAGTATTATTATGATATCTTTAATAATATTGATAACAATAATAGGGTGTGGATTTAATATATATTTAATGTTCCAAATTTAATTGAAAATTTTATATTATTATAGTAATATCAATATATATTTAGTTACAATATAATAGAAAAGAGGTTCAAATTATGGATATAAAAACTGTAGTAAAAGGATTGGAAAAAGGTCTTAAATATGCGTTACCAGATTGGGATAGATTTTATATGTTTTTAGAAGAAGGTACTATTTATATAAAATCTCCTAATACTGAAAAAATAATATACAATTTACACATATCAGAATTAAAATCAAATGAATGGATGGAAGTTTAGTTTAAAAAGGAGTGATTAGATATGAGTAATAAAGTAGAATATTTAACAAGAAAAGCACTACATAAATTAGATGATGAGGAAATAAAAGAGTTGATACAAGATATAAAAAATGGTACAGTATTTGAAGATGATTCATGGGATATTGTATATGTAACCACAGAAGAAATATTAGAATATTATAAGAGAAATTTTAGTTAAAATAAGAAAAATAAAGGAAGGATGTATATAATGTTAAATCCTATAGATTTTATAAGAAAAAATACTATTGAAAACTTAAATAATGAACTAAATAAATTAGACATAAAGGAATTAAAAAATATATGTAAGAAATATATGCCAGATCCAACTAGAAAAACATATCGTTTAAAAGATAAAGACAAAGTAATAATTTATATAATTTTTAGAGCTAGTAAATTAGCAGATAAAGGCAAAGTGTTTGTAAATGAAATTTAAATAAAATCGTTATTTTATTCCAGTGAAAAATTTTTATGTTTTAGTGAAAATTATTTTAACAAAAGTGTTGACTATTTAATTTAATTAGTATATAATAGAAAATGTAATAAGAAATGAGGTGACAGAATGAAAGTAGGAGAATATATTTCTAAAGTATTAAAAAGTCAAGGAAGACAGAAAACATGGTTGGCAGAACAACTAAATATATCTAAAGAAGGATTAAATTATAAAATAAAAGCAGATGCTTTTAAGGCAAATGAATTAATAAAAATTTCTGAATTATTAAATATTGATTTAAATAAAATGAGGGAGGAAATTAATAATGATTAATAATTTACAAGAAGAAATTAAAGGTAATATTGATAAATGGTTGAGAAATGAAGCAGAGGATTTAGAAAAACAAATAACAAATATTGAAAATAAAATTAAAAAGATTTTTAAAAAAGAAGATTTATCCAATATAGATAAAATAACTGAATTGAATATAAAAATAAGAGAACTGAGAGCTGCACAAAGTAGCTTGTATATGATGATTGGTAGTATGAGTAAAATAGAAGGACTTGATAAATTAAAGGATGTAAATATAAATGAGTAAGTCATTATTAAAAATAATGATAGATAGCAGGTTAAAAAAGAATGTAGAATCTTTAAATTCTTATAAAAATGGTATTTGCTCTGTGAGATTTAAAGAATTTTGGTTTAATACAGTAAATGATATTCAAGAATTTATGCATAACCAAGCTTCTGAAAGATATTTTGATAAATTTCTTAGAAAAGGATATTTTGATTATACAAATGAATATGGAGAAATTTTAAGATATGAAATAAGTAAAGTTTATAAAGGTCAAATAGAAGTTAAAGAAGAATATGTGATATAAATGAAAGAAGATATTATTTTAATATATAAAAAATATGAAATAAGGGTGTATAAAATGAAATATAAAATATATGATAAAATCAACAAAGAATATTTAGATTTAAGATATTATGTTGTAAATGGATTTGGAGATGTAATAACTATAAAAGGTGATGTATTTATGAATCAAAATGATTTTGAAATTCAAATTGAAATGAAAAAGGAAGGGAAATAATATGAATATTATGCCAAAACAAATATTTGAACATATAGTAGATTTATTTCAAAATGAAGTTTTAGAAAATGAATTTAGTAAAGAAGATTTATTACAGAATTTTAAAATTAAAGGTGGGGCAGATGTAATATATAAAGGTAATAATTTAGTTGTTGAATATCATAATACACCAGATGCAGATTATTTTACTATAATAACTCTTTCTAGTAATCAAGATATTGATACAGAATGGTTATTAAAAGCAAATATGATTAATGCAATAGTTGAGTATGTCAATATGAAAATACTATAATATCAAATGTTGAATAGGAGGAATTATGAATGAAAAAAGTTTTTAGTCAAACAACAGAAAGATATTTTTATGATGATGAAAAAGAGAGGATTAAGCATGTAGAAGAAATGAGACAAAATGGTTGGGTTAGTAGCGAAGATAAAAGATTTATAGCTAATCTTTATTTAGATGATGTAGACGATGATAAGAATTATAGATGGTTTGCTGAATTTTATAAAAATAATTTAAAAAAAGATAGCTATTGTTCTTATAGCAAAAACTTTCAAAATCTAGCAACTGTTTATATAAAAGATGGAGATATTTTAAAAAATAGAGTGATAGGGTTTTTAATATTCCAGAAATATAGTAATAGAAAATAATAAAATTATAGATATTTACTGTTCAAAAGAAAAAAGTGATTGGTATAAAAATGAAATAAAATTATTAAAGAAACATTTTTCAAACATAGAAGAATGTATTAAAATACATGTAAAGAACTTAAATTAAAAAGTCTTTTATGTTGAAACAGGGTTAAGAAAAAAATGGCTAATACAACACAAATAAAGAAAAATATTAAAGAGATAATAAAACATTTGTCAGAAAAATACAATATTGTTCTTAAAGAAAAAAGTGTTATAGATAATTTTACAAATGGATTGAAAATTCATGGTATATCAGAAGATAGAAAATATGGAATAATAGTATGCAATAATAAGTTAAAAGATGATAAAATTGGAGCAGGAATATTAAGTTCTATTTTAGGCAAATGTTATTTGTTGATATTATCAGAAGTTAAAAATAAAATTTTAATATTCACAAATAAAGAATTCTATGATAAGTTTTTAGATAAATATGGAGTATATTTAAAAGATATAAAAGTAGAATATTACAACTTAAATAAATTCTAGGAGGTAAAATTATGATTAGCTTTATAAAAGAAGATGTAGACAATGGTAAAAATGCAAGTTGTAAAATGTGTGTTTGGAATGAAGAAGGGGATAGTAGCATTGGTTTAAATAGTGGATGCACTCATCCAATTTTATATAATGAAAATGGTAATATAATTGATGAAGCTAATGATTTAATTATAGAATGTATATTTAATCCTCGTCAGTGTTGTTTAATGGAGAAATCAAAATAGTTTATTATTGTGGGAGGATATAAATGGTAAAGAAAATTAAGGGTATTGTAAAATTTCAAAGAGAAAATAATTCAGATTGTGTTTGTTGTAATGGAAATCATATATTTTGTAAATATATTAGTGAAATAAACTCAGGTCAACCAATCGATATAAATTCTGCAATTAATGAATTATTAACAGAAGATAAAGAGAATGGGAAAATTAAGATTATTATTGAGTTTGAATAGTATATAAGGAGATTAAAATATGTCATTCAGAAATTCAGCTAGTTTTGGTAAAAGAATGGAGTATTATATTATTGGATTAATGTTGAAGGAAGGGTTAGATTGTTATGTACCTTTAGTTGATGATGATGGTATTGATTTAATAATAAGAAAGAATGATAATACTTTTATAGAAGTACAAATAAAGGCAAGATCAAAAAATGTAAAGGAAGGAAACACAGCTTTTTTTGTAGCAATAACTCATGAACTAAGAGAAAATTATTTTTTCGTATTTTATTCTGAAAGAATAAATACAATTTGGATTATGTCTTCAAAAGAATTTTTAGATAAATGTGTTACTATTAAAAATGGAAAAGACGAAAGAAAGAGAAGTATAAAGTTAAATGGTAAAAGAAAAAATGTAAAAACTGGAGAATATGAAGAATATCCATTAGAAAGATTTGAAAAATATATAGCAAAAGATTTCTCAAGATTTAAATAAAATATAGGAGGAATATAATGAAACTCAAGGATGTATTACCTTATGAATTTATAAGTGCAGAATATGATAATTGTAGAGCAAGAAAATTTGCAGATGTTGAAGTGGTAAAAGAATGGGATTCAAGAGATAATCGTTGGATAGGTAAACATAAGAATGTGACTTATTGGTATGAATTAGAAAATGGTTATGCAATAGGTATTAATGAAAATCCTGCTAGGGGATTGAGTTTTCCTGTGAAAAGAATAAAACAGTTAAATGTTATGGAATGAAATATATAATCAATGTACAGAGTTTGAAAATAAATATTGTTACGTTGTAATGTAAAAATAATATGTAGTAAAGAAAGGATGATAAAATTCATGGAAACACTAAATATAATTCAATGTCCACATTGTAAAGCATTAATGGAACCTTGGGATTATATTGAAACTGGCGATATGGAAGGTGATTTTAGAATGAATTGCGAAGAGTGTGGCAAAAAATTTAGTGTTAATTTTTCAACCGATATTAGGTTTAAAACTGATTCATAATTTATTATAAAGGAGATTAAAAAAATGAAATATATTTACGAGTTAAATTTCATAAACAAACCAAAGTGTTCTTCATGCATGTTAAGTGGAATAAAAGGACTTAATTTAAATGGAGAAAGCGTTGAAGCATGTTTTGCATTAGGGAATAGACCTAGTTGTCCAGAGGAAGGTCATCATAGAGATTGTCCATTAAAATTAATTTCTGATTGATTTAAAAATATTATAAAATGTAGTTTTTATTACAATATAAAATATCAACAAAATTAAAGGAGGAAAACAGTGGATAAATATTATGTTCTTTACAACGAATTAGAGCAAATTTCTAATGAAATATTACCATATTATGACATTAATAAAATTAAATCATACTCTGTTTATATTTGGACTAAAGGTAAATATGGGAAAAATGTATTTGATATTGAAAAAGACGAAATAATATTCTATATTAAAGACTATGTAATAAACCTATTATAGAAAAAATACAATTAAAATTAAAAGAAATAAGTCAATGTATAAATAGTTATGAAAAGGGGCTATAATACCTTGTACACGAGATATGAAGAGGAGTTGATAATTTGCCCAGAATAATTAATAAAGATATTAAAGAATGTCCATATTGTAGAAATGATGAATATATTATTAAACAAAGTTATAGTGGTACTTGTGATTATGGTATGAGATTTGATGATCAAGAAGCTGACAATGGAGAAATGTGGGATAATGCATCCTTTAAAAATACAAGTAAATATGCTTGGTGTAGAAAATGTGGTAGACGACTTTTTAAATTAGATTAAAATGTAATAAAAACAATTTTAAAAAAATAAATTTAGAGAACTGATAAATTTCCAGTTTTAAGTAGATAAAAGGAGTTAGATATGCAAGTAAAAGATATAATAAATGTAATTTATGATAGTATAATTATATATAAAACAAACAATGAAGGGTTTGAAGATATATACAAAGGTGACACAAATGACATTCCATTGGATATATTAGAAATGAATGTTAAAGCTATAGGTGCAGCAAAGAAAGCAGTTATAGATATAGAAGTATTCTAATATGCAGTTTTAAAAAAGGAGAGATATAGCATAAATTTTTGGAGGTAAATATTATTATGAATGAAGAAAAATATGAAAGCATATTAAAATTTCATGAAGAGAGTTTAAGGAGAAAAGAAAATTTAGTAAAGCCATTACATGAAAAACGTCATAAAGCTTTTGTTAGTAATGAAAATTTGTCTAATCAAGAGTATTGTAGTATGTTGGTATTAGAAGCTGAAATTCAACAAGAGAAAGAATTTATTGAAGATTTAAAATATATAATGGAGGAATAATTATGAAATGGATAGATATAAATAAACAGTTACCACCAGACAATGATGAATTTGGAGGTAAAGAATATATAGTTACAGTAAAATGTGATACTTGGAAAGAAACAAAAACAATGATTATGAATTGGGAATGTAAAAAATTTAAAAATAAAGAAGTAAAACGTTGGAAGTGGAATGATCGTATTAAAGATGAAAAATGGATAGTAACTCATTGGATGGAACTACCACCACCTGCAAAAAAACAATAAATTAATTTTAATATAATTTAGGAGAAAAATTTATGTATAATAATTTGAAAGAATATAGAGAAAAATATGAAATCATTATGTTTATAAAAGATACAAATATAAGAACTTTAAGATTGTCAGATTTAATGACAAAGATGGAAAAAGAGTTCAATATTCCATATTTAAATGATATAAGGTGGAATCATGAACATAAGAATGTTATAGAGTTATATAGAAAAATCAGTGATGCTAGAAAAATTTAAAGATTTGGCAAGAACTCTCGTGATTTTAATCATGTGTAGTTCACTGAAGGTTCGTCTTGTGCAACTTCACAAAAAGCAGATCAGGAAGCATACAGAATAATGGAAGAATTAACAAATGAGTTAAAAAAATATAGGTTAGTTTATAATTAAGAAGGAGATATAATTATGAAATATAAAATGACATTAGGTAATTTTGTTTGTAAGATGCTAAAACCATCTGAAATTAAATTTTGGATCGAGAATGAGATTGGGAAACATGATAACAAATCAGTGAAAGCAGAAGAATGGTGTAATAATGCATGTATTGGAGATATTTATGATGATGAGTTTATTCATATTGAAGTAACTGACTAAGTTGTGTAAACTAAACGAAGATAATGAAATGATTGTTAATAAAAGGGAGATTTTAAGCTAAAGATTAAATAATAAGTAAGTATCAATATATTTATTATATGATACAAAACATGATATAGTATTTATATAGCATTATAGAAAAGAGAGGTATTTTAAATGGACATAAAACTTATTAATAAAATTGAAGATAAAGTTAATGAATATATTGATGCAACTGGATCAAATAAAACGTGGATAGCTAAACAAATAGGTTTGAGCAAGCAAGCATTATATAATCTATTTCATTCACCTGCCCCTACAATTAATAATCTTATTAAGTTGTCTATTATACTTAAATGTAAAGTAAGTGATTTATATGATTATGAAATAGTTGACTAACTAATAAAAAATAATTTATAAATTGTAATAAAATACTTGACTATATGGTAAATTTATCGTATACTTGATTTGTGGTTAAGAAATAAAAACAAATTAAGGAGATGTTTGGTATGGAAACATTAAGTATTAAAGAAAAACTAAGAAAGGTGAATTTTAATAACTATCTTATTTATCAGATAGAACCAACATTTAATCAATTACATTATGGGTTTAGTGTATTGAGGAATAACATTCTAGAATTTATAGATACTACGGAGGAAGAATGTCCTACGATATTAAAATTAGATTATAGTGACATTGATAGAATTTACATAGAGAATATATTAACGGATATTTATATGAAAAATGGATTAGTATATCATTTAAAAGAACTAAAATTAGATTTAGAAGAAATATTGAATGACTTTAAAGGTAATGAATTGACTATATGCAATAATAAAGAAATTAATACTTTGAAGAATTATGAGATTGCATTAAAGAATAATATATTAAGTATTATAGGTAGTAAATTTAATGAGGATGATAAAATTAATCCATTTAAATTTAATATTGATTATAATAATTTAATTGGTATTAATGAAGAGTATTCATATAATGGTTGTAAAAGAGTAGATATAAAAACTAAAGATGATAATGATATACTAATTTATTGTGAATAACTGTATTTTTAACATTAATATGAAAGGAGGTGTTTTTTATATATGTTAGTAAATAGAATATTACAATATCAAATTAATAAATCTAATAAAAATTATAATATAATAGATGAATTATGTTTTAAATCCAAAAATATTTATAATTATGGTAATTATATTATAAGACAAACTTTTATCATAACTTCTAAATTAGATCAAAATATTATATTAGATACCAAAGAACGAGAATTTTTGATTTGGATTAATCAAAAAGTAAATGAATTTAATAAGTATAAACAAAATAATTTATTAAAGAAACAATCTAAGGGTAAAAGTTTAAATAAAAAAATAAAGCTTCTGAAATATTTTGATAGAAAAAATAAATTGATAAGTTATGATTTTATGGATTTTGTAACAAAGTATTCTGAACCATTTAAAATTTTAGGTTCTCAATGTTCTCAATCCACTTTAAGAGTTTTAGATAAAGCATGGAAATCTTTTTATGTTATTATTAAAGATTGGAAAAAGAATCCTAGTAAATATTTAGGAAGACCTAAGATTCCTAAATATAAAAAGAAAGATGGTAGATATCCATTATATATTGCTAATAATCAATGTAGGATTGAAAATAATTATTTATATTTTTCTTGGAATCCATTAAAAATTTTAAACAATAGAATAAAAATAGATATTGAAGGAAAATTAATTCAAATAAGATTTATACCTAGAAATAATGTATATATTATGGAAATTGTTTATGAAATTGAAGTGCCAGATATAAAGAATAATGAAATAAACAATATAGTTAGTATAGATTTAGGGATAAATAATTTTGCTACGTTAACTAATAACTTAGATTTACAACCTATTGTTATAAACGGTAAAATATTAAAATCTATTAATCAATATTATAATAAACAATTGGCTTGTTATAAAAGGATGCTTAAAAAAGAAAATAATAAAGAAAATAATAAAGAATGGAGTTCAGACGTGTGCTTTCTTGACGTCCTT
>ENA-UOOH01000237-UOOH01000237.1-fermentation-metagenome-genome-assembly--contig:-NODE-237-length-67354-cov-3.590321_pt1 | contig 67354 bp, 65 predicted proteins | sample MGYA00245778_ERZ724025 | MGnify/ENA primary metagenome ERZ724025 (study PRJEB28704, sample SAMN03018313) | fermentation metagenome | biome: anthropogenic terrestrial biome; feature: soil; material... | reverse complement strand
CTGCACACTGTAGATTGGCCTTGCTTCTCCCTTGAAACCGTCACTCTGGTTCCCCATATTGATCACACTCTCCCTGGCTGCGTTGTGCAGTTCCTCAATGAGGTACGCCGCTCGAATCCGTAATAAGGAGACAAACGGTTGAGTTCTAGACGGATTGCCAAGTTCAGCGCCATGCGAGAGCACATAAGAAAACCGGTGAACGACATATATGATATCTTCACCGGCCTTCTGCGATAGTCTTAATAGGGAAAACTGGTCATATAATTTCTCTGTATTCTATACTTCCCGATCCGGCGTACACCAACATTCGAAGGCGTTTCTTCCGGTTGTGCTTTCGCACCTATGGGGCTCCAAGGAAGCTTTCCATTGTATAGATCCTCGTCACCAAGATAGGCAACCATTGTCGCCACCACAGCCCCGTACACGGTGTGGACAACAAACTCGCTAAGGACTGTCTTTGGCTGCGGATGCTGTACCTCGGTAGCCCCCATGGTTCCGAGAATTCCGTAGAGAGCAGTCCATGCCGTTGCTCCACAAATCAGGGCGCCTTTCAAGGGGGCCTTCTCTTTCCCAGTAAGAGACAAGATGTAGACAGACGCCACGCCAAGCATCGCACTAATAGTGCTGTCGGCTATCCAACCCACTAATCTACCTCTTGGAGTAGTGATTTTGTAACGCCGAAACCCACATACCCGCAGCCCGTGACGGTCCACCATACTCAGAAAAGCCACTCCTGGTAATTAGTTCGCTAAGAGCGTTCTTAACCAAGCCTCCACCAAGTCCGCAGAGCACGCCAAGTAACACCTTATCCTGGATCTTCCCCATTTTACCACCTCATGTCTACCATTCCCGTTTTGCAGTGCACTTATCCAGTACCGACGCGACCAGAAGACAATAATGGGGTTGGCCTCCACACAACTCGCATCTGACCCTCATCGGACAGTTACAGAGAAAAGAAGACCACGACGTCAAAAGACTACCATAGACAAGATCCAAGACAAAGCCAAATATCCAGAAAAACCTCCGTGCCGTGAACTAACCTAACCAATTAGGCGTAAAAGACTCCCCACGTATAAATCATCAAGAGAGCATATAATCCGCAGGCGAAGCGAACCCAGCCGATATATTTCGGCACAAGAGACTTCCGGACAAACCATAAGAACAAAAGACCAGCAGGAATAAGAACGAGTTTGTAGAGAGCAAAATAAGGGGTTCCAACCAAGCCACTCATAAAAGGGTTCCACTCACTATGATCCCCAAATACCACGAGATCCTGTGTGGCGAAAAAGTCTATCATGTTGAATAGTCCTATGAGAATCAAAAGCCAGGACAGGTGGAAATACTGCATTCGCCGCTTCAACAATGGAACTCACTCCCAGGGCCGTTTACCCTAGGTTATCCATTATTATGCTGAAATATGACACTCATCCAAACCTGGCTCCAGGCTTGAGCCACAATTGCATCTAGGTGCTCAGGAATGTCTTCCAGATCAATGAGCTGTAGACTAAAAAACGGAGGGGCGCACCCTCCAGATTATGGACGGTAAAAAATAACATGAAACTGTTCTTCTTTCTCCAAGTTGTGAAACTCCACTTTGATTCCAGACTCCTCACACTCGCGCTGAATACGCTGGATACCTGTTCCTATACCGCGATAGGGTATGCCTTCAAAATCTCTTAAGAGCGAGACAATGATGGGATTACGCTCGATGTGGATTCCATATTGTATTGACTCTACAGTCAATGTATTGGGAAGCTTACCTGGACTTCGTATTTCTACCCTATCATCGAATATGAATATCCTAATGTTGCTGGCAATATAGTAATTGCGATGTACAAGGGCGTTCATGACCGCTTCCTCTAGAGCAACCCTTGGAATCTCCAGAATGCCAATGGAGTTGAAGTCCTGATCTTTCTGCAACATGCGAAGATTGTTGGTTAGAAAAGCTATTGATGCTTTGAACATCTGCGGTATTGTGCCTTCAATATCTCTGCTATCTTTATATTCGCTGCCAGCTGGATCACTCCCGACATACGAAACCGCCTTCACAACGTAGCTTGGCCGTTTGTACTGGGGCTTTTTACCAAGGAGCAAGAGTCCAGCCAGTGTACACTTGCCGTTCACCATGAGTTTCATGTTCTCCAACAAGGTCTCAACAGGAGTACTTGATTCATCAAAGGACTCCTTGATTCGGCGCTCATAGAGCTCGCGAAATTCCCTCAAGTCAAGATCGGCTAAACTCGTCCCATCAACTGCCCCTTCGTCAGCAAAAAGATTAGCCGATTCCTGTAAAAGTCTCTGAATCTCTTCTCGACTTGCCCTACGCTTATCAGCTCCTACTTTGACCCAGACATCGCGTCCATTGGCCATGTAGAACTTATTAGCCCCTCGAGGGACTTCAATAACGACGACCAATTTGTCACCAGACATGACATTTTTCGTCGTAACACTGATAGGGGGGTCGATTTTCTGGGAACAAGCACTAGAAATATCTTGATTCAGCTTCTGTAGTTGTTGTTGATCTAATCCGACAATATCACCATGATCACTTACACCTACAAGAATCTTTCCGCCCTCAGAATTAGAAAATGCGCAAAGCTCGGCTGCGAGTTGATCAACGCTATCAAATCTTACCTTGAGCTGCAAGAACGAATCCTCACCGCGTTCAATAAGTTCATGCAGATTTTTCACCATATCAACAACCCTCCTGGCCGAATAAACTGAGCCCGACCAATAATCTGCCACTACCAATATATTCTGTACACCAATGGCTTCTCCTTCAGTGAACTAGATAGAGTCTGGTTGCATCTTCCCCCTCGCGAGCGCCTCTAAGCAAATCAAGAGATCGTCGTGTTTGACAAAGAAAAGAGTGATGCAGCATTCTAGTGATTCTCAATCCAGCTACCATAAGCACACATGTACTGGATCATCACTCGTTAATGGATCTTCCTTGATGCTGTGCACAAGTATTCGGGCGGTTTCGTTCGCATTTTTGCACCAATTGTAGCCTTAAGATAATCGTTGAACGATGATACTGACTCAATCAAAGACAACTGTGTCTTCAGCCATGAACTTTCCTTCCACGATTCCTCGCGATGAGAGGCGCACATACTCGGCATCGACTTTTACAAGCTTATGGACAGCGATCCATGAAAAGAGGGCTCCAATTCTAATTCATCCATGGTTCCGTAGTTACCAACCTGGTTCATCAAGGTAGTTTATCGGGCCCATCCAGTCCTGAATGCGCTAAGTAGTGCTTGAAGATGGAGCCCCTGTCTGTACACTTGAGTTGTCTCAATTGTGTTGAACGGAATCAGGGCTAGGCCGAAGAGCATGAGCACTACAACATCCATAAGCAGTACAACCATTGCTCGTCTCGCATGATAACCCTCGTTGCCTTCAACATGGTCTTTCCCCCTACGTCATCAATTACTGTAGCTAAATGTTACAGTTCCATCAAAAGCCTACTCCTCCTCCGCCCCCAGCCAACACTTAGTAGAGCAGTAGCAAAGGTGGTCACAAACAATAGATGGAACGTATCCTGCCAACGCAGGTATGAAGCTAGGTTTCGCATGAAAGCCCTGACGATGCCTTGCACTAAAGGTACTTCCTCCAGAGCATCTGATAAACTAGGCGAAACATTATAGTACCAACGTATTAGGATACGACCAACTTCTGTTGTCTGTAACTGATCATCTCTAAAACTTCTGAATACATCTAGGTCTGGATCCTGATCATCAAAGAAAACGGAAGATATGAGGCAGCGCCGACGTACAACCTCTGCATCTGCCCTCTCTTTTTGAGAGATTGATTTTGTGAAGTAAATCGTATCACTAGGCCCTGTGCCCATGAAAGTCTGTCCCGGACGAATATTCAACACTTGAATCTCCGACTGCAAGCTATAAGGAGCCTTTTCATCGCGAGATGAGAGCTCAATTCCAAGGATATTGCGATCTACATCAATTGTTCCAAAAGATAACTCGTAATCTGCTACTCCTCGGTTCATGGAAGTTAGAATTTGGTTTCCCCGAGAAGTGCGAAGCTCAACTAAACCACTTTCATTGACGAGAAGACGGTGCAGGTTTTCATCTGATGCATCGTTTGGCTCTTGAAAGTTTATCGTATGTGCCAATTGCAGCTCATTCGTGATTCTTTGCATGGCCAAATGGATGTCGGCCTGAACATCAGCACTGACTGTTCCAGAGACAAAAGACCGATCCGCGAAGAAATACAGGCTAAAGCCCCCCGCGATAACCAGTCCAACCAAGGCTAAAGTCACCATGAGTTCAATCAGCGTAAAACCAGCGGTTCCCGTATCCTTGTATCTCACGTTAATCTCCCCTACCCTTCGGTAAAAAGGATACAAAATCTCCAACTCGCACAACTAGACCTTCGATACCGGTGTTACTACCTCCACTCCAAACTCTAAGATTCGGCATCTGCTTATGAGTGGAAACTTCCGGAGACGTTTTCGCATAGGATTCTGATGCTAAGCTTTTTTCCATTTCACTTCGTAACGTATACAGCTCTTGCATACGTGTTCCAGCCCATTGGATACGCTGTACACTTGAGACAATGAGAGGAGCAAAAGCAACAGTAAGCATTGTAATAATAGCAATAGCCACAACAACCTCTAACAACGTGAAACCACTTTCCGAATCGGTTACTCCTTTCACTTCTTCACCACCTTATTCCCAAACAAATGTACCCGTACCTTTGAACGGATCGCTACGGCTTTCTGAATCAGGTATCGGAATCAGAGAATCTGCTGCAAGATTCGACAGATCTGTATCATCCTTGAAGTAAAATGCTCCCTTTGCAAGGTTCTTTGATGTGTTCTTGACCTTCAGAACTTCCAGCACTTTTTTTGAAATACCACCCAAGAATCCCCAAGAATAATTCTGTTTGCTTACTGTGCCATGGTCGAAATACACTGTACCGTATTTTGCAGTAGGATCTTCTGCCCCTATCTCGAATCCCAATATCCCCATCCCATCGGGAACCTTCAATATTACGGAATATATTCTATCAGGATAAGTGATTATGAAAGGCTTAGAACTAGGGAGATTCGACACAATCACCTCATCGAAGAAGATGGTTTCAGCACAAACAACAACATTTACTCTTCCATTGCGGCCGCTACCGATGTTATGTCCCAAAATCATGGGACTCTCAAAAACTATTGCAGGTGCTTCAAACTGTACAGTGACGACCTCAGATTCACCCGGGAGAGTATTGTCAACGTGTAAGGGGTTGTTAGAAGCGCGATTGTCAGTCCGCATAATCACAGGTTCTTCGGCAAACGCATTTGACATTTGAATTGTTCCATATCGTTCTGAATACCACGCAAGCGAAGGATCATGCCCAAAAAGATGTGGATATGTAGTCGCTGTGGCGGTTCGACTGACTCCATCAACTACGCTCGTAGCGACTATTTGTGTAAGCCCATCGCGCAGGGAATCCTGTGGATCATCTATTATTGAAACCACTACATCTACATAACCGAGATAGTCGCTGGGCTCAGTTAATTGAAAGTGACCAGAATCGCGGTTATAGTAAATCCGCTCCATCACTCCAGCGGGCTTCTCTCCAACAGATTCCTCTAGCCAAGCGGCCATTACAATCTCAGCCCCAGCCCGAGCCAAGAATAGAGCTTGAATATCTTGTTCTGTCCTTTCAACCCGCTTAAGTTCAGCCATACTATATTGCCACAGCGTACCCCCAAAAAGCGCGAGGACCACGATGAGCATCAGAGCGACACCTATAGCCATCATACCTTGTTCGTCTCTTAGTCCCATTATGGTCCCCTCCCCTTGGTTCTCGACAAGATGCTCCTCGGTGTCACCGACTTTGGGTAATACAACATGGATTCCAGTTAAATTACAAAGTACAAAACCAGGGCAGCCACGGCCATACTTGGACCAAAGGGTATAGGAGTTCTTCGGTCCTGCTTTGTTATGTAAAGATACAAAATGCCTCCAATGCTGCCAAGGAGTGAAGCCCCAAAAAGTACGAAAAAGACTGCCTTCCAGCCCATAAACGCCCCAATCATGGCCATTAACTTCACATCACCCATTCCCATTCCGCCTCGGGAAATCAGGGCAATGAGTAACATCAGCACAAAACCAACTGCTGCTCCAAGCACACTAGACCAAAATGAAATTGTCAGGCCTAAGAGTGCCAAGAGCAGGCCTAGAGCTGTCCCCGGCAGGGTCAGAACATCAGGCAGTAATTTGTGTTCTAAGTCAATCAAGGCCAAGATAAGAAGTAGCGAGAAGAAAACCAGACCGATAACGAGCTCCGATAGCAACGAGCTCTTCCAAGCGATCAAGGCGAAGCTCAAACCCGTTACAAACTCCACCAGTGGATAACGCCACGCAATTGCTCCTCCACACTCCTTACAGCGCCTCTTCTGCCAGAAAAAGCTAAGCACAGGGACTAATTCGCTGGCCCCTAGTCTGTGGCCACAATGGGGACAACTAGACCCCGGTTTGATTAAGGACAACTTGCGAGGCACGCGATAAATAACCACATTATAAAAGCTACCTAAGACTAGACCAAAGACAAATAGCCAAAACATAAGAAAAAACTCCATGCTGCAACCTCTTCCTTAACCACTACGAATGCGACACCATTCAGTAACCCTTAACGTAGCTACTCCACTTAGCTACGGTTCAGTACTGTACTTAATGACTGTAGCCCATGTATCCGTGAACTCCCCTTTGTCTTCGAGTTCTGCGTTGAAGAGGTGAACTGATAGCTCTTTATAGTTTGCAGGTGGAAAACTCTTTGCCAAACTGACCTTGTAGCCCACAAGCAGCGCTCCTGACTTTTCTTGGCTACCAAATGCAAGATCATATGTAACCCGATCCACAGGCAAGAACAGGCTTGCATCAGATGTCCCTTGCTTTCGCCAGATGCCTCGCGGATCGCTATATAGAATCTTCTCATTCTCAGTTAACATCGGAACTTCTTCTAGCGAAGAAAAGAGCTCCACGTCATAGGCGAACCGAAATTCCCGGGGAAGAAACTCCAATAAGTAACGCTCCTCTTGCTGGACAGTCGACTGATCCATCCCTCGAGAATATAGCGTTACTCCCAGTCTGTAGGTGCTGTAGCCTAGTGACAGCACTAAACCTACTAATGCTAACGCGATTAGAAGTTCCACCAAGGAGTAGCCTTCTTCATATCTTCTCAACCCGCGTTTCACCCCATCACCTACCCTTACAGATCTACCGGGCCTTAAACGTACTGAGCTTCAGTTCACGTTCTGCACCAAGTCCAGTTCGCCAGGGTAGCTTAACCGTATATAGCGTTCCCTCGTGTTCGTTCAACGTCCAAGGCTCCCGAAAAACACCATCTTCTTCTCCCAATGATTCGTCCACAAGAGCTCTATCCAGTAGATTTTGAGCCTCTATGAGTGTAGAGTGGTGATTTCCAGCTCCCTGTATGGAACTAACAGACGAGCCGAATACTGACGAGAAGACAGCTGCTACAACCCCAAGAATCACTACGGCTATTAGGATCTCGGTCAAAGTGAAACCACTTTGACCCCTTCTTATCAACAACCCAATCTCACCTCTCATGCCAGGTCCCTGCTGAATAACCGAGAACATGGGGAAGTACTACCAGTCCCTCTTCGAAGCTTGAGGCCTGGCCAACTAGGGGATCGTCATCGGATAGGGGCCTCAACTCTCCTATGATCTGCTGATCCTTTAGGAGAGTTCCGTCCGCAAAGAGAAAATACCCTCTTGAAACTGGGTAGGACTTGTTCTCGCTGTTCGCATAGACTCTATCACCAAAGTACACGATGCCATGTTGTATGCCATCGATGGTTGTAACAGAGTTCAGAGCCCTAAGAACCAGCGTACCAGCTACGTTTACTTTGGCATGGAAAGAAACGAAATCACTCCTGAGCGTCAGCGTCTCTTTATTCTTTACCTCCAGCTCCGTCATTTCTCCAAACTTCATGGCTGGTGCCTCTAAGAAATGGTCACCGTCTGTCATGATTTTATTGCTCGTTGCCTTAAGAATAACGGGATTATCGCTTGTTAAGGGTAGCACACTAAACCTCAGCGTTTGAACATTATTGTCCCCGTCCTTTTGAAACCAGCCAATCTCTGAAGCATAATCAACAAGCGGCTGCACTTGGTCAACCTTTACGGACAACCTGATCGTCTCTTCTACGTCCGTTCTGCGCCCACTAATCCCTGTAGATAGAATGTCGATACGATAATGGTCACTTAGATCCGCCGCCGTCTCAAATGTCACCCTATAGGACCCCGCATCTGGAATGGAACCGCACAAAGGAGTATCCAACTTCAGCTCGCTAAACTCCTTTCCTTTTGCTGATTCTCCCTTTAGAAACTTGAGGCCAACCTCTAAACCAGTACGCGCCAAATAATGAGCCTGAACGTTCTGTTCTTGTCTCAAGGACTGGCTCATCTCTAGAGTCTGCATCTGAACAATGGACGTGCCCAAGATCAACAGCACAACAACAACCATGAGCACCGTCACCATAGCAAATCCTTGTTGATCACGCATGGTCGTCCACTCCTCTTGGTCAATACACAAAATGGTGCGTCACGCCGAAGAAGGCCTTCGGCGTGGTTAGGTTGGTCTAGTTCATACAACTTCTACCGGAATTGCCGGAGATCACGATGAGCATCAGAGCAACACCAATGGCCATCATGCCTTTTTCGCCTCTTAAACGCATCGTGATCCCTCCGCCACCAGTTCAATCCTAAATGTTACCCATGCACTGAACGAACGAGAATCCAGCGGATACTTTTAGGAGGGCGCACCCTCAGGTGTAACCGTGATAGCACCGGTTTCCTCTACAGTGAACTCATATTCCGTCTCTGGGTCCGTGGTCCATGGATACTTAGGTGCTTCATCCAAACCCCAACCCACCAAGTCGCTTATGTCATTGGGTTCTTGATCCCCATTGGATAACATGTACATCCGAACCGCATTTTCGATCAACTTTTTGTTGGCATCGTGAACCCCAAGGCGGGCTCGTTCCTGCACATTACCATACTGCTGTATCCCAATCCCCGAGAGAATCCCCAGGATAACTACAACAATCATCAATTCAACAAGGGTGAAACCCTCTTGCTGTTTGAGCATCTTCCTGATTTTCTTCAACATCTTTATTCCTCCTTAGTTACGCGTTCTTATTACTAAAATACATACTGCATCCGCAAACCTAAACGGGGCTTAACTGGCTTGTCCTTTTCTAAAGCCCACAAGATATGCGGTTCAAGCCTAAACTGCTCCCATTCTAAAGGTACTCCGAAGACCACCTGCGGAATCCACCTCTGATCACTCAAGAGATCAATTTGACCACGTGCCGACAAAAACGCTAAAGAATACTGCAGATATCCTGTGACACCAAACTGACCCTCACTATAAATCGCTCCAAGTCCCCCCTCAACGTGCCGAGACCCCACACTCACCCCCCCTGCTAGTCGTTCCTTCGCAAATTCAACCCAGTAACCTTGATCATAGTCCTCTTGGCTTTTCTGGCCGGTCACTGGGTCTGGGTAAAAAAATCTTGGCGTACCACACCCTGACCATCCTCCACGATACGCGGGATGACAAAGATCGTCATCTCAGTACTGTTCTTCTTCGTCTCCTTCCACTGGAAAAGCCTCCCTAGGACTGGTAACTGAGACAAAAAGGGAATCTGCCTAATGGTTTCGTTTTCTTGTTCTTGCAGCAAACCCCCAAGCACAAAGGGTTGTCCATTCTTGACGCGAACAGTGGTCTCTGCCTCACGCGTCCTGATGGTTGGATAACTTGTGTCTGAACGGTAGATAAATGTGCTAACCTCTGGTTGAACCAGGATTGTTATATAGTCATCATCGGCGATCCTAGGCGTAACCTTGAGATTGATGCCAGACTCTAGAAACTCCATGGTGCGACTACCATCCGGTCCGTCTAGAACAATCGGTACCCGATCTCCCACGAAAATACTGGCTTCTTTGCCGTTCAAAGTGGCGATCTGGGGATTGGCTAAGATCTTTGCTTCTCCCTCATTCTCAAGGGCTCTCAGGGCTAAAATCAGCTCCCAAGGCTCCCACTCGAGCTCAAAGAACACGGGAGCGTCGCCACCGCCCAAAAACGAAGGCGTGCCTTTCCAATCAATTCCGAGCTCGCGCATTCCCTCCAAGGAGGTTTCTTGTACCCAGACCTCCAAAACAACTTGTGGCGCGGGCTGATCAAAATCAACCATAAAGAGATCGACTTCCGCTAACTCTTGATCAGTCCCCCGGACAGTCAGACTCTTTCTCTCTTCATCCAGCTGAATCATCGATCCGTCAATGAGTAGCGCAAGGGCCGCCCTAGTGGCTTCAGGTTCAGCATAATCCAGACGATAGACCTTGAGGCGCTCTAGACCTTGGTTTATGGTAGCAACCACTAGGGAATGCTCACTTATTTCTACCCGGAGTGGCACCAACTGGCTAATCTGCTTAATGAGCTCTTCCGGGTTTCGATTGCGCACATCCATAATGAGATTCATGTTCTCGATGGCTGGATCTGCCACTAAATTAAGGTCTAGCTCCTCACTTAAGTCTTTAAAAATATCCAAAAGTGAGCGACCCTTCTGTGGAGTCTTTTCGCCCACGACAGAGTTGTCTAGGGCAAAAATCAACTCCTCCGCCCGATCCAAGACATCTCTAGTACCATGCAAGACCACCAAGCCGCCTTGGGGCTGAACATAGACATCGGAACGTGGCATCACAAGCTGCAGAGCCTCCAAGACCTCTGATGACCCAATCTGGGTAGTCTGCACATAGCGCACTTCTTTATCCTCTGGTACTCCCACTAAAAGCGTATTTCCCTCTAGACGATATGGATAACCACTATGCTGGGAAATCAAGTCTAAGGCTCCCTTAAACGTCACTCCCTGCAAATGAAAGGTTCCTTGTCCCGTGACAGAAGGATCCACCAAGACATTGAAGCCTTGGCTCTCGCCTAAAACTGTAAAGATCTGAGCAAATTCGACCTGGTTGAAGGTTACATCAAGCTCCTCGGCCAAAAGCCCGCCGCTAACAAGAAGGATCATAAGCAAAGCACAACTGAGAATTTCTAGTCTCTTGCGGCTGGTCATGGCTCTACCTCCCTATCCTAACTAAAAAGCTACGCTGGCCTTGCGTGAATTCTACAGCCCCATCAGCAATCGAAGAAGCCATCCAACCAGCTAGAGTATCTCCAAGCTTGAGCAAGGTCGTGGTTTCCTGGTACTCCACAAGGATCACGGTCTGATCCTGGTTTGTTAAGATCCCTTTCAGAACAAACTGGGGGTAATCATACTCTTGAAGCAAGGCTACTACCTGTTCCCATTCATCCGCGGTGGTGCGGCCTGTAAGCTTGCCAAGACTCTCATCCCAGCCAAACTCTCTTTGGGGCAAGTGCCTCCGCACAATCTCCAATAGCGTTATTCCATCGGCATAAAGCACGTTGGCTGCATGCAAAGGTAAGTTATCCTCAGGGGATATCTCCTTGATCACCGGGGGCTCCGCCTGTACCGGGATGGCAACACCCGATTTCGCTTGCCGGTCGTACTGCCTAAGCACCTGTTCGGCCAGTTGTAGATCGCTGGTCAGACCAAAAAGAACCACTAAGTCCAGTTCTGGATCTACATAGCTTCTTACGCTTGGCACCACTAAGGAAATCAAATTTCGTGCCGCTTCCACATCAACATGTTCTAGCGAGACGAAACTGAAATCCTCGGTGCCAAACTCACTCTTGAGGCGGGCTTCACTGGCAATAATTAAGGTGTTACCCATGAGCTTGTAGCGATAGCCTGTGGTGCGGGTAACTAGATCAAGAGCTTCCTCCATGGGTAGATCATGTAAGACAAAACTGACCTCCCCCGAGACAGACGGATCCACTAGAACATTATAGCCGCCTAACTGGCCTAAAATCTGAAAAACGTCCACCAAAGGTGCTTGCTTAAACTCCATATTCACTCGTCCTTGCCCTAAGGCCGGAGTAAAAGCACTTCCTAAAACCACGATTAAACATAATGCGAGTACCGGTTTCCATCGAGCCCTCATCTTCTCAACCCCCTATAGTCAATTTCAAATCTACTCCATCTATGTCGAGATAGACTCCATTACTCGAAATCTCCCGCACCACTGCTTCCCCAAGACGATCTCCCGCCCTCAGCCAATACTGCTTGCCCTCCTTAGAGACTAAAGCACTCCTCTGGCTTTGAAAATCCACAATCCCCAAAACCTGCACTTGCCTGCCTAGGTATTGACTTATAATTTCAAAAGGGAGACCAAATGCCTGAACCGGCAAATCTACCAGGTCTTCCCGGGTAAGCTTGGCGAGTTCTAAGCCTGTCGCTGGGGCATGATCGAGCATGAAGACCTGTAAATCAGCTGTTAACTCCAGATGGAAGAGGCCTCTACCAATATAACCCAAACCTACCTGGGTTACCTTGAGGGATGGTAGAACCTCTTGAATATGTAAAAGGTACGCAAACACCTTTTCACTACCCTGCACGGCCATGACCAGAGGAATAATTCCCGTTTCGCTTCCTTGCTCCGACTTTACGGGTACATGATCGAGAGAAGCAATGTCCAACCCATAGTATGTACTAAGAGTTCTCAGGCCTTCTAGTACCTCAGGCAGGTCATATTGGGATGGAATATATTTGGCCGATGTGAGGAGTCTATCTTCGATTTGCCTCTGCCCAGCTTCCAATTGCGGTATTTGTTCCACAATTCCCAGAAGAAGCTGTTCATTTTGAACAAGCTGACTAAGCTGTTCCTCAAGCTCCCCGGCTTTCTTGCGTGCTGGTAAATAGAAGCCAGCAAAAATCACCGCGGCGGTCAAGAAAAGAGCGGCAAAGACTACACCCTGCCAAGAAAGCTTCTCTCTAATCGAGCGGAGATTGACCATAATCCCTCACCCCCTTAACCTCAATACCAAAGATAATGAAATCCGTTTGCTCCGCTGGATGAGCAAAACTGAGGGTAGACTCTTCGCTTCGTTCGTTTAGGAAATTCAGGTATCTAGATACGCTCGTCATATCCTTGGTATAACCCACGATTTCAACCTGTGAGCTCTCCCACACTAAAGCCTCAATCCAAAGACTCGGGAAGGACTTTTCGAGAAGGGAAGGCAGCAAAACGGCCGATTCATGCTCCTCGGCTAAAAGCTCTTGATACGCCTTCTCCCTTGCTTCGAGCTCAGCGAGTTCCTGCCTTAAGCGATTGACTCCTTGAACTTGGGCTTGGAGTGCCTCTTCCTTAGACAAGGCCTTCTCATAGACCATGGTCAGATGATCCACCCTGGCGTTTTCTCGCAGCGTCACAAATCCCGCCGCCCCCAATAGCAAAAGGACAAGTAACCCAACAATAAACTCTGGACGTACTGCAGACTGCTTTAGGGGCCTTTCTTCCTTAGGCAAGAGATTAATCTTCATTACCTCAGCCCCCTTAACCCTAAAGCTAAGGCAGAACCATAGCAACTAAACCTGTCAGGACGTAGGACTTCGAAGCTGAGGCGCAAATTCTCCATATCCTTCAGCAAGCGGACAGGCAAGTCAACCTCTTTTTCAAGCATGTCACCTAGACCACGCAGATCCGCTACATCCCCGAGCAATACCATCGTATCAAGCATACTGCGGAAACTTGTAGCCCTCTCCTGGGCACGAACAAAATCAAGGGTCTGCAATACGGAGCCCACAAATTGCTGCACCGTTGCCCTAAGTACCCGTTTATTGCCACTGCCCTCTAAGAGCAGAAAATCTAGATCCTCTTTCGTGATTAAGGCCCGGGCTTCTTCAGGTGTACACTGGAAGGCTTCCTCCACACCCTGCCTAAAGTTGATAGCTCCAAGGGGTACTGTACGGAGAACCCTAAAAACGCCGCCTAAAGCCACCTGAATGATGGTCTGTTCCTCACTAATCTCCACAAAAACTCGGCGACCTCCGCCCTCTAAGAGATCTTCCCAGCCAAAGGCTGGCATATCAACGGCTTCTAGGCTCAAACCTGCGGCCCGAGCGGCATGAATAAAGGGGAGCACGTGCTGGCGGGGACAGGCTACCAAGACCACTTCAAGCTCCTGATCATCTTTGTAGTTGATAAAATAATCAAAGTAGACTTCGTCTAGGCCCTTGACTGGAAAAGAAACTAATTCTGGGACTTCAAACTCCAAGGCCTTCTCTAACTCACGCTTGGTCATGGAGGGAAAACGATGGGTCTTAACTGTAACCCACGAACTTTTCACTCCAAGGACAGCAGATCCCGGAGAGATATTCTGCTCTTTAAGCAAGCTCTGTAGGCCTTTGGTCAAATCGCTTAGATTCGTAACTTTTCCGTCCACAACCGTTCCCGGGGGAAGTGCCCTCCACCCCAGCTTTGTGACCACATTGGCTCGGCCTTTTCGCGTAATTTCAGCTACCTTAATCCCCGAAAAGCCAATATCGATCCCTATGACTTTCTTGGGCACACCATCACCCCCTAAATTGCCGTTACCATTTGCATCATGGGTAAGTAAACAGACATCAAGATAAAGAGCACAACCACTGCTAAAACCAGCATAACCACGGGCTCTAGGAGTTTGGTGAAACTCGCCACTGTGTAGTTCACTTCCCGATCGTAATAATCGGCCAACTGCACCAGGACGGTCTCTAAATTACCCGTTTCTTCACCAACCGCTACCATCTGCACTAACATGGTGGGGAACACCTTATGTTCCCCTAAGGGAACACTAATGCCCTGGCCTCGCTCCACTCCGACGGTTGCCGCACCCATAGCCCTTTTTATAACCACATTATCCATCAAACGTTCTACAATCTCTAAAGTGGGAACCATGGCTATACCACTACTCAAAAGAAGACTCAGTGTACGGCAAAAGCGGGAGAACACCACCATTTTTTGCATCTCTCCCACAACAGGTAGAGAAAGCTTAATTGTATCTCTCACCAAGCTCCCCTGTTTGGTACTGAGGTAGTAACGCAGTCCAAAAACGATGGCCACAATAATACCAATCACGATGTACCAGTTAGTCAGCATCCAATCTCGAGCATTTAGAACCGTCATGGTTATAGCGGGGACTTCCACACCAAAACCGGCAAAGTTTCGCACAAGCATGGGCAGGACCACAAAGAGCAAGACCAAAACCATGAGCAAAGACACGGCCGAGATAATTCCGGGATACATCAACGCTTCGGTGATCTTCTTTCTAAGCTCATCTTCCCGCTCGTAATAAATGGCGAGGCGGTCAAAGATCTCAGGCAAGGAACCGGTGACCTCCCCCGCTTCTACCAGGTGAACAAAGACGTTAGGAAACACCTGCCGGTGCTTCTCGAGAGACTTCGTAAAGCCTGTTCCACTAGCAACATCCAGTCTAATGGTCTGGAGTACCTGACCAAAAGCGGGCTCCGCCGCTTGCTGTTCCAGGAGCTCTAAGGACTTCACTAAAGTGAGGCCCGTTCCTAGCATAATCGCAAACTGACGGCAAAAGAGGGCGAGATGCTTCGCCTTCAATTTCAACTTTTTCTGAAATAACTGGGTGGGCTCTTTCGCTACCTTCAGGGAGGTTACAATATAACCCTCCTTGCGGAGCTCACCAGCCGCGGCTGCTTCGCTCTCCGCTTGAACCACTCCCTCCACAGCTTGTCCACTGCGAGTTCGACCCTTGTAGGCAAACCGCGTCATTAGGCACCACCTACCTTGTTAGATCATAGTCCTTACGATACAAAACGGAGTCATCGACCAATCCTTTGCGCACCAGTTCCTCGAAGGAACTCGTCATGGACTGCATCCCAAAGCGGGCACCGGTTTCAATCATCGAAGGAATCTGGTGGGTCTTTTCTTCCCTAATCATATTACGAATGGCTGCGGTGCCGAGCATTACCTCTACAGCCGGAACCATACCATTTCCATCCCTACAGGGAAAGAGTTGCTGCGAGACAACGGCTTCCAGAACGGTACTAAGCTGTACCCGAATCTGCTGTTGACTTTCTGGAGGAAAAACATCGATCACTCGATCAATAGTCTTGGCTGCACCCTTGGTATGCAAGGTGGAAAGCACAAGGTGACCCGTCTCTGCTGCCGTAAGAGCAATGGAGATCGTCTCTAAATCACGCATCTCGCCCACTAAAATCACATCAGGATCGGAACGCAAGGCCGAACGAAGGCCATTAGCAAAGGATTTCGTATCAATCCCCACTTCCCTCTGGTTCACGACACAGCCCTTGTGTTGGTGGAGAAACTCTATGGGATCTTCGAGTGTAATAATGACACCTTTGCGCTCTCGATTAATAATATCGATCATAGAGGCTAGGGTGGTTGATTTCCCACTACCTGTAGGACCTGTAACTAAGACCAAGCCATCCCTTAGGTGAGCCAAATCGTGGAGAATTTCTGGTAAACCCAGGTCCTCTATGGGCTTAATGACAGGACTGATCACCCTCATGGCTAAGGTGAGAGAACCCCTTTGACGAGACAAGTTACAACGAAAGCGACCAATTCCCTTGATACCATAGGAAAAATCGATTTCACCTTCCCGTTCCAAATCTCCGCGCTGATTGTCAGTAATGATGGGACGCACCATCTGCTCAATGTCTGCGGGCATGAGCCGATTGTAACCTTCGATAGGCCTGATCGTACCAAAAACCCTAATCACTGGGGGCACACCAGCCGACAAATGTAGATCAGAGGCCTTCTCTTCCATCGCTATCTTAACGAGTCCAGTAATGCCCTCGATGAATGTCATTCTTCGCCCCCCATATCTACAGTGTATACTGTCCGAATGATCTCCTCGGAGGTGGTGACCCCTGCAATCAGCTTGTTCACAGCATCGTGCTGGAGCGTTGTCATGCCCCCGCGCAAAGCAATCTCCAAAAGCTCAGCTTCACCAACGTCTGCCTCCACAGCCCGCCGTAGTTCTTTGTTGAATACTAATACCTCAGCAATGGCCGTACGGCCACGATAGCCCGTGTTATTGCAGATAGGACAACCCTTCCCGCGATATACGGTGGTGGGGGGCTCCAGGTTTAAGGACCGTATATACCGGATCAGGAGAGGATCTGTCAGTCGAGATGGCTCCTTGCAATCTCGGCAAATGGTTCGCACCAGGCGCTGGGCCACAATACCAATAATCGTTGAACTGAGAATAAAGGATTCTAGACCCATATTCACAAGGCGCGTGATGGTGGCCACCGCACTATTTGTGTGCAAGGTGGATAGAACTAAGTGCCCGGTTAGGGCCGAACGAACCGCGATTTCTCCCGTCTCTTCGTCTCTAATTTCTCCCACCATAATCACATCCGGATCTTGGCGCAACACTGTACGGAGACCTGTGGCGAAGGTGAGACCTACCTTGGGATTGACCTGCACTTGATTGACGCCATCTAAGCGGTATTCTACAGGGTCTTCCACCGTAACGATATTCTTCTCGGGAGAGTTGAGACGGTTTAAAAAGGCGTATAATGTCGTTGACTTACCGCTGCCAGTTGGTCCAGTAACCAAAATTAACCCTTGGTTCAAGAGCAAGACTTGCTCCATCTTCTGAAGATTTTTCGGTGAAAACCCAAAATCCTCCAATTCCAAGAGGTTGCTGGATTTATGTAGGAGCCGGGCAACAATCTTTTCCCCGTAGACTGTAGGCAAGGAGGAGACTCTCATGTCCACCTCTTGGCCAGCTAGTGTCATCTGAATGCGTCCGTCTTGGGGTTTGCGGCGCTCGGTAATATCAAGTCCGCCCATAATCTTGATCCTCGAATTCACATCGCCCCGCAAGTGCTTAGGGATTTCCATAATATCCCGCAAGAGCCCGTCAATCCGATAACGCACCCTCATACCATGTTCGTGGGGTTCTAAGTGGACATCACTCGCCTTTTGGGTGATGGCCTGTTCCAAGATCAAATTGGCCAACTTCACCCCAGGTGCATCGCCGAGGTACTCCACCTCGTCTGTTTCTTGGGTTTTCTCGTCGTCTTCATAACGGGAAATCAGTTCTTTGGCACTTTGAGCAATATTTCGGGTACGCTGAAAGGCATCCGCGATCTCCCCTTCCGTGGCCACTATCATCCATGACATTGATATCTAAAGGGTCTGCCATGGCCACAATCAGGACTCCATCTTGAATCTCTATAGGCAGAACATGCTTGGAGACGATGATTGATCCCGGAATTATATCCACAATCTCAGGGGATAGGTAACGCCGATTCAAATCCACCCGATCAATTTTCAAGTGTTCGCTTAAGGCATCCGCAGCTTGGCTCGCGGTCACTAAATTGAGGCGCACTAAGGTGTCGCCGAGACGGTCCCCTGTCCTTTTTTGTTCTTCTAGGGCTGCGGCTAACTCTTGGTCACTAAGTAGTCCTTGATCCTGCAAAATGTCCCCTAGACGCTTGCGCACTCTTCATTCCACCTTCCATGCAAAAAACCGGCGTAAGCAAGGCTCAGCCGGTTGCACTAGCAACTCCACACGAGCCAAGTGCCCACCTACAGCCCGTCCTTCATTGTCTCTGCTAAACAGATTCTGTTTCACTTTCAGTCCTAACGGCCTGTAAATAAAAGGAGCACTCCAAACGCTTCTTTTCCATATTGCATGCCATTTCGTCGAGGACCTTGCCAGTTCCTGCCTTCTGGAGATTATTTTTCTCGCACCCACCACTGCAGTAGTACTTCGCCCAGCAAGAACGGCAAACTGGTTTATTCAGCACATGGGAGTCTTTAAACGAAGTAGATAGTTCCTGATTTTCAATTCCACCCCACACCGTACCTAAAACATAATCACTCTCGCCCACAAATTGGTGACAAGGAAAGAGCTCTCCACTTGGAGCAACGGCCAAGTACTCATACCCAGCCCCACAACCGGATAAACGCTTGTAGAGGCAGGGGCCTTTTTTTAATTCCACATTAAAGTGGAAAAAGTTGAAGCCGTCTCCACTTCGTTGGCGATCTAGGTATAATTCAGCAAGGCGGTCATACTCTTCGAGAATCCTTGGGAGATGTTCTTTGCGAAGAGCGTATGGCTCATTTGCATCGCCCACCACAGGTTCCATCGAAATCTGGTCGAATCCCAAATCATGTAAATGGGCTACATCACTGGCAAAATCCAAGTTATATGCGGTAAAGGTGCCCCTGGCATAGTAACTCTTACCCCGCCTGTTTCGAACGAGCCTCAAAAACTTCGGGATAATGATCTCATAGACCGATCCACGCCTAGAAACTGTTTGCCTCACCCGGTCATTGACCTCTTGACGACCATCAATGCTTAATACCACATTGTACATGTGCTCATTGATGAAGTCTTCAATTTCCGGTGTTAAGCCAATTCCATTGGTGGTAATCGTAAAACGAAAGGTTTTACCATATTTCTCTGCCTCGGCGCTGGCGTAGTCTACAGTTTCGCGAACTACATCCCAGTTCATCAGAGGTTCACCGCCGAAAAAGTCCATCTCCAATTGCTTGCGGTGTTTGGAGTTTTGGATCAAGAAGTCCACCGCGGCCTTAGCCACATCAAGGGACATGAGCTCCCTCTCTCCCTTAAAATCGCCAGTGGATGCAAAGCAATATTCACAGCGCAAATTGCAATCGTGGGCTACGTTAAGGCATAATGCTTTCACAACAGTCTCGGGTCGTGGTGGTGCTTCGGTGAGATCTGAGCTAAAGAGCAAACCTTCTTGTACTAAGGCCAGAAGCTCGTGGCCAATCTCGGTTAGTTGCGGCTCGACCTCAAGCAACTCCTTGAGGTCATCTGGACCGTGAATACGATCATTGTCACAAATCCTTTTAATCAAGGTTAAGGTCTCTCCATCTACAACATGCACTGCACCGGAGTTACCATCGACCACCAAATGTTGACCACCTTGACTAAACGTATGAACACATACCTTGTCAAACAACACACTACCTCCTGGCTCCAACTCTACTTCTCACAGGCCTGGTTGCCAACGGTGCAAGATGTCTTACAGGCTGATTGACAAGATGTCTGGCACTCTCCACAGCCACCAGTTTTTAGGGTTTCCTTTAGTGCCGTACCACTTAATGTGCGAATGTGTTTCTTTTTCATCTGCATTAGTCCCTCCACTTAGTCTTACATTACATTCCAATTATAGTCTTTCTACGTTAAAGATCAAGGTTCCTGCTATATGGAAGCACAAACTAATTTTCCCAATTATGGGCAGGACATTTGCCCGTTAAGGACGTATTAGTAGAATATTAGCGCAAGGCGAAGGAGTGACCTCATGACGACTCGCGATGACAAGCAGAAAAAAACGAATAAGAAAGATCGTAAGCTCCTCCATGGACTGAACCTCAAACTGAGGGGAAAACTTATTTTAGCCTACATGGTCATAGCCCTTGTTCCACTTATTGCCCTCACGGGAGTTGTTATTATCCAGACTCAAGGGGAAGTCACCGCTTTAGTGGATACCAATCTGCGTGAGCAAACCCAACGAATAGCAGAAGCCGTCGATGGCTCCATCAATCAGCTCACAAAAGATCTTAACGGGCTGGCTATTAACCCTTCCGTTGAGCAAATGGTTGTTATTAGACCCGCAAACATTGTCCGAGAGCTGGGCCTTGAAGACAAGACGGTAGATGAGATGGAAGCCATTATGGATGAAACGAGAAATCTAGAGATCAATGCCCGTACCCAAGAGTTCCTCCAAACCACCGTCTCTGATTTTCGTTCTTTTTCGGAGCTCATCGTGGTGAATCTAGATGGTATGGTGCTAGGGGCAACAGAGCGCCCCAACCGCTTTATTCATAGTAATGAACCTTGGTTTCAGTATGCCTTAGAGCATACTACATATATTGGAGATATACAGCAGTTACCCGGGAAGGACGAGGCAGGCATAGTGCTCGCCACTGTCATTAACCGTACCACAACGGGGAAACCAGCTGGTGTGATCCGCGGCCTTGTTCCCCTTGGATTTTTCACCGAGGGCTTAATGGCCATCATTGACAGGATCGACCATGGCGAACTTCAGTTGATTATCGCAGACAAGGTTGTGGCCAGTATCAAGGACGGTACTGAAGGCGCTTCCTTGAGCTTGTTTTTGGATGGAAACAATCCAGCTCCCATCGCCCTCGGGCAAGGCTCAGATTTTGGGCAGGATAGTTTGGGTCAAGAATCCATTACCGCATCTTCTGGTCTGAGCTTTAGAAACCCTGAAGCAGAAACCTTTGATTGGGAATTCCGCATCGCTCAGCCCACAAGCTTTGCTTTAGCCCTTACTCAAAGACTTACGACTATCGGTGCAATTGGAATTGTGTTAACGGCTCTTTTGATTGCCATCGTCGCTCTTCTACTGGCCAACAGTATTGCAGGCCCCATCAAGCAGCTTACGGAGCATGCCAAGGGAGTGGCCGAAGGGCACTTGCGTCAATACAAGGACAAACGGCAAAGACGGGACGAAACTGGGGATCTAACCCAGGCTTTCAACGGCATGACAAGCCAACTTGCCCGCCTCCTCCACCGTATTCGTACCGCAAGCAATGAATTGGCCACATCCAGCCAGGAGATTAGCGCTGGCATGGAGCAGATGGCCGCAGGGACGCAAAACCAGATTCAAGACATTCAAAGTGGAACGGACCAGATTGAGGAAATGAACCGGGCCATGGTGGAAATCGATCGAAGGGCAGGTGAAGCCCTGCAATTATCGAAAAACGCCACCGGAGAAGCCACTAAGGGTCAAGAACAGGTCAAGGCCGCAGTGGAAGGCATGGACCATATCAAGACCTCTGTGGATGGTCTGGGGGAACAAACGGAGGAAATCGCCAAGATTCTTGGCTTTATTCGAGACATCGCCGAGCAAACCAACCTCTTAGCTCTTAATGCATCCATTGAAGCAGCCAGAGCTGGAGAGCAAGGTCGCAGCTTTGCGGTTGTCGCTCAAGAAGTCGGCGAACTTGCCGCCCGCTCCCAGAAGGCCACAGCAGAAATTGATCAAGTCTTGCGACGTATCCGCAGTGAGACTCTGCGCTCCATAGCCAGTGTGGAAGATGGGCAAAAGCAGGTGTTGGAAGTACAAAGCGCCCTCCAGGAAATCACACGGGCTGCCCAGGATACGGAAATCCTAATTCAGGAGATCGCCAGAGAATCCATTGATCAGACGGGACGCACGAAAGAAGCGGTTGCCCTTTTCGAGGCCATTGGCGAAGTGACAGAACAGACGGCAGCAGGTGCGGAGCAAACCGCTGCCTCCGCCCAGAATCTAGCGGAGCTCGCACAGCAGCTCCAAGACATCATCGCCAGCTTCCAGCGTTAGATGTATCCATCAAGAAAGGTCTCTCACCTGAGAGACCTTTTCTTGTCTGCCCTAGAGATCTCGGGTGGCTACTAGATCCACACCAAGACCCAAAAAGTCCTTGACAATCACATCACCCATGGTGATGGGCGCATTCGCATTGACTTTCGCCGCTACCAGCATACCTTCCTTGAGCTTGTCTTTAGGAATCGGTTTGTTGGTGCGAACCGGTAATACGGGATGAACGCCTCCATTCACCCTCACGATGCTGGTGAGAGTTCGCTCAGGGGCCGTGTGCTCTTTTGTGGCATAGACTTTGCCCCGTGCACATCTGTTCCCTGTCAGAGAGAGAACTTTACCGTCCTCCCCCACCTTAAGCACAACATCACAACTCATGGGACAAACGGTACAAGTAATGTGTTTCAGCATCTCTACGCCTCCTTCTGAGGAATAATCTGCATGATCAGGGTATCCCCCTCTAGATTCTGCAGTTGTTCCGGTGTGATTTTAACATCCAACATTTCGCTGGGACGAACACTAGCCTTTCTGATGCGACGTAGTCCACCCACATCCAAAACCACGTCATCTTCTGGTCTTTGGACCCGCATGAAAAACTCCACTGGCTCTGTACTCGATACCTCATGGGGTACCACATAACGGATATTATTTCCAGCTTGCACCTTAACGCGCCGCGGCACCGAATTGTTCGTTCCTAGAGCAAAGCGCCCTGCATAACGGCCCGCCCTCTCCGATTCCTTTGATACATTATCAACCAAGTCGTGTACATGCAATACATTACCGCAGGCGAAGATACCAGAGACGCTTGTCATCATGGAGTCGTCAACAATAGGACCATTTGTTATGGAATCAATTGCAACACCGGCCTGACTGGAAAGCTCATTTTCCGGAACCAGACCCACAGATAGGAGCAGGGTATCACATTCGATCTTCCGTTCCGTCCCAGGAATGGGGTTCCAGTCGGCATCAACTTGGGCGATGGTCACACCTTCTACGCGCTTTGTACCGTGAATTTCAATCACCGTCGATTGGAGGTAAAGAGGAATGTCAAAGTCCTCAAGACATTGCACCACATTACGGGTGAGTCCTGCCGCATAAGGAAGAACTTCCACCACCGCTTCCACCTTGGCACCTTCTAGGGTAAAACGACGAGCCATGATCAGTCCAATATCTCCAGATCCCAAGATGACGGCCCTTTTACCTGGCAAATATCCATCGATATTCACATAGCGCTGTGCGGTGCCTGCGGAGTAAACGCCCGCCGGGCGCCCGCCTGGGATGCGCAGTGCTCCCCTCGTACGCTCACGGCAACCCATGGCCAAGACCACGGCCTTTGCCGTAATCTCAAGCATGCCGTTTTCACTATTTACGGCATAGATCTTGCGCTCTGGAGTGACCTCCAGAACCATGGTTTCCAGAAGCACGTCTATATCAGTATCCTTCACCAGGTTAACAAATCGCTGGGCATACTCTGGCCCTGTTAGTTCTTCCTTAAAACGATGAAGACCAAAGCCATGATGGATGCACTGCTGTAAAATGCCCCCAAGTTCTGTGTTCCGCTCAATGATTAAGACCTTTTCAGCCCCTTCCGAGCGAGCTGCTAATGCCGCTGCCAATCCAGCAGGGCCGCCTCCTATCACCGCTACATCAACATGTACTTTTTTCATGCCTACCGCACCTCCTCGTCATACAGCTCTTTTGCCACGTATCGTACCTGTTCACTTCCTGGACCAGCCTTTGTCACAGCGGTGACGGGAATATCTAGTTCACGACTAAGAATTTGCGTAATCAGTGGTTGGCAAAATCCACCCTGGCAGCGTCCGGCACCAGCTCGAACCCGGAATTTAATCCCATCAAGGGTGCGGGCTCCTCGGTGAATGGCATCCACAATTTCGCCTTCGGTGATACTCTCACAGCGACAGATGATCCGCCCAAAGCTCGGGTTCTTCTTGACTAGAGCGTCTTGCTCTTCTCGAGAAAGAGAATTGAAACGCACAACACCTGCCCGGCGCGGGTTGAAGCTCTGTTTCTCCTCCAGTTGTAAACCAGCCTCTTCTAAAAGCCCAGGTACATCGGCCGCGATAGCGGGAGCAGCGGTGAGTCCAGGGGATTCGATCCCAGCTAGATGGAGAAGACCAGGAACATTCGGAGACAATTCCACGATGAAATCGCCCCTATCACTTGCGGCCCTAACTCCGGCAAACTGGGCGATAATCTTTCGAGCATCTAGACTCGGAACAAGTCTTTTTGCCCCTTCAAAAACGCGGTTAAATCCGTCTTGGCTTGTTCCTAAGTCTTCCTTCTCCTCCACATTGTCACCGGTCGGGCCCATCATCAAGTTGCCCGCCGCGGTGGGAATCACGAGAATACCTTTACTAATCTTACCTGGTACCGGGAAGATCGTTGACTTCACAACATCCTTTACGGACAGGTCAAAAATGTACTCTTCACCTTTGCGGGGTCGAATGGAGAAATAATCATCCCCAAACATGCGGGCCAGATCATCGCTGAAGAGTCCTGCTGCATTCACAACGTAGTCAGCCCGGATGATCTGCTCTGGCGTCTCAAGATACTTCTTGTCACCCTCTCTCCAGGCATCTATGACTGTCGTATTCATCTTGTACTTGACACCGTTTTGTATGGCGTTTTCCATAAGGGCTGCAGCTAGTTCAAAGGGCATCACTGCTCCGCCTTCCGGCGCAAAGAGGGCACCCACGATTTTAGGGTCCAAATTAGGCTCTTGCCTGGCGACCTCTTCTTGACTGAACAGCTGAACGTTGACACCACGCTCTTTTCCCCGCTTGTAGTAGAGCCTAACGGTCTCCATCTCATGGGGAGTGCGGGCCACCATCATGATCCCGTTTTGCTCAAAGCAAACATCCAACTCCTCGCAAAGCTTCGGATACATTTGGTTGCCTGAAAAACAATACTTGGCCTTAAGCGTACCAGGCTCTTCGTGAAAGCCTCCGTGGACGATGCCACTATTGGCCTTTGTGGTTCCCCATCCTACCTCCGCTTCTGCCTCAATGAGTAGTACATCGAGCTCGTAACGGCTGAGCTCCCGGGCCACTGCAGTCCCGATAATTCCACCGCCCACAATGACTACCTGTGCAGTAATCATGCTTTTTTTTGCTTTATCCACAGCCGAGCCTCCTAACATTTCTTAACAAATGATGATTCCCAAAACTCATCAGCACAAACAGAAAAAAAGTCCGCCGGAGGGAATCACAAAGATACCCCCTCGGTCGGACTTCTCTTTTCTATTGTCCTTACGGGTGTTATTCTATTCTAGAGCTAGTTTATCACAGCTGCTTATAAATTGCAACGGATTCGCCCCGAATCTTACGCCAACTTTTCAGCGGATTTCGCCGCTGGTACCAGGTGGCAGGCTACGAAGTGACCGTCGCCCGTATCCACGAAGGCAGGGTCCTTAGTCTTACAGATATCCATAGCCTTCGGACATCTGGTGTGAAAACGGCAACCACTCGGTGGATTAATAGGACTCGGTACATCACCCTTGAGAAGAATGCGTTCCTTCTTAATGGTGGGGTCGGCCTCTGGAATCGCGGAAAGCAAGGCCTGTGTATAAGGATGCTTTGGATTGCGATAGAGTTCCGTTTTTCCGGTGAGTTCCACAATCTTACCGAGGTACATAACGGCGACCCGATCAGAAATGTGTTTTACAACACTCAAGTCATGGGCAATAAAGAGATACGTGAGCCCAAACTCTTCCTGAAGATCCTGAAGCAAGTTAATAACCTGGGCCTGAATGGATACGTCAAGGGCCGAAACAGGTTCGTCACAGATTATCAAGCGAGGATCCACAGCCAGCGCCCTGGCAATACCAATTCTTTGCCTTTGTCCACCGGAGAATTCATGGGGAAAGCGTCTGGCATGGAAAGCACTTAAACCTACAGTTTCCAGAATCTCACGAACTCTTTTCTCCTTCGCAGCACCCTTGGCTAGCTTGTGAATGTGCAGAGGCTCGCCAACAATGTCACCCACCGTCATACGAGGGTTTAAGGAGCCGTAAGGGTCTTGGAAAATAATCTGCATCTCTTTTCTCAGTTCACGAAGTTCATCCTTGGGTAAACTGGGAACGTCTTTACCATCGAACTTAACTTCACCTGATGTGGGTTCAATCAGGCGAAGGATGCACCTACCGGCCGTAGTCTTACCGCAGCCACTCTCACCAACGAGACCGAGGGTCTCACCTTTGTTGACGTTAAAACCAATGCCGTCAACCGCTTGCACAGCTCCTACTTGCTTAGAGAAGATGACGCCTTGACGAATGGGAAAGTGCTTGACCAAGTCCTTTACTTCGAGCAACACTTCTTGCTTTGCAGCTTTAGCCATGGTTTAGCCCACCTCCTTTTGATCAACGTTTGCAGACTCATTGAAGTCTACAACTCTCCAGCAAGCTACATGGTGATTCTCTCCCACCTCAACGGATGGGGGCTGCTTTTGAACACATAAATCAGTAGCAAAAGGACAACGGGGGTGGAAACCGCAACCTTCAGGGAACGTACCTGGAATGGGTACCGAACCAGGAATGGCTTGCAGCCTTGAACCATCGCCATCTAGACGAGGAATTGAAGCTAGGAGACCAATTGTATAAGGATGCTGCGGTTCTTTGAAAATCGTGTAGGTATCTGCCGTTTCCACAATCTTACCGGTGTACATAACGACCACTTTTTCCACCACTTCGGCAATAACGCCCAAGTCGTGTGTGATCATCATAATAGCTGTACCTAAATCTTCACGAAGTTGTTGCATCAAGTCTAAAATCTGGGCCTGAATGGTCACATCAAGAGCCGTTGTAGGCTCGTCAGCAATTAATAATCTAGGATTGCAGGATAAGGCCATGGCAATCATCACCCGCTGGCGCATACCACCACTCATTTGGTGCGGATATTCGTCAATGCGCTGTTCAGGTGAGGGTATTCCTACAAGCCGTAACATCTCAATGGACTTTTCACGTGCGGTCGCCTTATCAAGCCCCTGGTGCAAGATAATGGCTTCAGAAATCTGGTTACCAACAGTAAAAACAGGATTAAGCGAAGTCATGGGCTCTTGGAAAATCATAGAAATATCATTTCCGCGAATAGTGCGCATCTCCGCTTCGGAGAATTTCAGAAGGTCTTTGCCTTCAAATTCAATGATCCCGTCCACGATTTTTCCGGGTGGTTGGGGAATAAGACCCATGATCGACAGGGAGGTTACGCTCTTTCAACATCCTGACTCACCAACAATACCAATAGTGCCTCCCCTGTCCAGATCAAAGCTAATACCATCAACAGCTGGGATCACGCCATCATCCGTAAAAAAGTGCGTTTTGAGGTTTTTAACTGACAACAACTTTTGTGTCATGACACCCTCCCTCTCTTGTTCCTTGCCACCTTCCAAGGAGATGGCATTGCCCTATTAGTGACAAATCACAGGAGAGTTCCTGTGATATCACACAATAATTCGCCGAAACAGTACGATCTCCTGCAAAAAAGTGCTGGAATTATCAGCGAATTTTGGTTTAGCTCCCCAGCCGCACCTCTAATTCGGGCCGGAGTTTGGACCACTGTAAGACGACACCCTCTAATCCGAACCACTTGATCTCCAGGGCCACGGGTTGATCTTCTACTGTTAAAAAGGTAGTCAACTTCACAACCTGCGTGGTCTCAGGTAACCCCAAGGCGTCACTAAGTTTTTCGGGCGCTGGAACAATCCTAGCCTTTTGCCCGCCGACTTCCAGTTTCCCGCGGCAAGAGACCGGCAGCAACTCCCGAAGATTACACGGTTCTACCCTTATAGTAAGTTGTTCAGGGGTAACAAGTTGCTCGTAACAAAGAGGGGAGCTGCTTTTTTGCACCTTGCTGGCCTGAAAGAGCTCAAGGTCTACCCAACTTGGTACACTGGGGGTTAGCTTACTCCCTGCCACTTTGGTGATGGTAAGTTCTTCTTGAACCGGAAAGTCCTCTTTGGTCCGTGTGGCATGGACACTACCCTGAAGCCGTCTGGCATAGGATCTGCGCATTTCATGCAAAGAAAGCTGGGCTTCGGACAAAATGGTCCGTACATAACGGGTTGTCGTACGGGCCTCCCTGGCCAAATCCTTCACCGTCAAAAAGGGATCAGCTTTGGCTAGGGCAATGACTTGACCTTTTTTCGACTGTTCCATATCCCATCGCCACTCCTTCCCCAACCCATCTGACTCGTCGTTACAGTATGCGCTCGAGTCTAGGTGCTTTCGCTAGGCCTGGAATACGCCCTCGCTTCGCTACTGCTTGTCCGTTCACTTCTTTGATGTCCATGGTCATGTCAATGGCTGATGCACCCGAAATGTAACTGCCAACTCCAAAGGCATCGGCCCCGGCAGCGGCCAGAATCTTGATGCGGTCTGGATCTAAGCCCCCAGAAACGAAAATCTTAATATGTTCATAGCCTGCCAGATCCAGTTTAGCCCTCAGTTCCTGGATAAGTCCTGGTGTGACACCACCACGTTCACTGGGGGTATCTAAACGGACAGATTCCAGACCTGTACGAGGCGATGAGGCCAAGCGCAAACTCTCTTCTACCTCGTCTTTAAAGGTATCTACAAGCATGGAACGGACCGATTCAGGAGGCATAAATTCATGATAAGCGGCAGCAGCCTCCAATGTATCACCTACAATAAGAAATAGGGCATGGGGCACCGTTCCTGAAGGTTCTAATCCCGCCAGCTTCGCACCTAGAATACAGGATGCACCATCCGCTCCTCCCACGATGGCAGAGCGTTCCATAACTGGAGCAACGGCAGGATGCAAGTGCCTGGCGCCAAAACAAAGGACGGGTCTTCCGTCTGCAGCGGTCTTGGCCGTATGGGCAGCCGTAGCCCACCCGCTAGAGCTCGCCAAAATGCCCAATATGGCGGTCTCGTAGATCCCAAAGTTGGCATAGGGCCCATGGATCCGCATGACTACCTCTTTTCCCTCAAAGGATGTTCCTTCCTTGAGACTCCACACTTCAAGTCCCAAATTATCCAGTAGCAATTTGACCTCATCAGCCCCTGCGAATATACCCGGGCGCCTAGCAAAAATCTCAGCCACAACGGTACTATTGTCCTTCTGGAGATTTGTTAGGATTTCCTTGGTTTTCACAAAGTATATGTCTGTGGTGAGCCCCCTCGCGATCTCTTCATGGGTGGCTGAATACAGTCTCGGGCTATTGACGGTAAACTCCGTCACTTCCTTCACGGTTTCAATGGGCTTTGCCATCATCCTTGCTCCTTCCTGCTCCACTGTTTGATGAATCTACTATTGATACAAAAGCGAATATAAGTTGCGCATAATCACAACTTTGCGGACATAGGACCGGGTTTCTACAAAGGGTATCTGACCCGTCCGCTCATAGGAGCCATCCCAAATGCCTTCCTCAAGCCAGCGCCTGGCATTGGTGGGTCCCGCATTATAAGCGGCTAAAGCCACATATTCTGTGGGAAAACGATCGAAGAGATACTTTAGGTAGCGGGCACCGAGCCCTACGTTGACACTAGGATCAAATAAATCCTCAGCGGAAATAGACTGCGACGTTTGCTCTCCTAACCAGGCTGCAGTATCGGGCATGATCTGCATAAGTCCCACGGCTCCCTTTTGAGATACCGCTTCTGCGCGAAAACCGCTTTCCACCTGGATCACTGCTGCAAGGAGCATCGGATCGAGATCGTGAATATCAGCCACTTCCGAAATGAGATCCTCATAGTACATGGGAAAAGCACCCCGCAAGAAAAAGGGGGTACTTGCCAAAATAAGTACGACAACCAGTAAGACTACCCAGGTCGAGAGGCGTCCCAAGACTCAAGCCCCCGTGGTAGTCTGAGCGGAGCCCGAGACCAATTCTTCCGTTGCCTCGTTTGTAGCTAGGGGAATACCGGTGGCCACCAACTCCAGGGGCCTCAGGGTTTCTAGATGACGTTTGGCAAACGCGATCAGTGCCTCTTTTTTCTTGTCATGCGCGTTCAATGCTAGGGTCACACTCCAACTCCTTCCACAAAGCATCAACCTGTCGCCAGGTTTCCTCGAGCGAGCTGCTGTTATCAATCACTTCTGTAGCCCTCTCCACTTTTTCTTCTAATGATAACTGACTGGCCACCATGAGCTGGGCTTCCTCCCTTGAAATTCCAGCCCGCTCCATGAGGCGTTCCAGTTGAACATCCTCTCTAGCATAAACGACCCAGACTTGTTCCATGAAGCTCTCCCAGCCCACCTCGTAAAGTAGAGGTACCTCCGCAAAAACAACCTTTCCTTCTTGTTCCGCGCCTCTAGCCTCAGCCTTAAGTCTCCCTAAGACCTCAGGATGAATAATGCTCTCTAAAATTTCACGTTTGTCAGCATTGGCAAAAATAATCCGACCAAGCAAACGCCGATCAATTGTCAAGTCACCTTGAATCACATCGGGAAATGCTACCTTAACCCTTTCCCAACCAGGCGTATGGGGTTTTACCGCGTCTTTGGAGAAAACATCCGCGTCCAAAACCACCGCGCCTAAGTGCCGCAATCGCTCTGACACTACACTCTTGCCGCTGGCAATTCCTCCGGTAATCCCTATCATCCTTTTACTCCCTTTGGCAGCCCGGGCAAAAATGACTGGTGCGACCCGCCACCTTCTTATACTCTAAGTCTACTCCACATCGGGGACATTTTTCTCCCTTTTTACCATAAATCTGTAGTTTATTTTGGAAAGACCCTTCCCTTCCGTATCCTGTGCGGTAATCACGCAAGGTTGTCCCTTGACCCAAGATGGCATCCTGGAGAACCTCCTTAATGGCCCGATGAAGTCTTTTTACCTCCTCCCTCCCAAGGGAGCTAGCTGGTCTTTCTGGGTGAATCTTGGCCATAAAGAGACTTTCGTCCGCGTAGATATTGCCGAGCCCTGCGATCTTTGTTTGATCTAAGAGTAATCCCTTAATTTTTGTACTGCGGTTTTCGATCAAATCCTGCAGATGCTCCACACTAAAGGCTTCCGATAGCGGTTCTACGCCCAAACTATGTAAACCTTTAATCTGTTCGTATTCTCCACTGGGGACCAAGTCTAGGGTGCCAAATTTCCGAACATCTTCAAAACGCAACTCCCCCCCAGAACCAAAACCGAAAACGGCAGATGTGTGTTTGGCCATAGCAATACCTGCATCGGAATAATAGATCAGCCGACCGGTCATGCGCAAATGGGCCACCAAGTCAAGGTGATTCTCGAATTGGAAGATCAAGTACTTCCCCCGCCGTATAAGATCAAGAATGCTTCTTCCGATGGTTTGCTTTCTAAACTCCCGGACCGTAATATGCTGCAAAATCCGCTCATAATACACATCTACAGATTCAATAGGCTTGTCTAAGATAATGGGCACTAGACTGCGCCTCACCGTTTCTACTTCTGGCAACTCAGGCATATCGTCTACTCCTCATAGTCGAAGCTCTTTACGTCGCGCCAATTGGGACCATAAAAGACTCCAACCTTTAGAGGTACATCAAGGGGATAAACCTCTTCCATTTGCTTTTTCACCAGGTGAGCGGCCAGATGAAGCTCGTCTAAAGGCGTTTCCAAGACGAGTTCGTCGTGGACCTGCAAGAGCAAGCGAGTCTTTAGCCCAGCGTCTTTCAGTGCTCTATAGACCTTGAGCATGGCCAGTTTAATGATATCCGCGGCACTGCCTTGAATGGGCGTATTCATGGCGGTACGGGCAGCAAAACTCCTGAGGGCGTAATTGCGACTCTTAAGGTTCGGTAAGTAGCGGCGGCGCTTGGAGAGCGTCTGGACATAGCCTTCTTTCTTGCCCTGTTCCACGAGGCCATCAAGGTAGACCTTGACCATGGGATAGCGCAAGAAGTAGGAGTCGATGTATTCCTGTGCCTGGGCCCTAGTGAGATTAATGCCCTTGGCTAGACCAAAGCTGGAAATACCGTAGATGATCCCAAAATTAATGGCTTTAGCTGCACTTCGCTCTTCGTCTGTGACCTCATCTAGGTCTAAACCAAAGACCTCAGCCGCGGTTTGGGCGTGAATGTCCTGCCCGCTTCGAAAGGCCTCCGCCAAGACTTGATCACCAGAAAGGTGGGCAAGCAGACGAAGCTCAATTTGGGAGTAATCTGCCATCAATAAGACATGACCTTCTGGGGCCACAAAAGCCTCCCGGATGCGACGTCCTTCTTTGGTTCGCACAGGTATATTCTGTAGATTTGGATGGGTGCTGCTCAGGCGCCCTGTAGCCGTCACAGTCTGATTAAAGGTCGTATGAATTCGCTTGGTTTCAGGTGAAATCAGCTCCGCCAAAGAATCGGTGTAGGTAGATTTGAGCTTGGCCACCTGGCGGTATTCTAAGACACTGGCCACAATGGGGTGATCACTTAGCTCCTCCAGGACCTCAGCACTAGTAGAAGGACCTGTCTTCGTGCGCTTGAGAACAGGAAGTCCGAGCTTCTCAAAGAGGATCACACCGAGCTGCTTTGGAGAATTGATGTTAAACTCTTCGCCCGCTTCAGCATAGATTGTCTCCGTCAATTTTTCCATCGTGGCCTCTAACTCCTGAGAAATCACAGAGAGCTTCTTGGGGTCAACCAAGATTCCATGGGCCTCCATTTCGGCTAGAGCGGTCACCAAGGGAAGCTCTAGTTCTTCGTAGAGACTCCATAGATCATTGTCCTTGAGTTCCTTCTTGACCTTCGCTACTACCTTCTTATAGATACGAAGATAGACGGCCTGGTACCCTGGTTCTTTGGGGTCCATCGTTGTCTGAGACTCATGGAAATGATCACACAATGATTCAAGATCCCAGCGCCTTTCTGGATCTAAGCAATAGAGGGCTAATTCAAGGTCGAAGGCAATCGCATCTCGTCCTTGGGCACCCAGAACGTGTAGAACCTCTTTGCCTCCTGTGGCGTAGAGATCCTTGCCCTTTAAGGCATCACAAAGCTCGTCTTGGTGCTCGTTTATCCAAGTGTCACTTAAGGCCCAAACATCATCTTCCACCAAGGAAAAGAGGGTCTTTTGCCCAGGATCGTATGCAAAGTACACTCTCTGAAACTCATTGAGCTGTTCCAAAAAGGTCCCCGAGTTCTTGTGGTTCACCTTTTCAAAGCTAGAATTCCATTCGTCGGCACCTCTAGCGCTGTCCTTTCCGACCTCATGGGGTAAGCGTTCCACTAGGGTCTTAAACCCCAGGTGTCCAAAGAGCTCTCGAACAGCACTTGTATCCATTTCGCCCGTCTCGCTTAGATTGACCTCAACCGGAGCATTCACCCGAATTGTGGCAAGTTCTTTGCTCAAAAAGGCTTGTCTTTCATATGTGGTAAGGTTCTCCTTGAGCTTGCCTTTCAGCTCGCTCAGGTGGGCGTAAACTCCTTCTATGGAATTATAGCTTGTCAAAAGCTTCAGGGCCGTCTTCTCGCCTACACCAGGCACTCCCGGAATATTGTCAGAACTATCACCCATTAATCCTTTTAGATCAATCACTTGCTGGGGAGTAACCCCATAATTTTTCAGCAACGTCTCCTCATTTACGAGCTCCGTATCTGTAATACCTCGCTTTGTGAAGAGCACTTTCGTTTGGGGAGAGATGAGCTGAAAGGCATCACGATCACCTGTGACAATGAAGACTTCGTATCCTTCACCCTCTCCCTGTCTAGCCACAGTCCCCAAGAGGTCATCCGCTTCCCAGCCTTGCAGTTCCAACCGGGAAATCCCTAATTTATCCAGGAGTTCTTTCATCACAGGGATCTGTGACCGCAAGTCATCGGGCATACCTTTGCGGGTCGCTTTATATTCCTCATACTGGGTATGGCGAAACGTGGGTCCCGACATATCGAAGGTAACCAATATTTGGTCGGGGTTATAATCATCCTTGAGCCGAAAAAGCATCATGGTAAAACCATAGACAGCATTTGTAGGGTCACCGCTGGCATTGGTAAGGGGCGGCAAGGCGTAGAATGCTCGATTTATCAAGCTGTTTCCATCAATTAGAAACAGACGTTTTTCCACTGAAAATCCCCCATTTCTTCCTTGTCTATTCCACGCCCACCTGTAAAAACCTGCCTTAGTTGGGTAAAGACGCCCTTTCTACCGAGTATTACATAGAGGGCTGAGCTTGAAATAGGCGAATGAAGGGGTATAAGATAGATTCAGTCTAAAAGAAGGAGTATGCTTATGCGACCTACAAAGTTCATCGCTTTCGCTATTGCCCTATTTGTCTTGGCCAGCCCTCTCCTTGGAGGCACAACCGGCTTTGCTGCCTTTGTCGATATTGATCATAACTGGGCAAGGGAGGAAATTTTGTCTCTGGAGGCACAGGGTTTGTTTGACAGCCTTTGGACCGATGAGTTCTCGCCCTCCAGCCCCCTCACTCATGAAGAAACCCTGACCCTTCTAGCCCAGGCCTTTCAGCTCACAAGCGAAGAAGAGCAGACCCTTACAAACTGGCTCAGTGAGCTCTTAGTCGCTCATCCAGAAGGTCTCACCCGCGGTGAGTTTGCCGCGGCACTAGGCAACCTGCTTGGCTTAGGCGAACAAGTAGACATACCCAAGGGCTTCTATCCGTCCTTTGCTGACCTCAGTGTGGATTATCCAGGATTTATGGGAGTTGAGCTCCTGCAGAGACTTGGCCTTTTGCCCACCCATATGTTAGGGCGCTTTGAGCCCTATCGTCTGATCACCCGTAGCGAAGTAGCTTTCATCATGGATCAAGCCCTGAAGCTCCAGGAAGTATCGGGTACTGTGGAAGCAGTCTCCGAAGGGGGCCGACAAATTACGGTGGCGACAGGTGAAGGTGAAGAGGCTCTTGTCTTCAATCTCTTGAGCGAGACCTTGTATGTGGCACCAGGAAGCTTGACACGAGACACCATTAACAAAGACGAGCAACTAGAAAAGGGCCAACACATTGTAGTCTTAGCCCGTAAGAATCAAGCATTGCTCATCAACCTCGAAAAGGTCTCCACAGCGCAAGCTGTTATGGAGGGTTTGAACAACGCAACCAAAGCCTTGGTTGAGGTTCTAACACCGGCCCAAATCAACGCCATTATTGCCGGTGATTGGGAACAACTCGGTGAAGAAGTCAGCTATGAGCTATACGAAGAGTTGGTGGATAGAGGGGTCTCCCCCTGGGAAGCCGATGCTTTGCTGAAGCGAGATTGGGACAGCGTCCAGATGATGCTGCAAGAGAGACTGACCCAAGAAGCTGCTGACTACCTTAAGGTTGCTCCCGAACTGGTTCAAGCTGCCGTGAGCCAAGACTGGGAGAAGCTCTTGGAATACGCTCAAGTAGAATTGGCCCAACGCCTGCTCACCAGCGACTGGCTGAAGGACGCTACCACGAACTAGAGGGCCATTCTAGACGCAATTGGTCCAAGTGTTCCGTTCCAACGAGAACCCTTGCAGGCTGATAAATCTCACCCCAGAGGGAGATCGCTTCTAGGGGTGATGGAATCAGCTGCAAGGGCCGATCCACCGTATTAATATAGAGTTCATCTTGGAAAATAAGGGCCTGGCCCAGGGATTTTTCGCCTAAATAGACTACGGGACTATGGAGGATGAGTTTTCCCTGGGCTTGGCTGTAACCAAATCCAGTGAGCTCCAGATACACCTTAAGTGGCAGGTGGTACTCCTCCCCCCACTTCACCGTGTCGAAGGCGATGTCACTCCGTGGATCAAATGGGAGATCGAAGGGCACATAGTATTCCCCATTCCACTCCGCTGCCACAAGTCCTGTGGCGGTGAGTCCTTGGCGCTCTGAATAAATCTCTAGGGGCCACTCCCAAGCTAAGGGATGGGGCTCCCCTGTGGGCGCCTTTAAGAGGGTGAGCAGCGCTGGCCAGAAGACATTCTCCCAGCCTAGCCTGGCAAGCTCCTCGTGGAGCTGCACTTGGCTTACCCCTTGTTTGTACACGTCCCGGTACACAGTAATGGTCTTGGTATGAAGCAGGGGATCTTCTTGGAACAAGATGGTTTGGTAAATGAGCTTCACGGGCGTTCCTACCTGGATCAGATCCGCTAGCTCTTCCACATGGGCATTTTGCATACGAATACACCCCGATGAAGCCGGAGATCCGATGGAGTCTGGATTATTGGTGCCGTGGATCCCATACCCAGGAAAGCCTAGGCCTAGCCAACGAGTGCCAACGGGGTTATCTGGGCCCGGGGCAATGGGTGCCCCTCCCCGGGAGGGATAATACGTGGGATTTATGACCCTGTTGATGATGGTTGTTTCACCTAAAACGGAGGGATTAAGTTCGGTACCAATACTAATGGGGTAGTCTCGGATTTGTACCCCGTCATCGTATACATAGAGAGTGAAGGCGGGGATGTTGATGACAACGATCCTTTCTGCTTTGGCCTCTGCACCGATTAGGCTAAGTAACATGACGAAGGTTAATGCTCTGCACAGATATCTTTTCCACATAAAGAATCTCCTCCCCCGCCTAGTATCTCAAGCGAAGGAGGAGATTATTCTATTCTAGCTGCAACGGCTAAATCCGCACTCGAGGCATGTGGCACAACCACTTTCTTCTACCATCGTACCGCTACACTCAGGGCAAGTGCTCCCCGTAAACAGACTCGAACCAAGAGCCGAGCTTGTCTCGGGTTTTACCGCGGCGGTCTCAGACATACCATTTTGCTGGAGGTACTCTTCTAAGACGTGGGCAATGGCATCGGGGCAAGAGAGTATTTGCCGACCTTCTTGCCAAATAGGATGGGGGCAACGAATGCCCTTGAGTTGCTTGACCACCTGTCTAGGCTCTACCCCAGAACGCAGGGACAAGGAAATTAATCTTGCGGTAGCTTCGGAGAACGAACCGGCACAGCCGCCTGCCTTCCCAATGGTTGTAAAGACTTCACAAATGCCTTCCTCATCGGCATTAATCGTCACATACAATTGACCGCAGCCTGTCTTAACACGGACCGTTTGCCCTGTGGTAACCCTAGGACGCCTTCTCGGTGTTGGGCGACTCTTTGATTCTATCGCGGTAGCTTCTTCCGACTCGGTTTTGTGCCCCACAGTGAGCACTTCTTCTTCTCTGGATCCCGCGCGGTATACGGTGACACCCTTACAGCCCAGATCGTAAGCCAGCTGATAAACGTCTCGAATATCTTCTTTGGTGGCCTCCTTAGGGAAGTTCACCGTCTTGCTCACCGCATTATCGGTGAATTCCTGAAAGGCTGCCTGCATTCGGATGTGCCACTCGGGTGTCGTTTCGTAGGCCGTCACGAAAACCTTGCGCAAATCCTCCGGAATGTCTTCTATACCACGGACATTGCCGGTCTGGGCCACCTTTTGAACAAGCTCATGTGATGGAAAAAGATCAGCTCAGGAGAATAAAGCCCCTCCTCTTTGAGAATGCTCTCAAATTGGGCGTTGACCTCAATGAGCTGATCGTTATCCATCACATTCCGAGTAAAGGCTAAGGCGAAGACGGGTTCGATACCACTTGAGCAACCGGCAATGATTGAAATGGTGCCTGTGGGAGCAACAGTAGTTACAGTGGCATTTCGCATGGGTTTTCCTGTCTTTTCAAAGATACTTCCTTTGTAATTCGGGAAAGACCCCCGCTCTTCGGCGAGTTTCGAAGAAGCCTCATGACCCTTAGCCCGGATAAAACGCATGACTTCACGTCCGAGCTCTACACCCTCTTCGCTATTATAGGGTACGCCAAGACGCATTAAGAGGTCCGAAAAGCCCATTACTCCAAGGCCAATCTTGCGGTTTGCATAAGTCATCTCTTCAATGGCCCGAATTGGATAGTTATTGGCATCGATGACATTATCTAAAAAGCGAACCCCAGTTTCCACCACTTCTTGGAGGCGGCTCCAATTCACGGTCCATGTGTCACCCTCTTTTTTGGCCATCTTCGCTAGATTAATGGATCCCAAATTACAACTCTCATTGGGTAACAGTGGCTGTTCACCGCAAGGGTTCGTAGCCTCGATTTCACCTATAAGGGGCGTTGGGTTAAAGCGGTTCATACGATCTAAAAATATGATGCCAGGTTCGCCGTTTTTCCAGGCCATCTCTACGATGAGCTCAAAGGTCTCCCTGGCGCTCAGTTCGCCAACAGGCTCCTTGGAACGGGGATTAATCAACTGGTAGGATTCATCGGCCATGACAGCTTCCATAAATTCTTCGGTGATACCTACAGAAAGGTTAAAGTTGGTGATCTCATTGGGGTCTGCTTTGCATTGGATGAACTGGAGAATATCCGGATGATCAACACGCAAAATCCCCATGTTTGCTCCCCGACGGGTACCTCCCTGTTTAATGGCATCTGTTGCCGCGTTATAGCACTTCATGAAAGAAACTGGTCCGCTAGCTACGCCACCGGTTGTGCTGACCACGTCCGAATTGGGACGAAGACGCGAAAAACTAAAGCCTGTCCCCCCGCCGGACTTTTGAATCAGGGCCGTGTTGCGAAGTGTATCAAAAATACCTTCCATAGAGTCCTCCACGGGAAGAACAAAACAAGCGGATAATTGCTGTAAATCACGCCCTGCATTCATCAATGTGGGGCTATTAGGTAAAAATTCCAAGTTGTCCATGACTTCAAAAAAGCGGTCTTCCCAACGAGGATCATCCTCGAATTGGGCAATATTCTTGGCTACCCTGCGCAACATGTCTTCTGGTGTTTCCACAATTTCATTGTCTACTTTGGCTAGATAACGGCGCTCCAGAACGGTTCTGGCATTATCAGATAAATGCATTCATACTTCCTCCCCGACCACTATAAATTGTGTTGACGCCAGTTTATTATACTACATATGGTAAATGATGTCTATGGTAGAAGCGAAAAAAATCTGAGCATCATAGCGATCCTTATGATCGCGTGATACTCAGATTGAGAAAACGGATTTCCCGTTAGTTGACGTGGTGACCAGACGTATCATGGGCACAATCTGGGCAGATTCCGAAAAACTCCAAACGATGGCCCAAAACCTTGTAATTGCCGAGTCTCTCTACCTGACCCTCGAGCTCTGGCATAGGAGGCATGTCCAAATCCTCAATGGCTCCACAAGACTGGCAGACGAAATGATAATGGCTATGGGGATTGGCATCAAAGCGCGAATGATTGCTACCATAAGCCAGCTCTTGAATTTCGCCGTGTTCACTGAGGGTGCGTAAATTGCGATATATAGTTCCTAGACTGACATGGGGCATCTCTTTGCGCACTTCTTGATAAACCCAGTCCGCGGTGGGATGGCTTTTTGTACCCCGCAGGACCTCAAGGATGGCCTCACGTTGCCTAGTACGTCTAACAAAACCTTTAGGCTTCACTGCGACTCCTCCAGCTCATTAATGATAATTCTGGTTATTATTTTACCACGTATGAATGTAATGTCAAGAAAAATCCCTAGCCCACCGACATCACGCAGGCACTGAAGAATCGAGTGCGCACTGGATAGATGCGTTTATCTCCGCTGAGAGTGACCGTAGCTTGCAAAGGCAAATTTTCTGCGTTGTACCCCACCGAAATTAGAAAGTCCCCCGGCTCCGTTATCCATGAGCCTTCCTGATCAAGAAAGGAGAGCAGTTCAAGGGGAATACTGAATCTAAGCTGTCTGCCCTCTCCACTGGCGAGGTGAACCGAGCAAAATCCCTTCAGTTCCATCAGTGGGCGCGTCCGTGATGCCACTCGATCAGAGACGTAGACCTGGGGAACATCGCGACCTGCCCTTTCCCCTATGTTCGTAACGGTAAAGGAAACTACAAGAGCCTCGCCGGCGATGGCCACAGACAGCCCACCATATTCAAAGGTGGTATAGCTTAAGCCAAATCCAAATGGGTAGAGGGGCTTACTATCTACTTCCAGATAATGTCTGTTTTGTGAGATATAGCGACGGTTGTAATGGACAGGAGTCTGCCCCACATCCTTTGGAATGGAAACAGGCAGCCGTCCACTAGGATTATGATCACCAAATAGAACGTCTGCCACTGCGTTGCCGCCTTCCTCCCCAGGCAGCCAGGCTTCAACAATGGCGGTCGCGTGTTCTTTCAGCCAAGGTAGGGCCAAGGGGCGCCCATTTACCAAGACCACAACGGTTGGAGTGCCAGTTGCGATAACGGCCTCGACGAGCTCCTGCTGTACACCGGGCAAGCCCAAGCTAATGCGATCGTGGAACTCCCCATCGGACTCCCCAATCTCTTCGTCGATGGCAAAATCAACATAACGTTCTTCATCGCTCAAGACGTTGACACCAGCTAAGCCCGATCGGCCTCCCACTACAAGCACTGCAACCTCTGCTTGCCGCGCAGCTTCTACCGCGGCGGGAATTCCTGATCTATCCATCCCCACAATGGAGCAGCCCTCTTCGTGTATGACGTTGGTCTGGGGTGCGACTCGTGAAGAAATACCCTCTAAGACGCTGATGACGCGAACCGCATCTTCCTTGCGGTTCACATGTGCACTATAGGCATAATCGCCCAGTAGACTACGTGTCGAGGCAGCATTAGGACCGATGATGGCAATGGATGCCGACTCCTTACTTAAGGGAAGAAGACTTCCTTCGTTCTTCAAGAGAACCATAGAATGCTGTGCTGCTTTGCGGGCAAGCTGCCGATGTTCGTCCGTCTCAAATTGCAGTTTTTCATTCACTGGCTGGACAAATCTCTGCTCAAAAATGCCTAATGCCAATTTGAGAGCAATATGACGCTGCGCTGATACATCCACTACGTTTTCTGTGATCAAGCCTTCTTGGATGGCCTCCATGAGGTGCTCGCCATAACACTGAACTTCAGGAAGCTCAATATCAAGTCCTGCTTGGAGAGCCAAGACTCCAGAATGCTTCTCATCTGGCGAGATGCGGTGATCGGTATTCAGCATGGGGATACTCCAATAGTCCGATACCACAATACCTTCAAAACCCCATTCCTCCCTAAGAATGGTGGTTAAGAGCCTTCTGGATGATGCACAAGGCTCACCATCCCAATCATGATAGGCATTCATCACCGATAACGCCCCTTCTTCTTTAATGACCGCTTCAAAGGGTAGAAGGTGCTCTTCGCGCATTTCTTTCTCGCCCAGTGATACTGGAGCGTGGTTGCGGCCCCCTTCGCACACGCCGTGGCCTGCGAAGTGCTTTAGGGTGGCTACGATTCCCTGTTTCAAATCTGAGCCTTGTAGACCCCGTACATAAGCAGCTGCCATGGAGCTCACCAAGTAGGGATCCTCCCCAAAGGTCTCTTCCACACGACCCCACCGCAGATCCCGGGCCAGATCCAAAACCGGCGATAATCCGAGATGGGCTCCAACAGCCCGCATTTGCCGCCGAGTCACCACTGTCGTTTGCTCCTGCAGTTCTGGTTCGAAGGAGCTGGCCATGCCTATGGATTGGGGAAACGTTGTTCCTTCTTTTGCCATGTAACCCGATAGGCATTCTTCGTGCAGAAGGGCTGGGATTTTCAGGCGAGTATGGTGAAAGAGGTAGTCTTGTATCTCATTAGCAGCCTTTGCTGCCTCTGCAGGGCTCAAATCGCTAGCGCCTGCTAAGCGAGTAATCTGTCCTATACCGTGCTTCAGCAGCTCCTTGCCGTCCTCCGTGAGTTTTCCGTTTTCCAACAACTCTTTGGGGCCCACAGAACCCAATTGGGCAACTTTCTCCTGCAAGGTCATGCTGGCGACGATTGCTTTAGCTTTCTCCCAATCCTCTGGAGAGATTCGAATATGTGACATTATAGTCTCCTCCTTGTTATCTTCGCTTATCCCTTGAGGGCGCCTGTAGTCATACCCCGAATCACCTGTTCCTGAAGGAAGAAGTAAATTAGGATTAGAGGCAGAGCCGCGAGAGTTAATGTTGCCATAATCAATGGAATGTCGATACTATATTGGCCATGGAAATTCCATAATCCCATGGTCAGATTCCAGTTATGCTTGCTTGTTAGCAGGACCAAAGCATAAATGAATTCGTTCCATAACAGAATAAAGCTATAGATAGCAACTGTTGACAGCGCAGGCTTGGAGAGAGGCATCACCACTTTAGTATAGATCTGCATCCGGGAGGCGCCATCCATGACGGCCGCTTCTTCTAGTTCCAAGGGAATATCACGCATGAATCCTACCAGGACAAAGACGGAAATCGGCAGACTAAAAGCAACATAAGGACCAACCAGAGCAGCAAGGCTGTCATAGATCCCTAAGGCCCGCGTCAGGTTGTAGACCGGAATCAAGGTGATGTGAATGGGGATCATCATCCCTGCCACAAACACTCCGTAGACCAGACTACTAAGGCGAAATCGAACCCGACTAATGATATAGCTGGCTAAGGAAGACACCAGAATAATGATGGAGACCGAAATCACTGAAACCGAAACGCTGTTAAAGAAAAACCGGAAGAAGCCGCCTTCAATTACACGGATATAGTTGGTGTAGAGGAACTGTTCGGGAAAGGCCCACACAGGCTTAATTAAAAACTCCATCCTACCTTTGAGGCTGGTTATGACCATAAACACAAAGGGATAAAAGCTAATCAAGAACCAGGCAGCTGCAAAAATGTAAAGACCAAGGTGTTTGAGGCTTTTTTGGATCATCGTTTGCCACCCCCTTCATACTCTCGGCATCGGGTGGCCCGTAGGAAGACCATGGACAAAACAAAACCGATCGTAAACAAGGCAACCGCAACGGTACTGCCGTATCCCATGCGAAAGTGTTGAAATGAGCGCTTATACATGTAGGTGGCCATAAGTTCTGAAGCATGGCTCGGCCCGCCACCACTTAACACATGAATCAGATCAAAGTACTTCAACGATCCAACTAGCGACAAAATAGCAGCATTGGTCACAGTGGGCCACAACAAAGGAAGAGTAATCGTCCAAAAGACCTTCCAAGCCGAAGCACCATCAATCTTGGCTGCCTCGTAGAGCTCATCGGGAATGCCTACCAATGCAGCCATGAATAAGAGCATGTAAAAGGGGATAAACTGCCAGTTAATGGCGTTGATGACAGAGTACAGAACCACCTTAGGATCCCCCAACCAATCTAGAATCCAGTTGGAGCGGCCAATGGCCTCCAAAAACATATTAAGCAGGCCAAATGTGGGTTCGTAGATATAGCGCCACAGCATTCCTATGGCTACCGCGGACATCAAATAAGGCAAGACATAAATGGTTTTCAGCAGTTTCCTCCACCGAAATCTACTGGTTAAGAGCAAAGCGAGGGCAATACCCATGGGTAGTTGAACAAGAATTGAGATAACGACTAAAGTAACATTGTTTTTGAGAGCCCTCCAGAAAATTGGATCCTGGGTGAGTTCTCGCCAGTTCTGAAATCCAATGAAAACCCGTTCACCAATGCCGTCCCATCTAAACAGGGAGTAATAAAACGAAACGGGTATGGGTGCTAGGACATAGAGCGCGAAAAAGAACAGGGCTGGGGCTAAAAATAGGGAAATGGTGACACCTGGCCTTCGATACCAGGGAAGATGGTCTAGACCCTTCATGCAATCACTCCCACTTCCATGTACTAATGAGTCCGATGCGAACAGGGGGAGGCTCCCCTCCCCCTCCTCATCACCTAGTTCTCACCGTGATAACGTCTTGCAGCTTCTTCCATGGTCTGGGCAGCCTCCTCGGGAGTCATTTCCAAACCAAAGAGTGCCTGGGTTGTGTCAAGATGAACTTGGGCCAACTCAGGTGGTAGAGATTGGTCATACCACAACTGCACTGCATCGGATCCACTGACAGCCTGATACAATTTTTTCATCATGGGATCATCGATCTTCGATCCAATATCCTCCCCAAAGGGTGGGATATGGCCGTTAGCGATCAGCATCTCAACGGCGTTTTCATCAGACAGATACCCGAGGAACTTAATAGCATATTCCTTGTGTTCGCACTTCTGGGCCACGGAGAAGTAGTTGTCCCCTGGGGTGCCCACGAGGTTGGATGGGTCACCTAGACCACCGTCAACGCCCGGGAAGACGAAGAAGTCAAGCTTCTCGAGGAGAGATTCATTCTCCGCCTTGATGGTGCCCCATGCCCAGGAGCCCATCAGGTACATAGCAGCTCGATCCGTATATAGCAAGTTGCGGGACTGAGCCAAGTCCTCATCCATACTTTGGAAACCACGGGGAAATGCATTGTTTTTGACCAATTCTTGCAGATACTCTCCGGCTTTAATGAATGCTTCAGAAGCAAATGAACCACCGTCGGTGCGCATCATGGCCTTATAGAAGGCTTCTGGACCGCCGATCCGATCCGCCAGGTACATGTAGTACATCGATCCAGTCCACTTATTAGCGTTAGCTAAGGCAAAGGGTGTAATATTGTTGTCGTTCAACACCGCCATGACTTCGAGTAACTCGGTATAGGTAGTTGGTATGTCCAAATTGAGGTTTTCAAAGATATCCGTTCTGTAAAAGACCAAAGCGGCCACCATATTCGTAATGGGTACTCCACATACACGGTCACCTACGGAACCTAGATCCAGAGCAACGGGTAGGAAATTGTCGTAGATACCCTCTCCTACAAGGGCATCGGTCATATCCCACACTTTGCCCGCACTAATGTATGTCTCTAGTGGTCCGCCTCCCCAGGACATGAAGATGTCTGGTTCATCGTTGGCGCCCATGGCGATCATCAGTTTTGTCTTGTATTCGTCATTGATAATCTGTACTTCCTCGATCTTGACGTTCGGATAATCCGTCTCAAATCTGCGAATAGCATCTTGAATTGTGTTTTGGGCTGCTCCCACATTGGTGTGAATATGCCAAAGCGTTAAGTTGATATCCTGGGCGTAGACTCCAAGGCTCATGCCTAAAAGAAGACTGATAACAAACAAGCACATAGTTGCTCTCTTCAACACAGTTATCCCTCCTATTTTTCTAATCCTCCCACATCATCTCGCGACATTCACACTGATAGTGCCCGTTCATCCCCCCTTGCGCTGGTTTTTCTAGGCCCCGCAGGACTTGCGAACAATCAACTCTGCATCCAGCAAGACCCGAGTGGTTTTCCGTAGTGGACATTCAATCTGCTTCACAAGTTCTTCTGTGGCCACACGGGCCAGATCATCAAATGGTATCTGAATTGTTGTTAACGCTGGTTCTACATAAGACGCTAGCATGATGTTGTCAAATCCAACAATGCGAACATCAGCAGGAATTCGGACGCTATGTTTTTGCAAAGTACGCATGCATCCAATAGCCATCATGTCGTTCGCGGCAAAGATTCCGTCTGGAAGCTCACCTCGCCGGATGAGCTCCTGTGCACATTTTTCACCGGCTGGTTCATGAAAATCGCCCTGAAAAAAGGAAATGGCATCGCTTCTAAGACCGTGTTCTTCGCAGGCCTTCACAAAACCCTTTTTCCGCTCTAGCGCATCTCTCGAGTTGGAAGGGCCGAGAATATGCAGGACACTTTTTGCACCAAGGTCAGCCAAGTGCCTGCCAGCCTTGTAACCTCCGGCGTAATCATCTACTGCGACGTAGCTATGGGGTGCATTGAAGTCCGTTGGTGCTTTGGACAGTCGGAAAAATGGAATATCGCCTTTCTGGAGACTTTCCACATATGTTCGCTCCATGGCAAGGTAACTCCCAACAATGATGGCTCCCTGAAATTGCTTGGTGGCTATCTGCCACTGCAAAAATGAGTTGATCTTTCCTTCTTCGGTGCCGAAATGGAAGACCAAGTGATAGCCCAGCCTTTCGGCGGTGACGTAAATGGAATGCAAGAACATCATGGCGAATTGACTGTCTCTTTGAGTCTGGCTCTCTGAAGTACTGGGCCAAGTCACCAAGACTGCCAAGGTCTGTTTCTCGTTGTTTCTCGGAGTTTTCTCATACCCTAACTCCGCAGCTGTCTCCAAAACCTTCGTTACCAGTCCAGGCGCCACCGATGGATGACCGTTCATAACCCGGCTTACCGTCGATAAAGAAACCCCAGATCGTGAGGCAATGTCCCTGAGTGTCGGCATAGTATAACGTCCCCTTTTAACATTTATTAGCATATTCATTGCAACTCACTCTTTTATTTCACGTTTGGTCTGCCAATTCCTCCCTTATTTCGCGAATCTTGTGAAACTTTTTTCTCGATTTACGCAAATACCAAGATTGACTGGGGCTATAGTAAGAAACTTTTTTCTGGTGATTAGGATTTTTGGGGGTTGTGTGGGGTGCACAGGCTGAAGGGACGAATTATGATGCTGATTGGTAATGCATCAACTTCCACCAGTTCTCACTAGTTCAAAAAAAGTGGTTGCAAAATAGGCCTGTTCATGGTAGGATTATTGATGTTACAGGCTGTCTCACGCCGAAGTGGTGGAATTGGCATACACGTACGACTCAAAATCGTATGGGCTACGCCCGTGAGGGTTCGACTCCCTCCTTCGGCACCATATGAACTTTAACCCCAGCTTAGCTGGGGGTTTTTTTGTATTTTGCAGAAAGTTGATCATTAATGGATCATCAGCCTTGCATTGTACAGCCGTAGTCACAAAGAAACAATGAAAAAGCCCACGACAAGGATATTTGTCCCCCGCGGGTTCGCCTTCAAGGAGGGCGGACTCACAGGTGGAAACCCTTTCGCTTGGCTAATGGTTGGCAACTGTTAGCGGCCTTAAGAGAACCCCGTTAGCGGACTTTCACCGCCAAGTTACGCACCATGCGTGGCGCACCCAAAAGAAGCAACATCTTTTCGCCGCTTAAGGGCGTTTTTGATGTTGCTTCTTGTGAATCATAGGTTGTTGTTCCGTTTTTCGTAAACAAGGTTTTGCCAAGAGGGTCGAGTTTGCTACACCATTGTCGACGGCTATGGCTTCCTAAACAAGTTAACCGAAAAAGACACCGTGCCCATATCATAGTAAGGTTCAATGGAGGCTTCAAACATGGCCCCATTCCACTCAATATCCTTGAATACCATGTATTCATCGCCCCGCCAACCGAGTTCGACATATTGGAGCAGGTATTCCGTGACATCCTGTTCTTCGAGTCCATCATAATCAATGGAAATGAAGTACTGGTTGCCTTCATCATCCATGTGCAGGATATCGACTCCCAACAATAGACCCTTCTCTGGTCTGGTAATCTCAGCGGGCATTTCGTCTGCGGGCCATTCGCCGAGTTCCTGCACATAGACACTGATTTGCAGCATCGTCTTGGAGTTGAACTTGAAGTGTAGTTCAATGTTTCCTAGCCTTGCTGAAGGATAGTCCCGATCATGTTCGACATACCACTCTAGCTCTTCGAGCCCTGTTAGGTACTTCTGGAGTTCCTCCCGGTTGGTCTCCACCAGAATCGTGTATTCTTCCTCTGTGCCCCCTGAGTTGACGACCGTGCCCCACTGGTAAGGGGGAATCTCGGAGGAAACTTTTCCTTCTGGCCAGCCTTCGACTGTCATTCCGTATCCCTGGAGGGCCTTTTCGAATGCCTTATCCAGTTCCCCACTGATATTGGTGGATAGTGCGGATTCCTTCTCCGCCGCTAAAGCACTTGCGTAGCTACCTAGTACCAACAAAGCTACAAACATCAGACGTAGAATTAATAAACCACCTTGTTTTTTCATCTTGGTCCTCCTTAATCTGGAATGAACGGTTTTCTCGTGATTTGTCCCCTAAAGCTGTCGGCAACCCCTAGTTCTAAAGTCATGCGCACTTGACCATTGTCCTGGAGGGCGAGCCTATAACCCAGGGGTGCATTGCTGCTCATAGGAGGCTTGAAGAGGTCAATGCCTACTCCTGAGGCATCTAAGGAGGAGGCCCCTGCTTGGCCTGTTCCTGAAAGCTGCATTTCCCCAAGGGCCATATTATAGATCTTTACTAACGGAACAACCGGGGCTTCACCTGGCGCAAGGTTGAATCTGGCGAAGCGCTCCATGTCATATGCCTCCACATTCAGATCGAGGGATCCTTGGTAGGTGCCGCCAATATGGACCATGAACTTGAGGAGAATACCTTCTGCCATCCCCATGATCTGCTTTTCGTACTCGCCGGTGTCGAGCTTGAATTCTAAAGTGGCCGTGCCAGTATAGACTCCCTTGGCGGTCTTCCCACCTTCCTTCACCACTTCCAAATCCAACTTGTAAACCATCTTAAGGGGTAGGTCCCCCTCAAGCTTCTGGCTAATGGTATCATTGATGCGGATCGTCCAGAAGAACTCATCAATTCTAGGATCATGGATAACTGGGGTGTCAAGCTCGGGATCGTGTTCTACCGGTATCCCCCCGTCACCATCGCTATCCCCTGGCGACTCAGCTGGAGGATCCAGCGGTGGCTCAGGCGGATTGTCCGTCGGATAGAGCAAAATGGGGCCTGCTTCTAGAACCACAATGCGGCAGCTGGCCCTAAGGCTTGGATTGCTAGTAAGATAGACCTCGACCCGAGTTTCGCCAACGGCTAGGGCAGTTATATAGCCACGTGGTGACACCGTGGCCACACCAGGGCCTTCACTCACCCACACTAGATCACCCTGTTCCATGTTCCCTGCCCGATCTGCCAGTTCGATCACTTGGACGAAAACACCTGCGCCCACCGGTAGTTCTAAGAGGGCGGGATAGATGGTGATGGGGGCAGAAGCCCCAACCACGAAGCTACATACGAGTACAAGAACCACAGCTAACACAGCCTGCACGTAATTCCTTTTGCCTATCATGCATTTCACCCTCTTTTGTAGGTTCTATCGGTTCTATGGGTTATGCAAGCTCAGTCGTCGACTTGCTTTTGGATCGTAATCATCGTCTGGGGGAGACCCGTAAAGAACTTGTTCGATTGAATCGACAACCCATCGCTGGGAATGGGTAAGCTCCCCCTTAAAGCAAATAAGTAGTCACCGTCCGTTGCGAGGGCCTTCTTGCCCAGCTGTCTTTCATAAAAATCCGCCACATGTTTTGGAGAGTCATGACTAAAGAACACGTAGTAATGGTAGTCTTCCATGGACATACCTTGGGAGAAATCCATGTTAAAGACCATGCCTGGATAGAAGGGGATGCCTAGAGACTTCTCCGTGGGGATTACCAAATCGATTGGATCCTCAACATCCCAGCTCAAGTCTCCATCCCATTTCGAGTCACCGTCCCAATCATCGTCCCAGTCATCGTCCCAGTCATCCTTCCAACCATCAAGCCACATCGCATCTCCTCGGAACACTGTGGTCTCTAACTGAAGGATGGTAGATCCATAGTCGATCTGTTTTTTCCAGTCATAGCCGGCGTCTTCTAGGCCGATTGAATAGGTAATCAGGTCACCATCTTCATTCTTCTCCCACCACTCAAAACCCATGTTCGAAAGCCACTCGTCCTCTTCCCATTGGGGCCTCGTCTCAAAGGCGGTCCGGATCCACTTGCCATCTTGAATTAAGGTATCATACTCATATTGCTTTTCAAAGATCACATGTTTGTAGAAATACAATTCATACACAGGTCCCATAGACTCCCCTGGCTTGAGGCTCTCGGGCTCTTTTCTTGGCCAGGCTAGCTCAGGTTGCAGGTAGTCCAAGTAGAACTTGGCGACATCATTGATGATGACCCCAACGTTGTACATGCGCACTTCACGGAAAATCAAATCGTCGGTGTAGTACACACTATACTCTAGATAATCCCGTTCAGCCTCCTCATCCCGCGTGGCACCTGGATACAGCGGTATCTCGTCCAAACTCCGCGGGAAAGGTGCCGCGAGGAGAGGCGCGGAGAGTATGAACAGCATTACCAACGTCAACAACGTCCAACCAATCTTGCGAATCCCCATGGGGGTTCCTCCCTTTTGCTGAAATGCATTACAGTCTATGCTCCCATCAGACCTTGCTACCCTTATGCGCCTCCTATCTTATTCGAGGTGATTCTTTCGCGTGAAGTATTCGCAGAGCCCTTTGGAAATTCCTGCCTATTTTAGAGATATGTTGAGAAACTATTTAGAAGTCGTTAGAGCACTTGGGGTTGGAACGAGGTTCGCCCTTCTAGGGGTTGTACAAAGGGACCAGTCCATCCACCTTGTGGACCATGTGGTCGCCTTTAGTCACCGTCACTTCCAGGGTATAATCCGCAGGAACTAGGGCAACTGCATGAACACCCTAGGCTCATCGCATAGCAAAAAGGACCCCGTCCTTGACGGAGTCCCCAGAAATCCCTAGCGAGATTTGGACACCTAAAATCCTATTTTTAACTTCGCATACATACTCCTATTTTGACCCATAGCTGGCATCCCCAAGTCATTTGGGCTACTACTAAAATACTGAACGCCCGCGACAAGTGAGGTGGAATCAGCTAAAGAAAACGCTACCTCTGGAGATATCATGTATTCATTACTATCCAAACTGTACATTGCACCTAGTTTCGCTGAATGCATTAACCCAAAGGGATATTCAGCTGCAAGAATAACGTTGTTGACAGAGCCGTCGCCTGAGCGATGGTAGTACTGCCCGATCAGAACAAGTCCGTTTTGGAAACCATAGTCACCGCCTACAACCAACTGATAATAACTATCTGCATCTTTAGGCAAAAAATACGCCCCTTCAGCCCAGAAACCCATATCCCCTACAGTAGTGGCTACATCTAGCCCAAACATCTGCGTTTTCCGAAATGAAGCTTGCGGTCCGGTAGGTCCAAACTTAACTGTAGGGAAATCTTCCCATCCTCTGAAATAACTAGCAGAAAAATCCCAGCCATTGACACCCATGAAAGATGCACGTACACCAAGCTCAGAATTCTCCAATTTAGGCTCCACTTTTTCCGGAGTGATCACTTGTCCAGGTACTAGTGGATGGGGTATTTTCTCAAGAGCAGGCTTGAAAATTGGCACCCAAACCGCACTAAGCTTGGTGTTATATCCTAGATAGTAGTCAACGGCAGCGGCATACAAAGCCTGTTTGTCACCTAGAGGATCCTCAATATTTACGGGGTTAATCACATCGGTGGGATTAATTTGCAGTGCCGTTCCCCAGGATAGCCGCTGCTTACCAAGGCGTATTTCAAATTGCTCTGCATAATAGTCCAAATAAGCTTCATCTAGTTCGATCTTAAAGCCATCATTGTAGTTGCCTCTAATTCCAACGTGAAAGGCGGAATCGCCTAATTGATGATCAAGATTCAGTTCTAGCTCACTTCCTGGATTCAGGTAATAGGATTCTTCCAATCCTACGGCTAAACCAGCCGATAGCGATCCTGAGATGTCAATAGGTGCGGCCATGGCCGCCGCTGAAAAAGCGAAAAGCAATAGCATGCCCAGAAAAACTCTTTTCTTCAACTTACAGGCCCCTTTCCAAACTACGCACAGTAAAATTCGAATCAGAAATATCTACGTCGAATTCTACGTCTGAAACCTTGAGAATGGTCTTTGTTCCCTGCTGCACATTTTCCATTTCCATGACCGATGCCACCCATCTGCCATCAACCTCTTGGATACCGTCATTGTGGAGAACCTTGAGTGGTTTCCCATTTGTATCCACGTACTCTATTGTGCGCGGGAGAAAACGTGCCTGGTCAACCCACATCACGAGCTTGGAATAATCACTATCGCTATCCAAAGGTGCCAACTCCAAGACGTATGTATCTGTACCTTGAAGTACTTCGGAGCGCAATAGGGTGGGAGCGAACTTGGAACCAAATCCTGTCATCCCCAGTTGTTCCATATCATCGAAACTGAGATCACTGCCCATAAAGTCACCTTTTTTGGCATGACCGGCAATTCTTCGGGATCTTCCCAAGGCTGGTAAATACAACCAAGTATCATCATTCGTCATGAGCAACCCAGTGCCACGCACATCTGTGGGTGCTAAGAACCTCACTAGCATAAAATCTTGATCTTCGGTCCGTCTATTTTGGAGCCGAATTTCACGTGTGCGCCTTGCACCACTTGCGCTGACCAAGGTCATCTCTTGGGTCATGATTTTTGAATCACTACCCATAGTCAAATCGACCTGAGCTATGATCTCATCGGCAGTAAGTTCGTTAGCCAAACCCATTTTGGCGGCAAATGGGCTTAAAATCAAGGCTAATACTAGCAAAGTTAGTAATGTATTTTTCATATATATCCCTCCACTTAAAGTTTGTCCACCACTTCATCTTGTTTTAAGACTGCTCTACCACCCCTTTTCCCACTTTTTTCTCCCAACGTAGCAAAATCAGGGCAGGCAGGACTATCAATGCACTGGCTGATGCTACGAACATGGTCATAGTAACTAGGCTGCCAAAATATCTAAATGGTGGAAACGATGACAGCAGGAGTATCAAGAACCCTGCAATCACTGAACCTGCATTTGTTACAATTGCTTTACCGGTATGAATGATCGCATTAGTGACAGATTGGGCAGGATCATGTTTCTGTCTTTCCTCCTGATAGCGGGTATAAATATGAATGGAATAATCCACACCCACACCTACGCCTATTGAGCTAATCAAGACCGTAACAATATCCAAGGGAATACCCAACCAGCCCATGACTCCAAAATTAATCAAAATCGTAGAAGAGACTATCACGGTACTGAACAGACTGCCTTCCCACGAGCGTAACAATAGCAATACAATTACAAATACAGTCAATAACGCCATAAACAAACTGGAAATCTGTCCTTCAATAATCATGGAGGCTAAAGCATCAAGAAGTGCAACAATGCCTGTTTGCGCAACCTCCACATCAAGATGTGCGAAGTACTTGGCAAACAACATGTCTATCTCACTAAACAACCTCGTTGTAGCTTCATTGCTAGAGTCCTTGACCAAAGCTTGAATACGCGCTTGCCCATAGTCTAAGGTTAAAAACTGCTCCATCATCTCCCCTCCACTCATCTCCATCAACAGCAAGTATTGAGCAGCAAGTTGCCGCGTTGTAGGCAAAACTTCAAAATCAGGGTCGCCATCATTGAGAGCCATGTTGACTCTCTGCAAGATGTTGACAATCGATTGAGGACGCCCCACAAGTCCGGTCTGTTCTAAATCAGTCTGTAGATTTTCCATGGCATGCAGTACATCAGGATCAAGTAAATCACCAGTGATCACTATCTCCACACTTTCCGAACCAGAGAATTTGTCTTTCACCATTTCGTAGGCAATCTTCGGTGCTGTATCGTCTGCGAAGAAGTTAAAGAAGTTGCTATCTGTAGAAAGCTGGGGAATTCCCAGGACAGCTATGACCAAAATTACGGCCATCGTCACTAGGACTGAACGTTTTTTTGCTACCACTAGGTGGGCGATTCGCCCCAAGACTTTTGCCAACGTTCTATCTTGGCCATTACCTCCTTTAGCCGCAACCTTTTTCGGTACAGGAAGCAAGAGGAGCAGTGCTGGTATAAAGGTCAGGGAGATTAAGAGAGCCACAAGCACCCCATAAGCTGTAAATAAGCCGAAGTCTTTCATGAGAGTAATGCTACTGGATACGTTAGAAGCAAATCCAGCAATGGTGGTAGTACCAGCTAAGAAGACTGAAATTCCCACGGACTTCAGAGTCTGACTCACTGCCTTTTCCCGATCTGCTCCTTCCAATAACTCATCATTGTAGCGAGCTATCATGTAAATACCGTAAGCGCTGCCTAAGCTTACTAGCAAGACCGGCATCACTGCATTTAAGGGCGATAACTGTTTACCTAGCATCCCCATGAGACCTAAGGTCCAAACAACACTAATTAGCACCGTTATAAATGGTAGGATTACACCTCGGAGATTTCTGAAATAGAGAAATAGAATAACTGCCACTAGAAGTAAGACCATGGGGAAAAGCTTCATTAAATCTGCTTGCATTGAGTCTGCCAAGACGGCATTAAGTACTGGGGTCCCTGTTAGATAGAGTTGCCCTCCTGTCACGTCAATTGACTCTAATAGCTCCTGGATTGAAAGGGCTACCTCCACAGCACTACTACCTGGATCCACCTCAACAACATGCAAAGCACCGGTGGCATCAGAGGACACGATGGTACCCACATACATATCATCCTTTAAGACACGTTCTCGCAGAGTAGCCAATTCTTGTTGTTCAGTAGGAATTTCCCCTATAAGAGGGATTACGTCTATCCCCCATTCACTACCGGCGATTTCGTCGATCGTGGTCAAGCTACGTACATTCGTTACGCCCGAAATCTGTTCTAGTTCATGCGTGAGCTGCTCTATTGTACTGAGGCTCGTCAACGAAAACACATCAGATGTGGTAAGGGCTACCATAATTCGGTCAGCTCCGCCGAATTTTTCGTTGATCTCGTCGTACGATATTACTTGAGGATGATCTTCGGGGAAAAACGACTTAATATCCGTGGTGATCCCCACCCGCCCAGCATAAAAGCCAAAAACCACCGTGAGTAACACGACCATGACAATGACGACTTTTGGGAATTTTGCTACTTTCCGAAACAGAAATTGCATACACTACAACACCCTTCCTGATAGACTTACCGCGAATGACTGAGGCCTCACTCACTCGTGGCCATAGTAATGGGTAGCTTCTGCGGTGCGAAAGGCTCTTTGGCGCTTCTGGATTACGCGACCTAGATACTTAGGCCTTGGAAGTATACGTTCACTAGCTCACTTGCTGCTTGTTGCAGAACATGGGCCCGCTCCTGTTCAGAATCTTGGCCTACTGCATAGAGTACCACCGAACTCACCGCGCCAAAGATAGCAACGGCAGTAATTTGTGTGTTACAGGGCCGTATTTCACCGTTTTGCACGCCCTCATCTAAAAGTTTGCTGATCTGGGCAGGAATACCCACCAAGAAGTCGTTAATCGTCGTAGACAAATTGTTGTGAAGTGGTGTAGGGTGCTCTCGTGCCAAGATTTTGCCTACGGCAGGATTTTCATCAATGGCCGCAAAATGCATTATCAGTAGTCGTTCGAGCTTATCTCGAAGGCTAAGAGATTCTTGCTGCATGTTTTTCAAATAGGTGCGTCGTTTATCCAGTTCTACTTCAAATATGTATTCAAGAATTGCCTCTTTGCTGCGGAAATAATTATAAATTGTTCCCACAGATATGCCTGCTTCAGCGGCGATTCGATCCGTTGTGGCATTATGAAAACCTAAGCTGGCAATGACTTCAATAGCTGTTTCTCGAATGAGTTCTTTCTTGTCCTCTTTCACTTCGACACCTCCAATGAGTGAGACCTCACTTTTTCTAGTATAGTTTAGATGAATTGCACTGTCAAGTGACTTTTGACTCGTAGTATCAATGTTCCACAGGTAATGACCGAGAACATTGACTTTCTGTACGACTCGTCCCTTGGGCACCTTGACATTCCATTTTGCATATCCTATCATAGATGTATCTCTTTGCACTGTATCACGCTTCGTTAGAAGCGACATCACCAGTACAAACTGAGCAGGCCAAAAACCAGATTGGTTTTGGAGCCGGGCCATCCTAGTGGCAGCAGAAAGCCTTAAGGCGCATCTGTGGGACAGTAGACTGTTTCCGCAGGTGCGTTTTGTGTTAGGCGGAAAATTCGCAGCCAGCAGAGAGTTATCGACATCAAAAAATGGAGGTAACTGGTATGGAACGAACAAACGAGCAAATTGCTTTAAGGGCCTCATGGGTCACAGTCTTTGTAAACATCGTGCTTTCAGCTTCTAAGCTTTTCGCAGGCATCTTTGGGCACTCGGCCGCAATGCTTTCCGATGCGATCCATTCTATGTCGGACGTCTTTAGCACCTTCATTGTCATTGCGGGTGTGAGAATAGCAAATAGAAAGGCCGACGAGGAACACCCCTACGGCCATGAACGCTTCGAATCTGTGGCAGCTATCTTGCTTGCAGCCCTCCTAGGGGCAACGGGTCTTGGTATTGGCTGGAGCGGCCTGCGCACTATTTTCGCTAAAAACTACGAAACCCTTGTTATTCCAGGAACCGTGGCTTTAATTACTGCCGTTGTCTCCATTGTGACGAAGGAAAGCATGTACTGGTATAAACGGGCTGCAGCCAAAAAGACCAACTCAGGCGCACTAATGGCCGACGCTTGGCACCACCGTTCTGATGTTCTATCTTCTGTAGGTAGCTTCTTAGGTATTCTTGGAGCGAGAATCGGCTTTCCTGTCCTGGACTCGGTAGCAAGTCTTGTCATCTGCCTCTTCATTCTTAAAGTAGCAGTGGACATTTTCCATGACGCCATCAACAAAATGGTTGATCGGGCGTGTGACGATGAGACAACTGCTCAAATTCGCGAACTCACCTTGGCTCAAGACAATGTGGAAGGAATCGATGTTCTTAGGACTAGGCTCTTTGGGAATGGGATTTATATTGATATGGAAATCAGTGTCCACGCATGTACTTCACTTCTCGAGAGCCACGAAATCGCCCATATTGTCCATGACGTCTTAGAAGACCAGATCCCCAACGTCAAGCATTGCATGGTCCATGTGAATCCCCATGAGGAAGGCGAGGACGGGTAGGAGAAAAGTGTAGAAAGCACCCGGTTGAAAAGGCTAGGCAACAAATGCCTAGCCTCCTTTTTTGTGTTGGTTTTCGCTTCTACCAACCCCAACTGCCCATCATACGGCGGTGGTGCATTCTCCCTGGTCGGGATCCACAGCATTGCATCTTATCATCCTAGACCTTTAGCGCTGTTTGACGCGGAAACTTTTGTATAAGAAATGGTATCCTTTGGGCAAACTTGTTGACAGTTATGGCATTGCAGGCATAGGCTCCTGTCAATAGTAGCTTTTCTATCATCTGCACCCACTACGATTGCCTCGGAAGGACAGACTTTTTCACAGAGTCTACAGCCAATGCACTGTGTTTCGTTGACCCAGTGCGAAGAAATTGCAAATTTGCCGAAGACTCGTTGTAGAGCTCCAAAAGGGCAAATCAGATTATGAAATACTACTTGTTTGTATCTTAGAGTAATGAGAATTGAAGCGACCAACCAGATCAGTAAGATAGGTAAATTGATTTGTAGCACCTTACGGGCAAACAACATCATGGCCACACTGGCTATCAAGGCAACCCATGAATAGACCCCTGAGTCAAGCCACTTGGGATGAACACTTGTTTGCAGATTAAGCCTTCTCCCTATTTTTTCTGCGGGGATCATTAGAGTATGCATGGGGCAGACATAACCACAGTACACCCTACCAAAAAATAACGCCAGCCCTAGGCTAACTGCGAACAAGGCTAGCCAAAGCATCATTTTCCCCTTCCAAACTAAAAGCAAAAACAGAATTAAGAACAGTACCCTAATCACTGTTGTTAAGCTCTTCATCACAAATTCCTCCATGGATTTTTCACCATTATAACGCTATAATGATGAAAAAGGAGTTACCTTGGTAACTCATGAGGTGAGTCCATGTCTGTAAATAGTCAACTAATTAGGAATGCCACTCTACTAAACACATTGCCCCATGATGCAATAAGGGCATATTTGAAACGCGGAGACTTCCGGGTTGTGAGGTATGAAAAAAACAATGTCTTGCACCTCGAAGGTGAAGAATGTACGAGACTTGAGCTGATCCTCTCAGGTGAAATTGTGGTAGAACACATTTCAGAGTCGGGGGATTTATTGACTGTTGCAGAGTTTATCGGTGGAGATACTTTAGGCGGTAATATCCTTTTTTCGGCCAACCCCTATTACCCATTGACCGTAGCGACACGATCAGCCGCAGTGGTCATGGAAATCCACAGGGAAGTTGTGTTTAAACTGTGCTCTCAAAGACCTGTGTTCTTACAAGGATTTCTACAGCATGTTTCAGATCATGCCTTTATTCTAGGGGACAAAATTAAATATTATGCTAAAAAGAGCATTCGCGAAAGGGTCTTGGGCTACCTACACCAAGAACAACAGCGCCAATGTACTAACCTCATCCAGCTGAATATGACCAAAAAAGAGTTGGCAGAAAAGATCGGCGTGCAACGTACTTCTCTGTCGCGAGAGCTAGCCAAAATGCGGGATGATGGTCTCATTTTGTTTGATAGAGACTCTATCACTCTCTTATGAGTAGTACTTCTCACATTTACCGACAACAGCCAAGTGTAGTCCTGCCTGCAATCAACCACCACACCCACAAACACCTGGGTGGCCTCATCGGAAACAACAACTGTTAAGTTCTCAATGTTTTCGTTCACCTAGAACGTCCTCTTCAGCGGCAGACTCTAGGTCTTCGCTAACGGGGCTTTCGATCTCTAGACCCTCGATCACATATCTCACCTGTTCTTCCTTAATTCATGCTCAACCTTCGGTGAACTCGAATGAAACGCCAACAAGAACGCTTGAAAGGCAACCGTGTCAGTTAATTATCTCACACTTGTTTTTGGCTAACTTTTCTCTCCACTCACGTCGCTCGGTACTTGTCAGTCTCGTCCGCTCTGCCTCACCAACAATCCATAAAGGTTCTTGCGAGCGATACGAATGTGTCAAGTTACCCGGGAATTTTTTGTCAGTAACGTAGGGAAGAAAGATCCTCCAGGATCTGCTCTAGCTCTTGAAGAAAGCCCGTATCGGCTAACCGTTGTTCCTTAGCCCTTTCCACAGCCCTTCCCAGTCGGAGCACTATGGATGCTAATTGTGCAAATGGATCCGTTGTCATTGGAGATCGAGCCATACTTCGCGTACCAATGAGGCTCACCGCGTCGATTTCATTCCAACCTGGAACTTGATCGGTTTGAAGCACAAGTCGAATGTGCCGCGCGGGCACGTCCACTTTAGCATTTTCGATCATCAGAATACGAGACTCTTCGGGGGCAACGACAGCTCTCCCCTCCCAAAAAACGTGGGTGCGTCCTGTTTCATCAATAAGCTCCGCTTTGACAATGGCACCCGGATTGCAGGTTTCATACACATCGATGCGCTTCACGTACACGACTTCGTCATAGAAAAGCTCTACCCACTCCTGGCCACCATCACTTGTACTGGCTACCCATGCTGTCTCGTAATCGCCATACCTTGGGTAGACATCGGGCCGTCCAGTCATATGCTCAGGAGTCCACCGGTCTTCCCGGTATTGACTACTTGCTTTAGCACCACTGGCCCATTGAAGTACAGCGTCAGCGCTCCCCTGAACTGTGGACCATGGAGAGTCATAGCTACCTGTAAGACTCACCGCGTCAATCTCGTTCCAACCACCCACAGCGTCCGTATCTAGGGTGACTCGTACCTTATTGCAGGGAACTGTAACAAGGGCGTTTTTGATGCAAAAGACCCTTGCTGTGGTCGCAGCTCGTCCCCCTGTGCCTTCCCACATAAGGTGAGGGCGTCCCGTTTCGTCGATTAATTCGATTTTAACAACGGCACCTGGATTAAAGATTTCATAAATTTCCACATAGTCTACATAGACCGCCTCCAAAAATCCCAGTTCTATCCACTGTAAACCGTCATTCATGGAAGCAGGTGCCCATGCATATGTACTGTCCCCGTAATTGGGGTAGAAATTGGGCTCACCCAGCGACTGCTGAGCCGACCAATCGCCGCTACCATATTCACTACTCGCCGAGGCTGTTATGGCCCACTGCTTAAAGGACTGCCCGTGAACCTCTGAGACTGTACCAAACAAAAACAGTACACCAAGAACCGCAATCAGGAACCAATTTCTTTGCATCACTCTTCCCCCCAACTTTTTTGATCACAGCGCTCGTTTCTATCATCTTCTGTTTTTGACTAGTGACTATCCTCGTCTGACTTCCCGCTGAAGCAGAAAGAGCAACACCACGGAGCCAAAAATGGTAACAATGTAGAAGAATACCCCCCCTACTCCCAATTCTTCAAAGTCCACAATATGGGTGGGTTTATTCACCCTAGGGAAGAATCCTAGATAACTGATGAGTTCAGTGCGCCTTTCCCCCTCCCTTAGGCTAGGCCACGCTTCATCGCTCTTGTACATGGAGTGACCACGGTATTCCTTTCCACCTACGGTAAAACGATAGCCCTTAGACACGGTTCTAGAAGCATTAGCCGACGCACTCATGTCGTCTAGACGACTACTGTAACTGGTCAACGTTCCAATTGTTGTCTCGCCACACAAACCAAGCAAGAGGATGGTCACACTGTTGTACGTGGCAAATAGCAGGCAAGCAACAATGATCATGAAAACTACGGGATTGATTCGTCCAGTCGTCACCTGATTGTTCCCCTTCACTAGCCCTGGATTGTAGCCTTCACACCGGTTTCTCGCCACAGTTTTTCTGTTACTTCCAGGACGTTTTGTTTGGTATTTATCCCATGCTGAAATTCGAGCCGCATCGCATGACGCTTGTTGCCAAAGGAAAGGCGCATTTTCTTCCGATCAACCTCCATCGCCTCAAGCCGAATGCCCCAAAGACCCCGACGGCCCCACTCATAGATATGACCGGCACTCAACAGACCAAAAGTTGACAACACCGTTTCGTCCATTGCTTGAGCCGTTCCGCTACCTCTATCCATGGACGCCGCTGAAACCACCAAGATGCGGTTGTCCCAAATGAGCTTGGCGGTTTGAAGCATCTGGCTTTGACGGATGAAAAGCCCCATAAGAAGGACGATCAGAATACTCCAGACAATGCTGGCCCCACCGATCTGTCTTGGATCAAACCATACGGTGAAAAAAATACTCAAGGCGAGGAGCAAACCATAGCATTTGTACCTTCTGCGAATGGATCTTAAATGCATTTCGTCCTCCTTTCTTCAAGCTGGGAAACGGAGAGCTACTACGTTATTTAGCGCACCCGCTTAACCCAAATGGAGCCTTCTTTCTCGTACATTCCTTCACCGCCGCCTATATCGTCATATGCATCTTTAAAGCTATCACCCTCACCAAGTAAATTCTCACCTAGGGTGACTCCAGAACCGATAGTGATGGTCGTTATCAGAAGAGAATTCTGGTAAAAGGCATGCCCATCAATGAACACATTATCGGGTATTACTAGAGTGACAAGGCCCTGGTTATCGTCAAAGGCTCCACGACCAATATTATGTACACTAGCCGGGATTTCTAGCGAGGTGAGACTATTTGAACCAAACGCGGAGCTGCCAATATGCGTGACGCTAGTCGGGAACACTACGCTTGCCAGCAAATTGTCCTCAAAGGCAGTGTCGCCAATATGGGTTACACTGGTGGGTATCGTCACACTGGCAAGCTCGTTGAGCCAGAAAACTCCGTTTGCGATATGTGTTATTCCGTCCGGAATGCTTATAGTCGTCAATTTATTCGCACAAAACGCATACTCACCAATTGTCGTAACACTTTCAGGTATGCCAACAGCCTCTAAGAGATTGTTGTTAAAAGCCCAAGGTTCTATGGTCGTTATCCCTTCAGGTATAACTACACTGGTAATCTGGACATCTCGGAATGCGTTTTCGCCAACTGTTGTCACTGACTTCCCATGTATACTAGAAGGGATCACGGGATCGAGCTCTTCGTCCAGGTTTTCGTACTTACCCGTTTTCTGGTATTTTGTGATTGTGCCAGTGGCACCGTCAAACTCAAAATAATCCTCCATCATGGCGTCTCGATAGCTTGCCGTTACTATAACCGCTCCCTTAGGCATGGTAAAACTCGTACTTTCGGACTTTTCATCAGCGAAGCTCCCCCCACCTGACGTCGTCCACAGATCAAAAACTTGTCCCGACTCTGTTGGTGCATTGGCACTGATAGACACAATAGCACCCTCTGTATACTCGCCCCCTCCGGTTCCATTTTCTACAGTGAGAGCATATAACTCGGGGGATTCCGGTGTCCCCACAAATCGTACATTAGTGTTGGTCTTAGAGACTTCAATACTCTTGGGTTCAAAATCATAGCCATCTAAACTTGGAGTCAACAAACAAATGCCGGCCAAATTTGTCAAGGCAAATTTTCCACCATTCGCCGTCCCAGTTGAGCTGCTCTTCCCACCCGTAACCACAATCTGAACACCATCTATTGCGGTACCTTCATCGTCCACTACTGTACCTGAGATGGAGTAAAAATCACTCCCTCCACCTCCACCAACACAACCGGACAATAGAGACACGATTATGATCAGTCCCGCGAATAAATGAAGCAATCTTGATTTTTTGTTCATGCCAACGTCTCCCCTTCCCATATCTTTAATAATAAGCATAAGCGGAGAGAGGCAAAACATCATCATCCTATCGGGCGATTTCCCAAAAAAGCCTCTCATACTTTCGCATGAGAGGCAAGTAAAGTAGCCAGAACCTTAGTTATCGACCTGGGCCAAACGTTTGCGCCCCTTATCATCGATCTGCTGCCAGTAATTTACAGCACAAATTCCTCCTACCACAAGAATCAAAGCAGCCACTATAGAAATGGTTAAGCGCTCTTCTGGCAATAAGATTGCTGATAAAATGGCACCAGAAATAGGGATCACAAACCGATAGATGGTTACCTCGCCGGCTTTATTGTGCTTCAGCAAAATGTACCAGATAGAAAACGCAGCAGCAGATAAAAACGCTGAGTACACTAACAGAACCCAGAATAAAGGCGTTGGGGTTAAGCCTCCACTTCGAAGTGCTGGGATGCCAAGCACCAGAAGCAACAAGGACCCCAATGTAAGTTGGTAGGCATTGATCACAATCGGGCTCAGCGTCTTGCCCAGATGTTTTGCCCAGAAAGTCCCTATAGTGGTTGTCACTCCAGCCAACATGAGAAAGCCCTCACCGCGCAAGCTAAACTCCCAACCTACGGAGGTATTAGGTTGCCAATTGACCAGTATGATACCGCCAAATCCAGCCAGTAAACCTAGGACTTTTCCCACATTGAGGCGATCATTTGTGTAGATAAAGTGAGCAAAAATGACGACAAAGAAATTGCCCACAGAGTTAAGGATGGCGCTCTTGATTCCACTTACAGCAGCCACTCCGTTGTAAAAAAAATAATACTGCAAACCAGTCTGAGCCAATCCCAACAGAAATAACGGCAATAGGTTCGTCCTCGCAACCTTAACTGGATGACGTAACATTACTTTGTGAACTGCGAAAACCATAAGGCCAGCCAGGAAGAAGCGCGCCCCAGCAATTAACATGCGTGCAGATATGTCCGAGGGTCCAATCTGTAATTCGGCATACGTAATTTTTAAGACAGGAAAAGCACTGCCCCATAAGATACAAGCGATAATTGCCATCAATGCTACAAAGTACTTGTTGGTCCAAATGTTATCTTGCACCTCGTTCATTACCTCACGTTCTAGTCTCTATTCTTTTTCTGGCTAAATCACAGTATTCAGGTACTACATCATATCCAACATAGGCTCGTCCACTCAAAGAAGCGGCCAAACAAGTTGTACCGGAACCGCAAAAGGGATCGAGAATCACATCATCCTCATAGGAAAAAAGCCTGATGACCCGATCCGCTAGTTCCAACGGAAAGGGGGCAGGATGTCCCACTTTCTTCGCTGATTCAGGCGGAATATTCCATACCGATAAGGTGCCGCTCATGAATTCTTCCTTAGAAATATTCGATGTTCCCTTGTCTGGACGGCTGAAATCCTCTTTGGCAAAGACCAAAAGATACTCATGTATGTCGCGCAATCTCGGTGACTTAGCCGACATCCAAGAGCCCCAGGCACAACTTCCATTCATCCCTTTTCCCTTTTGCCAGATGATTTCACCTGCGGTTTGAAAGCCCAGAGCTGAATGAATGGCATAAAAGTAGGAGTGCAAGGGTATGTAGGGTTTTCGGCCGAGATTGGCAAGATTGATGACATAACGGCCCCCCGGTGTCAAAACCCGATAGACTTCGGCCGCAACCTGCGTAATCAAAGTAAGGTACTCTGCTAGCCCTAGATCCTCATCAAAGTCCTTACCAACATTGTATGGTGGTGATGTAAAGGCTAGCCCGACAGCGTTATTGGGAACATGCATCATGTCCTCTGAGGTGTGATTGAAGATGCGATTGGTCCATTCCTTTCGGGGTTTGTTCATAACAGTCTTGGTCGTTTGTTCGGCGACAATGGAGTCCATCTGAGCAAAAACGGAAGATAGATCGCCTCCATAAAGGTTGCGATCGTAGAATTCAGTGGCATCATGTGCCTCCCGCTTTGAAGCACCAAACGAATAGGTTTTGGTCCTAGCCATTGTCTCACTCCAAGCTCATAGGGGTTGATAAGAAAAAATGATAGGCGTAATAGACCTGTCTCAACAACAAGCAAGGCATTCACGAGGAAACGCTATTACTGCCGCCTCACTCCGAAGCATGGCCCACGAGTGCCACCTCTTCAGCTTGACGAATGATGCCGATGGGAGTCCGCTCTGAGGATTGCCCCAAAGGATTATCTCTAAGTAGTCTTTCAAGCAAAGGTATATCTACTTCAGGACCTGACACTCCTAATATGTTCACGCCTAAATCATTGGCATCGATCACAGCTGCCTCGCATCCCACCGCCTGCTTAATCTGCCTAGCAACTAAGTCGGGATCCTTTGGCCCCAAAACCGCATAGTCATTAAAGGGGGGGATTGTGTACTCGCAGGGCCCATCAATGGCTCTTGCCTTCGGACCGCAAATGCGATAAAAGAGTCCTTTGATGCCTAAAAGCTTGCCAATAGCAGCCACGATGCTCGCAAAAATAATCTTAAGGGCCCCCACCTCCCGAATAGCTAATTCCATCGTTTGGGGCATACCAAGACCGATCCCATGGGGAGACTTGTGAACAAATCTGCTCAAAAAGACCGCAAGTCTCGAGGGCTTAATCTCATTGATTCGGAAAGCCCTTCCCTGCGTGATGGCCACAACTTTCTCGCTCACCACGATGAGATCGCCACTTTGAACAAGGCCTTCCGTATGCATGTTTACCACCTGCACAATATCATCGGTAGCCACAATGAGTTCTGTTTGCACTGGAACACGTAGGTACTTCTTTCCCTCGATCTCTAACTCTAGCTCTTTACCAGGATTCGCCTGCATCGCTATTCCACCATTCCTTCGATTCTGCGGAAAAACTTCCACAGCTCATCTTCCACATGGGCCATGATGGCCTGTCTCTCTCCTGCTTTTCGAACTAAGACTGGGTGGTCGCCCTCGGTTATCTTTCCTACGACAAAAGCTGGGACCTTGATGTCGCCTAGTCTATCTACTAGGTCCTGTCCACTAGGAGTGACAATGAGCATGGAACCAGAGGACAAGAGACCTAAGGGATCCAGTTTAAAATGTTCGCAAATAGCTTTGGTGAGCTGGGGTATGGCAACATCTACCTCTTTTATCTCAGCTCCCACTCTAGAAGCCTGGCAAATCTCCCTGACTGCTCCCAGTAAACCACCTTCGGTAATATCATGCATGGCATGGACCCCGTATTCAGCCGCTAAAAGGCCCTCGGGTACAACGGAGAGCTGTTTGGTGAACCTCCGGATCTCCTGGTCTGAAACTTCAAAAGGGAGAAGGTGCCCGAAATCTCTAGCCAAAATGGCGGTGGCTTCAATACCTGCACCCTTGGTAATCAAGATATCATCCCCGGGCTTTGCCCCTTTTGAGGTGACATAACGTCCCTTGGGTGCCCTCCCGATGGCGGTGATGGAAACAACTGGATCCATAACTTTACTGGTAATTTCGGTGTGACCTCCCAGAACTTCCACCTCTAGGCTGGCCGCCGTCACCTGGATATCCTCCATAATCTGGTGAATCTCTTCTTCCCTGGTATGCTCGGGCATCAATAGTACGATTTGGACCCCTATGGGAGTCCCTCCATTGGCAGCCAGATCATTGCAGGCCACATGGACGGCCAGCTCTCCCACGCCTTCCGCGGCCCCCGTAATTGGATCGCTCGTCACCAAGCACACCTCATCACCAAAGTCGATGACCGCACAATCTTCACCAAGTCCGGCATGGACTAATACATCCTTACGTAGAAATTGGATGGTTGATAAAACCATCCGTTCCAGCATATCCTCTGATAATTTCCCTATTTTCAAAAGTCCTCAACCTTTCGCACCTGCAACATGTTTGTTGTCCCTGGTACCCCCACCGATAAACCGGTAATTATGGTAACCACATCACCAGGTGCAAGCAAATCACGCTTGATTGCTTTGTCTATAGCCTTATTGATGGAAACCTCAACGTCACTGTCTCTTTCCTGAAACACGGCAAAAACTCCCCAGGACATGGCCAGTTGCCTGACCACATGCTCGTTTTGGGAAATGGCGAAAATGATAGCTTTGGGACGTTTTTGGGACAAAGAACGTGCTGTAGCCCCCGAAAAGGTGGAGCAGATAATTAGGCCCAAATTCAGATCATGGGTGACTTGGCAGGCCGCCAAGGTCACTGCTTGATCGATTGCAGTGCGCCCCTCCTCCGCTTTCTCCCTTAGCACGGCTCCATAATCGATAACCTGTTCCATGCGGCGGGCGATACTGTCCATGACCTGGACTGCCTTAATGGGATACCTGCCCGTAGCCGTTTCTCCAGAGAGCATCACACAGTCTGTGCCTTCGAAAATAGCGTTGGAGACATCCGTCACTTCAGCCCTCGTAGGCCTGGGATTCCGAATCATGGAATCTAGCATTTGAGTTGCAGTAATCACCGGTTTCCCCGCCCGGTTACACTTGCGAATCAACATTCTTTGCGCTAAAGGAACCTCTTCGGCAGCGATTTCTACCCCGAGATCGCCCCTAGCCACCATAATGCCATCGGCGGCAGCCACAATCTCGTCAATATTCCGCAAACCAGCATTGCTTTCAATCTTTGCTATGATATGTTGGCTTCCCCCCGCATCATGAACGATGCGGCGCACCGCTTCCACATGTTCCCCCCTGCGCACAAAGGAAGCGGCGATAAAATCTACCCCGTGCTTCACACCGAAGCGAATATGTTCTGCATCTTCTTTTGTTATGGGCGGCAAATCCACATCCACACCCGGTAAAGAGAGACCTTTACGTGAATTCAGCTCTCCACCAACCACCACATGGCAAACCACATCGGGACCCTTAATTTCTTGGACTCGTAGTTCCAAGAGACCATCGTCGATATAGATCACCGAACCAGGACGAAGATCCCGGTTTAGATAGGGGTAGTCCACATGGATCTTGGCTTCGTCACCTTCGTAAGGTTCAACCGTTAAAGTGTATTCCTGGCCAGGAATCAGCTCAATCGGACCATTTTTGAGACGGCCTACCCTGATTTTTGGTCCTTGGATATCAAGGAGCAGGGCTACATTTGCCCCCAGTTCGGCCGTAGCCTCTCTGAGGTTCTTGATCCGTAGCAGGTGCTCATCTAAGGTACCATGGGAAAAATTCAGCCTCGCCACGTTCATTCCCGCCCTAATCAATGCCCTGATGATCTCGGGACCCTCGCTAGCTGGCCCAATCGTGCACACGATTTTGGT
>ENA-UOOH01000236-UOOH01000236.1-fermentation-metagenome-genome-assembly--contig:-NODE-236-length-67390-cov-333.701403_pt1 | contig 67390 bp, 57 predicted proteins | sample MGYA00245778_ERZ724025 | MGnify/ENA primary metagenome ERZ724025 (study PRJEB28704, sample SAMN03018313) | fermentation metagenome | biome: anthropogenic terrestrial biome; feature: soil... | reverse complement strand
TTATCAAATGACCTAACAATCAACGTTCGGTAACATTATCATTTGACTTGACACTTCTGATGCAGTAACTTTGCCACATTCCAATTAAACCTTATAATAATGCCGTGGCAAAAAGCCATTAAAGGAAACTTATGAAAGAATCAAACCATTTAAAAATTATCGCCATTCTCGTCATCGTACTGCTTGTATTGGTCCTGTTGTGCTGTGTCAGCTTTTTCGTATTTTTCTCAAAATTTTCGCATCTCGCGATTGAACAGTCCATAACAAATATAGCACCCATAAGTACCATAACCCAGGCTCAAAAGACACCGCAGGCCCAAATCCATACGCCCATGCCGCAATCGCTGGATTTAGATCAAGCCGCTGAGCAAACCTGGCTGACTTTAAACCAAGCCCACATTCCTGAAGGTGATCCAATTGACCTTGCAGAGCGTTTGGGCGGCAAACAAAATGTGCCCGAAACACTGATTGATACAGAAGCACCCCATGCTGTTGGCGCAAAAAAATCCTTTTGGATTATGGACACAGACACCGCCAATGCTTATTCCATCGATGCAACCTTGCATTATGTTGGTGACCATATTTATTTTTGGGTTCAGGATAAAGTTAAATTCCGTCAAAATTCCCTGGAATCGCTTGGCAACATCATAGACAAGGACATTGTCCCCACTAACCGAGCATTTTTTGGCACGGAATGGAACCCGGGGGTTGATGGCGACGAGCGCTTTTACGTCCTCTATGCAAAAGGTATTGGACGGACTGTCGCGGGCTATTATTCCTCTTCAGACGAAGTCCACCCTGACGCTCACCCATTTTCCAACGCGCATGAAATGTTTTTGCTCAGCGCGGATAACGTGCGGCTTGAGGACAGTTACATTCTGGGCACTATTGCCCATGAATACCAACACATGATCCACTGGTATTTGGACAAGAACGAAGAAGCCTGGGTAAATGAAGGCTTTTCTATGCTCGCCGAACAAGTAAACGGTTATGACGCAGGTGGTTTTGACTGGAACTACATGCAAAAACCCGATATGCAACTTAACACCTGGGATGAAAGCGGCGCGGATAACAGCGCGCATTATGGCGCCAGCTATCTTTTTATGTCTTATTATCTTGATCGTTTTGGCGAAGAAGCCACCAGAGCGCTTGTCGCGCACAAAGAAAATGGCTTTGCGGCAATGGATGAAGTTTCAAAAGAGCTCGGTTTAATCAATCCTGACTCTGGAGAGCCATACACTGGAGTTGAAATCTTCGCAGATTGGACAGTTGCCAACCTTTTACAAAATACCGGCATTCAAGACAAACGCTATGACTACCAAAGTTATTCGCCATATAGCCTAAAAATAACTGAAAATATCCACAGCTGTCCGGAATCAATCAATCGCGATGTGCATCAATTTGGTGCCGATTATATAGAAGTACTCTGCGACAAGGTCAACGAAATAACTATTCAGGGTGAAGCTTACAGCAAGATTTTGCCCTTTGACAAACCGTTCTCCGGCGATTATTTTTGGTGGTCCAACGCCGGCGATGAAAGCAACATGAGCCTGCAACAGGAGTTTGATTTTACCGATGTAAGCGGTGAAAACATGTTCACTTTTTGGATGTGGCACGATATCGAAAGAGATTATGACTACGTTTATCTGACTGCTTCAACAGATGGTGAAAACTGGACGATGCTTCACGATAATTTCTGCGACAGTAGCAACAGCTCTGGCAACAACTATGGCTGTGGATGGACTGGAAAAAGCATGGATTGGCGACTTGCCTTTGTGGACCTAAGCCAATTCAATGGGCAAAAAGTCACCTTACGCTTCGATTATGTAACCGACGCCGCAGTCCATGGCGACGGATTGGCTTTGGATAATTTCCGCATCGACGCCATTAATTATGTTTCCGACCTTGAAGAAGATGGTGGCGGTTGGGTTGGCGAAGGATTTGTGAGAATTCAAAACGTTCTACCCCAAAAATTTGTTGTCAGTCTTCTTCGTTATGGAGAAACAACAGAAGTTGAACATCATTTTGTTAATGGCAATGAGCCATTGACCATTCAACTTGAAAAAAGTCCAAACGAAGAAAAAATTATCATTATCGTGAGTGGTGCAACAATCGGCACCCGCCAGAAAGCAGATTATAAAATACAGTTTAAGGAATAAAAAGAATAAGGATAACAAAAAAGGCAGCATGGATAGCTGCCTTTTTTAATTTTTGTGTTTTAGATGCTTGCTACCGCATCGATCAATTCATCGTAAATTGTGAAGTAAGGCAAAATGCCAATCAAGTCCATTGAATCACGGACATTTTCTTGCAAATTTACCAGGATAAGATCGGCTTTGTGTGCGTTCTTCAATTCCTTTTGCACGCGAATAATCGCCCACCAACCTGCGCTGGAGACAAAGTCAACACCCTGCATATCGATGATGATTGATTTTTCTGTGCCGGTTAAGTCCATAAGGCGTTTTTCAACTTCCTGTGCGGAGGCACTGTCAATACGACCATTGGCCTTGATGACGAAACAGCGTTTGTATTCAGTAATCATAAATTCCATTAATCCCTCGATTCCACTAGTTGATTTGATCGATGTGCCTATTATAACATCATTATTATGATAACCCAAGAATTGTGCAAGTTTATTAACAAGATTCAAATTTCAAAATTACCTTTGCCTCAAGTATAATCTGAAGCTATGAAATATCATATATGGACCATTGGCTGCCAAATGAATGTGGCAGATTCAGAGCGGCTCAGCCGGGCGCTCGAAAAACTCAACTATCAGGAAACCAACCTGGTTGATGAAGCAGATCTAATTGTGCTCAATACCTGTGTTGTAAGGCAAAGCGCGGAAGACAAAGCCCTTGGCAGACTTAACTCCCTAAAACCACTCAAGGCTGCCAACCCAAACCTGATTATCGCGCTGATGGGATGCCTGGTGGGCATCAAAGGAAATCCCGCCATGGAGAAGCGCTACCCTTGGGTAGATGCTTTTGCCGCGCCGTCTGACCCTGAATCCATTTTGCGCGCGGTGCATGAAAAACATTCGCCTGTTTTTCAGCCTCTTTCAGACCTCAATGAGGAAAACATTGAGGACCTCTTGCGCGAGGAATTTGGCATTCATGCCGGCAGTTTGCACTCAGTTTCTGAAAATTTGCCCATTGTGCTTGGTTGTTCCCACGCTTGCGCCTATTGCATCATCCCCCACAAACGGGGCAAAGAGCGCAGCCGTGACCCTCAGCGCATCCTTGAAGAAGCCAAAACCATGGTCGCGCGTGGTGCCAAGGAAATCGTACTGCTTGGCCAAATTGTCGACCGCTATGGGCTGGATCGCGATGACGGGGTACATTTGGCGCAACTTTTAGCCATGGTCAACGATATCGATGGGCTTGAGCGCATTCGGTTTTTAACTTCGCATCCCAATTATATGAGCGACGATTTGATTAAAGCCGTGGCAAGCCTCCCTAAGGTCATGCCCCATATTGAACTTCCTATCCAAGCCGGCGATGATGAAGTGCTCAAAGCGATGCGGCGGGGTTACACAAACGCCCAATACCGTGACATCATTGCCCACATCCGCGACTTGATGCCCGAGGTTTCCATTGGCACAGATATTATTGTTGGATTCCCTGGCGAATCCGAAGCCGCCTTTGAAGAAACCTACAAGCTTCTAGCCGACCTCAAAATGGATGTTGCCCATCTGGCGCGCTATTCACCCCGCCCAGGCACTTACTCGGAACGTTTGTTGGGAGATGACGTGCCTGAAGAGGAGAAAATGCGCCGCTTTAGAGAGCTTGAAAAGCTCCAAAAGCAAATCGTGGGAGACATCAATAAACGCTTCCTAAATCAACGCATTCCTGTGCTTTTCGAAGGTCGCGCCAAAGGCAAATGGCGTGGTAGAAGCCCTCACAACCGCTTGGTTTTCGTAGAATCAACAGAAAATCTGCTGGGGCAAATCCGAGATGTTCATATTGACTGGACCGGACCTTGGTCCTTACTGGGAAGCCTGGTCTAAAATCCAGACTTAATTACCAAAGTTTTTATCAGGATATTCGCAAATGTCTTCAACGGGGCATTCGCGACAATTTGGTTTGCGTGCGTGGCAAAAGTCGCGCCCAAGGCTGATGACATTGAGATGCAATGGACCAAAGCTTTGCGGGCGATTGCTGGTAAGAAACCATTTGTGTGCGTTTTCGATGGACATTTTTTCAGGTCGCAAGCCTAAGCGTCCCGACACACGATAAACGTGCGTGTCCACAGGAAAAGCCGGCATATCCAATGAAAACACCATCACAATCGAAGCCGTTTTCATGCCAACACCTTTCATTTGGGTGAGCCAGTCCATAGTTTCTTGCGGACTGCGCTCCTTGAGCCAATCCAAATCGATTTCACCGCGTTCATCGCTGATAAATCGCAAAGCCGCTTGTATGTTTGGACCTTTTTGATTTGCCAAACCTGCCACGCGGATTACTTGCATAAGCTCTTGCGGATCTGCGTCGCGCACAGCTTCCCAACTTGAAAAAGTTTGCTTCAAGTTGTCAAAAGCTTTATCACGATTGATATCATTAGTGTTCTGTGAAAGGATTGTACAAACAAGCTCATCAACCGCTGGTAAAAACTCATGCCATTCCGGGATGCCATAAAAAGCATCTAAACGTGCTTCAACCCGGTCGAGCCGGTCTTGGTAATACGGGTTTATGCTTAGCATTTTATTTAAAAACGATGGGCGCGTTTATTCTCAACTCGCCAATTTCAAGTCCTCGCCAATTTTGCAAAATGGGCACATTAAAACGCGCAAAGGTTTCCGATTGCATTTCTTTTTCAAAGCCTAAGGCGCTCAGAATGGCAACCGTCAGCGCCGCAGTCGCACGACGGGTTGGATCTCCGTCCGAGAATTTCATTGTGATGCCCACACCTTTTGGAAAATCTGCCAGCACACCTGGCATGATGCCAATCATCTGGTAACCTTCAGCGCCGCCTTTAGAGAATGCCTTACCAGCCATAATCTCCATCAAAAGCGTGTCTAATTGCGCAGGTCCAGCCACCATCATCGGGAAAGCACGCATTGCCTTGGTGGCTGCATTGGCACCCTTGGCTTGCATCTCACTTAAGTTGCTTGGGTCTGCCAATTTTGCGGTTGCATGGGCAAAAGCACGCAAGCTCATCGCAAACACCGGTGCGCTGCATCCGTCGGTGCCAATAATCAGGCTCTCAGCAGGCACTTCACAATATTCGGCAACTTTCTTTAAAATGCCTTGTTGCACAGGGTGGTCCATCTCAAGATAATGATCCAAAGGAGCCTCGAGCATTTTCGCCATTGCCAACATACCGCTATGTTTACCTGAACAATTGTGGCGATAAGGTGTGGGTTCTTCTCCACGCACACGCATCGCAAAACTGGTTTCTTTATCTGACGGCCAATGAAAACCGCACTGCAAATCCTCTTCTTTTAGCCCAACTTTTGCATGAATGCTTTTAATCACCCGCACATGCTCATCTGTGCCGGTATGAGAAGCACACATGATGGCTACTTCTTCATCATTCAATCCATAATGTTCTGGTCCACCAGCTTCTAAAAATGGCAAAACCTGAAAAGGCTTCATCGAGCTGCGTGGATAAGTGACCAAATCGGGGTCGCCACCGGATGCCAAAAGCTTTCCATCAGCATCCACGACCGCAAAAGCGCCAAAATGATGAGACTCAACCGTCCCGCCTCTGGTAAAAGTAATCAAAGCGTCATAACCCTTAATCATTTTCCATACCTGCTTTCTGACTAATATATTGCTCATACCAGGTTTTAATGCCCCAACGTAAGCGATTGTAGTAACGTTCATCCTCGCGCATGAGGGGATTAAAATGCTTCATGATATCTGGAATTTTTAGCAACCAAGCCTCAAGTTCAGCGCCTTCTTCAATCAATTGATCAAAGGCGTTTTTGATAAAGCCAATCACCTTACCCCATTCACGCACATCATCCTGGCTGACGATGCCATCGCGGGTGGATACAATTTGATAACCACGGTAATCTTTTCCTGCCAGCATCTTCATCTCTTGAATCCAAACTTCAGGATTAGAAAAAGCCAGATAAGGCGGTTGGTCAATCATCACAGAATCACCCACAAAAATGATTTTTTGCTGGGGAATTTCAACCCAAACGCCAGCATAGTTCACGCCAGGGCGATGTTTCAAGTGGATTTCATATTCTTCCTGGTACAAAACCATTGACTCTTCAAAAGTAATCTCAGGCGGTAAAAGTCGCGCCACGTTGCCCGTTGGATCGTAAGATTCGGTGTGAATAATTTGTTCGTCCTGACCTTTAACATTGGTCACTTTCATACGTCCTGGTACCACGGTATTTGCGTGGGCAATCAAAGTGCAATCGCTACCCTTAGAGCTGAGCAAGCGGTCATAGTGGGTGTCCAGCATAATCAAGTAACGGGCATCACCAGAAACCATACGGCTTGTTGCCCCGCGCCATGACTTGACTTCGTCCTGCCGAAAAGGATAATCGATGAGTGTGGTTGATGTCGCAGAACGGATAATACCCGTTACCATACCCAGGGAATTCTGTTCAATGAAAATGTTAGGAGCAATTTCCTGCATGAAGAACCTCCAAAAAGATCTATCGCTCTGATTATAGCTAATCGCGCTAGCTTAATCTATTTGAACACTCAGCAAACAACGCGGTGGTCCGTCGGGCGCGGTTTTTGCGTTCAGATCCATACCAAAATAAGGCGACGGGTCAAGCGTGTTTGAGAACACGCTCTCGTTTAAATAATGGCCCTGTCCATCATCTTTTACGATTGAAAGATGCAAGTGCACGCCAACCGGTCGCTTGGGATTGCCGGAATAATCGCCTTGAAAACCCAAAACCTGACCCTGCGTTACCGGCACATCTTTAGCCCCGGGTGGAAACATCTTATCAATCAGTCCATTACCCTTTCGGTCTGCCATGTGGGTCATATAAACCCATATTTGGCGATCTGGCTGGAGTGGGTCTTGTGGCACACGCAGAATTAAGCTGGACTTCCAGCCCTCTTCACGGCTAACAAACCCGTCATATGGCGCATAAACCGGCATATGAGCAACTTCCACACCACCAAAAATATCAATGCCTTGATGTTTTTTGCCCAACTTAAACACATCACCGTAATAATAACCAATAAAACCACCACTCGGGATAATGAAAGGCGCATTGGGACATTGCAAGCCTGCAGGTGTGGTCCATTCCTTGTGAGCCATCGGGTCTTTGATAAAAGCCCAAACGTTGGCATTGCGCCCATGCAAATAAGTCCAGGCTACCCAGGCAGCAAAAGCCAGAAGAATTACCACAAAAGCTATCACAAGTCCTCTTTGTACTTTTTTACTCATCATTTTAACCATTGCTCCAGTCAAAATATCATTTTTTCTAAGTCTGCTTATTATAGCGCAAGGCTGTTTTTTCTCAAAAATTGTCTTTTTTTTCAAAGCCAGGGTTTAGGAACAAATCTTGCATGTTTATCGTTGTATATAAAGATAATGTGATATCAACAAAAGGAGAAACCATGAAAAAACACAGAGTTTTCACCTTGCTTTTAGCGCTTGCCTTGCTTGTGCCTGCCCTTTTTGGCGTAAGTAGGGTTTTTGCAGCGAATCCAAGTTTTACCATTGGCGATATTGTCGCCAATCAAAGCGTTACCATCCTCATTAAAGACGCGCCAAAAAATCGTGATTTCGTCGTTCGGATGGGCGAATATGACACAAAAGCCATCAACGGTATTGAAGCCGGACAGTTTCACACGGGTGAAGGTGGCAATCTGCAGGCAACCATTGAGATCCCAGAGGCACTTAAAGGACGTGCGCAAATCGCCATTCGTATGGATAGCCTCACCGGTGGTTGGTACTATTACAACTGGTTTTGGAACATGAAAGAAGGCGGAACCTGGCCTGAGCCATCTCAGCCGACCAAAACCACGCCTCAAGCACCTCAAACCACCCCATCTGCAAACAAAACGCCCACAAAAGTTGTGCCCTTGATTTTCATCAAATCTGCCGAGTCCAGCAAATCCGTCACCATTACCGGCATCAATTTCCCAAAAAATGAAGAGATGAAAGCCTTTATGGGTGAAATGTTCAGCAAAGGCATTGATGGAGTCGAGGTGGGTCTTTTTACGACCAGCGATAACGGCACATTTGAGATGACCTTTGAGATACCTGCTGGGCTGGTGGACCACGAGCGGGTTGCCATTCGCGTGGCAAGCGTTCCATACACCTGGTACGCCTACAACTGGTTCTGGAACAAAGCCGGAGGTATTGTGGTTACCCAACCGCCATCCCAGGTAGTGCGACCCCTTGTAACTGAACCTGCCAAAAAGCATCCCTTAATTTCTATCGTGCAGGTTGAAGCGGGCAAAACCGTTACGATAAAAGCTGACAATCTGCCAGCCAACACCGAATTCACCGTCCTGCTTGGAAAAATGTACACTAAAGGACTCAATGGAATCGCTGTGGCAACCTTTGATTCTGGCGAAAACACCAGCGCGCAGCTTACCGTTGACATACCTACAGCTCTGGCAACTGAAGACCTTATCGCCATTCGTATTCAAAGTAAATCCCGTGGGTTTGCCTATAACTGGTTCTCGAACAAATAGTTAACACTCTCAAGCAAAGCATAAGCCGGCGCATGCCGGCTTTTTTAGTCTTGCTACACAAGCTAACTCACTCCGCGTTCCATTGGTATAATCAGTTTTTGACTAAAGAAAGCACACAAACCATGCCAAGAAATAAAAACAACCTTTTATTGACAATCAAAAGCATTTCATTATTATTGATTGCGCTAAGCCTCATAACAGCTTGTACCAATCAAGCCCTCCCCACACCGATCCCAACGGACCCTCTGCCAACTGCCACCGCTTTGCATGCCACGCCCACCCAAATCCCGCCTACGCCAAGTCCAGAACTCACAACTGTCCCCACGATGGAACCGGAGCCTAGCCCAGAACCCACACCCGAACCCAGCCCAACACCAATGAGCTTTCAGGGACAGGTTAGCTTGAATAAAGATAATCTCAATCAAGTTGAGCTCCTGGCGATGCTCGGAGATGGCGTCGTTAGAGATTTGGCATGGTCACCTGATGGCAAAAACCTGGCACTTTGCACCATGTTGGGCGTGGACATTTTCAGCATCAGTCCTTTTGAAAAATCGCATCAACTCAACCAATCCATTCCTTGCAAAGCGATTGATTGGAGTCAGGATAATCAATATTTAGCCATCGCCATACCAGAAGGTGACATTCAGCTTTGGGATGCAGGTCAATGGTCCCTTTTAAACACGCTCAAAAGCCATTTTGATGATATTCATGACATTGCTTTGTCTCCAACTGGCAAAAAACTCGCCATTGGCAGCAACCAAGGCACCATTAAAATCATGAAACTCAATTCAACCGCAAGCAATGAAGAAGACCTTCTTATCTCCTCACATGTCTATGGCAAAGTCTTGGTTACCTGGTCCCCTGATGAACAAAACCTTATTTCTGCCAATGAGGATGGTCGTCTTGTGGTTTGGGACGCACAAAGCGGTGAACTAATCATCCTTTTGGATGGTCATGACGCGCCGATAAATGGCATGGCATGGTCACCTGATGGCAAAACGCTGGCTTCGAGCAGTCTGGATTATCAAATAAAACTTTGGGATATCCAGGAAAAATCTGCCAGCCATGCCTTCGCAGGAACCGGTCCGCTCGTCTGGAACTCTGACAAGGATGTCCTGTATTTCAATCATGAAGGCACGTTATCCAGCCAAGCCATCATCGAAGACAGCCAAGCCAAAGCATTGACGGATAAGCCAGTTTTCGCCATCTTGCTGAGACCTTCGCCTGATAACAAACAACTCGCGCTGATTAACGAACATGGTTTCTTGCTTATTCTCAACGGTCAAACCGGCAAAACAGAAGAAGTCTACACGCAATACAGTCTCCCCATCACCGATATCGCCAGTTCTCCTGACGGCAGTCAATACGCCAGTTTAAGCGCTGATGGCAGCCTTAGCCTTTGGGACACAAAAACCGGCAAGCAGATCCACCGTTTGGATGGCATGGCAATTTCAGCCACACAACTTGCTTGGTCGCCCGATGGCAAATTCCTTGCTTTTGAAGGCGACAATGGCCATTTGCGCCTCTTTGAACTTGAAAGCCAAACTCTTGTGCATGACTTTAAACCAGAATTTCCAGCAAACATTGGCAGCATCGCATGGTCTCCAGACAGCCAGGTTGTGAGTATTGGGCAAACCAGCGGTAACATTTCCATGTGGGATATAAAGACAGCTACTGAAATTCCTGCTTTCCAAACCCATGCGGATACGGTAGGCGCGCTCGCCTGGCATCCACAAAGCAACCAATTTACAGCCGGCGATGACCTGGGCATCTTGCGCGTTTGGGAGCCCTCAGAAAGACGGGTTCTAAAACGGCTTGAAAGCCACGCCGCGAGCATCTTTGATATAGCCTATGCGCCTGACGGCGGCATGCTTGCCACTGCCAGCGCAGACGGGTTTATCTTCTTGTGGGATGCCAATAGGATGGAAATCTTACATAAGCTGGATGCCTCAGGTTGCCAGGTCAACCGAATCGCATGGGCAGGGTCTGGCGACTTTTTAGCCAGCGTTGACTCCTGTGGAAACCTCAGGATTTGGGACCCTCAAAGCGGACAGGCTTTACATACCCTCAAAGACAATGACAAGCCACTCTATGGACTGTCACTTACAGCCAACGGTCAAACCATCCTCACCAGCGGTTTGGATGGTGTTATTCGCGTTTGGGGTATCCGCTAAAGAAGAAGCTTAGCGTTTCACCATAAACGTAAACATGGTATCATTTTTGAACAATGCAAATCAATAACAAAATCACGATTATCGAAGGTCCAACACCTGAGTTTGAACCGATCAACCAAGAGCAAGGCTTTAATATTCCGCATCCTTGGGCACTTGGTGTTTTGGAAGGTCCAAACTATTACCACACCGCATTCACCGCTCTGCGCACATTTAACAGCCAGATGCTCCTCGAACGATGCGAAACGGCTTGGGCAGCTGATGTCCCAATGTATTTGGTTTATCGTGACCCCATTGGCCTTCAGGTTGAAACCCAAATCCTCGCCGCCAGAGCATTGGAAGTTGAAGAAGGTGAATTGATTCAGCTTTGGGTGCGCAATGGACTTGATCCCAAAAAATCAGATATCCCTGCCATTCCACCCTACCGGGATGATGAGGACGAATAAAAAACTTAGCACAAAACTAGCACTGGAAAAACAGGTAAAGAAAAACACCCAATCGGGTGTTTTTTATACCCCAGGAGGGAATCGAACCCCCAATCCAGGCGTTAGGAGTGCCTTGCTCTATCCATTGAGCCACTGGGGCATTAGCTGATTTAGTATATCACTTTAGGGAAGATATTCCCATGGATTAACCGAAGCGCCATTACGGCGAATCTCAAAGTGCAGGTGAGGTCCGGTCGAGTTTCCGGTCGTGCCGCCAGTGCCAATCACTGCGCCCTGGCTCACACTCGCGCCACAGCTAACATTAATACTGTTGAGATGCTCATACAAGGTTTGGAAGCCATTGCCATGGTCAATCACCACAAAGTTACCGTAGCCACCATCCAACCAACCCGCATAAACCACCACACCACTATCGGCAGCAAAAATTTGAGACCCCAATCCGGCACCGATATCGATTGCCCTGTGACCAGGTCCATAGTTGTTACCGGATATAAAACGCACCGCGGATGGCCAAATAAAATAGCCTGTGCCGATGTAACCTTGCCCAATATTCCCGCACGAGCCCGGACCTGAAAACCCACTTTTGCGCGAGCCATCACCATCAACAAGTACAGCCGCGTAGGTAACCTCCGTAAGCGCGCGGTTACCACCAGGCACCATCACAATGGTTCCTGGTTTAATTTCAGGATTGCTCAAATCAAGATTGTTTCCAATAAACAAGAGGATATCTTCAACCTTGGCGCCGTATTTAGACGCAACCGATTCAATCGTGTCACGACTGGTCCACTTATGCAAAATGCCATCGGTTGGCGGGATGGTAAGCACCTGATTTGGCTTCAAGTTGTCTGATTTATCCTGCAAAATCTTATAGTTGGCATACAAAATGGATTCAACACTTACACCATGGCTTTCGGCAATCCCCCATACAGAATCGCCATTTGCCACGGTATATTCAATGGGCTCGGTGCGAAATTCGGTATTGAGTTCGGTGTCGGTTTTGGGTTTTCTAAAAAAGCCGGCATTCACCGCTTTAGCTTCAAAAGGCGGCAAGGCTGCGATAACTTCTTCTTTTAATTCTACGGGTTCATGATGGGCAACTGGTTGGTATTTTTGCATGGATCGCGCGATGGTTTGTTGCCAAAAGGCAAAAACCACTATTGCCGCGCAAAGCACAATGGCTACCAGCCAAGCAATAAAACCAAGTAAGTGAGGATTAACAGGCTGTTTTGCCTGCTTTGGGCTTTCTTCCAGTACTTCTTCCATACCCTGATTATACTAGATTACATATCTGTCAAAGTTTGAAGGAATTCAAAGTTTGTCTTTGTTTTTTCCATTTTTTGCAAAATGGCTTCGGTCGCAACGGCTGTATCCATACCTGCGCCTTGAGGCGGATTTGAAACCATCTGCAAATACATTCGGCGCATAAGCCATACCCTTTGCAGGGTTTCCTCGTCGAGCAAAAGTTCCTCGCGTCGGGTGGATGATTTTTCGATATCAATGGCAGGGAAGATGCGTCTTTCTTGCAGTCGCCGTGAGAGATGCATTTCCATGTTACCGGTACCCTTGAACTCTTCATAAACCACATCATCCAAACGCGAGCCGGTGTCTACCATGGCAGTGGCGATAATGGTCAGGCTGCCACCATCTTCAAGGTTACGCGCGGCACCATAAAAGCGTTTGGGCGGGTAAAGCGCGGATGGGTCCATACCACCAGATAAGGTTCTACCACTGGGGTTAACCACCATATTATAAGCGCGTGCCAAACGGGTAAGTGAGTCCATCAAAATGACCACATCATGCCCTATTTCAACCAATCGCTTTGCGCGGTCAAGTGAGACTTCGGCCATGCGAACGTGTGAGGTGGTTGGTTCGTCAAATGTGCTGGCGATAACCTCTGCCTCAACGGATCGATCCATGTCTGTAACTTCTTCAGGGCGTTCACCGATGAGTGACATAATTTGACGCACTTCAGGGTGATTGCTCGCAATGGCGTTAGCAATTTCTTTTAAGATACTCGTCTTCCCAGCCTTAGGTGGTGAAACGATCATCGCGCGTTGCCCACCACCGATAGGTGCAACCAGGTTGATCATGCGGGTAGCCAGGCTGGTTGAAGAGTATTCCAAATTGAGTAACTTGTCCGGGAAAATTGGCGTGAGATTTTCAAATCGAGGACGCCGACGGGCTTCATCTGGCGTTAAACCATTTATCGATTCGACTTTTAACAAGCCGTGGTGTCGTTCTGACTCTCTGGGAGGTCGAACCATGCCGATAACCAAGTCCCCTGGTCTAAGGTCATATCGGCGTAATTGGGCTTGTGATACGTAAACATCATCCGCACCGATGCGATAGTTTGCGCGCAAAAAACCAATGCCTTCGTTCATGACCTCTAACACGCCGCCACGCACTTCAAGCCCTTCCTCTTCACCAAGCCTTTTGGCAATTTGGAAAATAAGCCCTTCACGTTTGAGCCTCTTTGGGTCAACAACATTTAAATCAGTAGCAACTTTGCGCAATTGCTTGATTGGCATTTTTTCTAGTTCAAAAACATCCATAACTCTTACCTTTCATTGAAAGACAACCCCTTAACGCATTTCAACCATGCGTCAATAATTAACCATTGATTAAATTTTTAAGGATAAAAACCATATATTAATAAGGGATCACCTTTGGTTGGATTGATTGTTTAGTGTGCTGTAAAGTGGTTGATTACAGAGAAAATTATATCATTATCTAAGCATGTTGCAAGTTTTTTTGCATATTTAGACATAAGTCTAATGAGAATTAATACATTTTTTATTAAGATTTGGACCTTTTGAATCGTTTTTCACTACTAACCCTCAAAAACAATGCTCTTTAATAGGATTATAATAACCGCATGCGTACGAGAAGATCGCTTCTTCAATGGATTGCCGCAGGCATGATTTTGATTGCCAGTTTTCTGGCAATCCTGCAACTCACCCGCTACTCACGGGTACGTGCAAACTTCCCAACCGGCCTCAAAATTGCGGGTATTCCTGTTGGCGGATTGAACTATGAGCTGGCGTCAGATCGATTGGTCAAGGTTTACATGTCACCCATCGAGATGGAATATGGCGAAAACCGCATCCAGGTGAGACCTGCAAACCTGGGGTTTGAACTCAGGCTACAAAACATGCTTGCTGCCGCAGATAAGCAGCGCACCGGCGAATCTTTTTGGTCTGGGTTTTGGAAATACCTGTGGAACCGACCAGTAACTTCAAAAGATATTCCTTTGCAATCTCATTTTGACAAAAACCGTCTGCAAGCCTATCTTGAAACAGAAATCGCCTCGCGCTATAACGAATTCGCCGAACCGCCCATGCCTGCACCTGGTGAAAGCTACTTCTATCCAGGTAAACAAGGCACCGCGATTAATTACAGCACCACCATCGATCGCATTATACAAACGCTCAACTCACCCGACAATCGCACCGTTAAACTCGATGTCATCCAAAGCTCAGCAGCCAAACCTGGTGTCGATTTGTTGGACATCATGCTAAAAAGCATCATTGATGAATCCCTTTTTGATGGCTGGGTTGAGCTCTATATGAAAGATTTGCAAACAGGCACAGTACTGCATTTTACCCACTCAAAAACAGCCGAAGAGGATTTGCCAGTCGATATCGCCTATTCGGCATGGAGTACGATTAAAATCCCCGTTTTGCTCACCGCTTTCAAATATCTCCAGGAACCTTACGATCCGGTTGTTCTGGCTCAAATTGAAGAAATGGTTGAGCAAAGCGACAATGAGTCCACAGACTTTATAGGCAGAACGGTTATCGAACAGAACCTGGGTCCCTTGCGCGTCTCCGAGGACATGGATCTCATGGGCTTGGAAAACACCTTTTGGTCCGGCTTTTTTGCATTGGGATCACCTTTGCTCATCGAATTCACCACGCCTGCAAATCAAAACAAAAACTACGACACCGACCCTGACCGTTTCGCCCAAACCACACCACAGGATTTAGGTTTGCTCCTGGAAGAAATCTACTACTGTGCCAAAGACTACGGTGGCGCTATTCCACTTGCTTTTGATGGCGAAATCACTCAATATGAGTGCGAACTCATGGTTGAATACCTCGCTAAAAACAGAATCGCCGTATTTTTACAAGGCGGTGTGCCACCGGAAATACAAGTGGCTCACAAACATGGCTGGGCAGTGGAATATAAAGACGGCTACATGCACACCATGGGCGATGCGGGTATCTTTTACACTCCGGGTGGCGATTACATTATCTCCGTGTTTATCTTCCATCCCGTGCAAGCCATTTTTGATGTGGTCAACCCACTGGTTACCGGATTGTCTTCTGCGGTTTACAACTATTTTAATCTTGAATAAGCCTGGCTTTCAGGTATAATAGCCAAACTTGCCCGCGTAGCTCAATGGATAGAGTACCTGACTTCGAATCAGATGGTTGGGGGTTCGAGTCCCTCCGCGGGTATTTTATTTTTAACCGGATAAGAGGCAAAAAATCAGCTGTCTTTTGGCAATGTACCAAACACAAGATCCCAAAACCAGGTGGTTACACCATAGCGCGCGTCATGCGTCTTAAAATGATGCGCCATATGATGCCGCCGCAAGGCTTGGGCATATTTTCCTTTTAAACTGAAATGGTGCAAAACGTAATGCGTCATATCGTACAAGACATAACCAAGCAAAAATCCTGCAAACATCCCATCCACAAGATACCAGGCACCAATCAACTTGCCCACAAGCAACCAAAACAAGCCATAAAACAAAGCTGCCAATGGAATGCTCAAAACAGGTGGCATAACCAGGCGCGTCTTCACCCTGGGTTCATCATGGTGTACGCCGTGCATCAGGAATAAGAACCGGTCCATGCGTGATGTGGTCTTTTTTGGCTTAAAGTGAAACATAAAGCGATGGAGCGCGTATTCCACAAAAGGCCAAATCAAAAGCCCAATCACAAAAGCAATCAGCACCATCCACCAGCCTTTCTCGCTGTTAGCCTGGATGCTTCTCCACACAAAAAAGCCAATAACCGGTAAAAAGATGACCAACACAGCTATTGGGCTGATATGCGTAAAAAACTCCATAAAATCAGAGTCAAACAGCCTGACGCCTTTTTCGTCTTTGATTTTTGTTTTAACTTCGCTCATTGTCGTTCCTTTTTTAGCTAAAAAACCAATTACAACCAATATAAAAACACGAATTGGATAGCTTAATTGTAATCGCAAAAAACCGGATTACAGCAGATTGGCATAGATTGTGCAAGATTAAACACAAGCAACTGGCAAGCGCAATCAACGCGGGGTCAGGTATGCTTAATGCTATAATTTAAGGAAATAACTCAGGAGTTTTCATGGCCAAGCGCCCAGCCAGCAAATCAAAAGCTAAATCAAGCACCAAAGCAAAGTCAAGTTCTAAGAAGCGTTCATCAAAAAAACAATCCGAAGGTTTTCAATTCGACTTTTCTAAAGAGAAACTGATTGAAATCAGCGGTATTGCCTTGCTGGTCTTCGGTTTTATCAGCCTGGTGATGACCTTTTTTGCAAAAGAAGGCACTTTCTTTGCAAAATGGCCAGATTACCTGCTTAAACAAACGGGGATTTTCTCCTATGTCGTCCCCGTGGTGCTCATTTTGGCAGGTGCCTGGTTTTTGTTATCGCGTTTTGAGCAATTTCCGTTGGTCACTTTTCCCAGAGTGTTCGGTGCCACAGCGCTCACTTTCAACCTGATGACCTGGTTCCAGCTTTTTCATGCGCCAAACCCTCAGCAAGCCATAGCGCTAAAAGGTGGAGGAAAAGTTGGCCAAGCCATTTATGCCTGGTTCCACAACGGTTTAGGCACACCTGGCACCGTTATTATGCTCATTGCCTGGTTGCTGATTGCCTTGATGCTGCTGGTCAATCTTTCTCTGCCGGCTTTACTGGCATGGCTGGTTTTAGGCCTTAAAAACAGTCGAACAAAGTTTGCAGACTTTATCCGCAACCTAGCCGAAGCCCAAAAACAAAAGCAGATGCACCGCGAGCAACTCCAAAAGGTTTTGGATGAAGAACCCCATCAAGCGCCATTACCATTGGATCAGCCACAAAAAGAAATAAAACCAAGCGCCCTGCCCGCCAAACCCAGCCCCGAAACCAGGCAGGACAAACCCACAGCTGATGGGCAAAAAGTTTGGATTCTGCCAGAACCCGAAGATATCCTCAACCCAGCTACGCGGACTTCAATCAGCGAGGAAAGTGACGAAGACCGTGCCCGAGTGATTGAAGAGACTTTGCGCTCATTCAACGCGCCAGGCTCCGTGGTTGAAATCAGACGCGGACCAGCCATCACCATGTTTGGCGTAGAGCCAGATTATGTTGAGACCCGTAGTGGCAAAACCCGTGTGCGGGTAAGCAACATCACCCGCCTCGCTGACGACCTTGCTATGGCGCTCAAGGCCTCGCGCATCCGCATTCAAGCCCCTGTGCCAGGCAAAGGCTACATCGGCATCGAGGTGCCCAATAGTCAAACCTCGCTTGTTTCCATGCTTGAAATTTTCCAAAGCACCGCTTTTCAATCCGAAACATCAGCCTTACGCTTTGTTTTAGGCAAGGATGTCACCGGTTTGCCTTTTACCTCTGACCTAAGCAAAATGCCCCACTTGCTCATCGCTGGCACAACCGGATCTGGTAAGTCGGTTTGTGTCAATGCCATTTTGGCCGGCTATTTGCTCACCCTTTCGCCAGATCAATTACGCTTGATGTTGGTTGACCCTAAACGGGTTGAGCTCACCGGTTACAACGGCATTCCGCACCTTTTAGCACCGGTCATCACCGAAGCAGACAAAGTGGTTAGCGCCTTGCAACGCATGATGCGTGAAATGGATTTGCGCTACCAGGTATTCTCGGCGCATGGCGTGCGAAACATTGAAGAATACAACCAACAAGCCCGTGCTGAGGGCAAAAAAGAGCTTCATTACATCCTGGTGGTCATTGATGAACTGGCGGACTTGATGATGCTTGCCCCAGACGAAACCGAGCGCTCACTCATCCGCCTGGCTCAGCTCGCCCGGGCGACAGGCATTCACTTGATTATCGCCACGCAACGTCCCTCAGCGGATATCCTCACCGGCTTAATTAAAGCAAACTTCCCCGCGAGAATTGCTTTTGCGGTTGCTTCTGGCGTTGACAGTCGCGTTATCCTCGACCAACCCGGCGCAGAACGGCTTCTTGGGCGTGGTGATATGCTCTTCCAACCACCTGACGCACCTGAGCCGATTCGTCTGCAAGGCACTTTTGTCTCCGATGAAGAAATCAACAAGCTGACTGATTTTTGGCGCGCGCAAAGCCTGCAAGCTGACGCACCAGAAAGACCCGACCTAATGACCGCGGGAGCAAGTCCTCACGTGCCCCTTATTGACGATCATCAATGGCAAATTGAAACTCCAGACCCAGATGCCGACCCCATCGAAGGCGAAGTTATTGCGATGATTCGCAAAGAAGGGCGCGCCTCCATCTCGATGCTACAACGTAAATTCCGCATTGGTTACACTCGCTCTGCCCGAATCATCGAAAAACTGGAAGCTGATGGCATCATTGGTCCACCCAGTAGCAGTGGTACACGTGAAGTGCTTGATTACGGACAATACCCACCCGTAAACCAGGATTAGTCCTCGCCAATTTCATAGCCTCATGTATAATTGGCAAGATGAATTTAACAAAAAACCAATCTGCGTCAATTAGCGAGGACTCCATTCAGGGTGATGAAGTTGTTTATTCTTCAAACCCTTTGATGGCTTTAGTTCAAAAGCTTTGGAATGTTCGCTTTATCCGCTTTTTAGCCATTGGTGCGTTGAACACGCTTTTTGGCTACGCGCTATACGCTTTTTTGGTTTTTATTGGCATCAATTATGTTTGGGCAAGAGTGCTGGCGATTATCATTGGCATCATTTTCAACTTTTTTACCACAGGGCGCATTGTATTCAACAACAAAGACAACTGGCTTATCATTCGCTTCGTTCTGGTTTATGCTGTTACCATGAGTTTGGACGTTTTAGTTTTAAAGCGCTTGGTCGGTAATATGAACCTTAATGAGTACCTTGCCGGTGCCATCATTACCATACCTATTGCAATGCTTTCATTTTTACTCAATTCCATTTTCACTTTTCAAACAATCAAACTTTTTAAAAAGGCTCCAAAGGACTTATCATGACCGAAACCCCTGCCAAACCAACCCGTAAAATCAGCAGCATTAGTGCTGTTTTTCCCGCTTACAATGACGCGGGCACCATTCCAAGCATGGTTCTGACCGCATTAATCGCTTTGCGCCAGGTTACGGATGACTACGAAGTGATTGTTACCAATGATGGCAGCAAGGATGCTACCGGCGCGGTATTGGCAGAATTGGCATCCCGTTTTCCAGAGCTCAAAGTTATCACCCATGAAACTAACAAAGGCTACGGCTGTGCTTTGCGCAGCGGTTTTGGCGCGGCAACAAAGGATTGGATTTTTTACACCGATGGCGATGCTCAATACAACGCCCTTGAAATGCCCAAACTCGTCGAAGCACTCAGGGATGATGTTGATGTGGTCAATGGCTATAAAATCAGCCGCAATGATTCCTGGTACCGCATTTTAATTGGCAGAATTTATCATCACATCGTCAAAATAGCCTTTGGCTTTAAACTCCGCGATGTTGATTGTGATTTCAGGCTCATCAGGCGGGATATCTTTGACAACATCCCACTCGAAAGCCAAACCGGTACCATTTGCCTTGAAATGGTCAAAAAATTCCAGGATGCTGGTTACACTTTCGCTGAGGTACCTGTTAACCACTACCACAGGTCTTATGGCAAATCGCAGTTTTTCAGGCCAAAACACCTTTGGACAACCTTCAAGCACCTTTCTCAGCTTTGGTGGAAACTTGTGGTCAAAAAAGAGCACTTTCAAGAAAAACCTTAAAGCTAAAGTACAATTAGCCTATGAACATCTCGACCTACAACAACAAAAAAGTGCTCATCACCGGTGGTTTAGGCTTCATCGGGTCTAACCTCGCCATTCGGCTGATTGAAGCCGGCGCAAAAGTGACCCTGGTAGACAGCCTAATTCCCACTTACGGCGGCAACCTGTTCAACATCGAACCGGTAAAATACCGTGCGCGGGTCAACATCTCTGATGTCCGTGATCCGCATGCCATGAAATATCTGGTTTCTGGGCAAGATTACCTTTTTAACCTTGCCGGACAAACCAGCCACCTCGACTCGATGGAAGCACCAGAAACTGACCTCAACATCAACGTGCTCGCCCAGCTACACATTTTGGAAGCCTGCCGGCATCACAACCCGGATTTGCGCCTGGTTTTTGCCAGTACCCGTCAAATTTACGGCAAGCCACTTCAAATTCCGGTTGATGAAAGCCATCCACTAAACCCTGTGGATGTAAACGGCATCAACAAACTCGCCGGCGAGCAGTACCACCGCCTTTATTATGATGTTTATGGCATTCGCTCCAGCATATTGCGTTTGACCAACACCTATGGTCCGCGCATGCGCATTAAGGATGCTCGCCAAACTTTCCTGGGCATATGGATCCGGCGTTTGCTTGAGGGTTTGCCCATGCAAATCTTTGGCGATGGCAAACAGGTGCGCGACTATAACTATGTTGACGATGTCGTTGACGCGCTTTTGATTACCGCCCTTTCTGACAATTCTTACGGCCAAGTTTACAACCTGGGCTCAGAAGAAGACCTGTCGCTTTCCAAAACCGCCCAAATTATGACCGAAATTCATGATGGCAGTTTTGAATATGTGCCCTTTCCGTCTTCCCGCAAATCCATTGATATTGGTGACTACCAGGGAAGCTTTGAAAAAATCAAATCTCAGCTTGGCTGGTTGCCAAGAACCTCTTTCCGTGATGGCATGCGTGAAACCATCGCTTACTACAAACAATACCTGGAAAAATATCTCTAATATGAACAAAAAGCTCATCCCCGTTGCTGATCCACATGCAAATTATTTAAGTCACAAAGCTGCCATTGATGCTGCCAATCAAAATGTGCTTGAAAGTGGCTGGTATATCCTGGGGTCGGTAACACGGGAATTTGAGCAAAATTTCGCCCAATTTATAGGCGTAAAACATTGTATCGGTGTCAATTCAGGCACAGATGCCATTGTTTTGGCATTGCGCGCTTTAGATATTGGCGCGGGTGATGAAGTCATTACCGTTTCATTAACCGCAGTGGCAACCGTTGCCGCCATTGAACTTGTGGGTGCCACACCAGTTCTATGTGATATCGACCCAGAAACGCGCTGCATCGATCCTGCCAAAGTTGAAGCATTGATTACTGAAAAAACCAAGGCGATTTTGCCGGTGCATCTTTATGGGCATCCAGCGGATATGAACGCCTTAAAAACCATCGCCCAACGCCATCAACTTTTCTTAATGGAAGATTGCGCTCAGGCACACGGCGCCCAAATCAACACGCAAATGCTTGGTAGTTTTGGCGATGTTTCTTGCTTTAGCTTTTACCCAACCAAAAATCTTGGCGCCATTGGTGATGGCGGTGCCGTATGCACCAATGACGATGCCCTGGCAGACAAACTTCGCTGGCTGCGCGAATATGGCTGGAAAGACCGTTACATTAGTTCGTTTCAGGGCATGAATACCCGATTGGATGAAATCCAAGCCGCCATCCTGAACGCAAAACTGGCTCATCTGGAAGAAGAAACCCTAAAAAGAATAGCCGTCGCTGAAATCTATCATCAAGAACTTGCCGATCTCGAATTGGTCTTGCCAAGCGTCAAACCTGATTGTCGTCATGTCTATCATCTTTTCGTTATCGAAACCGAACGACGTGATCAATTGCAAAGTTATCTCCGCGAACAGGCAATCGCCAGCGCCATTCATTACCCCCAGGCGGTTCACCAGCAACCAGCTTATCTCAATCGCCTGCCCGGATCCAACCAGCTTTCTGTCACTGAAGCGCTTATCCCCCGGATTCTCAGCTTACCCATGTATCCGGAGTTAAAGGCGGATGATCAGGCACGCGTTACTGAGGCAATTCGGGCGTTTTTCTTGTAATAAGCATCAGCTGTTAATCAAAATTGAGCTGGTAAACCCGGAATAACGTTTCAAAATTGCAATTTACCGTTTCTACTTGCACGAATTGAATGATGCATCTATAATAAAACCAAATTAATTTAATTGGAGCTATTTTCTAATGTCAGAAAACGACGCAGTAAGTGTGCAAGGGTCTCAATCGACCGAGAACCCTGAAGTTAACCCAGCCGATGAGGCTACAATCGATCCCCAAACCGGTGCAATTCAAGAACCTGTTGAAGAAAAAACTGAGCTTTCCATGGAAGATCTCATGGAACAACTCAACGACGATGTTTTTAGCATTGATTTGCCAAAAGCAGGAGAGATTCGCGATGGTATCATCGCCAGTATCTCTGAGGGTCAGATTTTAGTCAGTGTCGGAGCCAAATCAGAAGGTATCATCACCGGCAAAGAATACGAAGCCATTCCCGAAGATTTCTTAAACGCTTTGGAAGTTGGCAAGGCTATTCCTGTTTATGTCATCACCCCTGAAGATTCAAGTGGCAATCTCATTCTTTCATTCATCCGTGCAGTTGAAGAACAAAGCTGGAATGATGCTGAAGAACTGATGAAAACAGGCGAGTCCTTTGACTCTAAAATTGTTGGTTACAACAAAGGTGGCCTTTTAGTTATGCTTTCCACTATTCGTGGCTTTATCCCTGCTTCACAGCTGAGCTTTAGCCGCCGATTGGGCATGACTGGTGATACACCCGAAGCAAAATACAAAGAAATGATTGGCCAGGACATCACTGTTTGCGTCATTGAAGTTGAACGTGATCGCCATCGCCTCATTCTCAGCGAGCGCGCAGCCAGCCCTGAAACCCGTGACCAAATTCGCGATATGATCCTGGAAGACCTCCAAGAAGGCGACATCCGCAAAGGACGCATTACCAGCATTGCTGATTTTGGCGCTTTTGTTAACATTGGTGGTGCGGATGGCTTAGTTCACCTCTCAGAAATCACTTATGACCACATCAACCACCCCAACGAAAAACTTGAGGTTGGTAAAGAAGTTAAAGTCAAAGTGATTAGTGTCGACCGTGATCGACGCCGCATCGGTCTCTCTATTCGCGCTTTAGAGCAAGACCCCTGGATTGAGCACGTCAAGGAATTGAGCGTTGGCCAATTGGTTGAAGCCGAAATCACCCGCCTGACCAGCTTTGGTGCTTTTGCCAAACTCATGGTTCCTGGTGATCTCGAAGGTCTTATCCACATCTCTGAAATTTCAGACCGCCGTGTGGACCACCCCAAAGCTGTTGTCAAATCTGGCGATCAGGTAACCTTGCGCATCCTCAAGATTGACGAAGAAGACCATCGCATCGGTTTGAGCCTGCGCCGTGTTGACTCAGCTGCCTATGCTGACCTCGACTGGAAAACCCTCGCCGCTGATTTTGATCTGACTGGTGATGACGAAGGTGAAACCCTGGCAACCATCGTTGGTGAAGAACCCGTGGCAGAAGCAGAAGAACTTGCCGAAGCTGTTGAAGAAAAAGCAGCAGAAGCTGTTGAAACTGCCCAGGAAGCGGTTGAAGAAGCTGCCGAAACCGTTGAAGAAGTTGCCGATGAGGCAGCAGAAGCAGTAGAAGAAGTCGTTGAAGATGTCATCGAAGAAGTCAATGAAGATGACGCGACACCCGAAGCATAATAGCTCAACAAAAAAATCAGGCGCCGGGGAAAACCGGCGCTTTTTTTTTTATAGAGAGGACCCGATGAACATTTTTTTGGACGCACACCAAGATCTTGCCTATAACATGCTTGCCCTAGGGCGTGATTACCGGCGCTCTGCCTTTGAAACCCGCCAACGCGAGATTGACAAACCTTTTATGGCATGGACCGATGACGCACTCATCGGTTGGCCAGAATACATGCAAGCCCGCGTTGCCCTCGTTTTTTCAACGCTTTTCGCCGCGCCAGCGCGGAGCATTGCCCCGGAAATGCGCGATTCCCAAATTTATGACACCCCGCAAGAAGCGCATCAGCTTTACAAACAACAATTAATCGCTTACCACCGGTTAAGCGATGAAAGCCCAGACCAATTCCATCTTATACGAACGCAAACTGAGCTCACACAACATCTCGAAAAATGGGCAAACCTTGACCCTAGCCAAACCACACAGTTACCAGTTGGTTTAATTGGTCTTATGGAGGGTGCTGAAGGTATCCTCAGTCTTGATGAATTGCCTGAATGGTGGGAATTGGGCATCCGCATCATCGGTCCCGCCTGGCGCTCAAACCGCTATACCGGTGGCTCTCAGGAACCTGGTCCGCTTACCCAAGACGGCAAGGCACTCGTGGACGCCATGGCTGAGCATGGTTTTGTGCTGGATATTTCCCACATGGACGAAGAGGCCGCTCTACAAGCCATAGATCGCTACGAAGGCACGATCATCGCCAGCCATGCCAACCTTGCCCACCTTGTTGAAGGTTATCAAGGCAATCGCTTACTGAGCATGCAGCAATTGGACGCCTTGCTTGAGCGCGATGCCATCATCGGGGTTGTGCCTTGTAACAACTTTTTGCGCCGAGGCTGGAAAGAAACCGGTGGAAAAGCTTCTGTCAGCCTACGTCTGGCAGCAGAGCAAATAGACGCTATCTGCCAACGAGCTGGCAACAGCAAGCATGTTGGACTAGGTACAGACTTTGACGGCGGCATCGGCTTGCAATCAGTTCCCGCAGAAATTGACAGCATCGCGGACCTGCCCAAAATCAACACCTTTCTCGAGGAAATGGGATACAACGCCAGTCAAATTGAAGATATCAATTATCGCAATTTCCTGAATATGATACAATCAGTCTTACCAGTATAGGGAATTAGCATGAGCAAAGAAGTTCGCGACGTACTATTTGATCCAGCAAACAAACCAGAACCAAACCACCATGGCTTTCCGCTTTATAAGGTTCGCCTTGGCTTAACTTTTGTTTTCGTTGGATTCCTGATCTTTCTATTCGGATTACGTCCTGATCTCTTCGGGCTCGACCGGGGACGCTCAATCGGTCTCATCCAAATCATCACCATACTGCTCGGCCTGGGCATCATGACCTGGTCTGGCACCATCATTTTGCGCGGTTTATGGAATGGCAACGAAAAAACCATCGTTGGCGATTTTGGCTCACGCGTGATTGCCACCGGTTTTGTCATTTGCTCTTTTGCCGCCTTGGCTGATGCCTTTGGTTTGGGCACTAACCCACTCTCAAACGTCCTTCTGGGCACATTACAAAGCTATGGCTTAATGGTGGGCATTTTTGTGGTTTGTATTGGTTTACTGATGCTCATCAAACCAAAACAAAAAAAGCCAGAAGACGATTAAAGCTACACACCAAAAGCTAAGCCCTGTAACAAGGGCTTTTTTGTTGCTTACTGTTATAATTCTGTGACTAAATAATGAGACATTCACCTATGGAAGATAACCTTATTCAAACACAGCTTTCAAACGGCTTACGCATTTCCCTTAAAGAAATTCATACCGCGCCAATCGTCAGTGTTTGGTGCTGGTATGACATTGGCTCACGCAATGAGGTGCCCGGAAAAACCGGCGTCAGCCATTGGGTTGAGCATATGCAATTCAAAGGCACCAAGACCATGAGCGGACAAGAAATGGATCATGCCATTGCTCGCGTCGGTGGCTATTGGAACGCCATGACCAGCTCCGATTGGACCACTTACCTGGAAACTTTGCCTTCGAACCATATCGATCTCGCGCTCAAAATTGAAGCCGACCGCATGCAAAACAGCCTCTTTGACCCTGAAGATGTCGAAATGGAACGCACCGTCATCCTTTCTGAGCGCGAAGGCGCAGAAAATGACCCACTCTTCTTACTCGGCGAAGCAACTGAAGCCCTGGCTTTCAAGCAGCACCCCTATCGCAATGAAGTTTTGGGTTTTCAGCGGGATGTGGAAACCATGACCCGCGATGACCTCTACGGACACTATCAAAACTACTATCAACCCGCCAATGCCCGGCTTTGTGTCGCTGGAGATTTTGACAGCCAAAACCTTCTAAAGAAAATCGAAGCTCTTTTTGGCAATATTCCATCCAATAACATCGTTTCCAATATCCCCAAGCCTGAAGAAACCCTTTCCGAAGCCAACCGGATTGAACTGCAAGGACCAGGAGAAGCGCATTTTGCCCAAATCGTTTACCGCTCACCTGCCGCGAACACCGATGACTTTTTCGCTTACACCATTCTGGACAGCCTTTTAGCAGGTCCAAGCTCGCTAAACATGTTCGGCAGTGGCAGTATCAGCAATCGCACCAGCCGACTTTACAAAAGCCTGGTCGAAACCGAAATGGTTGCTGGTGTTTTTGGCGGGATCAACGCCACCATTGACCCAGGAACCTATGCCATTACCCTTATCGGCAGACCCGATCACGACTCAGAAGAGGTACTCAACCACTTTGACCAGCAGATTGAAGACCTTCAAAAGGGCAATATCCAAGCCCAGGAAATTGAACGCGCAGTCAAACAAGCGAAAGCGCTTTTCGTTTACGGCTCAGACAACATCACCAATCAAGCCTTTTGGCTGGGATACGCGCCAAGCTTTGCCGATTATGACTGGTTCCGTCATTATGTGGATAAATTGCAAGCGGTAACGCCAGAGCGGGTTGCGCAAATCGCGCAAAAATACTTCTCTCCCAACAATCGTGTGATTGGTCTTTACAATCCGGTGAAAGGTTTTTAAGCATGACAAATATCACAAAAAACCTCCCTAACGCCAACAACATTTTACGGAAGCAATTGAAAAATGGTGCCACCATGCTGGCATGGCATAACCCAACCAGTCCCGCTATCGTTATTCAAGGACTCTTGACACCGGGCACAATGGCTGACACGCATGGAAAGTTCGGGCTTGCCAATCTTACTGCTGCTATGCTGATGACCGGCACTCAAAAGCATGATTTTCAGGCATTACACGAGAAAATTGAGAGCCTTGGCGCCTCTATAAACGTTCAAGCCGGCAAACTAGCCACCAGCTTTAGCTTGCAATGCCTGTCGGAAGACTTGCCCAGCATTCTCGATTTGCTCGTTGAGGTACTCAGTCAACCCAGCTTTCCGGAAAACCACTTTAACCGAATCAAGACGCAAATCCTCACCAGCATTGCCATCCGAGCGCAAGATACCGGTGCCATGGCAGGCGACGCTTTTGATCGTGCCTTTTTTGAAAGCCACCCCTATGCGATTCCAACCATTGGCTACGCGCAAGATATCGTCGGCATAGAACTCGAAGATCTCAAAGCATTTCATGCTGACTTTTTTGCCCCCCACACCGCCCTTTTGACGGTTTCTGGCGGCTTGGCGCCTGATCGCGTCGCGGACATGCTTGAGAATAGCTTTGGCGCCTGGCAAAAAACAGCTTTCAAAACACAACCCGATCTTCCGGATTTTATTGCCCCGCAAAAAGCACTTCGGGAACATGTTGCCATGGCTGAAAAAAGTCAAACAGACCTCATCATTGGCGTCCTGGCGCCAAAAACCCAAAGTGAAGACATTTATGCAGCCATGATTGGCAACAACATTTTAGGGCAGTTTGGTATGATGGGCCGCGTTGGTGATTCCGTGCGCGAAAAAGCCGGCTTAGCCTATTATGTGCAAAGCGCGCTTGGGAGTGGTCTCGGACCCACACCATGGCAGGTTTTTGCCGGTGTCAACCCAGATAATCTGGATAGAGCCATTTCCCTCATCAAAGACGAACTTAAGCGTTTTGCCAACGAAGTCGTGAGCACACAAGAATTGGAAGACAGTCGTGCCCAGATGATCGGCAGACAACCGCTCGCGCTGGAAACCAATGTGGGCATTACCCGCGCCTTACTTAGCATCGAGCGCTATCAACTTGGGCTTAACCACTTGCAGGAATTGCCAGATAAACTCAAAGCCATCAGCAAGCAAGATGTTTTGGCTGTGGCGCATAAATACTGGGATTTTGACCGCCTCACCATCGTCTCGGCAGGAAGGGAACTGACATGATTAAATGTGGCGTTGATATCGTGAGGGTTAACCGTCTTGCCGAAGTCAACCCCAGGATTCGCGCGCGTTTTATTCAGCGGGTGTTCACCGAACGAGAACAAGCTCAAATGCGCGAAAGCTTTGAGGGGCTCTCAGGACTTTTCGCTGCAAAGGAAGCTGTTTCAAAGGCTTTAGGCACAGGCATCGGCAAAGTTGCCTGGCGTGATATAGAAATTGTGCATTTACCCAGCGGTGAGCCAACCGTGCAACTGTATGGTATGGCAGCCGATGTGGCAGAAGCCAAAGCTCTGCATGAATGGGCAGTTTCCATCAGTCACGACGGTGGCATGGCAATAGCCATGGCAGTTGCCACATCAAAATCAGAGCCAAAAGAATAAACCTTGCTTTAAGCTTTAAACGCGAATAAGGGCACCAGCATCTCATCCTGGTGTAATCCACCATGTCTGCCATTCATGCGATTGGCTTTCGCAGGCCACCAGAGGTAAGCTTCCGGGTCAACAGGAATAGCAATCAGATCACCGACCCGGTTTCTTAGATCTGCATTATCTTCACCCAATCCGAATAAACCCATCTGCAGGGCTTTTTCCCTGCGCATAAACACGTACTTACCCGGCCAAACGCTGTCGAAATAAGCTCTAACCGCTGCATCCTGCCAGGGCTTTACATAAAAGAAAGGCAGGCGCGCTTCACAGGTTGGCGGCAAGACCAACATGTCCCGTAATTCCGGGTGGTTTGCCAGGCTGTAATCCTCGTTCACCGGCGTGGTTACCGAACCATGATCCGCAGAAAGAATAAACAAGGTGTCTTGGTTAAGATCAGGATTAAGCTCTTTCAAAACCAGTCTTTCCAAACCTCTGCTAAAGTTTTCAAAAGCGACCGACACGCTTTCCGCATAAGTGCCAAAGCGGTGCATCAAACTATCCACCAAGCTCCAATAAGCATAAATATATTGGTTTTGACGACTTGGCATATTCAAAATTTTGCGCAAAGTAATCCACATATCTTCTTCAGCCACGTAACCATGAAACTGGGTGTCAGCCAGATGCATGCGTGAGAGACCTGAGTTGATGATGTGCGCGGGCATAATCGCCCGGGTTTCTATGCCCGATCGTTTAAATTGGCTGCCAACCGGCTCGAGCCCCAGGAATGCGTTGGGGTCAAAACCAGCACGCCAAAGCCCGCCCATATCGTTTTCAAAACTTGTGGGTTGATGAAAAATATTATTGATCACCATGCCAAGTTGCCAATGCCACATTTCAAAACCGATCACGCCGTGTTGGTTGGGGTCTGCACCCGTCCAAAGCGTGGTGAGTGCTGTGGCTGTTGTGCTAGGCGTTACACTCGTAATTGGAAAAAGATGTCCTTCATCCAATTTTTTACGCCAAAAATCAGCATATCCTTCTTCCATCAAATGCAAAAGCTGATTGTAGCCCAGAGCGTCAACCAAAAGAACCACCACACGACGGTATCTGTTTTCAAAATGGCGCAAGATATCCTCGCCAAAAGCCGGACTTGGAAAAGCTTTGGCACCCAGCCAGCGCCCCACACTCGGCACAAGACTGGTGAGCCCATAGCCACTGTAATTTGGCAAGATACTATTGGGCACTTTGTCCAAAGATTTAAATTTTGTTGAAATGAACTCTTCGTGTAAAGGCATCATATCTCCAATCTATAAAGCGAGGCAGGCTTCCACTGCCAGCCAAAAAAGTTTTTCACGTACGTCAGTTTTTGAGTGCCAGGCGCGTTTATCCCATCCGTCTGGGTGCACCAAGTCTCCACCATAGACGATTTGACCAAACTCAACATTTCTAAACTCTGCCACAGCCATAAAGGCAGCTGCTTCCATTTCAACAATACTGGCGCCCTGCTCACGATACAGAGCCACTTTTGCAGGGGTTTCACGGTAAAAGGCATCGGTTGTCCATGTTTTTACTTCATGAAAAGGAATCTCGTGCTTTTTAAGGGTCATCTCAATCGCCAATTGCGCACGATAATTCATCGCAATCTCAGCAGTTGGTGGCAGATAATGGTAAGACGTTCCCTCACCACGGATAGCTCTGCTTGGCACCAAAACCTGTCCAGTATCAATGTCTGCATCCAAAACGCCACAACCACCCACAGCAATAAAATGTCGCCCACCCATTTGGATGGCTTCTTCCATCAGTCCAGCGCTCAGTGGCGCGCCAACACCCGGCACAAAGAAAGCGATCTTTTTACCCTGATGTTCAAACACATAAAAAGGATGATCACTAGCCTCAGTTTTGTTAAAAAACACCATTTCAGCTTGATGTTCCTCAACAATTTTGCCAATCACATCCCTAAAAAAGCACATCACCACATGTTTGGGCAGCTGAATATCTTTACAAGTATCGCTTGGGTTTAAAAGCGCGTTCACTTCCGGGTCGTAATGCAAAATGGGAAAGGCATTATTATCAAAAGGCGTCTTTATCGAATCCATTCAATCTCCTCAACATCTTTAAAGCGCGCACGCATAACATCCCAGGCTTCCGGGTTTTGATCAATCAAAATAAAATCGCGTCCAAGTTTCTCACACACCGCACCAACCGTGCCCGAGCCGGCAAAGAAATCCATCACCATATCGCCTGGGTTTGAGCTGGCACGAATGATGCGCTCAATGACGCCAAAAGGTTTTTGCGTGGGATAGCCGGTTTTTTCTTTGCTGTTGGTGCCCACGATGGTGTGCCACCAAACATCTGTTGGCAATTTGCCCCGTTTGGCTTTTTCTTCACCAACCAATCCAGGCGCCATATAGGGAATGCGATCAATATCATCGCGATTAAAAGTGTAGTTTTGAGTGTCTTTCACATAATAAAAAATGGTGTCATGCTTTGCCGGCCATCGGTTTTTGGGTCTTCCGCCAAAGTCATACGCCCAAATTATCTCGTTTACAAAGTTTTCCCTACCAAAAATCTGGTCAAGCATCAATTTGCAATAATGTGCTTCCCGGTAATCAATATGAAAGTAAATCGCACCGTGTGGCTTTAAAAGCCGGTAAGCTTCGTGTAAACGGGGCAGCAAGAAGGCTTCGAAATCGCCAAAACGATCGTCATAAGCGCGCATGCCGATGAGCTCGGTGCTATAACTTTGCTCGCCAAATCCAATCCGATCGCCTTTTTCATCGCGCACAGTGCGAATGCTCTTGCGCGCTTGCACCTTGCCCGTATTAAATGGCGGATCGATATAAATCAAGTCCACGCTCTCACTGGGCAGAGTCTTTAGAACACTTAGATTATCGGCGAGATAAATTTGCTTCTTCATTCGCCTATTTTAACATGTCTCGCTGTCAAATTCGACCTCTGGCAAAAATAGGCTTTACGAAATAAATCAAAAAAGCTACCAGTTCTTCTCAAACCGACAGCTTTCTTATTAAAACAATACGATTATGCTAATTCACTCGTGCAGTGAGGGCAGCGTTTTGCTGCGACAGGAATTTCAGTCGCACAGAAGGGACAATCTTTGGTCGTTGGTTCTTCGGCTTCTTTTTCCAACTTCAGTTTGGCTTCGGCTTTTTCCTTAAACTTGTTGATGGCTTTAACCAAGAGGAAGATGATAAAAGCGATAATCAGGAAGCTCACCACAGCCATGATGAATTTGCCATAAGCAATTACAACGGCGCCAGCTTCTTGGGCAGCTGTCAGAGACATACCCGGTGTAACCTTATCAGCCGCGCCAATCACCCAATACAGATTGGTGAAATCAACTTTGCCAAGCAACAAGCCGATTGGTGGCATGATGATGTCTTGCACCAGGCTATTGACAATCGCGCCAAACGCAGCACCGATGACGACACCGATAGCCAATGTAAGTGCGTTGCCTTGAACAATAAACTCTTTAAACTCTTCAAATAACTTTTTCATAGGGCCTCCTTTTTTTTCTAATTATAATCCCCCTAAACCTGTTTTTATAAAACATTAGACATTACGGTAAATCAATCTTCACAAATCGCTCCAATCAGAGCCAAATCCTCGGTTTCATAAAGGCTTTCGTACAAATCAGGATTGAGAAACACCTTATTATTAAAAATTACAGTTCTGGTAAAGTCCATAAAGATGAGGTCAATTCCCTCAGAGCATATTTTTGCATGCACTTTTCTATTGTTGAGATCCACATTTTGGGTACTAAAAACCGGTTCAAACCCAGCCATCACAGCCAGCCACCCACCAGCATCAGCATATTCAATATAATCGGGCTCCCTTATACCTTCCAGCATGATTTTTAGATTTTTACCTTCATAAGTGCTTAGCGCCCAATCAATCATCTCTTTTTGCTGTTCATGAACCAAAATGTAAGTTGTTGAGGGTTGCCATTTTTTCTGAAATGGAATCGCGAAAAGCATCAAGGCAACACAAATCAAAATCCAGACATCCGCAATTAATAGTTTTTGAAAGTCAAATCTTCTTATTAAAAAAGGCTTGAGCTTTTTCATCTCAGCAAACAAAATGCCCACAAAAAGTCCGCCCACGATATACAACACAATTCGAAAATAGGGCATGTCGATTGGAGAGCCGTATTGTCGAGGTATAGTGCCGGCCGGTATTGCCACCAACAATCTTAAGCTGAGATAAATTAGGGCGGCAAGGCTCAAGGGGTTTGCTTCTTTTTTTATCGAACGATAGAGCATCAGCCCAACTGCAGAAACAAACAAAAAACTCCAAAAGATTGCTTGATGTGTGGAAAGGTTGAATCTTCCCTTGTCCTGGAACAAAAAGTAAGATGCGCCCATTACGATAGGCACCAACAAAACAATGGGTATCCGTTCTTTTAGTACCCTAAAATAAAACAAGGCAACCAAACTTAAAGCAATCAACATAATAACCGATCGCCAATGGCTCACCCCCAATAGCACTAAAAATCCAAGCCCAATGGCATAAGTCTGCCAATGTTTTTTGGCTGAACTTTTTCTCGCCACAAAAAATATAAGACTTAAAGCCAATGCTAAAAGCACCGAGCTTAGAATAGCAGGAAACTTACCCCAATTTAAAGCATGCCCTGGAAACACAAAAACCAAGGCAGTGATAGCCATAGCATAATGCTGGATCTTAGGGTCAACCCCCAGCGCTTGCAAAGGCAAAACGATGGTAAATGGCGCCAACACAACCAGGCACATGCTCACCAAGAGCATAATCTCAGTAATCGCATAACCCGTTAACTGATGGACCTCAGAAACAATGGCATGATAACCATAATGGTAGAACCGCAATTCACCTAAAAATTGCGTCAAACTTTGGTTTGAATCACGCCAATGAAGCAGCTGGTCAATGTACCGGTAATGGGTGATGCTATCGGTAAATGACGGAAAAATGAGCTGACTTGTAAAATGCATATTTACAAAAAGCGATAGAAAGACCAGGATGATGGGCAGAATTACCCAGTTAGCCTCAACAGTCTTCTTCACCTTTATGATTCTTATCAGCATGTAAACGAACAAAACTGCCCCAAGCAAAAGGTAAGCCATGCGCAAAACCTGAGCGAGGCTCTTTGGCAATACAACAAAGATGATTGCCATCGTCATGTTGATCAGCAAGCCAATTAATAGCAAATCAATCGCTCTGGGTTTCAAATCGGAGAAAGCTTTAAGCCCTTTGCTCATTAAATAAGCAAAACCAATGCCAGGCAAGAGCCATAGCACGATATAAAACAGCAAAAGAAGTCGCTCCAAGAAGAAGTACATTATGCCTTAATTACCATATTTATCCCGGGGTCGCGGTGTTGGCGTAGGTGTTGAAGAATAAAAAATGTAATTGAAAGAGCCCAGATTTCGATCTGTGCCATTCTCATGAACGCTTACAACCAATGTGAGGTTGAAGGGCTGAGAGCTTCCTGTGCACACAAACCTGTTTAGGTTAGATCCTTGACTGCATTCTTGTCTGTCTCCATTTACTTTGACATACAATTGTCTCATATCCAAGCTATTTGAATTAAATGTTGTGGTCAACTGCCCGCCACCCATTCTCCAATTGTCAAGACATGCATCAAAATAAGTTGAGAGATTACAGTTCCCTACGATTTTTACATTTGCGTGGGCTGGTACAGGTGATGATGTAATGGTATTTGTCACTGTGGGAATGACAGCTTGCGTGGCTGTCTTTGCTTGGGTTACAAACATGTCAGCTTCAGTTGGTCTCGGGGTAGCAAAGGTGTTGTTATGCGCTTGTTCTGAGGCAGAGGCTTCTGTTTGCTCCCAAGCGATAAAAGCACTGGCCTCTTGTGTTTCTAAGGCGTTTTGAGTTCGTAAACGATACACTAAAGCATCATTTTCGTTGCTACGGCTTTTGTTCTGTACCAAAAGAAAAAGTACAAGCCCTAAAAAGATCAGCGCAACCCCTGCCAACAAGGCGATAAACTTCTTTTGCTTATCTGCCCGGGTATCGCCAGCCTTATAAACTGGAGCTTGAACATTTTGAACTGGGGCTTCATATCGGTAGTCAGGTCTTCCTTGATAACCCGCGGCAGCGCCAAAATAGCTTGATTGATCCTGTTTGTGTTGTGCGTAATAAAGCTTTGCCTTGGACACATCCTGCAAAAATTCTTTAACCGATGAAAACCTCTGTAAAGGTTCAGGTTGCAAAGCGTGGATAAGAGAAAGCTGGAGTGCTGGTCCTAACTCTTCCAATCCTTGAATTCGCATAAACTTTTTACCCAAAACTTGTTGAACACTTTGTGCCTCAAATAGTGTTTTGCCAGTCAATAATTCATAATGGATACAAGCTAAACTGTATTGATCGCTTTGTTCTGTAACTGGTTGTTCCTGGATTACTTCTGGTGCTTGAAAAAAGGAAGAGTAAAGGATTTCTTCTTCAACTTCAATCCTGTTATTCGATAAAGAATCCATCGCATAAGTTTGGTCGTATCCAGTTATTTTTGGTACGCCACGCGATGAGAATCGCACAATGCGATTATTAAGACGTCCATGCACAATCCCAGAGGCATGCGCAAACTGGACAGCGTTACCAAGGTATTGGGTGAGTTTAAAAGCTTGATCTGTATCTAATGCGCCTGAATTTTCCAGCACATCTTCTAAAGTTTGCTCACGTAGATACTCACTAAAGACATAAAGATCATTACCACGTTGTAAATAAGCATACGTTTCCTGAATATTTGGATGCTTCAGCGTAGCAGCGGCTGCCACTCGCGATTGTAAATCGTCTATGATGTTTTGAGGAAGGTTTTCTAAATGATAAATTGTTATGAAACAAGGGTCGTTACTCGTGCGATTTGTTGCCAGTGTGATGGTTCGGGCTTTTGATTCCGAGATTGTTTGAACAATATTAAAATCTTCCAGCTTCATATAATCCCTCATTTTATAAAAAACAGATCAAATTGGCTCTTTTGTGAGCATGTGCCTATTATTGTAATCCGTTTTGACCAATTTTTTTGAATTCCGCGGGCAATTAACCCACTCCTGAACCCAATCCTGGCACATTTTTCCTGGATTTGAGCCTACTTTAGCTCAGCTTCTCAGATTGCTGTATAATTAAGGACAAGAACTTCATATAGGAAGGACTATTATGGACGAACAATTTGAAGAAAGAGCACAAGAAGCCGCGGATAATCTCGAACATGCCGCGAATCAATCCTGGCAAAACCTGGAAGATGCCGCCCAACAAGCTGGACAAGATATTCAGTCTGCTGCTCAGCTGGATCAACCGCAATTTAACCAGCCCCAACAGGCATGGCAACAGCCTCCGTTCCAACAACCTCAATACACACCAAACGATCCCAATCGATGGACTGGTGAGCTCTACACGCCAGAGGTAACCCCACCTGACCAAACTTACTCCCATCCTCGTCAAGGTGGCTATGTTGACAGTTATCAAGTTGGACAACAAGCACCTCCTCCGCCGGCCAAACAAGAAAAAGACAAATTCCCTGTATGGGCTATTGTGCTGATCGTGCTTTTGGTGCTGCTCATTTGTATCGCTTGTACCATCTTGCCATTCGCACTTTTAGCCAGCTGGGCTATTAAACTTCCCCTTTAGCAGCCATTTTGCTTGCTAGATTTTACAAGAATCGCAAACGATAACCGACCTTCATGCTAATCACAAAGCAAGTATGAAGGTCGGTTTTTGATTCAGCTTCCACATCCAAGCTCAGTAATACACATTGATAAAAAACAAGCCTATTAAAATATTTTTTTAGGTTTTCATAGGCGCATTTTTCTAACATATCGCTTTGCGCATTCGCATTTCGGCTTGATGCGTGTTAAACTTAAAGATTGCAAACGCAAGAAACTTTTTTGAGGCTATCTATGGATAACGAAAAGCAATCACCTTATCTCATCGTTGGCTTGGGCAACCCTGGCATTAAATACCGCAAAACGCGACATAATTTTGGATTCATGGTGGTTGATGCCCTCGCCGAGAACCTAAAACTGCCTCTCAAAAAGCTAAAATACAAAGCCATGATTGGCGAAGGGCGACTGGGCGATTCCAAAATAATCCTCGCAAGACCCTTAACCTATATGAACAACTCCGGCGATTCCGTGTGGCAACTGGCAAAATTCTTCAAAGTGCCAAACGAGAACATCATCGTCGCCCATGATGACCTCGATCTGCCTCTAGGCGTTTTGCGTCTTCGGCCTGGCGGTGGCGCTTCCGGTCAGAAAGGTGTCGCATCCATCATTCAAAAACTTGGCATTCAAGACTTTGCCCGCGTTCGTTTGGGTATCTCACGCCCTCCAGGGCAAATGGATCCGGTTGATTACGTGCTTGAAAAATTTCTGCCCAATGAAGAGAAACTCCGCGATATCGTAATCAAAGAAGCCGTAGAAGCAATTCAGGTTTTCGTTCGCGAGGGGCTTAGCATGGCAATGAACAAATACAACGGCGATGTCAGCGGAACGTAAGGTTTTAGAAACGCTCTCCAACCTGCAGGCCTATCAAGCCTTGCTTGAATCCCTGCGCAACAAGGAGCACAAAAGCAGCGAAAGGCGTGGCTTAGGTTTGCCCCGCACCGCGCGGCTTGCTCTTTTCGCACGCCTGCAACTTGACTTGCAAGTGCCCATGTTGTTGCTCACCAATCGCGCTGATCGGGCATTGGCGCTTTATGATGAGCTCAGCTTTTGGCTTCCGCAAGGTCACCACTATTACTTCCCTGACCCGAATCCGTTGTTTTATGAAAACCTGGCGTGGTCCGAAAGAACCCGGCTGGACCGTTTGCACGTCCTTTCTGAACTGGCCTTGCCTCAAATGCCCGGCATGGCATCCGAAAAACCCAAAATCGACACCATCATTGCGCCTATTCGTGCCCTTATGACCCGCACTATTCCGCGAAGAGACTTCCTCAAAGCCACTCAAAGGATCAAAATTGGCGAAAAGCGCGACCTCACCCAAACGCTTGAAAAACTGGTGGGCATCGGCTATGAATACAGCAATATCGTCGTCCAGCCAGGACAATTCGCGCGGCGTGGTGGCTTGATTGATGTTTGGTCTCCTGCCTCGGCATTACCGATTCGCTTTGAGTTTTTTGGCGATGAAATTGACACCATCAAAAGCTTCGACCCAGCCACCCAACGCAGCCTGGAATCGCTCCAATCAAGCCATATTTTCCCTGCCTCAGAAGCCTTGCCAGAAAAAGCCTCAGCAGAAATCAATCTTGAAACAGAAAAACCAACAGGCACTTTTGAAGCGTCCATCGCCTCTTTATACCGTTTTCATTCCAACCTTTTTGATTATTTGCCAGCTAATGCGCTCATCCTGCTGGACGGTGAAGAATTTATAGCCGCAACAGCCTTGGATATTGAAGAAGAATCGATCAACCGCCGTAATGACTTGATTAAAAATGGCGAGCTCCCATCAGATTACCCAGTGCCTTACTTCACCTGGTCTGAACTCAACGATGGTATCAACCAATTGCAAGTACTTGAGCTTGGCCATTCCCATGCCCTTGGTGGAAGCCCCTTGAGTGCCCTTTTTGACCCAGGACCTCGTTTTGCGGGCAGGCTAAAAGATTTTCAAGCCCACCTCAAGCAGCTCGAAAGAACAAAACAAAGCTGGACGGTTGTCTCGCGGCAAGCCGCTCGTTTAAAGCAGCTATGGTCCGAAACGCTTGATCCGGAAAAAGGGCAAGAAAGCCTGGATAACTTTACCGAAGCATCGCTTTCAGATGGCTGGGTTTTGCACGTCAGCCAAAAACAAAAGCATCACCTGCTCACCGACAGCGAAATTTTTGGCTGGAGCCGCCCGCAGGCACGTCGCCGGCCGATGCTCTTTGCTGAAGCACCCGAAGCACTGTATGAGGATTTTAAACCCGGCGATTACATCGTGCATGTTGATTACGGCATTGGTCAGTTTATTGGTTTGCACCGTCCCAAGGTTGAGGGCGTTCAGCGCGAGTATCTGGCTATCGGTTACAAAGATAACGACACCCTGTATGTGCCTATCCAACAAGCAGACCGTCTTACGCGTTACATCGGTGCGGATAGCTCCAAACCTACCCTGCAACGCTTAGGTGGCAGTGATTGGATGCTCACCAAATCCCGAGTCCGAACAGCGGTTGCTGAAGTCGCCAGTGAACTTTTGGATCTGTATGCCCGTCGCGAAACGGTGCAGGGTTATGCTTTTGGACCAGATTCTGACTGGCAGCGCGAGCTTGAAGCCTCATTCCCTTACATTGAAACTCCAGACCAACTGGATGCTATTCAACAGGTCAAAAATGACATGGAAAGCACCCGCCCAATGGACAGGCTCCTCTGCGGCGATGTTGGTTACGGTAAAACAGAAGTTGCCTTAAGAGCTGCCTTTAAAGCCGTTTCGGACGGCAAACAAGTGGCAATCCTGGTTCCCACAACCGTGCTCGCACAACAACATTATGACACCTTTCGCGATCGATTGAGCGTTTTTCCGCTCAATGTGGAGATGCTTTCCCGATTTAGAACACCCAAAGAGCAAGATCAAATCGTCAAAAAACTGGCGGAGAAAAAGGTTGATATCGTCATCGGTACCCATCGTTTACTCTCCAGTGACGTCCAATTTGCAGATTTAGGCTTGGTCATTATCGACGAGGAACAGCGCTTTGGTGTGAGCCACAAAGAGCACCTCAAAAAGCTCCGCTCAGAGGTTGACGTGCTCACGCTCACTGCCACACCCATTCCACGCACGCTTTATATGGCATTGAGTGGCGTGCGCGATATCTCCACGATTAATTCGCCTCCTGAAGAGCGCATGCCAGTGCTAACCCATGTTGGTCCTTATGACCCCAAGCTTGTCCGCGAAGCCATCATTCGTGAACTCGACCGCGGAGGACAGGTCTTTTTCGTGCATAATCGCGTGCAATCCATTGAGGTTATTTACAATCAACTCAGCGCCTTAGTGCCCGAGGCACGCATAGGCATTGGACATGGGCAAATGCACGAAAACCAGCTATCCAAAGTGATGGAAGACTTCACCCAAGGCGAAATAGACGTTTTGCTGAGCACCAGCATTATTGAAAGCGGTTTGGATATCCCCAACGCCAACACCCTCATCATTGACCGCGCGGATACTTTTGGTTTGGCGCAACTTTATCAACTCCGCGGACGGGTTGGCAGAGGCGCGCAAAGAGCCTATGCCTACCTTTTCCGCGATTCGCGCCGTATGCCCACACCCGAAGGTGAGGAAAGGCTTGAAATCCTCGCTGAAAATGCCAGATTAGGCGCTGGTTATTCCATCGCCATGCGCGACCTTGAAATGCGCGGTGCCGGTGACTTACTGGGCACGCGTCAGTCTGGCTACATCTCCGCGGTTGGCTTTCAGCTCTACACCCGTCTTTTAAGTCAGGCCGTGCGCCGCTTACGCCAATCTGCCGACCCAAACACCCTGCCAAAATTGCCTCAGCTGGCACTTTCCGAGCTACCCAGCCTGGATATTAATGTCGAACTTCCCTTAAGCGCAGAAATTCCTCCCAGCTACATCCCAGACCAAGATTTACGCTTAACCCTGTATCGGCGCATCAGTGCCTTACGCGATGAAGCCAGTATTGACCAAACGGCAGCAGAATTTGCCGACCGATTTGGTGCGCTGCCCAAAGGTGTGGAAGATTTGCTCTACCAAATGCGCGTAAAAATCCTGGGCGAAGCCCGCGGTTTGGACTCAATTGGTTTTTCCGGACAACAAATGGTGCTCAATTACCCACCATTGCCAAGCGGTATTAAAGATCGTGGCTTACCGGAGCTTGACCCACCAACCAGAGCTGGCAGGAATGCTTATTGGATCAAACCTGAGAGCCTGGAAAGCGAAGACTGGCAGAATCTGCTGCTAAAAGTTTTGCGACAAATTCCTTTAATGGACCGCTAGCGCCAATCTAAAAAACCCTGCAAAAAGTGGCATGGGCAAAATCTGATAAAATCACCCTACGATGAACGAAACTAATGAATCAACGCAAAACGATGCTGCAAATGAGCCTGTCCGCAAGCCTGCATGGCTTTGGATTGTTTCCGCATGCCTGATTGTTTTGGGCATTACGGTGTTTCTGCTTGGCTTTCTGCGTGACTACACCCTGGTGATTGATGACCAGACCTATTCCTTAAAAACAATTGCCTTTCGAGCTGGCACCGTGTTAAAACGCGCGGGATTGGAAGTGAATGAGGCTGACCAGGTCTCAGCAGACCTCAACATAGTCAGATTCAAGCTACCGGACACCATCAACGTGAACCGCGCCAGACCGGTTACTATCATTCACGGATCTAAAATTCAGCAACTGAATACTGCGGAACGCTATCCAGCAACCTTGCTCAGCCTTGTCGGCATCCCTTTCTTCCCCAATGACCTCATCCTGCAAAATGAACTTCCCATTGATCCTCATCTGGTGCTGCCACTTGGAAGAGCGTTAATACTTGAATACATCCCCGCTAAACTCGTCAAGGTCACTGAACATGGTCAACAACATTACTTTTCCACCCAGAAGGAAACCCTCGCTGAAGCTTTGGCTGAACAAAATATTCAGATTGGAAGCTACGACCGAGTTTCCGTCTCCCTGGATGCGCCTCTATCAGCCGAAAATGACCTGGAAATCCGCCGCGCGCGCCAATTCACAGTAATGCTTGGCGATCAGGCTTTTAGCGGGTTTAGCGCCGCAAGAGACGCAGAAGAGGCTCTGCTCGATATCGGTTTAGCCATTCAAAACCTCGATCAGGTCAGCACCGAGAGCCCACTTGACGATCACAACAGACCTCAGGAAATCATCCTCAATATCGATCGGGTTACTGAAAGCTACCAACTGGTAAAGGAAGAAACACCATTCAAAAACACTTATGAACTCGACCCAAACGCCCAGCTTGACACCACAACAGTATTAGTGCCCGGTCAAATGGGATATGTGGTCACCCGCAGCATCACCCAATACCGAAACGGTGAACCGGTGAAAACCTTCCCTGGTCAGCATTGGAAAGCCAGTGATCCTGTGGATGGCGTTCTCGGGCAAGGCACCTTAGCCGTGGTAAACACTGAGACCGTGGATGGTGTCACCCTTGAATACTGGCGAAAAGTGAGCGTTTACGCCACCTCTTACAAACCCTCCAGCTTTCCACCTGGCGAGCGAACCCGATCTGGGGCGCCCATTGAGAAAGGGATTGTAGCTGTTTCTGCCGCCTGGTATCCCAGCATGGCAGGCCAACCTGTTTATGTGCCAGGCTATGGTTTTGGCGTAATTGGTGATTCGGGTTATGGCATTCCAGGTCGTTATTGGATTGATCTTGCCTATGATGACGAATCCTACGTCGGTTGGCACCATTGGACCACCCTTTACTTCCTCACGCCTATTCCTGCTTACATCCCAGCGATTTTACCTTAGAAGAGCTCCCATGAAATTCCTTGAAACCCACGCCCTGCTCAAAAAATACAGCATCCGACCCAAAAAATCACTTGGGCAAAACTTTTTAGTTGAGCCGGCTTGCTTACGCAAGGTATTAACCGCCGCAGAACTGCAAGGCGATGAACAAGTGCTCGAAATCGGTGCTGGTTTGGGAAGCCTTACCGTCTTGCTTGCCCAAAACGCCAAAGAAGTGCTCGCCATCGAAATTGACCAAAAGCTCTTTCCAGCCCTGCAGGAAGCCTTGGCGCCTTACGCGAATGTAAAAACAATCCATGGTGACATCTTAAACCTTGACCTGGATGGGCTCTTGCACGACCAGGACTTTGTGGTGGTGGCAAACATCCCTTATTACATCACTTCAGCCATTATCCGCAAACTGCTTGAAGCCAACAAACGCCCAAGTCGGATGATTTTAACCATCCAAAAAGAAGTGGCAGAGCGCATTATCGCCCGCGACGGCAAAATGAGCCTGCTCGCCCTTTCTGTGCAGGTCTATGGAAAACCTGAATTAGTCGCCACCATTCCTGCTGGCGCGTTTTATCCTGCGCCGGATGTCGATTCCGCGGTATTAAAACTGACCCTCTATGAAAAACCCCTCATCCAAGAGCAAAATCTGGACCTATTCTTCAAACTCGCCCAGGCTGGATTCTCACAAAAGCGCAAAACACTGCGCAATTCTTTGGCATCGGGACTTTCTATTTCATCACAGCAAGCAGAAAAGATCTTGGCAGATGCCCAACTTGAAAGCAATCGCCGCGCGGAAACCCTCAACCTTGAAGAATGGAACCGTCTCGTCCTGGCTTATCTCAAACTAGCTGATTAATTAAGCACCGGGGATTTACCGGGTATGCCAATCGGACGGGGAAAGTCCGCTGGCGTTGGGCGAATCTTCTCAATCACCACTAAATAGCGTTCGCCGTCCACAGCAGGCAGGTTTACAGGCAAAATATCCAGCAGCTTTCCGCCAAAAAGACGGATTGCGTTTCTGGCGGCATCGGCTTCTTCACGCGCACTGCCACCCTTTTGGATTACCGCCCTGCCACCTACTTTGACCAAAGGCAGCAGATATTCCACCAATGTTGGCATATTCGCCACTGCGCGTGCCAAAGCGATGTCATAAAATTCACGGTGTTCCCAATCCTGACCAAGCGTTTCTGCCCGTTCTGAAGACACCAAAACCTGCCTCAAACCTAAAACCCGGACTAATTCCTGACAAAAATGCGCTTTTTTCTTTACCGATTCCACAAGGGTCAAAAAAGCTTTCGGATAGGCAATTTTTAATGGCACTCCCGGAAACCCGGCGCCACTTCCCACATCAATCAGACTGGGTTCATCCAAATCATGTGGAAAGCCCAAAACACAAGACAGGGAATCCAAAAAGTGCTTAATACGAATAGCTTCAGGCTCCCGGATTGCGGTGAGGTTAAAACGCGCGTTCCAATCCAGCAACATGGCTTCATAGTCGGCAAACTGAGCCTTTTGTGCTTCGTCCAAATCAACGCTAAAAAGCTGTTTGGCTTGCTGAATCCAATCCAAAGACATTCGCTAAACCTCACGTGCCAGCGCTTTAAGCCGCGCGATAACCATTTCAGATGCCACCGTATTCATGCCACCCTCAGGAATAATCACATCCGCGAACCGTTTGCTCGGTTCAACAAACTCAATATAGCTCTGTCTCACTGTTGTCAGATATTGGGTAATAACAGACTCAACCGTACGACCACGCTCGCTTACATCCCTTTGCATACGGCGAATAAAGCAAAGGTCCTGATCAGTATCCACAAAAAGCTTCATATCAAAATGTTTGCGCAGTTCTGGTTCGGCAAAAATAAGGATACCTTCAACCAAAACGATAGGCTTGGCTTCAACCAAAACCGTTTCTGGTGCGCGCGTGTGCAGTTTAAAGTCATAAACCGGCAGGTCCACGGCTTTTCCAGCACACAAGGCGTGAATATGCTCAATCAAAAGCTCCGTTTCCAATGAATCCGGATGGTCATAGTTCACCAAAACCCGTTCTTCAAAAGAGCGCGCGCTTTGATCACGATAATATGCGTCATGTGGCAAGACAGAGATTTTATCCTCGCCAATTTCACGCACAATCGCGTTGGTGAGGGTCGTTTTACCAGATCCAGACCCACCCGCAATACCAATAACAAAGCAAGTATGGTTATTTTGCATACCTGAATTATACATGCCTTTCAGGTATAATCAGCAAAGGAGAATAAAACATGACAGCAAGCATTATTGACGGAAAACAACTCGCTCAATCTATTCGCGAAGACATCAAAAGACAAATTGAAGAGCGCGTCGCGCAGGGCAAGAACCCGCCTGGTTTGGCTACTATTCTGGTCGGTAACGATCCCGCCTCGCGAACCTATGTGCGCAACAAACATCGCGCTTGCGAAGATGTTGGCATTCGCAATATCAGCTTTGAATTAGCTGAGGAAACAACCCAAGCCGAATTGGATGACCTGGTGAGAAAACTGAATGATGACCCCGAAGTAACCGGCATCCTTTTGCAACTTCCTTTGCCAGAGCACCTGGATGAAGAAGCCCTTTTAGCCGCTATCAAATTGACTAAGGACGTGGATGGCTTTAACCCCATTAATATTGGTCGCATCGCGTTGCGTGGCTTAGCCCCGGTGTTTGTGCCTTGTACGCCCGCCGGCATTATGGAAATGCTCCGCGAGTACAATGCCCCAATCAGAGGCGCAAAGGCAGTGGTGGTTGGCAGATCGAACATCGTTGGCATGCCAATCTCATTATTGCTCACCAAAGCCGATGCAACCGTAACCATCTGCCACAGCAAAACCAGAGATCTGGCTGAAATCACCCGCCAGGCAGATATCCTCATTGCAGCGATAGGTAAAGCTGAATTCATCACCGCGGATATGGTCAAACCTGGTGCTTATGTCATCGATGTCGGCATCAACTCGATAGACGATCCCAGTCGCAAATCCGGGTTCCGCTTGGTAGGCGATGTTGCCTATGACGAGGTTGCCCAAATCGCTGGCGCGATTACGCCCGTTCCTGGTGGTGTGGGTCCAATGACCATCGCCATGCTGCTTAAAAATACCATGCACGCATTGGAACTTTCTGAAGCATAAAAACATCAAAAGAGGTCCTTATGACGACTTTACTCATCAAAAATGCCACTTTAATCGTCACGATGGACGGTGAAGAGCGGGACTTAAAGGATGCAGCTATCTTCTGTCGGGATGGTTTCATTGAACAAATTGGGGTTCAAGCTGATTTGCCCCAATCGGCAGACCGCGTTCTGGATTTAAAAGACCACATCGTGCTACCTGGTTTGATTAACACCCACCATCACTTCTATCAAACGCTCACCCGCGCTTTACCAGGCAGCCAAAACGCCAACCTCTTCAATTGGCTCACCTACCTCTATCCCATTTGGGCGGGTTTGACCCCAGAAGACATCTTTACCAGCACCCAAACCGCCCTGGCGGAACTTGCCCTTAGTGGCTGTACCACGGCGTCTGATCACCTGTATCTCTTTCCCAACGGCTCGAAACTGGATGACCAAATTGAAGCCGCTGCTCAAATGGGTATGCGTTTGCACGCTTCACGTGGCTCGATGAGCCTCGGGCAATCTCAGGGTGGTTTACCTCCGGATAGCGTTGTGGATACTGAAGATAAAATCTTAGCCGACAGCGAACGCCTCATCCTTCGCTATCACGACCCCAAACCTGGCTCAAAACTTCAAATCGTTTTGGCGCCTTGTTCGCCGTTTAGCGTAACCGGTGAACTAATGCGCGAAAGTGCTATGCTCGCCCGCCGTTATGGCGTGCAACTGCATACGCACCTCGCAGAAACTGAAGATGAAGACGATTTCTGCCTTGCCAAATTTGGGCGCAAACCCGTGGCTTATATGCAAAGCCTTGATTGGGTTGGCGATGATGTTTGGTTTGCCCATTCAGTTTGGGTGAATGACGATGAAATGAATGTCTACGCGCACCATGGTTGTGGCGTGGCGCACTGCCCAAGCTCCAATATGCGCTTGGCTTCCGGCATTGCGCCCATCATGACCATGCTTGGTAAGGGCATCAAACTCGGCTTGGGTGTGGATGGCTCTGCCAGCAATGACGGCTCACACATGCTCAACGAAGTCCGCCAGGCGATGTTGCTTTCACGCCTAAACAGCGGTATCAAAGGCGCTTCTCGCTCCGCACCAGACGCGCCAGCGCTCATGACCGCCCGACAAGCGCTTTCTATCGCCACACGTGGTGGTGCTGCTGTGCTGGGTCGCAAGGATATTGGCTCGCTTGAGGTGGGCAAATGTGCTGACTTCTTCGCTATCAACCTCAACCGCTTGGATTATGCCGGCGCACTTGAAGACCCCTTGGCAGCGGTGGTTTTCTGCTCTCCGGTCAAAGCCGATTACACCGTTGTGGGTGGCGAGCTGATTGTCGAGAAAGGCGAATTAAAACCCATCGATATTGCCAAACAAACCGAAAAACATAACGCCGCCTCACGACGGCTGATTCAAAAATAATCACTCATCCAGGAGAAACACATTCAATGCAAAAAAAAGGTGTTGCAGTTGTTGCCGTGGGAGGCAACGCCCTCATTAAAGACAAAGACCATCAATCCCTACAAGATCAGTTTATAGCCGCTTCTGATACCACTGCCCACATTGCCGAAATGATTTTAGACGGCTGGGACGTGGTAATCACCCATGGAAACGGTCCCCAGGTAGGATTCAACCTGCGCCGCTCCGAACTCGCCGCAAATGAGCTTTTTGAAGTGCCTCTCGATTATTGTGGCGCGGATTCGCAAGGCTCCATCGGCTATATGTTTGTTCAGGCTTTGCGTAATGAATTTCAACGCCGTGGGATTAACAAACAATCCGTGGCAGTGGTTACACAAACCATCGTCAACCGGGATGATCCCGCGTTCCAGAACCCGACCAAACCCATTGGGTCCTTTATGGACGCCGCAATGGCAAAAGAAAAAGCTGAACAAGAAGGCTGGACAGTAGTCGAAGATGCCGGTCGTGGCTGGCGCAGAGTTGTGCCCTCACCCATTCCGCAGACCATTATCGAAGCCGACTCAATTCAGAGCCTGATTAAGCAAGGCTTTGTAGTCGTGGCCGTTGGTGGCGGTGGTATTCCCGTGATTGAACTCGAAAATGGCGATATCACCGGCGTTGAAGCAGTGATTGACAAAGATTTTGGCGCTGCCATTTTAGCTGGCTCGGTTGAGGCAGATTTGTTCCTCATTTCAACCGCGGTTGAAAAAGTCGCCATCAACTTCAATACGCCTGAAGAAAAATGGCTGGACGAAATGACGGTGGCAGAAGCCCGCCAGTATATCAAAGAAGGTCACTTCGCCAAGGGTTCCATGTTACCCAAGATTGAAGCCATTTTGAAGTATATGGAAGAAGGTGGCAAGCGTGCCTTGATTACCAACCCCGAAAACATCAAAAACGCGCTCGAAGGCAAAACCGGTACCTGGATTGTGCCTTAGGCTATTTGACTTAAAAAATACAGGCCTGGCAATGGACGACCAGGTCTGTTTTGTTATAAGGACAACAACCTGGAAGTTAAATGTTTTTTAATACGGTAAAACCGTCCAAGAATTCATTCGGAAGCATTTCTTAGATAGGCATATTTAAAAAACGACTCTTCCAAGCCTTTTTCGTCTTGCACAAAAGCTTATTTTTTATCCAGCCGGCGTCTAGCCGTGCGCCACATAAATGCCCTATGCCACCCTCGTCGATGGATTTGATGGCATGTAAAGGATTCCATGCGTCAGTAGGTAATGTTCAAGTATGCTCATCCAAAAAGATGGTGGAAAATGAGTTTTTTTCGACTTTCCAAACATATTGGTGTCTTACGCTAGAATTAACCTTACTATTCATTCACAAGGAAGGGAAGAAATGAAAAAAACAGCACTTTATCTCATTATTTGTATGTGCTTAATCCTGACCAGCGCCCACGCTGGTTTGGCTCAAGCTCAGGCACCCATCCCAGAGGAGCAAACAAACCCTCATTTCCCACAAGAATTTTTAGAAGACTATGAAGAACCCTGGCTTAGGTACCAGAAAGACGCGCCCAAGCAAGAACGTGAGTTCATCCCACCCACCGAGGAAAGCCTCAAACGAACCCAGGAACAGGTGCAAGCGTTTGACTGTGGCACAGTAACTGATGTGCTCCGAACCGAATGTGAAGCCTTGGTCGCACTCTATGAAAACACCAACGGCACTGCTTGGAAAGATAACACCAACTGGCTCACCACAACCACAGTGGGTAATTGGAAAGGTGTTACAGTTGAAAGTTCACATGTAATTGAAATAGTCTTGTTAAGTAACAAGCTGTCTGGTACGATACCCAGCGAACTAGGCCAATTGTCGAATTTGGAATACGTCTTTCTTGGTAATAACCAGTTGAGTGGCACAATACCCAGCGAACTGGGCCAATTGTCGAACTTGGCAGGCCTCTCTCTAGGTAATAATCACTTGACTGGCTCGATACCCAGCGAACTGGGCCAATTGTCGAAATTGGAAATCCTCTATCTTTATAGTAACCACTTGACTGGCACGATACCCAAGGAGCTGGGCCAATTGTCGAACTTGGAATACCTCACTCTTAATAATAACCAGTTGAGTGGCACAATACCCAGCGAACTAGGCCAATTGTCGAAATTGGTATACCTCATTCTTAATAATAACCACTTAACTGGCACAATACCCAGCGTACTAGGCCAATTGTCGAAATTGGAATTCCTCTATCTTCATAATAACCAGTTGACTGGCACGATACCCAGCGAAATTGGCCAATTGTCGAACTTGGCAGGCCTCATTCTAGCTGATAACCAGTTGAGTGGCACGATACCCAGCAAACTGGGCCAACTTACACAATTGATTTACCTTGACATCAACCACAACCAATTAAGGGGTAGCATGCCATCAGAGATTGGCAATCTGACAAAATTGTTACACTTTGATGTCAGTCACAATTATATAAGCGGGGATGTACCCGTGAGCTTTGCCAATCTTATCAACCTTTGTGTTGAAGGGGATCTGGGAAGTCCTTGTCATGGTGTTTACAAAACCGACCTGGGTTATAACCTGCTCAACGTGCCTCAACCCAACCCACCTTCAGCCTTCATGTATGAAAAAGATCCCGATTGGGATAAAACCCAAGTTGGCAGACGCTATTTCAATTACATGCCAATTATTGCAACTAAGTAATCTGGTATAAGCCAAAAGAGCGCTTTTTTGGAATTGAAAAGCGCTCTTTTTTACTTCTTTTTACTCAGTTCAGTATTAGCAAACAGATCACGTTCGATGCGTTTGGCAGTTGGCGTTGCCGCCAGTCCGCCCATGGCGGTTTCGCGCAAGGTTGCCGGCATGCTCAAGCCCACATGGTACATCGCATCTACAATTTCATCAAAAGGCACTAAGGAGCCAATTTCCATAAGCGCCAAATCAGCACAATACATCGCATTAAGCACACCCAAACCGTTACGTTTAGCGCAAGGCACTTCCACCAAGCCCGCAATGGGGTCACAAGCCAGACCCAGGATGTTTTTGAAGGCAAAACTGGCAGCATGCAAGCATTGTTTTGGACTGCCGCCCTTTAGGTGCACCAATGCCGCCGCTGACATCGCGGTTGAAGTGCCAATTTCCGCCTGGCAACCACCTTTCGCGCCAGAAATCGAGGCGTTTTGCATCACAATCAAGCCTACCGCTCCTGCGCAAAGATAGGCATCCACCAGCTGCGCCATGGTCGCACCAGATGTCTCCTGTGCGTCCCGCAAAACTGCTGGCAAAATTCCCGAACTTCCGGCGGTTGGCGCGGCAACAATCACACCCATGCGCGCGTTACTTTCCATCACTGCCAGGGCATATGCCACGGCTTTCATCGTGCGATCAGGCAGGTAAAATGATTCTTTGCCAAGCTCGCCATAAATCTTTTTACTGTGGCCAGATAGCAAACCGCCCAAGGACTTATCATAACTCGCCAAGCCTTGTTCAATGGAACGAAACATCACATCCAGTGAGTGTTTAACACCTGCAATGACTTCCCCTTCAGTCCGACCCGAAACTTCCAGTTCGCGTGCCAGCATAACCTGAGCAATACTCATTTGGTGTTCTTCACACAACGCTAACAATTGTTTGCCTGAAAAAAAGTTCATCATCTCACCTGTTTTCCAAAACAAAGACATCCATGATGCCATCGATACTCTCAAAAATCTCACGGGAGATGGCTTCATCAAAGGTTTCATCAATTTCAACGACCATGTATGCGTTTTTGCCAAACGCATCCCGGTAGAGGTTCATGCCAGCAATGTTCAAATTGCGCTTGGCTAAAATGTCGGTAATTTCCGACAAAATACCAACCCGGTCGCGATGATGGGTTACAATCGCCGGCAAATTGGTCCGCAAGTTGGTTTCAATCCCGTTAATCGACGTGATGGCTACATTCCCACCGCCAACCGACGCGCCGCTCAAAATCGTTTCTTTACCACTGGCTTCAATCAGATGAATATCCACTGAGTTAGGGTGAATACCATCCTTTTGTCCTTCTTCAAAACTGAATTTTAAGCCTTGATAAGTGGCAATCATTTCGGCATGTTTGAGCTCTTCACTATCAAGGTCATAACCCATCACGCCACCTAAAAGCGCTTTGCCCGTGCCATGTCCCCGATAGGTGCGTGCGAAAGAATCATACAAAATAAACTTCACTTCCACAATCTCACCATGCACCAGCTGGCGCGCCAGTTTTCCAAGTTTAGCGGCGCCCGCGGTGTGTGAGCTGGACGGTCCCACCATAATTGGACCGATAACATCAAACAAGCTGTTAGTGCCCATTTTTTCCTCTGTGTGATTTGCTGAGTAAATTGTAACACGCCCAATGTTGCTTATTGACCAGAGGTAAAGGTTTTTTAACATTTATTCGCTCTATGATGTAAAATTGTTTAATGGTCGTTTATGAGCCAGAAAAGGAAATCAAGTGACCGACTTCATTTATGAATGTTCATCATGTAAACAAACCCTGCCCGATGATGGCGTTTTTTATACCTGCCCCACATGTGATGCGAACCTGATCGTGCGCCTGCCGTTTGAAAAAAAGCCTCAACTCATCAATCAAACTGAATTATTAAACAACCCAGAGCGCTCCATCTGGCGGTACAGCCCATTGTTGCCCGTGCCTGATCCCGGTTTCGTGCACACACCTTTGCACAAAATTGGCTTTACGCCCATTTATCGCGGTAACAAATTAGCCAGTCAACTGGGCATTAAGAACCTCTGGCTCAAGGATGAAAGCCCTAATCCCAGCGGTTCCTTTAAAGACCGCTCGAGTGCGATCGTAACCGCCCGTGGCATTCAAACGGGCATGACCACCAGCATCACTGCCTCAACAGGCAATGCCGGTGCTGCCATGGCATGTACTGCCGCCAGCACTGGCACCACAGCAATCATCCTCGCGCCAAAAAGCGCACCACCGGCTAAAATCGCCCAATTGCAATGCTATGGCGCGCGCGTTATTCTGGTGGACGGCAGCTATGATGATGCCTTTGAGCTCAGCAAGGAAGCTTCGCAAACCTTTGGCTGGTACAACCGCAACACCGGTTACAACCCCTTTACCGCAGAAGGCAAAAAGACCGCCGCATTTGAAATCTGGGAGCAGCTTTTGCGACATCTGCCGATTGGCGAATCGCTTACCATTTTCGTGCCGGTTGGGGATGGCAATATCATCTCTGGCATAGCCAAAGGCTTTGAAGACTTACTCGCCCTGGGTTGGATTGACACCTTGCCCAGACTAATCGGCGTTCAGGCTAAAGGTTCTGCGGCAATCGCCAATGCTTTTGCCCAAAACGCGGATTCCATCACAGCGGTTCATGCCCAAACAGTGGCAGATAGCATCAGCGTCAACTTGCCTCGCGATGGCATGCGCGCTTTGCGCTCTGTTCAGCGTGCCAATGGCTGCTTTATCACCGTTAGTGATGATGAAATCCTGCAAGCCATAGCGACTTTAGGCTCAATCGGCATCTTTGCCGAGCCTGCCGCAGCGGCAGCATTTGCTGGCTTAAAACATGCCATTCAAAAGCAAATCCTTGATCCCGCTCAAAACATGCTTGCCCTGATTACCGGTAGTGGACTAAAAGACGTCCATGCCGCGATGCGTGCCACTCAAGCCGCACCCATTATCGAACCAACAATCCAAAACCTTAAGGAGGTTATGCGTGTCTAAACCTGTTTATACTGTTATCGCACCCATTTACAACGAAATTGAAAACATTCCCCACCTTTACGAGCGGGTTACCGAGGTCATGAACCAAACCGGTCAACCCTGGGAGCTGGTATTGGTGGACGACGGCAGCAAAGATGGCTCTACCGATGCCCTGCGCGAGCTTGGCAAACAGGATGAGCGTGTGCGTCCGGTCATTTTTGCGCGTAATTTTGGGCATCAGATTGCCGTTACAGCTGGTATGGATTATGCCCGTGGCGATGCCGTGGTGGTTATCGACGCCGATTTGCAAGACCCTCCTGAAGTCATTCTGGAGCTCATCGAAAAATGGAAAGAAGGCTATCAGGTTGTTTACGCGGTGCGTTCAGAACGCGAGGGTGAAAGCTGGTTTAAGCTCACCACCGCCTCGATATTTTATAAGTTTATTCAAAAAATCACTGATGTGCACATCCCGCTGAATACCGGCGACTTCCGTTTGCTGGACCGCAAAGTGCTGGATGTGATGAACAAAATGCCGGAGCGCAATCGCTTTTTGCGCGGCATGAGCTCTTGGGCGGGCTTTAAGCAAGTTGGTGTGGAATACAAACGCCATGCCCGCTTTGCCGGCGAAACCCACTACCCGCTCAAAAACATGATCAAACTCGCGCTCAACGCCATCACCGGTTTCTCATATTGGCCTTTGCAGCTGCTCACCCGTGGAGGCGTGGGTCTTGTTATTTTGAGTGTGCTTTTAGTCATCCTTTACCTCATTTTAGCTTTGCTTGGCAAGGTGGACCTAACTTACGTCCTTGCCACCTGGCTCACCCTCATTTTCCTGGCTGGCATCCTCTTGATTGGCATGGGTATTCTGGGCGAATACCTGGGCAGAATTTATGACGAAGCCAAAGGTCGCCCGCTTTATATCGTTGCTGAAGGTCCCGAAGACGATTAAACCAAACACCATCTTTAAGGAGCTTTTATGAAACTTGATTTAACCATTTATCAAGACAAACTGGATCGGGCAATCCAACGTGCCCGCGAACGCAAGTTCATCATCCCTACCATGGCGCAACAGAAGGACCCCAGCCTCATTCCCCAGGACATTAAAGACCGCCTAAAAAATATTGGGCTTTGGGATCTTCATCCGCTCAACCTTTTCCGCATCACCTGGCACAACGAACCAGTTGACTTTGGTGGCGGGTTTGGCGGATTAAACTTCATCGAATTCCCAACTGTTTTCACAGGCGTTGACGCCCGCATCGTTGGGCTGGTTGGCAAATGGTTCCCAACCGGCGTTCATAAAGTTGGTGCCGCCTATGGCTGTATGGTGCCTTCTTTGGTCACGGGTCAGTTTGACCCCACCACCCAAAAAGCGGTTTGGCCATCCACTGGCAACTTCTGCCGGGGTGGTGCTTTTGACACCGCCCTGCTTGGTGGTCAAGCGGTATCCATCCTTCCCGAAGGCATGAGCCAGGAACGCTTCGATTGGTTACGCGAAATCGGCAGTGAAGTGATTGCCACACCCGGAACCGAATCGAACGTTAAAGAAATTTTTGACAAATGCTGGGAATTACGCGCTTCTGGCGAAGATTTGGTCATCTTCAATCAATTTGAAGAATATGGCAACTACCTGTGGCACTACCAGGTGACCGGAAACGCCTTTGTGCAACTCGCTCACCAATTGCTTGGACCTAAAGACAACATCACCGCGTTCACCTCTGCCACCGGCTCGGCGGGGACCATTGCCGCGGGAGACCGCCTTAAACAAGAATTTCCCGGCATGAAGATTATCGCCAGTGAAGCCAGCCAATGCCCCACCATGCTCTACAACGGCTTTGGCTCTCACATCATTGAAGGCATTGGCGATAAACACGTTCCCTGGATCCACAATGTTAAGAACACCGACTTTATCACCGATATTGACGATGTTGCCGTAGCCCGATTGGCACGCCTCTTCCAAAAAGAAGAAGGCCAGGAGCATCTCATTGAAGAAGGCGTTGACCCAGCTTTGGTCAAAAAACTTGGGCTTATGGGTTTTTCGAGCATCGCCAACATCCTCTCCGCCATGAAATTCTCCAAATTCCACGAGCTAAATGAGCGCGACATTGTCTTTACCGTTCTCACCGACTCGATGGAGCTTTACCAAAGCCGTATCGCGGAAATGGATGAGGAATTTGGACCTTACAAACGCGACTTTGCCATCGCAGATAACGCCCGCTACCTCAAAGGTCAAGCCACCGGCGACATGGTGGAGCTGGGCTATTGGGATCGCAAACGCATCCACAACCTTAAGTACTACACCTGGGTTGAGCAGCAAGGCAAAACTTACGAGGAAATTCAAGCGCAATGGTACGACCCAGACTTTTGGCTTGAAATCCAGAGCCAACAAGATGAGATTGATGCCTTGATTGAAGAATTCAACCACAAAGCCCAAGTGCAATTGGATTAAAGTGGCTCAATTTAGCGAGATTCCCGATACCAGCCTGGTTCTGGTGGCCATTTTGCCCAACAAACGCGATTTAGACATCGCGCGCATGCTGGGCTGGTATCGTATTCCGCTCAAAACCGCGCCAAAGGTTATCTCTGTTGACTACCTTGCTTTTTACCAGACCGCTGCTTTCAACGAAAAAGAGCGCTGGCAAATCCGTTGGTTGGCACCCATCCTGGGGCACGAATTAACAACCCGGGCAGATTTATTTCGGGATGAGCCCGAACATCGCCGCGCCAACGAAGAATACTTCAAACTGCAATTGGGTTCACTGATTGAAGTGCCCGACCCTATTCAAGCCGGCGATTGGAAGCGGGTTACCTTTTTCTATACCACCGGCGAACGTTGTAAACGCGCCAAAAAACTTACTGACCTTCCCGTTCATGACGAAGAACGCCAGATTTTGTGGCGCTCATTGCGAGAAAGAGCCTTGCGTGGTCAGGAATACAACGCCAATCAACTACCTGAGATGGCAATAGACCCATCGATCCTGGCCTTTTTGAGTGGCTTAAGCAAATAGTTTTTTCAGCAGGTCCAAAATGAAAACATTAATTAAAAATGGCACCCTAATCAATGCCGACAAAATGTGGAAAGCCGATCTCCTGATTGACGGAGAGAAAATTGTTCGCATTGAACCTTTTCTAGAAGATCATGAGGCAAATATCATTGATGCAGAAGGGATGTTGGTCATGCCAGGTGGCGTTGATCCACACGTGCACCTTGCCTTGCCCATGTTTGGCACCATTTCTTCGGATGATTACTACACTGGCGGAAAAGCCGCTGCATTTGGCGGCACTACGACGGTAATCGACTTTGTTTCGCTTGAAAACGACAGCCTAAGCCAAAGCCTTGCCAAACATCGCGCTAAGGCTGATCCGCAAGTCAGCATTGATTACGGCGCGCACATGAACATCACTCACTTTAGCGAAGCGCTCGCAGCCGAATTGCCCGACCTGCTTGAAATGGGCATTAGCAGCCTGAAAATGTTCACCGCTTATAACAACCGCTTGCGTCTGGATGATGGAGATATCTTTATGGTTATGCGCATTGCGGGAAAATACCAGCTTCTACCCATGATTCACGCCGAAAATGGCGACATTATCGAAGTTCTGGTAGCAGAGGCGCTTGCCAATGGCAACACCGCGCCTATTTATCATGCCCTCACCCGCCCGGCATGGGGTGAGGTGGAAGCCAGCTTGAGGGCAATCGCCATCGCTGCTCAGGCAGAGAGCGCCGTTTATCTGGTACACATGAACGTATCAGGCGAAGTTGATCAACTCACTTATGGCAGGCGAAAAGGGGTTAAAGCCATTGGCGAAACCTGCCCACAATATCTGTTTTTCAGCGAAGATGATTTACGAAAAGATGATGGGGCAAAATACGTTTGCTCACCACCGCTTCGCAAGGTGGAAGATCAAAACCGGCTTTGGCAAGCATTGGAAGATGGTGAGATTCAAGTTCTGGCAACCGACCATTGTCCCTTTTATTATGATGGCAGCCAGCCGATAAGCTATGAAGGGCAAAAAATTGCTATCTCCGGCAAGGAACTGGGCACCCAAAAAGGCCATGATAATTTCACCCTCATCCCTAATGGACTGCCAGGGTTGGCTGATCGCTTGCCTGTCTTTTGGACAGCCGCGGTCAACAGCGGTCGCATTAGTCCAATGCAATTCGTAGCTCTTTGCGCCACCAATCCTGCCAAAATATTTGGTCTTTATCCACAGAAAGGCACTTTGGAAGTTGGCTCAGATGCCGATATCGCCATCTGGGATCCCAAGAAACAGGTGAGTTACGGCAAAGCTATCGCCAAACAGCGCACGGATTACAACCTTTACGAAGGCATGCAACTCATCGGTTTTCCGATTCGCGTTTTGTTAAGAGGAAAAACAATCGTTGAGGGTGAACAGTGGTACGGCGAAGCAGGTGCCGGCAAATTCCTTAAACGAAAGCCTGGCACCTTTATTTAAGTTAGAATAAACCAAGTATGGCATTTTTTATTGTTCTAGGCTTGCTCATCTTGCCAGCCTTTATCATCGTCATCATCCAAAGCACCAAGAGTCGTGTGGGTGCTGCTTGGATTGTTGCCCTGGTCGCCTCTTGTCTTGCCTGGCTGGTTTTATTTTTGTTGCGCCTCTTTTTACCCTTATCTCTCGAATTACTCAACTGGCAACCGGCAGAGCTTTTTAATGGCACAATTGCCCTTAGATTAGATTATTTCACCTGGCCGTTTGCGATCGCGGTGCTCACTTTATGCGTCGCAAGCATTTTTACGGAAACGACTGTTGCCTCCAAGGAAGATTCCAGCCCGAAATGGGTGGCTTCACTCACCTTAACCGCACTCACACTGGTTTCACTAGCCAGTGCCAACCCTTTAACGCTGGCGATCACCTGGTCTTTAATTGATATCGCTGAGCTCTTTTATCGATTGCGCTCAGCAAACCCAAATCACAGTCAAGGCTCCTTGATGCGCAATTTTGCCATCCGCTTGTTGAGCACATTCGCGCTTATTTTTGCCACTGCCATCGCCTGGGCTATTCAACCTAATTTTGATTTAAACCAAATCCCCTCCACAGCAGGCATCTTTTTCTTGCTTGCGGCAGGCTTGAGACTGGGTGTACTTCCGGTTCATTTACCTTTCACCAAAGCAGATGGCGAAGAAGCCCCAATCACTTATTTGCTTCAACTCGCGCCGGTTGCATCCGCCTTAACCCTGATTGCCCAATTACCCAGCGACTTTTTAACGCTCAATCGAACGCTTTTCGTGCTTATTCAAGTGCTTAGTGCAATCGCCATGCTTTACGCGTCCATGATGTGGGTTAGCCGAAAAACCGAAGCTGAAGCCCGCCCTTACTGGATCATTGCCCTCTCTGCCTTTGCCTTACAATGCGCGCTCAATGGCGAACCTGGCAGCAGTCGCGTGTGGGGACTTGTGCTCCTGCTAAGCGGCGGTTTACTGTTTGCTTTTAACCCGCCCATTCGCCGTATCCGTTTCATCCCGGCATTGGGTTTGGTTGGCTTGCTTGGCTTGCCTTTCACCTTACTCGCTTCCGGCTGGCAAGGTGTTTTAGGCCAGAGTTTTAGCGTGGTCAGTGTTGTCGTCTTGATCAGTCACAGCTTATTGGTGATTGGTTACCTGCGTTATGTGGTTGAAGCCACCGGCGCGGTAACCGGCCTGGAAAAACACGCGCGTATCACCTACCCATTGGGTTTGATTGTCATTTTTCAAACCATCGTTTTGTTGGGTCTGATTGCCTGGCCAGGCGTTCTCAGTCTTGGCATTTGGTGGGCGAGCCTGGTAAGTATGGCAATTACTACTGCCGCGATTTACCTTTCCCGATTATTGGGCATCAAGGATTTACATGAGGATTTGCCCGCAAAAATTCCCTTTTATCGCATTGCCTCGCCAATCATCCGTGCCATTCGCGGGTTTTTCAGCCTACAATGGTTTTATTCTGCGGTTTCCTGGCTTTATCAACAAATATTAAGATTAGAAACCTTTGGCAGTGAGCTAATTGATGGTGATGGCGGTTTACTCTGGTCCCTGGTGCTTTTACTCATTATCATGCTTATTTTTGCGTCTCAGGCAGGTCTTGGATGAGCGAAATAATCGTCTTCATTGCAACTATGATTGGCTTGCTCGCCGGTTTGTTGAACCTGATGCGCCGCAAGTGGCTGATTAACGTTTTTGGCTTGGCCATCCAATACCTGTGCATTTTTATCGTTTTTCCAAAAGCTGAAGGCATTAGTCCTGCCCTGATCAAGATCATTGTGGGTTTGATGTCAACTTTAATCATTTACCTCACAATTTTAAGCTCAGGCGCCATCAGGCGCGACCCATTTAGCCTGAAGTTTACTGCTGGCGAGCTTTTTAGGGGTTTGAGCGGTGCGTTTTTGATTTTTCTTGTCTTTCTTGTGGCGCCATGGCTTAGCCGCGAAGTTTTTCCTCAAAGCAGCTCGTCAAGCCTCACTTTAGGATTGGGTTTAATTTTGCTGGGTTTGTTACAGTTGGGTGCTAAAACCGAGCCGCTTTACATCATCATCGGTTTACTCACCTTCTTATCCGGCTTTGAGCTTCTCTACGGATCGCTTGAGTTTTCAACCATGCTCGAGGCTTTGTTTGCGATTGTGAATTTGCTTATAGCCATTGCTGGCGCCTATTTTATTACCAAAGATCTGGAGCCAGAGAAACTATGATGAACACCATCCTTATTTGGATCCTGATACCCGCCCTGCTTAGCCTTGCGCTCGCTCTTTTGCAACGCTTTACCAAGCTTTCAATCGCAGTTACTCTGCTTGGCTCAGGTTTCTTGCTGCTTCTGGCATTTTTGATGCCCGAAGATTTGATCATCAGGCTTGGTTCGCGTCAATTTGTTTTTGCAGATAGTTATGAGGTTTTTGGCCGCGTTATCAGCATCACCAAAGCCAATCTCAACCTTGTTGGCGGGCTTTACCTGTGTGTTTTCATCTGGAACCTTTTTGCGCGATCGCTGAAAACCAGCCAATGGTTCAATGCACTTTCCCTGCTTATCGCCGCTCTATGGACCATCGCCTTAGCAGTGCAGCCTTTTCTTTACGCCACGGTTATCATTTTGCTCATTGCTGTCGTCAGCATTCCTTTGCTAAGTCCGCGCGGGTCTAAAGCCGGGCCAGGCGTGCTGCGTTACATCACCCTGCAAGCCATTGCCATGCCACTGGTCTTGCTGAGTGCCTGGATGCTCTCGGGTATTGAAACCGCGCCATCCGCAAGCACTCTCATCATGCGAGCCGCGGCACTTGTTTTGAGTGGCTTTGCCATTTGGCTCGCACTCTTCCCGGTTCACACCTGGGTACCCATGGTCGCCCAGGAAAGTCATCCCTGGACGGTTAGTTTTCTGCTAGTGCTTATGCAAAGCAGTTTAACCATCTTCTTCATCTATTTTCTGGAAGAATATGCCTGGTTACGCAACCTGCCCAGAATGTGGGAAGTTTTGCGCTGGGCTGGCATCATCACCATTTTTATTTCCAGCCTTCTTATCAGTTTCCAAAATAAATTGAGGCGCATCCTGGCATACTTTTATTTATGGGAGATGGGTTACGCCTTGTTGGCAATTGGTTTGGCACAAGAAGGTGGTCTAAATTACCTGCAGCTCATTTTTATGCCCAGGATTTTAGGTTACGCAGGATTAAGCTTTAGTATTGCAAAGCTTGAACAACTTGAGCCAGATTTTGATGGCAAGTTCAATGCTTTACCAGGCTTTTTCCATCGCTTCCCCGTTATCAGCCTGGTTCTCGTCACCAGTTTGCTAAGCCTGGCTGGTTTGCCCATGCTGGCAAGCTTTCCTGCCAAGCGCTATCTAATCAATCTTTTACCTTGGTCTGGCTATGGTATGGAGACTTGGCTAAGCCTTGGTTTTGGTGGTGTGCTCATCGTTATTTTTAGAATCATTTATCAACTGGTAAGCCCCAGTAAAAAAGAGATAGCCATCATCAAGGCGGTTTCGATTTCAGAAGATGCCATCATCATCGCCTTTAGCACCATTTTGATTTTGCTTTTCTTTATTGGGGGATTCTTCCCAACCATGTATAGCGAAATGTTTAAAGGCATCCTGGCACCTTTTGAGAAAATATTGCTTATAAATTAAGCTTTTTTCATAAATGACTCTTTCTAGGTATAATCACAGCAGAACTTTTTCATAAAGGCAGAGAATTATGGACGAATACGCAGGCTTAGAGCAACTTGAACGGCGCGTGGAATGGCTGGATAACGAACGTCGCAATGACAAAACAAACCTTGCTTCCATGCAAAACCGACTCACCGTTCTTGAAACTGAAAACGCGAATTTGCGCAAGCAGATCAAAGAGCTTGAAACGCTCATCAGCCAACAAGGCACCCAAATTGCCTCAACAGATAAATATGATGCCCAGATCGCGCGTGTAAACACCGAACTGAGCCGCCAATTGCGCGAAAGCAACGAACGTGCCACCATGAACCTTGACGAGGCAGTCAAACGCCAAAAATTGGAAGTTGACTCGGTTAAATCCAGCCTCACCAAACTTTATGAGGCTATTGAACAAATCAATACCTTGCGCGAGGAACTCAAAACGCTCAAAGTTGAAGATACCCGACTGGCTCGCCTCATCGAAGAACAAAAGGCGAAAATTGTGGATGTCAGTCGTTTTGATGAAGATTATCGGCGTTCATTGCAGATGATTGAAGAAAATCGCCGGCAAGAAGCCAAGCGCATTACAGAAGTGCAAGGTGAAATTGCCTCCATGCGCAAACGAATTGATGAAACCCGCAACCGTATTGAAGGTTTGGCGGATAACTTTAGAACCTTTGACACCCGCATCACTGAATTGCAAACCTTTGAAAAGGACCGAAAAGAAGCCCAAGCCGTGTTTATCGACACAGTAAACAGCAGCCTGGTGGACAAAGAGCGCAACTTCAAAAACTGGGAGGCTCGCTTCAAGGAGCTGGATGCCATCAACATCAATCTCAACACTCAGGTTGAGTCCCTCGAAGAAGCCCGACTGGCAGTGAGCAAATCCTTGGCTCAGGCAGATAAAATGACCCAGCAGTTTGAGCGACGCATCAACGAAATCAGTGAAGTGCAGCGCCTCAATGACGAGCGTTTCCGCCAGGAATGGGCAAGTTTCAAGTCTGACGACCTCAAACGCTGGGCGAATTACATGCTCACATATGAAGAACAAAACCGTGAAGGCAACCAGGAGATTGTTGAGCTTAATCGACAAATTGAAGAAATCAAAGACCTCTCCATCCGCAATCAAGATGCCGTGGAAGTCCTCCAACGTGAAACCGTTCGTCACGTTCAGGCAATCCTGCGTGCTTATCAGGATTCCATCCAAAACGTTGCCACTTTACTGGATAACAAAGCCTAAGCTATGCGCATCATCGGCACTGCGGGACATGTAGACCACGGCAAATCCACTTTGGTGGCTGCCTTAACCGGAACCGATCCAGACCGTTTAAAAGAAGAAAAAGCCCGGGAGATGACCATCGACCTGGGCTTTGCCTCGTTAAACCTGCCCAACGGCGAGTCTCTGGGCATCATTGACGTGCCCGGACACCGAGATTTCATTGGCAACATGCTTTCTGGCATCGGTGGCATCGATGCTGTAATGCTCATCATCGCCGCAGATGAGGGCGTTTCTGCGCAAACCCGCGAGCACCTCGCCATCCTGGACTTGTTGGACATCAAAAAAGGCTTTATCGTTCTGACAAAAACTGATTTGGTCAGCGACCCCGAATGGCTTGATTTGGTTGAAATGGAGGCTGAAGAAGTTGTCGCCAACACCAGCTTGCAAGGCGCCAAAGTTTTACGCGTATCTGCGGTAAGTGGTGAAGGTTTACCCGAACTTCTGGAAGCGCTTCAGGAGCTCTTGCAAGACTTACCTCCCAAAGCTGACCTCAATCGCGCACGCCTTCCTGTCGACCGTGTGTTTAGCCTCACAGGTTTTGGCACCATCGTTACCGGCACTTTGCTGGATGGCAGTTTTGCGATTGGCGATGAGGTTTTGTGCATGCCAGAAGGTAAAAGTGGACGCATCCGTGGGCTTCAAAACCACAAACACAAACTTCAAAAAATCAGCCCCGGACATCGCACCGCCATGAATATAAACGGGCTGGACAAAGATGACATCAATCGTGGTGATGTAATTATTAAACCGGGAACTTACACAGTCAGCAATCGATTGGATGCTCATTTTCGCCTTATCCCGGATGCCAGCAAAGCGCTTAAACACAATACTGAAGTCAAACTTTTTATTGGCAGTAGCGAAACCCCCGCACGGCTGCGCCTTTTGGGAGTTGAAAAGCTCAATCAGGGCGAAAGCGCCTTCATTCAGCTCAAACTCGAAGACCCGGTAATCAGCGCACGTGGTGACCATTACGTTTTGCGTTTGCCTTCCCCTGCCGAAACCATCGGCGGTGGCATTGTTATAGACCCACATCCCGCACGCTTTTATCGCCGCTTCGATGACGCCAATCTGGCACGCATGCAAGAACTGCTTGCCGGCAATGACAGTGAACTCTTCATCCAGGCTTTACGCAGCCTGGGAATTGCCACCGGAAATGAACTTGTCCAAAAATCTGGCTTGGCTGAGGAAAAAGTTCAAGCCCTTTTGAAAGAACTCCTCGCCGAAGACCGCCTGTTTATTCTTAGAGAAGCCGCGACCTTAGCCAAAACGCGCTTGACCCTCAAAGAGAACTGGCAAGACTTGCACGACCGGGCACTTGAAATCATCATGGAGTTTCATCAACAATTCCCTCTCAAAGCCGGCATCACGCGCGAAGGTTTGCGCGCCAGCCTCAAACTAAAACAAGATATTTTCGACCTGGTTCTCGACCACATGCAAGACCAAGGCATCGTCATCCTCATGGGGCACCTCGTCAAGCACAAGGACCATACCGTCACATTCAGCGACGCCCAGGAAAAGCAAATTGCGCCCTTGCTTGCCAGGTTTAATGCCCAGCCTTATACCCCACCGGATCGCAACGAAAGCCTGACGATCATCGATGAAACCTTACTTGAAGGGCTCATTGGCAGCGCGCGGCTCATCCATATTTCTGAACAAATTTTGCTCTTGCCTGAAACCTTAAAAGAAATGCAAGCCTGGGTTGCCGATACAATCAAAAGCAAAGGCAGCCTCACCATGGCTGAATTTCGCGATAACTATCAAAGTAGCCGAAAATACGCTCAGGCTATCCTGGAATATATGGATAGTATGGGCTTTACCATCCGAAAAGGTGACATAAGAACCCTAAGGATAGTACAATAGAGAAAAGATATAAAACCACATAAGGAGTAACTATGACATACAAAGTTTTAATCACTGATGGCCTTGAACAAATTGGCAAGGACATCATCAATGCCGCTGGCGAAGCCATTGACAAAAAAGGCATCGAAGCTGACCAACTTCTGGCTGAGGTCCACGAATATCACGGCATGATCGTTCGCGGTCGCACCAAGGTCACCCGTGCTGTCTTCGAAGCTGCCAAAAACCTCAAGGTTGTTGGTCGCGCTGGTGTTGGTGTTGACAACATCGACCTCGAAGCCGCCAAAGAACATGGCGTTACCGTTGTGAACTGCCCCGTGGCAACCACCGTGGCTGTCGCCGAACTCGCTTTCGGTATGCTCCTCTCCATGGTCCGCCGCATTCCTTACGGCGACGCTGGTATGAAAAACGAGAAATGGCTCAAGAAAGAACTCATGGGCTCTGAACTCATGGGCAAGACCCTGGGCATTATCGGTTATGGCAACATCGGCCGCCGCCTGGCAAAATACGCCCAAGCATTCGGCATGAAAGTTATTTGCTACAACCGCCGCCGTGACCTCGACGAAGTCCGCTCCACCGGTGCCGAACCTGTGGAACTGGAAGACATCTACACACAAAGCGATATCATCAGCCTCCACCTGCCTCTCAACGCTGATTCCAAGTACATGATCAACGACGAAACTTTCGCCAAGATGAAAGACGGCGTCATGATTGTGGACGTTGCCCGCGGTGGTGTGATGGAAGAAGCCGCCCTCTTGCGCGCGCTCGAATCTGGCAAAGTTGCCGCTGCAGCGCTTGACGTTTTCGAAAAGGAACCTCCTGTGGATTGGTCCGTGCCCAAGCACCCCAACATCATCGCCATGCCTCATGTCGGTGGCCAGACCCAGGAAGCCCAGGAACGCGCCGCTGAAGACATCGCCTCTGAGGTGATGAACGTTCTCCAGGGCAAAGACCTGCGCTGGAAGATCGTCTAATGATCTAAGATTTCACGCAAAATTCGCTTTACCGCGAATTTTGCTTTTTAAACCAAAGGTTTTTTATAAAATAGAAAGGAGCTCAATGAGCTTTGAAGAAAAACTAAAAACATTCCGCGAACGTTATCGCGCCATCACTGTTTTGGGCGGCGTGCAAGGATTATTGGGCTGGGACCAAATGGTAAACATGCCCCATGGCGCTATGGCAGAGCGTGGCGCACAACTCCAGGCGCTGGGTGGCATCATCTATGACATGGGCACCAACCCAGAATTTGGTCAACTCATCCAAGACCTGGCATCCGAAATTCCCGATTTGGACGCTGATGAACCTATCGCGCGCGAAATCAAACTCGCCAAACGTCAATATGACCTTGCCACCAAAGTACCTAAAGACAAAATGATGGAAATGATCATGGCAACCACCCAAGCCCAATGTGTTTGGGAAAAAGCCAAGGCGACGAATGACTACGCCCTATTCCAACCCTATCTGCAAAAAATTCTTGACCTCTCTCTGGAATTTGTCGAATATTTTAAGCCTTATGATCATCCCTATGATGCCCTTTCAAATCAATTTGAACCGGGCATGAAATCCAAAGAAGTTAAAGCTATTTTTGACGCCTTGCGTCCCCGCCAGGTAGAGCTAATCAAAGCGATTGGTGAACGTCCTCAACCCAAAGATGACTTCCTTTACAAACGCTACGACATTGCCATGCAGCGCAAAATCAACCATCTTGTGGCAACCCTACAAGGCTATGATTGGTCTCGCGGCCGCATGGATGAATCCGTGCATCCTTTTACCACCAACTTTGGGATGGATGACGTGCGCATCACCACTAAATACATCGAAAATGACGCCAGTGGCGCATTCTTTAGCACCATGCACGAAACTGGCCACGCACTTTACGAGCTCGGCAAAGGCAGAATGTACCAAGGCACCAGCTTGGGCTCGGTCTCTTCTATGGCGCTGCACGAATCCCAATCTCGTTTGTGGGAAAACCTGGTGGGTCGCTCAAAAGCATTTTGGAGCTACTTTTACCCCATTTATCAGGCATACTTTAGCGAACACCTTGCCGATGTTAGCCTGGATGACTTCTACAAAGCCATCAACAAAGTCAGCCCATCGTTGATTCGCACTGAATCTGATGAAGCCACCTACAACCTGCACATCATGCTGCGTTTTGAGATTGAACTGGCAATGCTCGAAGGCAAAATCAACACCAAAGATTTGCCCGAAGTATGGAACGAAAAGATGCGCGACTACCTGGGTGTGGTGCCCGAAAATGACACCACCGGCGTACTGCAAGACGTTCACTGGTCAGGTGGCATGATTGGTTACTTCCCCAGCTATGCCCTGGGCAACCTGATTGCCTCGCAATGGTGGCACAAGCTCAGCCAAGACCAACCTAACACCTTAGACGAGATTGCCAAGGGTGATTTAAGCGGTGTTTTGGCTTGGTTGCGTGAAAACGTGCACCAACACGGCAGCCGATATGATGCCATGGACCTCGTCCAACGCGTCACCGGCGAGCCTCTCAACCCGGATTACTACATGAGCTATCTTAATGAAAAGTACCGGGATATTTACGGCATATAAAATTGAGAAGACTTTAAAGAACGAGCGGCTCTTGCAAGCCGCTTGTTTTTTTTATTTTCATGAACGATTTGCTCTACTATTTTAGGCAGCTTTTTTTTCCATACTAAGATTTTTGATTATTTTTTTTGAGGGTTGACCAACAAACTTATATGACAAGAATGCCATAACCATTGTTGCTGCTACCAAAATAAGCAAACACAATCCCCAATGTAGTTTATCCAAAAGATTATAGTGAATAATAATATTTATGATCGGCCAGTGATAAAGAAACATGCCATAGGTCAAATCAACTCTAAAATGCATTTTTGGCAATAGATAACCGCCACCGATAATAAAAAGCGACCCGAGCACACCAATTAAGGTTTCCTCGAAATAACCAGGTGTGTGAATGCCAAAAAGCTTTGCCAAAACATATGCGATTATTAAGGGAAAAAACGCTTTTTTAAGCAAGGGAATCATCCGGTTGCGTTTATAGTAAATAAAGGCTCCAATAAAAAACCATATTGCATAGGGAATAAAAAGTTTCCCGATAACTTTGGTAGTAAACTCGCCAACATGGCTAACGAGATAGCTACTTCCAATATTCGCACCAAGAAGAAATGCTAGCAGGATCAACCATTGCCATGTTTTCAACTTTTTTACATGTTTATGAAAGAAACCCAGAACAAAATAGAGTTGAATTTGAACGAAAACAGTCCAAAGTGGGCCGTTAATAACTCCAGTACCATAGGTTCTTAAAATCACAGGTGTGTTAGGAATACCAAATATCTGTGTTCCCAACCAAAATAAAATACTTTTATCAACCAATTGAGGAACAATAATTAAAAGGGAAACAAGCGTAACAATGGCACACATCCAATATTCTGGGTATAGGCGCAAAATGCGTTTCACAAAAAATTCTTTTAAGCTCTTAGTTTTTTCAACGGACGCTGCGACTAAGTAACCGCTTATAGTTAACAGACCAACAACCCGATTGTAATATTTCACTGGATCGAATATTGAACTTAGCACGGGCACAGAAACACCAGACACTTCACTAATTTGCCAGAAAAAATGTGACAAAATAATAAGACTTGCCACAATATACCTAATTAAACCAAATCCATTATTTCTAAATTCGCTATCATTAAATGTTTTTATTTCCGAAATCATAGCAAACCTTTCAGGAATTTATCACAGTGTCGCGTGAAATTCACTCAATTTTACACGGCTTTGCTCAATCGGACAAGCTAATGAATGGGTTCAATACATGTGAGACAGTATTGGTGTCAACTCCAGGTGATATCTT